>Ga0070679_100004158_pt1 | contig 13341 bp, 10 predicted proteins | sample KBSC63BmetaG_FD_65652 | JGI IMG/M metagenome (GOLD analysis project Ga0070679, IMG submission 65652) | Corn rhizosphere microbial communities from Kellogg Biological Station, Michigan, USA - KBS C6-3B metaG | ecosystem: Host-associated > Plants > Roots > Rhizosphere | place: USA: Michigan... | reverse complement strand
CGGCGAGCGCGGCGATCGACTCCTCGCGCAGCGCCTCGAACATGCCGCCCTGGACGATGCCGAACAGCGCGTTCGGGTTCTCGAGGCGCGCGAACTCGGCGCGCGAGCGCACCGCCCAGCGCGCGCTCATCTGCATCGAGCGGCGCGCGTCGGCCTCGCTGGTGACGCGCCCTTCGACCTCGTAGGCGGTGCACTCGTCGAACTGCATGACGATGTCGCTGTTCAGCACGCGCTGGATCCGCATGCTGAGCTCGGGCGTGAGCAGCAGCTTGTCGCCGTTCACGGGCGAGCGGAACGCGACGCCTTCTTCGCTCACCTTGGCGCTCGCGCCGAGCGACCAGACCTGGAAGCCGCCGCTGTCGGTGAGGATCGAGCGTGTCCAGCCTTCGAAGCGGTGCAGGCCGCCGAATTGCGCAAGCACCTCGAGCCCCGGCCGCAGCCAGAGGTGGAAGGTGTTGCCGAGCAGGATCTCGACGCCCATGGCCTCGAGCGCCGACGGCCACACGCCCTTGACGCTGCCGACGGTGCCGACCGGCATGAAGACCGGCGTCTCGACCGTGCCGTGGCGAAGCGTCAGGCGGCCGCGCCGCGCCCGGCCTTCGCGGGCGAGAACCTCGAACTCGAGCATCAGCCGATTGTCGGGGCGGCGCGATCGAGCAGCATCGCGTCGCCGTAGCTGAAGAAGCGGTAGCGCTCGGCGATCGCATGCGCGTACAGCGAGCGAATCCGGTCGTGGCCGGCGAACGCCGCCACCAGCATCATCAGCGTGCTCTTCGGCAGGTGGAAGTTGGTGAGCAGCAGGTCGACGACGCGAAACTCGAAGCCGGGCGTGATGAAGAGATCGGTCTCCCCGCTCGTCGCGTGCAGCGGCGCGCCGCGAGGGCGACGCGCCGCTGCAGCCTCGAGCGCGCGCAGGCTGGTCGTGCCGACGGCGACGATCCGCCCGCCCTCGGCGCGCGTGCGCGCGATGGCGGCGGCCGCCGCCGCGCCCACCTCGAAGCGCTCGCTGTGCATCACGTGCTCGGCGACCCGCTCGCTGCGCACCGGCTGGAACGTGCCGGCGCCGACGTGCAGCGTCACCGCCGTGCGGCCGACGCCGTGCTCGGCGAGCGCCTCGAGCAGCACCGCGTCGAAGTGCAGCGCGGCGGTCGGCGCAGCGACGGCTCCCGGCCGCGCCGCGAAGATCGTCTGGTAGCGCTCGCGATCGCTCGCCTCGTCGCTGCGATCGATGTAGGGAGGCAGCGGGACGTGGCCGAAGCGCTCGAGCAGGGCGAGCGGCTCGCCAGGAAAGCGCAGGCGGTAGAGCGAGCCGTCGCCGCCCGCGCGGCCGAGCACGTCGGCGTCGAACGCGTCGGCGAAGCGAACCCGCGAGCCGGGCTGCAACGGCTTGCTCGCGCGCACCTGGGCGAGCACTTCGTCGTCGGCCTCGACGCGCTCGACGAGCGCCTCGACGGCGCCGCCGCTCGCCTTGGTGCCGAACAACCGCGCCTTGATGACCGCCGTGTCGTTGACGACCAGCAGGTCGCCGGCACGCAGCAGCTTCGGCAGGTCGCGCACGCGCCGGTCGTGCGGCGGATCGGCGCGGCCATCGAGCAGGCGCGCGGCGCTTCGATGCGCGGCGGGATGCTGCGCGACCAGCTCGCGCGGCAATGCGAAGTCGAAGTCGCTGAGGGTGAGAGGCGTCGTCATCGCAGGGCAAAATTGTCCTCCATGGCCACTTCGGCGCGGCGTCAGACAAAGCCAGGCGCCGCTTCGGCGACCGCGGGCGCGTTGACGACCGCGCGCCCGAGCGCACCCGAGCAGGCGCTCGCCAAGCTCGGCCTCGTGCGCGACATCGACCTCGCGCTGCACCTGCCGCTGCGCTACGAGGACGAGACGCGCATCGTGCAGATCGCGGCCCTCGCCGACGGCGACACCGGCCAGGTCGAAGGCGTCGTCAGCGATTCGCGCATCCAGTTCCGGCCGCGGCGGCAGCTCGTCGTCAGGATCGCCGACGACAGCGGCGAGCTCGTCCTGCGCTTCCTCCACTTCTATCCGTCGGCGCAAAAGGCGCTCGCGGTCGGCAAGCGCGTGCGCGCGCGCGGCGAGGCGCGCGGCGGCTTCTTCGGTGTCGAGATGGTGCATCCGACGTTCAAGGTCGTCGCTCCCGGCGCGCCGCTGCCGACGTCGCTGACGCCGGTCTATCCGAGCACGGTGCAGCTGTCGCAGGCGACGCTGCGCAAGGCGGTGGCGGCCGGGCGCGCACGCGCGGACCTCGACGAGCACCTGCCAGCGGGTGTCGTTCCGGCCGGGCTGCCGAGCCTGCGCGAGGCGCTCGCCTTCCTGCACGAGCCACCGCCCGGCCTCGCGGCGGCCGCGCTCGAGGACCCGGCGCATCCGGCCTGGCAACGCCTGAAGTTCGACGAGCTGCTGGCGCAGCAGCTCTCGCAGTTGCTCGCGCAGCGCGAGCGCCAGCGCCAGCGCGCGCCGTCGCTGGCGGCAACGCGCGGCAAGCTGCACGACCGCTTCCTCGCCGCGCTGCCGTTCGCGCTCACGCGCGCGCAGCGGCGGGTCGCGGCCGAGATCGACGTCGACCTCGGCACGGCAGTGCCGATGCACCGGCTGCTGCAAGGCGACGTCGGCTCCGGCAAGACGGTGGTCGCGGCGCTCGCTGCGGCGCGCGCGATCGATGCCGGGTGGCAATGCGCGCTGATGGCACCGACCGAGATCCTCGCCGAGCAGCATCTGAAGAAGCTCGTCGGCTGGCTGGCACCGCTCGGGGTGACGGTCGCGTGGCTGACCGGCAGCAGGAAGGGCAGGAAACGCGACGAGATGCTGGCGCAGGTGGCGTCGGGCGAGGCCGGGCTGGTCGTCGGCACGCACGCGGTGATCGAGGAGCAGGTCCGTTTCGCCAGGCTCGGTCTGGCGATCATCGACGAGCAGCACCGCTTCGGCGTCGCCCAGCGGCTGGCGCTGCGCGCCAAGCTTCAACCTCGAGCTGGGCCCTCCCCCGCGAGGGGGAGGGACGGGGAGGGGGCGGGCCCGTTGCACTCCGAAGGAGATGGGGTTCGAGCTTCGCTCGAACCCCATCTCCTCATGATGTCGGCGACGCCGATCCCGCGCACGCTCGCGATGTCGCTCTTCGCCGACCTCGACGTCAGCACGATCGACGAGCTGCCGCCCGGCCGCGCGCCGGTCGTCACGAAGCTCTTCGCCGACACGCGCCGCGCCGAGGTGATCGCGCGCATCGACGACGAAGCGGAGCGCGGCCGCCAGACCTACTGGGTCTGTCCCCTGGTCGAGGAGTCCGCGGCGCTCGATCTGAAGAACGCGACCGCGACCCACGCCGAGCTGAGCGCGGCGCTGCCGGGCCGGCGGATCGGGCTGCTGCACGGCCGCATGCCGGCGGCGGAGAAGACGGCAGTGATGTCGCTCTTCGCGAGCGGCCAGATCGCCGTGCTCGTCGCGACCACGGTGATCGAGGTCGGCGTCGACGTCGCCAACGCGTCGCTCATGGTCGTCGAGCACGCCGAGCGGTTCGGTCTCTCCCAGCTGCACCAGCTGCGCGGCCGCGTCGGCCGCGGCAGTGCCGCGAGCGTCTGCGTGCTGCTCTACGGCGGCCCGCTCTCCGAGACCGCCAAGGCGCGCCTGAAGGCGATGCTCGAGAGCGACGACGGCTTCGAGATCTCGCGCCGCGACCTCGCGATCCGCGGCCCGGGCGAGTTCCTCGGCGCGCGCCAGTCCGGCGCCGCGCTGCTTCGTTTCGCCGACCCGCTGCGCGACGAAGCGCTCGTCGTCGCAGCGCGCGAGGCAGCGTCGCGGCTGCTCGACGACGACCGTGGCGCCGCCGAGCGCCACATCGATCGCTGGCTCGGCGGCCGCGCCGACTACCTGAACGCCTGAGCGCGCCCCGGACCGCTGGCAGGGGAAGTCCCGACGAAACGCCGCGGCCGCGAGCGCGCCGCGCCGATATGCTCGCGGCACGTTCCACCCGCACTCCATGAGGTCCAGCGATGTCCCACGCTCTTGTCCTTCGCCCTCTCTGCCTGCTCGCGCTGGCCTTGCCGGCGCTCGCGCTGGCGCAAACCTCGACGCTCGACAAGATCAAGCAGAACGGCTCGATGACGCTCGCCTACCGCGAGGCGTCGATCCCGTTCTCGTACCTCGACGACAAGGCGCAGCCGACCGGCTTCGGCTTCGAGATCTGCGAGAAGATCGCCGAGCGCGTGAAGACCGCGACCGGCCGCGCCGACATGAAGAAGCAGTACCAGGCCGTGACGTCGGCCAACCGCATCCCGCTGCTCGTCAACGGCACGATCGACATCGAGTGCGGCTCGACGACCAACAACAGCGAGCGCGCCAAGCAGGTCTCGTTCTCGATCAACTACTTCTACACCGGCACCCGGTTCCTGGTGAAGTCGGGAACGCACATCGACAAGCTGAAGGACCTGGCCGGCAAGACCGTCGTCTCGACCACCGGCACGACGAACTACCAGATCCTGCGCCGGCTGAACGAGGAGCAGAACCTCGGCATCAACCTGATCGGCGCGAAGGACCACGCCGAATCGGCGCTGCTCGTCGAGACCGGGCGCGCGGCGGCGTTCGGCATGGACGACATCCTTCTCTACGGCCTGCGCGCGGCGGCTCGCGACCCGAACTCGCTGCAGGTGGTCGGTGAGCCGATCCAGGTCGAGCCGTACGCGATCATGGTGAGGAAGGACGACCCTGCCTTCAAGAAGCTGGTCGACGACACGCTCGCCGGCATGATGAAGAGCGGCGAGTTCGAGACGCTCTACAAGAAGTGGTTCCAGTCGCCGATTCCGCCCAAGGGCATCAACCTGAACGCGCCGATGAGCAAGGAGCTGAAGGACAACCTGACGGCGCTGAGCGACAAGCCGGCGACCTGAGGTCGAAGCCCCGGCCTTGAAGGAGCGCGACCGGGACGGTCGCGCTGCCGCTGCCCGATTGCCCGGATGACCCTCACGGAACTCCGCTACGTCGTCGCCGTCGCTCGCGAGAAGCACTTCGGGCGCGCGGCCGAGGCATGCTTCGTCTCGCAGCCGACGCTCTCGGTCTCGATCAAGAAGCTCGAGGAAGAGCTCGACGTGCGCATCTTCGAGCGCGGCGCCAACGAAGTCAGCGTGACGCCGATCGGCGAGGAGATCGTGCGCCAGGCGCAGGCGGTGATCGAGCAGGCGGCGCAGATCAAGGAGACCGCCAAGCGAAGGAAGGATCCGCTCAACGGTCCGCTCTCGCTCGGCGTCATCTACACGATCGGCCCGTACCTGCTGCCGCAGCTCGTGCGCCAGGCGATCGAGCGCGTGCCGCAGATGCCGCTCCTGCTGCAGGAAAACTTCACCGCCAAGCTGCTCGAGCTGCTGCGCTCCGGAGAGCTCGACGCGGCGATCATGGCCGAGCCGTTTCCCGACACGGGCCTGGCGATCGCGCCGCTCTACGACGAGCCGTTCGCCGTCGCGGTGCCGAAGTCGCACCCGCTCGCCAGGCGCAAGGCGATCAGCGCCGAGGAGCTGAAGAACGAGAAGATGCTGCTGCTGGGCACGGGCCACTGCTTTCGCGACCACGTGCTCGAGGTGTGCCCGGAATACGCGCAGTTCTCGTCGGCGGACGCCGAAGGCATCCGCAAGACCTTCGAGGGGTCGTCGCTCGAGACGATCAAGTACATGGTCGCCTCGGGAATGGGCGTGACCGTGGTGCCGCAGCTCTCGCTGCCGGACGAGGAGCAGCCGCACATCGCCTACGTGCCGTTCACGAAGCCGGTGCCGACGCGACGGGTCGTCCTCGCGTGGCGACGCAGCTTCACGCGTTACGAGGCGATCGCCGCGCTGCGCAACGCCATCTACGCATGCGAGCTGAAGGGCGTGAAGCGCCTGAGCGAGTAGACGCGCTCAGCGCGGCGCGGCGCCGTCGGGGCCGCGCTTCTCGCCGGTGACCATCGCTGCCGGCAGGTTCTCGCGCCAGCGCCAGCTCATGAAGGCGACCCCGGCGAGGTGCAGGGCGACTGCGAGCAGGAGCGCGTCGGCGAGCCAGGCGTGCACGTCGTGGACGCGGTCGTCGCCCCAGAACGCGTCGAGCCGGCTCATCCAGCCGGTGACGCCGAGCAGCAGCACCAGCGACCAGAGCAGCCAGACCATCCAGACGCCGAGCGGATCGTGGCCGAGCGTGCGCGGCGTGCCGGCGCGCAGATAGCGCCGGGTCGCCGCGAGCGAAGGCTTCAGCGCACCGAAGCGGGCCTCGCCGCGCGCGACCGCCGCCCAGAGCCAGCGCACGAGCACGACAGCGACGGCGACGTAGCCGACGTTGCGGTGCACGGGGCCGCCGTCGTCGACGACGAGGTCGAACAACACGAGACCGGCGAGCGCGGCGTGGCAGGCGCGCACGGCCGCATCCCAGACGGGAATGCGGCCACCTTGCGCTGCAGCCGGCGCACGGTCGGCCGCCACGGACAGGCTACTTCTCGATCTCGGACTTGACCGGCGCGAGCGTCTTCGCGTCGTAGTAGATCTCGACCTTCTTGCCTTCCTTGTTCTTGCCGTAGATCTCGTAGCAGTTGCCGGAGACCTTGAACTTGTCGATCGTGTAGCCCTGCGCCTCGATCTTGGCGCGGGCGTCGGTGTCCTTCATCCACTCGGCCTTGGGATAGGCCTTGCAATCGGCCTTGGCAAAGGCGGCGGGCGCGAACGTGGCGGCAGCAAGGCCGAGGGAGGCGGCGAGGGCGATGGGCTTCACGAAATGCTCCTGAGAGGGGAAGACGCGCGCAGTCTAGCATCGGAATACGAACCATTCGCAATTGATAGCGATTCTCATTTACAGTGCGGCTCTTCCTCGCACCAGGAGCCCGCGTGTCGCCTCAGCCGCCCTTTCGTCCCGCCTTGCTCGCTTTCGCCGTTGCCGCCTGCGCCGCCGCCGGCGCGCAGGCGCAGGAGTCGTTGGCGCCTGTCACCGTGACCGGCCAGCGCGCCGACAGCGAGTACCTGCCGTCGCGAACGACGACCTTCACGAAAACCGACACGCCGCTGAAGGAGGTGCCTGCGAGCGTCAGCGTCGTCCCCGCGCAGCTGATGAAGGACCTGGCGATGCAAAGCCTCGCCGACGTCATCCGCTACGTGCCCGGCGCGCTCGCGCACCAGGGCGAAGGCAACCGCGATCAGTTCATCCTGCGCGGCATCAGCACGACTGCCGATCTGTACGTCGACGGCGTGCGCGACGACGCACAGGTGTTCCGCGACCTCTACAACCTCGAACGCGTCGAGGTGCTGAAGGGAACCGCCGGCATGACGTTCGGTCGCGGCTCGGCGGGCGGCCTGATCAACCGCGTGACGAAAAAGCCGGTGTTCGGGCCGGTGCGCGAAGCGAGCGTCACGCTCGGCAGCCACGCGCAGAAACGCGGCACGCTCGACGTCGGCGATACGCTCGGCGAATCCGCCGCCTGGCGGCTGAACGCGATGGCCGAGGACTCCGACAGCTTTCGCGACGACGTCGAGCTGAAGCGCTGGGCGATCAACCCGACGCTGACCGTTCGGCTCGCGTCGCGCACGGCGGTCATGTTCGGCGTCGAGCACTTGCGCGACGACCGCACCGCCGACCGCGGCGTGCCGTCGCTGAACGGCCACCCGCTCGACACCGACCCGGGCGCTTTCTTCGGCAATCCCGACCAGAGCCGTGCCCGCTCGACGGTCGACGGCGCCTACGCGATCCTCGACCACGACTTCACCGGCGGCCAGCACCTGCGCAACATCGTGCGCGTGACGCGCTACGACAAGTTCTATCAGAACGTCTACCCCGACAACGCCAGCGCGAGCTCGGTCGACGCGGCGGGAAACCTGCGCCTTGCCGCCTACAACAACGCGAACCGGCGCACGAACGTGTTCAACCAGACCGACCTGACGTGGAAGGCGACGACGGGAGCGGTCGAGCACACGCTGCTGGCCGGCGTCGAGGTCGGCCACCAGGACAGCACCAACCGGCGCAACACGGGCTTCTTCGGGCCGCTCGCGACCGACACGCGCGCGACGGTGCCGGCGGGCGCGCCGTTGGCGACCGCGGTCCGCTTCGCGCCGAACGGCGGCGACGCGGACAACAACGTGCGTGCGGACATCGCCGCCATCTACGTTCAGGACCAGATCGCGTTCACGCCCGAGTGGAAGCTGCTCGCGGGGGTGCGCTACGACCGCTTCCGCACCCGCTTCGACGACCGTCGCACGACCGTGGCGCCGACCGACCTCGCACGGACCGACAACGGCATCAGCCCGCGCCTGGGCCTCATCTGGTCGCCCACTTCGGCGGCGACGCTGTACGCGAGCTACAGCAGCTCGTTCCTGCCGTCGGGCGAGCAGCTGAGCCTGGCGCCCAACACCGCCGACCTCGCCCCCGAAAAGGCGCGCAACCTCGAGGTCGGCGCCCGCTGGGACGTGCTGCCGCAGCTCGCGCTCTCCGCCGCGGTGTTTCGCCTCGAGCGCGACGACGTGCGCTCGCCCGACCCGGCCAACCCGGGCTTCTTCGTCAAGACCGGGCAGCAGCGCACCGAGGGCGTCGAGCTCGGCTTGCAGGGCGAGATCACGCCGGCGTGGCTCGTCTACGGCGGCTATTCGTTCCTGCACGGTCGGATCACGCAGACAACCTCTGCCGCCGCCGCCGGCGCGACGCTGCAGCTCGTACCCGAGCACCTGTTTTCGCTCTGGAACCGGGTCGCGCTCGGCACGAGTTGGGCGATCGGGGTCGGCGTCGTCCACCAGTCGAGCTCGTTCGCGGCGCTCGACAACCGTGTCGAGCTGCCCGGGTTCACGCGTGCCGACGCGGCGGTCTACTACACGTTCGGCGCCGGCCGCTCGCGCCTCGCCCTCAACGTCGAGAACGTCTTCGATCGCGAGTACTGGCCGACTGCCGACGGCAACAACAACATCTCTCCGGGGCCGCCGCGCACGGTGCGCGTGACCTGGAGCGCGGCGTTCTGAGGCTTCCGCGTCAGTCGGGAGCGACGCCGTCGAACGCGCGCTGCAGGAGCACACGGATCGCATCGCGCTCGAGCGGGCGCGGGTTCGGGTACGGCTGCAGCATGGCGAGGTCGGCGGCGCGGTCGAGATCCTCGGCGCGCATGCCGATGGCGGCGAGCGAGGTCGGCGCGCCGTGCCGGCGACCCAGCTTGAAGACGGCGGCGGGGGCGCTCGCCTCAGGCGACGGCGCCGCGCCGGAAGCGCGCGCCGCAGCGAGCGCGCGCGCGATCGTCGCCACCGCTCGCGGCGCGGCCGGGGCGTTGTAGGCCAGCGCGTGCGGCAGGACGACCGCGTGCACCTCCGCGTGCGGCAGGCCGAAGCTGCCACCGAGCGTGTGGCAGAGCTTGTGGTGCAGGCCGATCGTCGTGTTGCCGAGCACGGTGCCGCACAGCCACGCCGCGGCCAGCGCATCGCCGCGCGCATCGACGTCGCGCGGCTCCAGCCGAAGTCGGTCGAGCGCCGCCGCGCCGGCGCGCATGCCTTCTTCGGCGAGCAGGTCCGTCACCGGGTTCGCGTCCGGCGCGTACAGCGCCTCGGCGGCGTGGGCGATCGCGTTCAGCATGCTGACGACCGTCGTCGTCCACGGCAGCCCGAGCGAGAGCTCGGCGTCGTAGATGACAGCGCGCGGCAGGACGCGCGGGTCGCGCGCCGTCTTCTTGGTCCCCGCCTCGGTGAGGCCGTAGACCGACGTCACCTCGCTGCCGGCATAAGTGGTCGGCACCGCGACGACCGGCAGGCCGGGATCGAGCGCCAGCGTCTTGCCGAGCCCGGTCGTCGAGCCGCCGCCGATCGCGACCGCTCCGTCGGCGCCGACGCGACGTGCCTCGGCCGCTGCCGCGCGCGCCACCTCGACCGGCACGTGCATCGCCGCCTGCGCGAAGACGCCGGCAGAGGCACCACCGAGCAGCGCCGCGGCGCGCTCGGCGAGCGCGCGCTGGCCGGGCGTCGAGAGCACGAGCGCGCGCCCGATGCCGAGCGCAGCGAGCTCGCGCGGCAGGTGCGCGAGCGCGCCGGCGCCGAAGACGACGCGCGGCAGCCGCGCGTCGAAGACGAAGTCGCGCATCGCCGCTGCGCTCAGGCCGCGGCAGCCGCGTCGCCGTGCCGCGCGCGCAAGATCTTCGCCGCCGCGACCATCGACTTCAGCTTGCCGATCGCGGTCGCGCGCGGCAGGTACTTCATGCCGCAGTCGGGCGCGAGGATGACGTCTTCCTTGGCGACGTAGGGCAGCGCCCGCTCGATCCGCTCGACGACCGTCTGCGGCGTCTCGACCTCGGGATCGGCGAGGTCGATGCAGCCGACCATCAGCTTCTTGCCGCCGAGCGAGCGCAGCACCGAGCAGTCGAGCTTCGATTGCGCGGTCTCGAGCGAGATCTGCCGGCAGCTGCAGGCGGCGAGCTCGGGCAGGAACGAATAGCCGCTCGGCCGCTCGTGGATGATCGCGGCGTAGCCGAAGCAGATGTGGACCGCGGTCGTCCCATCGACGCCGTCGAGCGCGCGGTTGAGCGCCTTCAGCCCGTACCGGCGCGCCTTCTCGGGCCGTGCCTGCATGTACGGCTCGTCGATCTGGACGATGTCGGCGCCGGCGGCGAAGAGGTCCTTGATCTCCGCGTTGACGGCGGCGGCGTAGTCCATCGCCGCTTCCTCTTCGTCGGCGTAGAAGTCGTTCTGCGCCTGCTGCAGCATCGTGAACGGCCCCGGCACGGTGATCTTGGTCTGCCGCGTCGTGTGCTTGCGCAGGAACTCGAGGTCGCCGACCTCGACCGCGTGCCTGCGCCGGATCCTGCCGACGATGCGCGGCACCGGATTGGGATGGCCCGAGCGGTCGAGCGCGCTCCCGGGGTGGTCGAGGTCGACGCCTTCGAGCGCGGTCGCGAAGCGGTTCGAGTAGCTCTCGCGGCGGATCTCGCCGTCGCTGACGATGTCGAGCCCGGCTTCCTCCTGTGCGCGGATCGCGATCAGCGTCGCGTCGTCCTGCGCCTCGGCGAGGAACTCGGGCGCGATGCGCCAGAGTTCCCTGGCGCGCACGCGCGGCGGAAAGCGCCCGGCGAGCCTGGCGCGATCGATCAGCCACTCGGGCTGCGGGAAGCTGCCGACGATGGTCGTGGGAAACAGCATGGAAAACTCTCCGGAACGAGAAGGAAACGAAGCGACCGGCGAAGCTCAGAGGCCGAGGTAGGCGCGCTGGATCTCGGGCCGCGCGAGCAGGGCGTCGGGCTCGCCCTCGGCGACGATACGACCTTCCTCGAGCACGTATGCGCGGTCGGCGAGCGAGAGCGCGACCTGCACGTTCTGCTCGACCAGGAGCACCGAGACGCCGCCGGCATGGATGCGCCGCACCGCGTCGAACATGTCCTGCACGATCAAGGGCGAGAGGCCGAGCGACGGCTCGTCGAGCAGCAGCAGCCTCGGCCTGGCCATCAGCGCGCGCGCGATCGCGACCATCTGCTGCTGGCCGCCGGAGAGCTCGCCGGCCGGGCTCGCGAGCTTTTCGCGCAGCGCCGGAAAGAGCTCGAGCGCGGCGTCGAGCGAGGCGCTGCGCTCGGCCTTCGCGCGCGGCGTCGTGCTGCCGAGCTCCAGGTTCTCGAGCACCGTCATGCTGGTGAAGAGCCGCCTGCCCTCGGGAACGACGGCGATGCCCGCCTCGCAGAAGCGGTGCGGCGGCAGGCGCGTGATCTCTTCACCGAGAAAGACGATGCGCCCGGCACGCGCCGGCTGGATGCCGCAGAGCGCGTTGATGAGCGTCGTCTTGCCGGCGCCGTTCGGCCCGACCACCGAGAGCAGCTCGCCGACGCCGAGCGCGAGCGAGACGCCCCAGAGCGCGGGCGCGGCGCCGTACCACACGTGCAGGTCGTCCACCTCAAGCATGCGCGCGGCCGAGATAGGCGGTCATCACTTCCGGCCGCTGCATGACGTCGGCGGCCGGGCCCTCGGCGAGCAGCTCGCCGTGGTGAAAGACGACGACGCGGTCCGAGAGCGCGAGCACGGCACGCATGACGTGCTCGACGAAGACGATCGTCGCGCCCTGGTCGCGGATCCTGCGGATCAGCGCCACCGCGCTGTCGATCTCGCTCGGCGTCAGCCCGCACAGCACCTCGTCGAGCAGGACGAGGCGCGGCCGCGAGGCGAGCGCGCGCGCCAGCTCGAGGAACTTGCGCTGGTGCAGGTTGAGCTGGTCGGGAAGCGCTTCGGCCCTGGCGTCGAGGCCGGTGAAGCGCAGCCACTGCAGCGCCTCGCGTCGCGCCGCGCGCGGGCTCGCGACGGCGCCGCCGAACATCGCTGCCAGTGCGACGTTGTCGAGCACGGTCATGTGCGCGAACGGGCGCGGGATCTGGTACGTGCGGGCGATGCCGCCGGCGGCGATCCGGTGCGCAGGCCGGCCGCCGAGCGCTTCGCCCTCGAACACGATCTCGCCCGCGCTCGGCGCGAAATGGCCGCTGACGACGTTGATGAACGTCGACTTGCCCGAGCCGTTCGGGCCGAGCAGGCCGAGGATCTCGCCGCGCCGCACGTCGAGCGCGACGCCGGCGAGCGCGCGCACGCCCTTGAAGCGCTTGTGCAGCCCGCTGACGCGCAGGACGACGTCGCCGGCGCCGGCGGCGACCGCCACGGGCGCGACGACTTCCGGCGTCGACGTCGAAGCGAGCTCCGGCGCGGCAGCGCGTCGGCGCGCCGCGAGCGCGCGCTGCAGCCGCGGCAGGATGCCGTCCGGCATGAACAGGATCGCCGCGATCAGGATGGCGCCGATCGCCGCCTTGCCGGCGACGGCGTTGTCGGCAGCGGTGAAGCTGTACAGCAGCCCCGTGATCGCGACGGCGCCGACGGCAGGGCCGGCCCAGTGGCGCGTGCCGCCGAGCACGCTCATCAGCACCACCGTCAGCGGCACCGTGATCGTGAACACCTCGCCGACCGTGACGTACGAGAGAAAGAGCGCGTGGATGCCACCGGCGACGCCGGCGAGCGCGCACGAGATCGCCAGCGCGACCAGCTTGTAGCGGTAGGTCGGCACGCCGAGCACCTCGGCGGCGTCTTCGTCGTCGTGGATCGCGAACAGGCCGGCGCCGAAGCGCGAGACGTAGATCCACCAGGCGACCAGGAGCGTCAGCGTCGCCGCGGCGAGCGCGAGCAGATAGAACGTCGACGACTGCGTTGGCCCGAGGTGCGGCACCGCGACGCTGCTGAGCGAGACGCCCTGGCCACCGTCGATCGAGGTGTTGCCGATGATCGTGCCGAGCACGAACGTGACCGCGAGGGTGAGCAGCGCGAACAGCTCGCCGCGCACGCCCCTGACGCGAAAGACGACCGCACCGAGCGCCGTGCCGAGCGCGGCCGCCACGGATGCGGCGACAGGCAA
>Ga0070679_100004155_pt1 | contig 13346 bp, 9 predicted proteins | sample KBSC63BmetaG_FD_65652 | JGI IMG/M metagenome (GOLD analysis project Ga0070679, IMG submission 65652) | Corn rhizosphere microbial communities from Kellogg Biological Station, Michigan, USA - KBS C6-3B metaG | ecosystem: Host-associated > Plants > Roots > Rhizosphere | place: USA: Michigan... | reverse complement strand
CAGGGTCGCGGGGCCGCTGGTGTTGCCGTTGGTGGCCGAGCCGAGAAACGCCAGTTTATTTGCCTGAGCAACGGGAACGACGCGCACCGTCTGACCAGCGGCCTCGTAATTATCGCGCGTGCTGGTTGGCAAATCCGGCCAGATGAAGGATTGACCATGCGAAAGAAACGACGCGCCCGGTGTAATGCCGGCGGCTTTGAGCGCATTCTCAGAGTAACTATCTCCGCTGCCATCGTAATTCGACAACAAGTGACCAGACGGACTATCGTCGCTAACCCCAACATTGTTATAGGACGCAGGCGGAGGAGGCGCGCTGCCGCTGACCTCACCGAAAACGTCCAGCGCGTTTGAAGTTGGCACAAAGACCTCTCCGTTGGCCACTGTCGGACAGGTGAATTTCACAAACCCATCCAGCGCATCCCGCTCGGGATTCTGGTTGCTGTTATACAGTTCGCGCGCCAGATTCGTCGCGTCGTATGCACGCAACGCGGCCTCGCCGTTCGCCCCGCCAGCATCGATCGTCCAGAGAATACCATCCTGTGTCCCATTACTGGAGATCACCAGATTACCGCCGGTGAAACTAAAGGTTTCCGGCGTCTGAGAAGCTGGCTTGAATGAGCTGAGCAAGCCAGCAGAGGTCAGGGGATATGCGCCGGTTGGCCGATTCACGCTGGCGAGATAGACAAAGCCGTTCCAGTAGCTTGGCGTGTTAAAGAGGCCACCGATCTGACGCGGTACGCTCTCCTGCAAGGTCACGTCAACGTCTGTGAGCTTCTGATGGCTACAGGGATTCGCAATGGTATGATAATGCCGCATATCCTGGCTATCCAGCACATAAATCCGCCCCTCCTTGCCAGCCGCAATGATGACGTTATGCGTTGGTTCGAGCAGGGGGCCGCTTGAGCCAAAATCCGCGTCGGCCTTAGCCAGGCAGGACTGATTAAAGGGAGTGAAATAATCGAGCAGGCGCAGGTCGGGGCTGAGCTTCACTACGCTGTCCCCCAGGGATTGTCCACCGGTATTCATGGTAAAGCTGCCGTTGCCGCTAATAAAGTAGATATTGCCCTGAGCATCGGCAGAAACTCCACCACCTGAACCCCAGATACCGCCTTCACCGGCATCGGGCGAGACATTGAACACATGCATCTGATGCAGAGAGGTGCCATCAAAAGCGTAGCTCATCAACCAGCCGTGATAGGGGTGGTCATCACAGAACGAACCCCACGCGATATAGACCTGGCCATTCGCCAGCAACAGTCCAGAGCGCTGACGCTCGCGCTGCGCGTTAAAGGCGATCCGCCCAGCGACGCTGCCTGAACCGTTGCCCGTCACATTCGCGCTAATCACGAGCGAGGCTTTATCTTTGCCAGTCGCCAGATCGAGCGCGTGCAGCCGATCAACAAACTGTCCCTGCTCTTGCGTAAAGGCGAGCACGTAGAGTGCCTGTGTATTTATATCGATCACCGGCGTCCCGGTAATCCCCATCTCAGGGATCGTATCATTGCAGGAGACGGATTGATTCGTCGGCGTGAGCGCGCCAGCGGGCAGCAGACTGGCATGCCAGAGCAGAGCGGTCGCAGGATCGGTGGCATCGGCATCAAAGGCGTAGACGCTATCATGCTCGGTGGCGACAAAGACGACGTCGTGCGGCTTGCCATCGATCAGCAAATCAGGGACATAGAGTGGTTGCGCGTAGATCTGCCCATCAACCGGATCAGCCAGGCGTTTGCCGAAGTGCCGCACATTGACATTCACAGGCATCAACGACGTCTCATACGTCGTCTCGCCGCTCCGTATATTGTCATACTTATACGTGAGGACTGCTGTATCAGCAGCGGCCACAGTATTCGTAATTTTCACAGGGCGTTCAGGCAAGGGACCAGAGCCAGGAGCAAACATCTCAGCGGTAAGAATCAGGAAGAGGGCAGGAAGAAGGAATAGCGCCAATACCGATTTTAGCAGGCGCTTTTGCAAAATACCGCACATCAAACATCCCCTCACAACAGTTGCTCAAGATGGTTAGGAAAGCAGAAAAAACGCTTTGAAACCAGTATCAGTATAGATATGTTCCATAAACACAACAGGAGGAAAACAGGCCGTCCTAGCTCACCTACAACGCTTTGCCCATCTCATCAAAGACGATCCAACCGACATATAACGTATAGGATCGTGATCGATAAATTCATCTGCTACAATAAAGACAGAGAAATCACGCGAAAGGGAACGACCTCTATGCCTCACTTTGCAGAAGCATTTCAGCGCCTCGACCAGTTTGTAGCACGTTACAGACAAACACAGCATGTGCCAGGAATGGCGATTGCACTCACCGACCGCGCCAACCTCCTTCACGTGGCGGCCTATGGCTATGCCGACGTTGAACGTCAGCTCGCGGTAAGGCCAGAAACGTTGTTTGAGATTGGCTCGATCAGCAAATCGTTTACCTGCATGGTGCTTTTACAATTGCAGGACGAAGGAAAAATTGATATTCACGCGCCAGTTACGACCTATTTACCCTGGTTTGCCGTGCAATCACCGTACGCGCCCATTAGCATTCACCATCTCATGAGCCACACGGCAGGCATCTCATCCGGGGTCGATCCCGCGCCGACCTCGCGCTATAGCGTCCACCTGCTGCGCGATACACGACCGGCTTATGCTCCCGGCGAACATTTCCATTACTCCAATGTGGCCTTTCAGGCACTAGGATATTTGCTGGAAGAGATTGAGGGGAAGTCATACGCGGAGATTATTCGCGAGCGTATCCTCGCACCGCTGGGCATGGATGCGACCGAGCCGGCCATGACCAATCAGATGCGCGCCAAACTGGCGGCGGGCTATAGCGCGTTCTACGATGATCGGCCCCTGACGCTCAATGGCCCGCTGACGCCTGCAACCTGGCTGGAGTGCGGCGCGGGCGATGGCAGCATCTCTTCTACAGTGGCAGATATGGCGATCTATCTGCGTTCGTTGCTTAAAGCGGGACAGTCGCCCGTACTGAGCCAGGCCAATTATCGACTGATGACGCAAAAGGTGATCCCGATGGAGCGAGACCGCTTCTATGGCTATGGTTTGATGATAGGCGAGCAAGATGGCTACGCGACGGTGGGCCATACCGGCGATATGGTTGGATATCACTCCATCATGTTAGGAGATAGCGAACACGGTCTGGGTGTGATCGTGCTGCTCAATGGCCCTGTCGATCCCACACCCATTGGAAGCACGGCCTTGCGTTTCCTCCGTGCCGCTTATCGGGACGAACCGTTGCCAGAGGTTCCCGCAATTCCCGCCCCAACGAGCATCGAGAACGCGCGTGAGTACGTGGGTGAATATCGCGGCTCCGGGCAAATGCTCAAAATCGAACAGGACGGCGAGCAATTGCGCTTGATTTATAAAGAGCAGCCAATTGTGCTAGAGAGGCTACACGCCAGAGATCTTTTCTACGCCAACCATCCAGATTTCGCGCTTTTCCCACTCCGCTTTGAGCGTGAGGAGGGCATGGTCGTCGCATGTACCTATGGAGAACGCTGGTATAGCCATAGCGAACGCGGGCAAGCTTTTGTGACCACGTATCCTCTGGGGTGGAAGCAAGTGACCGGGCATTATCGCTCTTATAATCCCTGGCGAACCAATTTCCGCGTCATTTTGCGTCGAGGACAACTCTACTATGTCGATCCCGATGGCTGGGAGGAACGTTTGACACCCTTGAACGAGCACACCTTTTGCGTCGGCGATCCGCAATTCTCGCCTGAGTATATTCGCTTTGATGTCTTTATCAACGAGCAGGCCCAACGCGCGACCCTGTCAGGCGGCGAGTTTTTCCGCACCTTCACACCATAACGTTCATGTCTTTTCTTCTCCAAAATCACGCAAAATAAATGGTTGGTTCGCCTGTCGCTTGTAACGCGACAGGCGAACCAACCATCAATACCAGCGGAGACGGCTAACAGTTCGTCTCCAATACCATGCCAACAAATTCAGGGGCCTCGTCGGGAGGGCCAAGCGTAATCACACCTCTTACTGTGTTCACACTTTGCGAGTCTTTTGAGGTATCCACCTTTTGCTTGGCAACCAGCGCCCAGGCGCGTTGGCCAGCGACTGTCACCTGGCTCACGGAACCATTCGCAGGCGTGGTGAGAGTCACCACACGCCAGGCTTTCCCGTCCCAATGCTCTGTCAATGGCTGATCTTTTTGTGTGGAACCGAACAGCCAGTAGTCATTGGGTGCGCTCACCGACACATTGTTCAGGTTTGCACCAGCGACATCAGGCGTAGCAGCTTTGCTCCACGTCGTCCCGTCCCAATGGTAAACCACACTCACGTATTTCAATTGTCCTGTCTGGGTTGCGCCAGTCACGGGCGTTCCATTGGCATCGACCGCCTCACTGCCAAACACCCAGATGTTGTTATCCGCGATCACACTCACGCTCCCCAGCGAGACGCTTTTGCTCAGGTCAGCAGGGAATTGCATCTCATGCCAGTTCTGCCCGTCCCAGTGGAGAATATGCTGAGAAAACGTAGGATGAGCAAGAGCCTTGCCAATTATGATGGAGGTACCAGGAGTCGCGGATGGGTCAAAGGGTACAGGCTGAACGCTGGTTACGTTAAAGTTCACACCCTCGTCAAAAGACCAGACATCGTTCGCCGAGAGAGCCTGGATGGTCGTGGAATCTACTCCCTGTGTCTGGAGCGAATTTGGCAACTGTTTCTCTGTCCAACTTGTGCCATCCCAATGCTCCACCAACGGCATATCCTCTCCTGATATGAGCATATAACCCGTATTATCTTTAGATATCTGCGTGCCCATCGCCCAGATATCGTTGGCCGAAATGGCCGAGATACTTGTCAACTGATTTGTATTGTTAAGAAATCCTTCAGGAGAAGCTCCGACAGGACTCGCGACAATTTGCCAGGTATGGCCGTCCCAATGCTCAATCAACGGCTGGCCAGCTAATGACTCGATTGGACCAGGGAAGAATGGACTTTTTGAGTGAAACATCTGAGACACGGAAACCTGGCCGACAATCCAGATATTGTTGTCAGACAATACAGCCAGATCATTAAGCTCAACAGCGTTGCTCGCCGGCCCGCTGGCTGTTGCATTGGGAATCTGGCGGATGCTCCCTTGCAATTGTTTGGCCAATGCCGAGGTATCAGCGGTTTGCACGATATTCCAGGCATGGCCGTCCCAGCGTTCCAGTAGTGGCAAACTCTCGCTGCTACTCCCGTCCTTGTCGAGTGTATCGAGTGATCCCAGCACCCAGGCGTCATTCGCCGAGAGAGCCACAATCTTGCTTAAATTCACTTGAGCGTTCGCAACATCACCCGGCGCTACGTCCAACGTACACCATTTCGTCACAGTCAGCGGCGGAATCGGTGTTGGCGTGCCCAGCACCGTCTGCCCATGACCGTTCGTGCTCTGGCGCACCGCAAAGACGATGCCGCCAATCACGCAAAGCAGCACCACAACCGCTACGATCTGCATCCAGGGCGTATATTTGCTCTTCTGGCGCGCGGGAACGCTCCCCGCTGCTGCCAGTTCATCGGCCTGTGTATCTGAAAGAGGCGTTGCATCTTGCTCAACCTCCGCTGTCTCCTGCTCATCATCAAGCGAAGTTTGCGCCTCCTCTGTGACGTCTGCCTGCTCATCATCAGGCGTCGTTGGCATCGCCTCTATAACGTCTAATAGCTCCGTCTGCTCGTCCTTTAGTTGCTCGACTGGCTGGGTAGCAGTGGAGGTATCGGCTTCGTCAGTAGAGAGAGAAGCTGGTTCTGCTTGCTGCGAGGCTGTTACTGGCTCGCTGGATGGGGAGGCAGGCTCTTCCTGCTCAGCTTCCGATGCACCTGTTTGCCCCTCAGGCAAGGCTTCGCTCTCATGCGCGCGCTCAGGTTCATCTGGCAACTCATTGCGAGCGCCATTCTCGGTTTCCATACGGTTCTCTCCTGATTTTAAAAGATAAGATTATCCGTACCAATATAATACGACGTTTTTAGCTCATTCATCTCAAATTTGCTTCCCAAAATCGCCAGTATTTCTCTTCTCGTAACAAATTTGCAATAAAATAGCCTGTTATGAGTTTTACACCATAACAGGCTAGAGGTTGGCTCATTCTCACACAGACTGGTTCACACAGCAGAAGGTTTCGTTGCCTGAACGAGCGTGCCCGCGACCCAGGGCGCGCCATAGCAAAAGCGCCAGTCGAGCATACGAGGATTGGCAACATCCATCCCCAGGGAAGTGAGATGTTGCGCATAGTGACGAGTCTCGCGAATATCTACGATGAGTAGCCTCCCACCCGGTTTGAGAACACGCACGGCCTCACTCAAAGCCTGGTCGCGCCCGTCACGGCTGGGGATATTATGAATGGCAACACTGGAAACGATGAGATCGAACGAATTGTCTGCAAAAGGCAACTGACGCATATCGGCGGTATGCAGCGTGACGCGCTCAGCAACGCCCTCCAGTTCCGCGTTTTTCTGCGTGGTCGAACTGGCATTGCCCGATTGATCGACAGTACGCCAGATATCGACGCCATGCCCTTTGCCTTCGTGGAGAAATTTCGCGGCCATCAACAGCACTGCTCCCCGACCGCACCCAAGATCAAGGATCTCTTCATCGCCTTTGAGCTTCAGCTCGCGCAGCAACTCTGACCAGACCTGGAACTTTCCACGGCGCGTCGTGTAGATATAGCTGGCAGCGGAGAGCAGCATATAGACACAATAGAGCAGGCAAATGACGCCCCAGACGGGAACTTGCCAGAGCAACAACACGAGGAGGCCTATCACAAGAAGCACCACGCCAATGCCAATAAAGATAGCCGGGACATAAGGCGCGTCGAAGCCATAATCTCCCCGACGCGGTAAAAGCCGTTGAGCGACAATAGCCGAAGATGTTCCCATGTTCTATTCGCCTTTCAAAACTGTTTTTTCTTATACGAGAAGAGAAGAAAAAAGTTTCAGCATTGAGAAAGAATACCCACATCTATAAATAGCGAAACATATATTCAATTAAATCCATAGGTATTAGCATAACAAAATGCACTATTGATTTATGGGATAAATCACGTGGTCCGATTCTGCCTGGGACTGTCTTGCTGGCAGTGAGTTGAGAGGCACACCATTTCCATCTAACACTTCAGGAAAATAGTCGCGGAGCCATGTTGTCAAATCATCTGGCAGCGGTGCGACAAACGTGCGCCATTGATCGGCGGGATAGTCGCGCAAGGTCAAGCTGTGGGCGTGCAGAAATTGGCGGGTGAGTGCTGCGGCTGGCGTGCCTGGCTCCGGGACAGGCGCGTAGGTGCTATCTCCAACCAGCGCGTAGCCAGCAGCGGCCAGGTGGGCGCGGATCTGATGAGTGCGCCCGGTAATGGGCTGCACTTTGATGAAGAAAAGATCGCCGGACACAGCTAAAACCTGGATGCGCGTGCTGGACTCCTGCCCATCCGGTCCGACGATACAGCGCCGCCGATCATCTGGATCGCGTTGCAAGGGACCATCAAGGAGGAGCGGTACATTCTGATAGTCCGCGAGGTCCAGCGGCCAGGAAAGCGGCTCGCCGATCTCACTGCCTTGAGAAATGGTCACGGTAAAGGGTGCGCGAGGTTGCGTCCAGGCTGGAGCCGCGCGACGAGCAACGGCCAGGTATGTTTTCACGATGGTATGCGCGTGAAACTGCCGGACCACGTGGCTGCAAGCCTGGGCAGTACGTGCCAGCGCCACCACACCGGTGGGATCTTTGTCCAGACGATGCAGCAGTGCTGGACGCGGCAACCAGCCCTCGCGTTGCCAGATTTTAGCCAGGCGGCGTTCACGTAGCATCAGGCGAATATGCTCCGGTGCACGCTCCCAGCCCGGCTCGTCCGGCAGGTCCGGCGGTGACCAACCATCGCTCTCCTGCCGCGCCAGATACGCCAGCAGCACATCCCACATCGTCCCGTCGGCGTACTTGTACGTGGGATGAATGACCAGCCCGGCTGGCTTATTGACGATCAACAGATGATGATCCTGGAAAATAATCGGAATCGGTGATTGCTCTTGCTCCATGCGGCCAAGTATAGGTCGCATAAGAGCAAGAGTCAATATGACATTCGCATAACGAATATTTTCATAATCCTTTAACGCTATTCAGTTGAAGGATATATGTGTATAATGATGGCACTATGCCACAGATAAACATCAAGCTCAAGTGCTCAAAAGGGCAAGGTTGCGCGCCTGCTACCCCCTTTCCAGGCATGATAAAATAGGATCAACGTAAATGAAAAAGTTATCATTTTTAGAACTGCACCATGTAGAGGTAGTAGAGAATGGCATTTATCAACTATTCGCAAGAGCCTGAATTGCGTAATCCTGTGCTGGTGGCGGCCTTCGGCGGTTGGAACGACGCCGCTGATGCCGCGACGACGGTAATTAAATTTCTCGTTGAGCGTTGGAAACCGTTGCGTTTTGGGGAAATTGAGGGGGAGGATTTCTTTGTCTATACCGAAACTCGACCTTCTATTCAATATAGTAAGGGATCATTGCGCAAATTGAGCTGGCCCGGTGGCCGCTTTTTCGCCTATACTGATTCTCCATTGGACCATGATATTGTGCTCTTTCTGGGACCGGAGCCACAGTTGCGCTGGAAAGTCTTCACCAACGAATTTCTGGGGGTCTGTAAACACCTGGGTATCGCTGAAGTGCTGCTGGTTGGCGCGTTCCTGGCCAACATCCCCCACTCGGCGACGGTGCCAATCTCCGGCTTTGCCTCACAACCAGAACTGATCGAACGCCTGAAAGAGCTGGACGTCCAGGATTCACGCTACGAAGGCCCCACAGGCATTGTCGGAGTCTTACAGGACGCCTTTAACCAGGCAAAGATTCCCAATGTGAGTCTGTGGGCCGCCGCGCCGCACTATCTGGCCGCAACCCCCAATATCAAAGTGACCGCGGCCCTGCTCACCTATCTCAACACGTTCCTGGGCGTCGATCTGGATTTGAACGACATCCAGTCCGACGCGGTGCGTTTCGATGAGCAGATTACCTACCTGGTCGAACGCGATCCCGAAGCCAGCGCCTACGTGCGCAAACTGGAGGAGCAGGCCAACGAACCGGATGAGGATGAAGAAGAGGAGGATGACGAGGATGAGGATACCGCGATGGTCATTAACCCCGACCGCGTAGCCGGCACAGGCCCGCTACCCAGCGCCGATTCGCTGATTCGTAGCGTAGAAGAACTGCTGCGCCAGCAACGCGAACAACAACCACCAGATTCTGACGAAGATGAGGATCAATAATTCAATGACAAACGTTCCGCTTCATAGCCTTGAGGATGTACTACATCCTCACTCCGTGGCTATTTTGGGCGCGTCACGCGCCTCGCATAAATGGGGCAATGTGGCAGCTAAGCAACTGATCGCCGGAGGCTTCCCCGGCGATATTTATCTGATTAATCCTTCAGTGCCCGAAGTGCTGGGCCGCCAGACCTACGCCAGCCTGCGCGATGTACCGGGGCATGTGGACCTGGCAATCATTGCGACCGCGTTCAACTACGTGGAAAGCTCGGTCGATGACTGTATTGCCAAAGGTGTAAAGGGCATTGTGATTATTACCGCCGGTTTTAGCGAAACCGGGCCAGAGGGGCGTAAACGCGAAGAGGCAATCGTGGCGCGCTGCCGCGAGCAGGGAATTCGCGTGATCGGTAGTAATTGCATGGGTCTTTACGTGCATAGCTCAAAGCTCAACGCTCTGGGCATGGTCTTCCCGCTTCCGGTCGGCCCGATTGGCCTGGTCTCGCAGAGCGGCAACCTGGGGATGTATTTTTATAATCAGGCCCATCTCGATGGCCTGGGCTTCAACACCTTCCTCAGCGTAGGCAACGCCGCCGATGTACGCCTGCCAGAATATATTCAATACCTGGCCGACGATCCCGCAACAAAGGTTATCGCGTCCTATATCGAGGCGATCGACGAAGAGACGCTCAAAGGGGTCACGCGCAGGATGCAGGTGCGCGGGCAGTATAAGCCGGTGGTGATCTTCCTGAGCGGCGCGACCGAAGTGGGCGTGCGCGCCTCACTGGCCCACACAGGCACGATCTCAAGCGTACGCCCTGACCACGATACTAGCCTGCTCGGTAGCGGCGTCGTGCGTGTGATACGCTCGGACGAACTCTTTCCGGTCGCTCAGGCGCTGGCAACCCAACCGCCGACGCCCCGTGGAGGCAAGCGCATCGCGATCGTCAGCGATGGCGGTGGCAGCGGCGTCGCCAGTGGTGATGCAGTCATCCGCGCCGGCCTGGAAGTTCCCATTTTAGGCGAAGAAACTCAGCAAGCGCTGCGCAAGCTCATGCCCGCTCGCGCGACCTCGACCAATCCGATCGACGTGGCTGGAGCTGCTGACGAAGACCCGCTCTCCTTCGCCTGGCTAACCGAAATCTGCTTGCGCGATCCCGAAGTCGACGGCGTGATTATCACTGGCCTGCTCGGCGGCTATCGCTGGCTGCTCTCGGAAGATTTCGGCGCGCGCGAAGAAGCTGCCGCACGCGAGCTTGGTCGGCTGGTGCGCGAATATCAGAAGCCGGTGCTGGTACAGAGCGTCTACGCCCGCCACGATATTCCCGCGCTCAAGCTCTTACGCGAAGAGGGCGTCCCCTGCTACGAATCAATCGAAATCACCACGCGCGCCATGGCCGCGCTGAGCGAGATCGGACAGTTTTTGGCACAATAGACACACCATCAAAAAGGGAGCGAAAGCCTCTCAGCGTATCTGAGTTATCATGCAAAACTCTCATATATAATGGGAGGCTTTCAACTTCTCTAAGGCATTTTCTGATATCTACTTTCTGTACTTTTCCAGGTATCCGATCTTCTCAAAACCACATTTCCAGCAATGATAAGAGCAGGCGGACAATTTGCAACTCTTCATGCTTGCTTCAGGGTGATAAAGTAGAGCCGTGATCCAAAGAGCCTGACCAAGCGGATTTTTAGAGTCTACAGCAGAAGCTTAACCTGTAAGGAGTGCATACCCCGTATGGAGATTACGAAGAACATCCACCTTTTGCAAGCCACAAAAGGGAGTTACGCCTATCTGGTCTTGGGAGACGAGCCAATTCTGATTGATACCTGTTTGCCTGGACGCTCTACGGCTATCTTGAAAGAGTTGGAAACGCTCGGCCTCAAACCCACAGACCTCGCGCATATTTTTCTGACCCATCACGACGTCGATCATATCGGCAATGCGCACGCCTTACAACAGGCGTCGGGCGCAAAAGTCTGGGCACCGCAAGATGACGTGCCCTATATTCTAAAGCAGCGTAGCCGTCCAGGCATCAAGCGTTTGATGGGAACTTTTGTCAAGGTAGAGGTTCCTCAGATCGATGAAACGTACACGCCTGGACAGAAGGTTGGGGGAATTGAAGTCATCCCCACGCCTGGCCACACGCCCGGTCACGTTTCGTTTCTCCTGGGCGACACACTCTTTTCCGGCGATCTGGTCATGAGCAGCAAAGGTGCGCTCAATCCCGCGCCCGGCTTTTTAACCTGGGACAAAGCCGCGCTCAAACGTTCGCTGAACGAGGTCAAGAATTTTTCATTTGATTGGGTGTGTACCGCGCATGGCGAACCTGTCAGGCGTGGCAATCTATGGGACGCGCTGGTTGAGGGCAAATGAGATTGCTCAGGACGCGAGAGGTCAATGAAGATATCGCAACCTCTCGCGCCCTGCCGCAAACAAGTTTGCGGCGATATTCACAGGAGTTGCGCCCAAAACTCGCGCACATAGCGGTGAAAGCTGGCCAGAGCTTCAATACACGCCCAGCTCGCCTTCGTCAATTCCTCGCGCTTCTTCTCCACGGCCACGATGGCCCTCTCTGGTCGACCCGCTGCCAGTTCGTCGAGCGTGGTGTGGATCACATCGAAGCCATATCCGGCCTCTCTGAGCAGAACCACCACGCGCAAACGGCGCATCTGCTGCTCGTCATAGAGCCGATAGTGGCTACTCCGCTCGCGCACAGGCTGCAAAAGACCCTGCTGTTCCCAGAAATGTAGAGCTGAGACACGCACCCCAACCTGTTGCGCGGCCTCGCCCACCCGGAAACATTGAGGCTGGCGCGCGCCGGGCCGAGTTGCCGGCTGCGCGGCCAACGTATGCAAAGCTGCTAAGGTCTGCTCAATCTGAAGCCGTTTGCGCGTGAGTTCCGCATGATGCTCGTCGATCAGGGCGAGCGCGGTGGCAAGCTTGCTCGCGTGAACCGCCTGCATGATCGCGCGCGTACGCTGCCAGCCATAGCCGCTCACCAGCACGCGCGCCGTTTTGAGCGCGACAAGATGCTTCTGGGTGTAACGCCGATAACCACTCGGACTGCGCTCGACCGGCGGGATAAAGCCGCCGGCCTCGTAGTTGCGCACCTGTTGCACGCTGATCCGTCCAGCCTGAGCCAGATCGATTGTCCGAAGATAATGAGAAACCGTCATGTGAAACTCTCATTCGCTTTAAGAGACCTGGTAGCCTATCTATCCCCCATTTTATCACACATATCATCTGCTTATGCCAGCTATTCAGCCTTGCTACACCACCTTATTCCTGGCTGGAAGGGAAAAAGAACAATCCCAACCCTCCATTATTGCATCTGAGTTATACAATAGGTCACGTCAAACACAAGTAGATCGTAAGTCCGTTGGACAGCCAGCCAGGAAAGGATCAAAAATCGTGAACGAATTTGAAGTTAACCAGTACATTACCGAGACATTTACAGGAGTGGATGTTGTAGTCGCTTCAGGCGATAGCTTCTTTTTCTATAACCCCGATACGAATATACCGCCAGATCACAAGTTTCCATTTATCACGCTTGTGACAAGCGATATCAACGACCAGTTTTCTAACCTCAAGCGCCCGGAAGTCTTTCGTTTGAATATCGGCGTCGGCAAAGAGACGTTTCGTTCACTCTTCGGCACGCCCAAGCTGCCTCCCTACGGGGATAGCGCGCTTGCAAGCGACACAACCGCTAGCGACTACGGCTACGACTTCACCGCCCTGGATCAATTGATGCCTCATCCGGTATATGGCCGGATGTACTGGGCATGCATACTCAACCCCAGTGCAGAGACGTTCGCTACGAAAGTACAGCCACTGCTGGCCAAAGCGTATGAGATGGCGGTAAGTAAATACGAAAGAAAGGCAGATCATCGATAAGCCCGATCTCTCGACCGTAAGGCCGTAAGGCATCCCAATCTCGTGAATGTAGCGGCGCTGCTTGCCCGCGCCGCGTTCCCTCCACGGATCATCATCGTGTGGCTGGACCGGGCCATACACAATCGTGTAGCGGGGGACCATGGGCCACGCGCAAGGAGCGGCCCTACATTCACGATTGGGAT
>Ga0070679_100004153_pt1 | contig 13348 bp, 8 predicted proteins | sample KBSC63BmetaG_FD_65652 | JGI IMG/M metagenome (GOLD analysis project Ga0070679, IMG submission 65652) | Corn rhizosphere microbial communities from Kellogg Biological Station, Michigan, USA - KBS C6-3B metaG | ecosystem: Host-associated > Plants > Roots > Rhizosphere | place: USA: Michigan... | reverse complement strand
CGGACGACCTGTTGGAGCGAGCAGGCTTTGCCCTCTCCTCGAGCCAGAAATTTGACGTGATTGTGGAGTACTTCATCGTGAACGAAAAGTACGACATTTTCGAGATCAACGATGTCCTGTTCGAGTACGACCAGCCGCTCCTCGGAGTCTGACTCGAAAACGTCGCTTCGCAAGCGACCATTTGCGTTTGCATGGGCACTATCCTCGAATTGTTGATGATTCGTACTGAGGAGGTGCCTGATGCAACAAGGACTGACCGAACTGGTCTTCATTCTCGACAAGAGCGGCTCGATGAGCGGCCTCGAGACCGATACGATCGGCGGCTACAACGCCATGCTTGCAAAGCAGCAGGCGGTCGAGGGCGAGTGCCATATCACGACCGTGTTGTTCGATCATACCTACGAACTGCTGCACGACCGCATCGACATTAAGGCGGTTGGCCCGATCACCGAGCGTGAGTATTTCATCGGCGGCTCGACCGCGCTGCTCGATGCGATCGGCCGCACGATTCACAAAATCGCCAACGCCCAGCGGCATACCGCGGAGGATCATCGTGCCGAGACAGTGATGTTCGTCATCATCACCGACGGCTACGAAAACGCGAGCCGTCGCTATTCGGCGGAGCGAGTCAAGCAGATGATCGAGCTGCAGAAAGCCGAATACGCCTGGGAGTTCATCTTCCTTGGCGCCAACATCGACGCCGTCGAAACAGCCGGTCGTTTCGGCATCGCCGCCGACCGCGCTCAGAACTATCACGCCGACAGCGAAGGCGTCGAACTCAACTTCCGCGTCATGAGCGACGCAGTCACCACGCTCCGCTCCCGCGCCCCCCTGCCGTCCAACTGGAGCGACGAAATCCGGGAAGACTACGAGCGGCGCGGCGAGAAGCGCTGATCGAGGACGTAGAGGGAATTTGCACAGACGGAGCGACTGGAAGCAGCATCCGCTACGATCGTTCGCCATTAGTTGGAACACGGTAACCCTGTCATCCTGAACCGCAGTGAAGGATCTCTTCCCCGTGCCCCTGCATCGTAGTAGCCGGGGAGAGTCAAAAGAGATCCTTCGGCTGCGGCCTCAGGATGACACGGGAGGCGGTCCGCCGGAATCCATTGATCACTGTCGGGCACAAACGCCTTACGCCGCTTCGGCCCAGATGGCGGAAAGGACCTCGGCCTGTTCGAGGACGGTGCGCGTGGCGTGTTCCTGTTTGTCGGGCGGGTAGCCATATTTGCGCAGGATGCGTTTGACCAGCACACGCAGCTGGGCGCGGACGTTCTCGCGCAGCGTCCAGTCGATCGTCACGTTGCGCCGCACCATCGTGACCAGCTCGCGGGCGATCGTCTTGAGCGTGTCGTCGCCGAGCACCTTGACGGCGCTATCGCTGGTTTCGAGGGCGTCGTAGAAGGCGAGTTCATCGGTGTTCAGTCCGAGGTTTTCGCCGCGCGCCTCGGCTTCTCGTATGTCTTTGGCGAGCTTGATCAGCTCTTCGATGACCTGAGCCGTCTCGATGGCGCGGTTCTGATATTTGCGCACCGTCTGTTCGAGCATCGCCAGGAAGGAGCGCGCCTCGACGACGTTGCGCTGCGACCGCTGGCGGATCTCGCCTTTGAGCAGGCGTTGCAGCAGCTCGACGGCCAGGTTGCGTTGCGGTAGACCACGCACATCGGCAAGGAACTCGTCGGAGAGGATCGAGATGTCCGGTTTTTTGAGTCCGGCGGCCGCGAAGATGTCGACGACGTCTTCGGAGACGACCGCGTCCGAAATGATCTGCCGGATGGCGAATTCCATCCGTTCGTCGGAGAGCTGCCGGTCGGCATCGCCCTGTGCCAGCATCTTGCGCACTGCCTGAAAGAAACCGACATCATCGCGGATGCGCAACGCTTCGTCATGCGGTACCGCCAGCGCGAAGGCGCGCGATAGCTCCGTGACGTATTGCAGGAGCCGTTTCTTGCCGTCTTGCTGGGCCAGTATGTGCTCCTGTGCCGCCGGCAGGACGGTGGTGCGCTCGTTGGGCGGGCCGCTGATCCAGCCCGACCAGTCGAAGCCATAGAAGAGGCCGCGGCAGATCTCGTATTTCTCCAGCATGAGCGCGACGGCTTCGTTCTGATCGAGCGCGGTCTGGCCGGTGCCGCCCGCCTCGGTGTACGTGGCGAGCGCGCGTTTCAGTTCGTCGGCCAGGCCAAGATAATCGACAACCAGCCCACCCGGCTTGTCGCGAAAGACGCGATTGACGCGCGCGATCGCCTGCATCAGGCCGTGGCCGCGCATCGGCTTGTCGAGATACATCGTGTGCAGGCTCGGCGCGTCGAAGCCGGTGAGCCACATGTCGCGCACAATGACGATCTTGAACGGATCGTTCGGATCGCGAAAACGCTCGGCGAGCCGCTCGCGCCGCGCCTTGTTGCGGATGTGCGGCTGCCAGTCGAGCGGATCGGAGGCCGAGCCGGTCATGACGACCTTGAGCGCGCCCTGCTCGTCGTCATCGCTGGCCCACTCCGGCCGGAGCGCGACGATGGCGTTGTAGAGATCGACGGCGATGCGGCGACTCATGACGACGACCATCGCCTTGCCGTCCATCACCGCCAGGCGGCGTTCGAAGTGCTGCACCAGATCGTTCGCGATCAGGGCGATCCGATTCTGCGCGCCGACGACCGCCTCCAGCTGCGCCCACTTCGTCTTCAGCTTCTCGCGCCGTTCGACCTCTTCGCCCTCGGTCGCTTCCTCGAACGCTTCGTCGATGCGCGGACGCTCGCGCTCGCTGATGGCGAGCTTGGCGAGGCGGCTTTCGTAGTAGATCGGCACGGTCGCGCCGTCGATGACCGAGCGCTGGATGTCGTAGACGCTGATGTAGTCGCCGAAAACGGCGCGGGTGCTGGCGTCGCTCTGCTCGATCGGTGTGCCGGTGAAGCCGATGAACGAGGCGTGCGGCAGGGCGTCGTGCATATGGCGGGCGAAGCCGTCGATGAAGTCGTACTGGCTGCGATGCGCTTCATCGGCGATGACGACGATGTTGCGCCGCTCGGAGAGCACCGGGTGCCGGTCGCCCTTCTCGTCCGGAAAGAATTTCTGAATCGTCGTGAAGACAACCCCTCCGGAGCCGACCGAGAGTTTTTGGCGCAGATCGGCGCGGTCGGCTGCCTGTACCGGCGCCTGGCGCAGCAGATCTTGGCAGTGGGCGAAGGTGCGAAAGAGCTGATCGTCGAGGTCATTGCGGTCGGTCAGCACGACGATCGTCGGGTTGGCCATGGCCGGGTGGAGGATGATGCGCCCGGCGTAGAAGGCCATGGTCAGGCTCTTGCCCGAGCCCTGCGTGTGCCAGATGACGCCGACGCGCCGGTCGCCCGGTTCGCCGCCCGGCTGCCGTCCGGCGTCGTAGCGCCCCGGTGGCTCGCGTATCGTCGGGCTGGCATCGAACTGGGCAGCCCGCAATGTCTGCTCGACCGCCACGTTGACGGCGTGATACTGGTGATAGCCGGCCATCTTCTTGGTCAGCTTGCCGCCGCCAGCGTCTTCGAAGACGATGAAATAGCGAAGCAGATCGAGAAAACGGCGCGGCTCGAAGACGCCACGCAGCACGACTTCCAGCTCGCTCATGCCCGGTGGCGCGTCGCCCTGCCCGTCGATCGTGCGCCACGGCTTGAACCACTCCTTGCCGGCGCCGAGCGCCCCGACCCGCGCCTGTACGCCATCGGAAATGACCAGCGCCGCGTTCGTGACGAAGAGCGATGGAATCTGCGCCTGATACGTCTGAAGCTGCGCGTAGGCGCTCCAGATGGTTGCGTTCTCGGCGGTTGGGCTCTTCAGTTCGATTACCGCCAGCGGCAGGCCGTTGACGAAGAGGACGATATCGGGCCGTCGCTGATGCTGCCCCTCGGCCACCGTAAACTGATTGACGGCCAGCCAGTCGTTCCGCCCCGGCGCCTCGAAATCGACGACTCGCACCAGCGCCCCGGCGATCGAGCCATCCGGCCGCCGATACTCGACCGGCACCCCCTCGACCAGCAGCCGCTGCATCGCCCGGTTCCGCTCACCCAACGACGGCCCAACCACCCCCTGCAGCGTCCGAAACGCCTCCTCCACCGCCTCCACCGGCAGCCCGGCATTCAACCGCCCCAACGCCGCCCTCAACCGCCCGGCAAGGATCACATCGCGGTAGCCGGGATCGCTCCGCTCGGCTCCGGGCTGATCGTAGGCGATATCCGGCCCATGCAGGACCGAATAGCCAAGCGATTCGAGCCAGGCTAGGGCGGCTTGTTCGACGGTGGATTCGGAAAAGGGAGTGATGATCATGCTTGTCTTAGACCTCAACGCATCTTCGCTAAGTGAAGGGATCCAACCGAATCTAGCCGCTTGGCGAATGACACTGATGATTCTTACGATCCAACGACCAGCGACAGGTAGAGCACTATCGAGATCTTGTACTCTTTACGTCCTTCAATTTGCGTCGGCGCTCTTTATCGCGCTCCCAGATAGCGTCCAAATCTTCCGTCTCCATACATTGTCTGATTCTTTGCATTGCAAACTGTGAGTATTGATGATAAGGGGTTCCTCTGAGCTTGAACTCTTTATAGCAATTCTTGTCGCCCTTGATCCCGAGGTGATCGACGATCGCGTTGAGACGAGGTACCGATATGCCCAGCTTGTCCGCAAGCTTTTGGGGGCCCATCGTGTAGAAACCTAACTCGTTGACCCGGCGTTGTGCGAGCATCGTCGCACCTGGCGTCCCTTCGTCCACGAGTGTGACGGCTAGGCCGTCGTTCTTGGTAATGTGGAGCGAAATTCGCTGTCCAGAATCGTCGGAGCTGATCCTAATAGACGATACACCTGCAAAGACGGCCGACCATTCCTCTCCTTCCGACATTCGTTTTGCTAGCCGCGATAGATCTCCTTCGCTAGGTTGTGTGCTTTCACCTCCGAATGCGGACTCCATTATTGCTAGTGGCCGAAGCCTCCGCTTTGCGTCGGCTCCTCGTCGCTGGCCTGCAGTCAGCAACTTTCTGATTTCCTCGGCTTCAATTTCAAAGAGCGACGATATTTCGATGGGAGCCAATGTCGAAAGGGGAAGAACTCTGGAGGGCAGGTGGTTACCAAGTTCGTGGTCAAATACCCCCTTCAAAAGGTCGCGAAAGAGACTAACCCCCGCCTGCATCATAACGTACAGATGGCCTTCGATGATATCGATCAGATGGTGCTGTGCAGCATCACGCAAGCCGTTGATTGATCTAAGGAGGAAGGCCTGTTCTTTAGATAGGACGTTAATGCTGAGGCATCGAGTAACGCATGCTTCGAAGCCAATCGTATTCTCTCTCCGCTTTTCTCGAATCCTCCCTCCACGATGGAGTATCGTAGCTTTAAGCAACATTTCAAATGCGTGGTCCATCATGATCAAACAAGTGGTGACACGACCGCAGTCGTCTGGGCGGTTGAAAATCTCGACACCAACTATGAGCGAATCGATGGCTTTCCCCATCAGCAACTTAGGTTCGCGTTTCAAGTTCCGCTCTCCACCTCAAGCCGCCCGAAATTCGCAACTCGCACTTCACCCGAAATCAGCTTCGGCAGCAGCGCGTGGCGAAGCTCTTCTACGGTTCGCTGTTCATCGTTGCCGCCGCGCCGTCGTTCGAATAGCGGCCGCGCAAACTCCGCAAATGCCCTGATTAGAGGCGGTGGAGGCAATAGTTGAGAATTCATATATGCGAGGTTGCGATTCAGGCCCGGAACTGCTGAGTCGGCTCCCAGCGATGCGAGTTCCTGCTCTCGAAGCGCAAAATACAGAAAATGGATGTCGAAGTATTCGTGTCGAGGGATGACGTAGAACGTGGTGTCGATTGGGAAGAAGTCTGTTTGGACCCAAGTCACTATCCCTGGGTTTCCTTTTCGCCCGACCACAATGCCAGGGCCACTCACGAGTCTTTCGTCGTGCCAGCCAATCAGCCCATTTGAGCCATAGACTCCTACTGGCCCTGGGCGGCGGTCGTGTTCCTTCAACGCTTTACCGTATGCGAATTCCGTGACGTCGCCGAGGCTCACCATCTCCCACCCGCTCGGTATCTCCCCCAACTCCGAATCCTCGAATGAGTCGGGAAACAGCTCCGCGATGTGCGTTGACAGGCCGGTGTCGCGGCCTTCGGCTTTGGCGCGGACCGGGTCGAAGTCGACAAACCACGACTTGAAGAGAGCTCGTGCGATCGCTTCCAGCGTCTCGTTCATCCGCCGGTTCAGTTCGATCTTGTCGTCCAGCGTGCCGAGGATGTAGGCGATGCGGCGTTGTAGAGGCATCGGCGGTACGTGAATCGAAAAATTCCGTAGGTCTCTGAGCAGGAGGTTCTTTTGGGTGGTGCCCTCCGCAAGCTCTGAGAGTCTAGCGTTTTCAAATTGGAGGCTGTAATAGAGAAATCGCGGATCTATCCGATCGCGGACCGGCTTTAGAATCGCGACGCTCTTCTGGAATGTTGTGCGGTAGGTTTTCGGGTCATCGGGAGCGATTGCCATTCGGCCAATCGTCCCCGTGTTTGTGAAAAGAACATCCCCTGGTTCAAGGTTGGTCCGACGATGGGTTTCTAAGAAATCTTGCTCCGTGATCTGCCGGGCGTTCTCGTAAACAAGCCGGTTGTCGACGACATCTTTCACACTCAGAAAGTAAAAACCCGAATTTCCTTCATCTCTACAATCTCCGTGTTTTCCGTCTGTAATCAGGTCACAGAGATTCCCAAGCGTAAGCTCCTCCCACTCACTCCCCATATCCAAGCTCCCTTAGATTCGCCGCGATCGCCGCATCGAGCCGCGCTGCCTCGGTCTGCTGCTCGCGGAGCGTGGCGGTGAGGCGCTTCATCTTGGCGTCGAAGGGCTCGCCGTCGTCTTCGATGGGAGCGGCGCCGACGTAGCGGCCGGGGGTGAGGACGTGGTTGTGCTTGCGGATATCGTCGAGCGTGGCGGATTTGCAGAAGCCAGGTTCGTCGGCGTAGTCACCGGCGCCGGGGTCGCCGCGCCAGGCGTGGTACGTGCCGGCGATGCGGGCGACGTCGTCGTCGGAGAGATCGCGATGCACGCGGTCGATCAGCGTGCCAAGCTTGCGCGCGTCGATGAAGAGCGTTTCGCCGCGGCGGTCGCGGAAGAGGCCGTTCCCCTTGTCACGCGCCAGGAACCAGAGGCAAGGCGAAATCTGTGTCGAGTAAAACAGTTTGCTCGGTAACGTCACCATGCAATCAACCAGATCATCCTCAATGATCGCCTTGCGGATCTCGCCCTCGCCCGACTGAGTGGACGCCATCGAAACGTTGGCGAGCACGAAGCCGGCCTGGCCGCGTGGCGCCAGGTGCCAGATGAAGTGCTGCACCCAGGCGAAGTTGGCGTTGCCGGGCGGCGGCGCGCCGTAGACCCAGCGTTTGTCGTCGCGCAGCAGGTCGCCGCTCCAGTCGCTGTCGTTGAATGGCGGGTTAGCGAGGACGTAGTTGGCTTTGAGGTCGGGGTGCTTTTCGTCGTGAAAGGTGTCGCCGTAGGCGATCTGGGCGTCGATGCCGCGAATGGCGAGGTTCATCTTCGCCAGGCGCAAGGTCGTGTAGTTCGATTCCTGGCCGTAGATCGAGATGTCGCCGATCTTGCCGCTGTGCGCTTCGATGAACTTCTCGCTCTGCACGAACATGCCGCCGGAGCCGCAGCAGGGGTCGTAGACGCGCCCGCCATACGGCGCCAGCATCTCAACCAGCACGCGTACCACACACGATGGCGTATAAAATTGGCCCCCATTCTTCCCCTCGGCGCTGGCGAACTGCGAGAGGAAGTATTCGTAGACGCGGCCGAGCGTGTCGCGCGCTTTACTCGCCTCGTTACCGAGCGCGATGTCGCTCACGATGTTGATCAATTGGCCGAGCCGCTGCTTATTTAGCTTCGTGTGGGCGAATTCCTTGGGCAGCACATCCTTCAGACTCGGGTTGTCGCGCTCGATAGCGGCCATGGCGCCGTCGACGAGGATGCCGATGCTTGGCTGCGGTGCGTTCGCCTTCAGCCCTTCCCAGCGCGCCTCTTTCGGCACCCAGAAGATGTTGGCGGCGCGATATTCGTCCGGGTCTTCAGGATCGGCGCCCTCGGCGATCTGCGTTTCGAGTTCAGCGTGCTTCGCCTCGAAGGCGTCGGAGATGTATTTCAGGAAGATGAGGCCGAGCACGACGTGCTTGTACTCGGCGGCGTCCATGTTGTTGCGCTGGGCGTCGGCCATCGCCCAGAGCTTCGCTTCGAAGCCGAGCGTGGCATCGGAATCGTTCTGCTTGCTGGCACGTCGTGGCATAGGAGTCCTTTACATTCCGCGTTCGATCACGCGACGGCAAGCAGGAGCAGCACGGCTCAGCGCGTAGCCGCACCGAACCGGCGCGTCAGGCGCCGTTCGCAGTATGGATAGAGCAGCGCGAGGATGGCGGATCGTACCCACCAGTCGATCCAGGCTCCGGCTCAACCAATCCCTTCAGGGCAGATTTTAGCAGAAGCGCACGTGTAATCAGAGCACATAAGCGATACGTTCGTACCCTCGCTAATGCATCGTGTGGTGGACGGCCTCGTGAGTGGTTGGGTCGGGGTTGGTGGGGTTCGGGTGGTGGCGGGGGCGACGGGATGGGCGGCGGCCGGCTGGCGACGCGACCGTTGATTCGCGGCCGGCTTCTTCGGATGCGGATTCCGATTCGGGCGCGAGCGCGGGGCTCTGGGCCGGGACGCGGAGCGAACTGACGATCAGGTATGGGTAGCGGGCGACGAGCACCAGTAGGCCGAGGAAGGTGCGGAAGATCATGCCGATGGTGCGATAGGCGAGTGCGATGAAGGTGGCGCGCGCCAGACCGATACCGATGTAGTTCAGCACACCGGCCAGGCTGGCATCGCTGATGCCGATGCCGCTTGGCACCGGAATCACGTGGCGCGCCACGACGCTGAACGAGTGCGCGTAGAGCGCCTCGCTGAAGGTGATGCCGCGATCGGTCAGCGCGTCGGTGATGATCCAGATGGTGATCGCCGAAATAACGGTTGAGACGATGCCGATATTGATCGTGTTGAGCATGACGCGCGGCTTCATCAGCAACGCGCTGTGCTCCCAGAAATCGGCTTCTTCAGGCACGAAGCGGCGCGTCAGGCGCCAGCGCTGCAGGAAGTTCGTGAGGCTGAAGGCGATCCGGCGGCTACGCACGACGGCGATGCAGCCAAAGCCGATCAGAATAGTGACGATCGGCATGATGATCTGCAGCGGTGGCTGACCGGTCAACAGGATAGCGATGATCGCGAGGACGGCCGGCGAAAAGAAGTCGCCGATCACCTGGGCCACCAGGCTCGAAATCGCCTGGTACATGCGGATCTGCCCATGTTCTTCGGCAAGTCGCGCACTCATGACGCTGCCGCCCGGCAGCGAACTGGCCGCCTGCGAGGCGAGATACGACGTGATAGCGTCGGTGCGCCGGATGCGCAGCTTGCTGGCGCGCAGGAGGTACGCCCAGCGCGCGGCTTTTAGGAGTTCATTGCCCAGAAGCAGCACGACGAGGAGCAAGAGCGAACTGGCCGGCATTGAGAAGACGGCGCTGCTGAGCGATTCGAGGTCGGTGAAGAGGATGAAGAAGACGGCCGAACCGATGGCGATGGCGATGATAATGAGGCGTTTCAGCATGGCGCCGCCGAGCGTTCGGCGGGTTGTGCGGGACACAGGGAACGGTGCACGCGCTGGACCGGTCGTTTTGAACCGGTGCTGGGTTGGCCGGCATTGTCGCGAATGCCTGCCTCTCCGCCGGTAAACCGGAGCCGAACGCGTCCGTTGCTCGTCGCACCGGAGGTTCGCGGGAGATCGATCATGGCCTGCCCGGGCTCCGGGTCGCTCTGCCGGAGCAATGGTGAGATGAAAAAGCTCGTGAACTGTCCCGAAGTCACGAACAAAAGGTCGCCCTGTCGCCGAGTCGCTGCTCAAGCATCGAGGTCGACTGTTTCCCCACGTCTTCCTCTCAACTTTACCGTCTTATGCGCGCGCTTGCCACATAAGCGCGGCGGCCGCCCTCACCCCCAGCCCCTCTCCCGTGCCGCACGGGAGAGGGGTGTCTGCGAGTGAACGGGAGCGTGTTATCAATGGCATATGTGCAGACAAACAAATAAAGACGCGGACGCAGCCGCGTAGTTGCTCCCCTCTCCCGCGCGGTGCGGGAGAGGGGCTGGGGGTGAGGGCCGCTCGTCTACCAGCCCTCTTTCTGTAACAGCTCGACGCCGAGGAGGCCCTGGGTGATGTCGCCGGGTTGGCCGGCCTTGTCGGGCCACCATTCGAAGCGGGCGCGTTCGAAGACCTGCGCCACGTATTTGCGGCCATCCGGGGTTTCGCCCGAGAATTCCTCGGTGATCGGATAGCCGAAGGCGGTGAGGCCGCCATTGTCCTGCCAGTAGTGCAGGAAACCGTTGGCGAGCTTGTGGCCCGTTTGCGGGAAATAGACCGCGCTGTCAGTGCTGTCGAAGGCGTCGATCTTGGCGCGCGCCGAATCGGGTGCGCTGGCCGTGTAGCCGATCAAGCTTGACGTCACGATCGGCTTGCTGTCATCACCGGCGTTCCATTCGAGCACCTGCCGCTCGAAGAACTGGGTGATGCGCGTCGAGCCGTCGTCGTTCACCTGTCGGTAGACCTCGGAGATCGGCAGGCCGATATTACGCCAGCTGCCGTGCGTGTTCCAGTAGTCCATGAATACGTTCGGCACATTGTGGCCGGTGAGCGGGAAGTAGTGATAGAGGCTGGCGTCTTTCGCGTCAGCAGCGTCGAGCGGCGGTCGATCGCCGCTGTAGACGGTCGGCATATCCTCATAGCCGCTCGGCAGCGCCGGCAATGTGTCGAGCGCCGGGCGGAAGGCTGTCTTCTTCGTCCAGAGGAAGGTGACCTTCACCCAGTCCGAGTCGGTCATCCCGAGGTCGGCGAAGGTGCCGTCGCCGATGTCGATGCCGCCGGGGCTACCGACTTTCCGGCCGGAGCCGTCGAGCCCGTTGTTGTAATTGTCCTCATAGGCGGCCTGCGCTTCGGGCACGCCCTGCGGGAGGTCGGAGTACGTCCGCTTTGCCGACGGGTCCCAGTAGTTGTCGTGGGTATTCCAGGGGCCAACGTCCCAGACGGGTGCGGTGACCGTCTTCCCGTTATACTCGATCTGGACCTGGAATTCGTTGCCGTCCTTGCTGGAGAGCGCACAGGCACAGGGAAGCGCGACAAAATGGTCGTTCGGTTGTATAACGTGGCCGTTGGCGGTGGTGCCGCCGACGAGTCCCTCGCGATAGCCAAAGACGCGGAAGGTGAGTGCGCCGGTGGCGTCAGGTGTCGCCGCGGCGGCGGCTGGTGCGGAGACCAGCAGGGGTAGAACCGAGAGTGCGAGCGCAAGACTGAGGATGAGACGTCCTGGGACAAGTCGTCCCTGCTCCATGCGTACCTCCTCCGGCAGCTTTTCGGATGTCACACGTTTATACCACGGGTCTGGGAACCTGGTACTGAGAGCAAGCCGTGGCCTCCGTGAAAAAACGTGTCAGAGCGGAATTGGTTCCACGTGTGCGGCGGCGGGCGGTCCGGTCGATCATCACTTTGGGGCGTCAGGACGCGCCGATTCGGGATCTGGTCACCGTCTGGCGGCAACGGTTTTGCGACGCCGCACTGGGTAACACACCATCCATTCATTGGAAGGACGAAATATGGGAGATCAGCAGACTGAACGGGCGAACGGACCAGCGGCCTTCGATACGGCGAAGCTGACCGATCTGGCGCGTACGCTGCGTCGCGACGTGCTCAAGATGACCACCGAGGCCGGTTCGGGCCACCCGAGCAGTTCGTTTTCCATCGTCGAAATCATGGCGACGCTCTACTTCGGCGGCATCTTGCAGTACGACCCGAAGAAGCCGCACTGGCCGGAGCGTGATCGCTTCATCCTCTCGAAGGGCCACGCCGCGCCGATTCTCTACGCCATCCTGGCCGAGGCAGGCTACTTCCCGAAAGATGAGCTGATGACGCTGCGCAAGTACGGCAGCCCGCTCGAAGGGCATCCGAATATGCGCCGCCTGCCGGGTGTCGAAGCCTCGACCGGCAGTCTCGGCCAGGGGCTGTCGATCGGGCTGGGACAGGCGCTGGCTGCCCGCTCGGCCGACCGGCTCTACAACGTCTACGTCATCACCGGTGACGGTGAGCTGGAAGAGGGCCAGATCTGGGAAGCGGCGATGGCCGCCGCTAATCTGAAAGCCGGTAATCTAACCGTCATCGTCGATAACAACAAGTTCCAGCAGACGACGGCCGTCTCGAATCTGACCGATCCATCGGAATATCCTGCCAGATGGCGCGCCTTCGGTTGGAAGACGGTCGAAATAAATGGCCACGATCTGAACGAAGTGCATCAGGCACTGACCGAGGCGACGAACTATAGCGACGGTCCCTTCGCCATCATTGCTCACACGATTAAAGGGAAGGGCCTGCACTTCATGGAAATCGACTACACCTGGCATGGGAAGGCTGTGCCGAAGGATCAGCTTGCAGCGGCATTGGAGGAGATCGGATGAACCTCGGAGCGGCAGTCGGTCTCAAGATGGGCAAAGCAACGCGCGATGCCTTCGGCGAAGCGTTACGCGATCTCGGTGCCGAGCACCCCGAACTCTTCGTGGTCGACGGCGACGTCAACAACTCGACGCGTACCGAATGGTTCGCCAAAGATCATCCCGAGCGCTTTTTCAATGTCGGCATCGCCGAATCGAACCTGGTGAGCGTTGCCTCCGGTCTGGCGGCGACCGGCAAGACGGTTGTCGCGGCGAGCTTCGCCGTCTTCCTGATGTGCAACGCCTACGACCAGATCCGCATGGGCGTCGCCTTTCCACATCTGAACGTCAAACTGGTCGGCAGTCATGCCGGGATCAGCATCGGCGAGGACGGCCCTTCGCAGATGGGTATCGAGGATGTGGCACTTGCCTGTGCCTTGCCGGGCATGACGGTCATCGTGCCGTCGGACGAGCACCAGACGCGGGCCGCCACGCGCGCCCTGATGAGCCACGACGGACCGGCCTACCTGCGTGTTGGGCGACCCGGCGTGCCGATCATCTACGACGACCAAGTGTCGTTTGAAATCGGTAAAGCGATTACCCTGCGCGAGGGGAGCGATATGACGCTCATCGCCAACGGTTTGATGGTTGCTGCCGCACTCGAAGCGGCCGAGCAGTTGGCGAAAGAGAACATCAGCGCCCGCGTGCTCGATATGCCGACGGTGAAGCCGATCGATGAAGACGCCATCGTGGCCGCCTCGCGCGAAACAGGCGCTATCGTGGTGGCCGAAGAGCACCTGCATCACGGCGGGCTTGGGAGCGTCGTCGCGATGGTGCTGGCGCGCAC
>Ga0070679_100004152_pt1 | contig 13357 bp, 8 predicted proteins | sample KBSC63BmetaG_FD_65652 | JGI IMG/M metagenome (GOLD analysis project Ga0070679, IMG submission 65652) | Corn rhizosphere microbial communities from Kellogg Biological Station, Michigan, USA - KBS C6-3B metaG | ecosystem: Host-associated > Plants > Roots > Rhizosphere | place: USA: Michigan... | reverse complement strand
TGTAATCGTTCGCGATCCACTTCTCGTTCTGAAGCCGCGGACGGTTCGCGAAGTCCTTCTTCACATCAGCGATCGGGCGCCCGAGCAGCTTCACCCCATCGAACGTGTCCTTGCCGAGGAGCGTCGTCGCACGCACCATCGGCAGATATGTGAGGGTCACCGCGTCGCCGTTCGAGCTCTCGGCACGGAGCGTGTTCGTCGCGTTCGTATCGATGATCGAGAAAGCCGCGCACCGCTGCGGGGGTACGCCGCTCAGTAGCCGGCTCCATCACAGCCCACAGTTCGCGGCAAGGCGTCCATCGTCATCCACAACGATCGATGAGCTCGACGAGCAAGGGCGTGGTCGAGTCAGGAACTACAGCGCGCAAGTAAAGGAGGGCCGCGAGCCGTTGGCAGCGAGCGAGGCTGCGAAGCACCGCGAAATGCGCGGGCGAGAGCTCGTTGATCGAGGGCACTGCCGACAGCTCTTGATGAATGAGTGCGCGACCAAGCTCGTTTTCAACCTGAGCTCGTCCCTCGAAGCTGCTCATACGCGCGTCGCGAGCCACGTCTGGAGGATGTAGGCGGGGACCCGATTCATGAGGCGTCTCCTTGCCGCTGAGTATTCACCTTCTCGAGATAGTGGTCACGTTCGGACCACAGCGTAGAAAGTTCATCGAGTCAGGTAAGGCTCGAGCGCAGCCGGCACGAAAACGCCATATTCGGCGCGGCCACAGACAAAATCAGGCTCCCACCTCCCGGGCACATCTCGCGAATAGCGAAGCGCACTTCCTTCCATCGCCTCCGGATGAACGATGCGATCCGATATCTCAAGCCGCTCGAACAGCGATCCGAGAGCGAACGCGCTCGACTTCTTTAGCGCATCCTGAACCTCTCGAATGAGTTCGCGGTCGTCCAACTCGAGATTGAAGTCCTCGCTAGTCATGCAGATGAAGCCACCCTCCACTGGCTTCGGACACTTGCTCGAAAAAGACAGCGACAGCGTCATCCCTGTCTTCTCAATCGCGATCAAATCGCGTGTGTTGCGCTTCCTGAGCACAGAACAGTCTGCGAGCACTGCGACCTCTTCATAGCGCCGCACGGAAACGAAATTACGGCGCTTCGCCGCGAACCAGGCCTCACCGTACGAACTCTCGCTCAAGCACCGCGCATGCCATAGACCTGCGCTCTCGAGTGGCGGGCCATCGTTATCGACGTAGAACGAGTCAAGTAGCGCGAATTGGCCGCGCAGCTCGAGCACGCGACGAGAGCACTCGATGCAGCTTCGCAACTTCAATCTCGCACGTCAAACGTTGCGCCGGTGGAAGTCTCAATAGGTCGCAGCGCCGGATCGAACGAGTGCCACGCGTGGAGCAGCAAGCGATTCCGTTCCCGATTACCGAGTACGCCCGGCACGCCATGCGTCCAGTGTCTCTAGGTGCGCGTCCGTCGAATACGTAAACAAGCCAAGTTCTTTGACTCGCGCCCTGATTGGCGCCGGGTCGAAATCCATGGCTAGGAGCAACCGCAGGTCGTGACTCGGATGGATAAGAAGCGACTCTGGAACCACGAACTCCATCCACGCAACCTCTCGGAGACAGCGCCTGATTACGTTCTCCAGTCGTGCACCTGCAAGTTCTTCGCCCTCCACGGGCGGGGGGCTGCCATCAAGCACATCATCGAGATTGAATCGGCGAAGGTTGTCATCAGCAATGTCCCAGCGCTCCACATCGTGCGCGTAGAGCGACATAACCGAAGCAAACTCACATGACGTCACAATTGCAGCGACATAATTCTGTTCCACACGTAAGTATTCATCCCTAGTAAGAGCCACACCGTCGAACACCTCACCAATGTTCGAGTACGAGATCCAATCTTCCCGAAGGTAACGCCCATGCTTCATCAGCGAAGGCCGATACTTACTGATCTCCACTACGTTCATTTGCCGACTGGGTCAGGTGGTCGAACGGGTACCGAAGCACTCGCATCGACTTGATCAGGCCGTGCGGGTATCGAGCACCGTAACTGCTTCTTCATAGCGTTCGATGTTTACGGCCGACCAGGCTTCGTTCTCGCGGATGCGATAGAACCTCAGCGTCGCGTTCGCCGGACGCCTCACGGAGCCGGTCTCCGAAGCAGACACAACGATCTGGAAACTGATCTGCGGGCGCGCCTTTGAGCGGCTCACTCCACCTGGGAGGCAGCTTCGACTGAGGGGATGGCGACGGTCAGGTACGTTGGAGTTTCTGGAAGTCGTCAGTTAGCTATCGTTCTCCCTGACGCTGACCTTTACCATGCTTCGAGCGCCCCAACATGCTCATCGCATACGACGTGAGCAAACCCGACGACAGAATGCGACTCAGGATTAAATCGCGCAACATTGGCGGGACCATGCTTACGAGGCGAACCTCGTGTTGATCTCCCGCAACAAGCGCCCTCAACTCAGAGTTCAATAAGACGTACTCTCGTTCAGAGACGTAAAAGAGTGTGTGCGCTGCGCCCTCATCATCGACGAAGGTGTCGGTCATCTCCGCACGAGCTGGATCGACAGTGACAGAGAAGCGAACCGCAGCGGCGAGACTTCGGCAGGCATCGCTCAGTGTCGACGGCCGTTCGATTCCCACCGGCGGCCAGGGTTCGCGAGAAAACTGCGGCATCACATAGAACGAAACGGCGCGATTGAGCTGCACCTCAAAGATGTCAGCGTAAAACGCCGCGTCACTGCTAGGATGCTCCTCGATCTCAGACGAAACCAGGACGGGGAAGTCGTATTTGGGCGTCGGCTTCACAGTGTCCTTTCCTGATGAGCATCAGTATAGCTCCATCCTTCTTCGTTTTCGAAACGTGACTCCAATGCCTTCATCTGGGGAAAGCTCTCATCACGAAATTTCCGTCCGGCCGTTTTCTCTTCGGCCATACGTTCATTGTAGAAGTCACGCGCAGCGCGCACGCCGTTGGCGTGCTCCTCGAGAACGGAGGGATCGATTCTGCGAGCTCTTAAACGAAAGAACTCCTGAAGACGGTTCTCGTATTCGATGATCGCAGCTCTTTGTTTGTTTACCTTTGGAATTTCAGGCCCTTTGTACGGCCTCCCATTCTCGAGAACCTGGTCATTTGGCATTGGCGTCTTGAGCCCTTCGAGTTGGTCGACGTGACCTAGCTCGTGCTCAAGGTCGAGAAATCGCATTCCGCGGTTACCGAACACAGTCTTCTCGAACCGCACCGTCTTCCCTTCGCGCGTCAGTACTTGGCGTACGTGAACGTGTGGGTCTTCATTCGGGTCTGGATTGTACTCGAACCGATAGCCCCGTCGCTGAAGCTCCTCGATCTTGGATTGGAAGTCGGGGTGGTCCTCCATACGGACTGTTCCCTGACGAATGGTTTCCGGTGTGGGCGCCAGACCAAGGCTCGAGCCGCTCGCGTACGAGTGCGCACCGAGGCGTTCCTTTCCGGCGGGCTTGCGCTTCTCGGGACTGGGTTCTTCTCGAGGCGCAGCCGCCTTCCCGACTTCCGCGCCCGCACTCTCCGGACCTGAGTGCTCGCGGTTTGCGGCGAAGTCGACCTGCTTGATCGTTAGTGTTCGATCGCCAGCAACGACTGTCCAAACACCCTTCTCATCCTGCCTCCGGGTAAGTTCGATGTTGTTGTCCGCGGCGCCCCTGAATGCGTTCGCAATTTCCTTACCGGTCCCCTCGTAACTGAGCCCATCTACGACTGGAGATAGCCGTGCCAATTGAAATGGAATTTCGATAAGGCCAGCGTTCGTAGCGTTGAGATCCGCGTTGACCTCCGCCACGGTACCGTTGCGCCCTCCGTACTGACTGTAAATTGCGCCCTCCTGCACCAGGAGACGATGACGTTCGCTTAGCATCGCACCGGCCTCTTCGGGGCTTGCATGCTTGTTGGTCGTAGAACGAGCGCCTAAGCGCTGCGCTTCAAGACTCAGAACATCGATCGCTTCGGCCGCCTGCGGGAGCTTTGCGTGGCGGAACTCGCGCGCTGCCTCTTGCAACCGAGCGTGCATTCCTTCGGAATGAGAATGGACGAACGCGCTCGCCGCAAGCGCGAAGCCTTGCGTCATCCACTCATCTCGACTCGCAATCCCCATCTCGGTTCCATGCGTCACCGAGTGAGCAACACCAGACCCGATCACGCCGGCTCCGAGGTCGATCGTCGCTTCTGCCGTGATTGCGGCTCCGGTCTTGACCGCCTTGCCGAGCCTGCCCATCTTGCTGAGCTCGTTCTCGACACTGCGCTCGAGCGCCTCGTCTCCCTTCAGAAGGCTCTTGAACGGCTTCATGGCCGCGCTTGTGAGCAACATGCCGAGCGCGTTTTCCGCGAAAGCAGTGCCACTGATCTCTCCGCCGGCGGCGCCGCTGGCGACCGTCTGCATCCCTGCGTGAGCGAGGACCTCGGCGCCCTTCCAGAGCAATCCGGCCCCGCGAACGTCCTCGGCGATCTCGCCGGCCATCGCGATCCCGCGCACCGCAGCTAGTCCAGCGCCCGCAATTTCGCCGGTGACGATCATCAGTCCGATCTGCAACGCCATCGACGTGAGCAGATGCTTGAGCTGTGCATACTGGCGCTGTTTATTCGCCCACTCGATGAACTCCTTCAGGCCGCCAAGCTGCTTGGCCATCGAATCCATCTCGCGATTCACGTAGGCGACGGCCGCTTGCATGCGCCCGTACGGGTCTTGCTCGTTCTGCTCGGCCGATACTCGCTTCGCATCGTCCAGGCGTGGCAGCCAGCCGCCGAAGAGCTCGTTGGCGCTGTCGTGCTGCGTGTGCGCTTTCGCCGGATCCTTGGCGAGATGAAGGATCAAGTCGCAGATCTTCTGAACGGACCACGACCCGTCGGGATTTGTGCCTGACGAGACACCAGCGGCATCGGCCTCCGTCTTGAGCGTACGAACGGTGCTGGCGAGAGTCGTCACACGGGCGCGCGTCGCAAGCTCGGCACTGTCGCTGTGAACTTGCGAAGCCTCCTTCGCGGTGACGGTGTCGCCGCGCGTGATCCGCAGTCTCAGGTCGGCGGTGTCCGTCATCGTCTTTGACAAAGACTTCACGTTGTCGTCAGCGCCGGCTTCGTCGGTGTCGCCTTGCGCAGCGACCGCAACTTGCGCGTCCCTGACCTGATCGTCGATTAACGACAGTGGCAGCAGCGCCTTCTGGCGACGCGCATCCGCTAGCAGCGGATTCGCCTCTGCCGCCAGGTGGGATGCGCCGGCCGCGCGACCGAATGCCCGAATCAGCTCGGAGACCGCAACAGGGAGCATCTTGGCCGCATCGTCCTCGCCCATTTTCTTGCTCTTGAGTCGACGGTCGAGCTCTTGGAACAGATCCACGAGCTCCGACGAGACGGTGTGTAGGATTCCCTCCTGACCCGCAACCGCGGGCACCCACTTGGATGCGGTCTTGGGATCGGTCGCCAGGTCGGCGCGCCGGCGCGCAGCGAACTGCTGCGCCCCCTCCATCAAGTTCGTGGCTCCGACACGAGCCAATCGCGTTCGGATCGCATCGAGCTGGACGTCTACGCGGTCGAGCAAGCGATCGAGCGGCGGTGTGTGCGGCTCGAGCGGTGCCGCTTGCGCTGTCGCAGCGTCATCCGTGACACCCGCCGCTTTCTTGTCATCGGGCTTGGCGGTGCTGTTGTGAATCGCCGTGACGTCGGCGATGCGCCCGAAGTTGCCCATGTCTGCATCGACAAGCGCTTTCCCCGTCGCATAGTGGCGCAGCGAGTCGACCCGCCGTGCAACTTCAATCGGCAGCCCGAAGAAAGGAGGGCTCGCAGCGATGCGATAAGCCATTTGGGGGCCATCACACTGTCGGGCACACCGGCGATCAGCTCGGTGCTCGCAACCGCCTCCACGGTCGGGTTCTTAGATGTGACCTCGATCCAGTTCCAGAGCTTGGGATCGCGTTCCCCGAGCGGGCGGAAGGTGACGGGCTCCGCGCCCTTCAGAAACTGCTTTCCGGGTGTGTCGTCGGCCCTGCCCTTCTTGAGCTCGCCTCCGCCCACGACGCCAGGCGTGGTCAACATCTCGGCCACGAGAACATCGAGCGGGCACGACGGTACGAGCCGGGCTTCGTGAGGAATACCCTTGGCTGGACCATCGAGTTGAACACGGAGGCGCATCGCCATCCGTTTGATCGATGCGTCGATGGGTTCGCTCATCGCATTCGCGATCGCGATTCCGACGACGTCATGCCACTCCTTCTGCTGTTTTCCCGTCCCTTGACGTACACCGTCCACGATCGTGATCAGGTTCACCGGGAACGAGTGATCCATCAGGCGATGCAGGACTTTCGTGTCGAGAGTCTCGAGGTCCTTCCTGAGAACGTCGATCAAGACCTGCTCGGCCTTCGCTCTATCGGGCCAATACAGGCGCTCATGAGGCTTAGGAAGACTCACCGCTCGAATGCGATCGGCAATCGCCGCCATGATGTGGACGCGATTGGTGTTGCAGTATTCCCAGCTCGGCGGATGCAGCTGGACGGCCCCAGTCTGATCACTGCTCTTTCGCTGGACCGCGGAGCCGCTCTTTGCTGCGCCCGAATGCGCATCGAGTAGAGCCTCAGCCGACTCTCCGCGGACCACCTTGTCCGCCACAGCATCCGCATGCTGCTCGTACGCATCGCCCTTGCCTCCGTCGATCCCACCCTTGAGCTGCACGCCTCCGCGCTGTTGAACCACGTGCGCGGCTTCGTGCGCCGCCGTGTGCAGATCCGGACTCTGCGCGAACCCCACGCGGTCGCCGACTGCATACGCCGACGCACCAAGCCCGCGCGAAGCCTCCGCCGCGGCACCGCCCGTCTGCGCCCGAACACCGGAGATGTCGTGTCGACCGAAGCTCGCCTGGATCTGCTCGTGATGCGGCAGTCGTTCACTCGCCGACTGCACGCCCGCGCTCGCAACCGCACCCGGGTCTGCGGCGCTCGCTTCACCGCTCTCCTTGCGCTGAACGAGATCGTTGACCAGGTTCCACATTCCGCGCGCCTGCTGGCGTTGCACGGGCGCTCGTCCATCGAGCTGCTGCCAGAGCCCACGCGGCTTCGCGTCTAGAATCTGCGGTTCGCGAGTCTCCTCGTCGTCTTCCCGCCTGCTCTGTTTCCCCTGGAACTTCGAGGAGTCGCCCATCCAGCCGGCGATATTACATTGCAGCCCGTGGCCGGAAGGTGCAGCAATCTGCTGCACCCCTTCAGCTACTCGTAGTCCGCCAGCTGCTGGATCAGGTCGACGAGCTGCTGATTCGTTCGATAGCTGGGGTGATCGACGTAGTACAGGTCCTCGAGCTTCACGACGAGCTCGTCATCGCTCATCTTGCCGAGCGCACCGGTGCGCGCGTTGCGCTTCACGAACGCGACGTCGAGCGGCTCTTTGTCCGCCGGCGCCGAGGCCTTGGCCTTCTCGATCCGCGCCCGACGTTTCTCCTCGTTCTCGCGCATCACGCGACGGGTGAGCTCGTCCATGGCTAGAGTGTACGCATCTATCGCGTGATCGTGCGCGTCGGAACGCGACCGTGAGCGACGAGCTCGCGCAGCGTCGCGATCGTGCCGTCGACCGCGGCTTGCATCGGAACCCCTGCGGCACGCGCAAGCCGCGCGACGTCGTCGGTCGTGAGCGGCATGAAGCCATCGGCGACGATGACCGGCTCGGGGATGCCGAGCTTGCCGCGCAATGCGGAGACTGCATCGGCAGCGACGACGCGCACCTCGCCGAAGCGATAGGGAATCTGGATCAAGCAGACCTCGCGATCCGCGAGCAGCTTCTCGCAGGCAGCGAGCAGCCGAGGATCGGCAACCGGGTTCTCGGCGATCGCCTGCAGGCTCCGGACGCGGGCACGCGCGTCGGTCGAGCCGAGCTGGCCAAGCCAGAACGTGACGTCCTCGTCGTCGCTCACGGGGCTAGCTTAGCGTACTTCACCGCGCTCACGAGCTCGGTCAGGGTCAGCTCGGTCTTCCGCGTACCCAGCCGCTCCGCGGTCGCTGCATCGATCTTCACGGTCTCGGTCCCGCGCGCCTTCCACGCTTCGTACTCTGGGCTGTTGGCGAACGGCTTGCCGTCGGGGAGCGTCATGTTCGTCCGCGCCTCGTCGCTGACCGGGTCGATCGCTGCGACGACCTCCGGCGCGAGCTTCACCTTCGCGATCGCTTCGATCTGCTGGGCGACGAACTCGCTCTCGGCATAGAGCGCCTTGCCGTGCGATGTCATGTACTCCTTCTCGAAGTTGTCGCGCCACGCGTCGCGCTCGGCGGCAGACTTGAAGGTCTCGGGGCCGTTGACGTCGACCCCGCGAGCCTTCATGTCGCCGATTTCGGCGAACTCGTGGACGAGGAACCGCGCATCGGAGACCGTGCCCTTGCCGTTCGCGAGCCGCTCCCATGCGGCGTAGTTCTGATAGTCGAAGCCGATGCCCTGACTATCGAAGATGTACTTGAACACGGCGCTGACCGCATCGGGCGTCGCCTGGGCCACGCCGAACTTCTTCAGCGCGTCGGAGACCTTCGGGATCGACGCCGCCTTGCGAGACAGGATTCCCTGACGGAGTCGCTGCTGCTGCGGGCTCTTGTAGAGCCAGTTCAACTGGCCCTCGACATCGCCCGGATAGAGCGTCTCGGCTTCCTTGCGGAGCGCCGCGGCCTCCGGCGTCGGGTGCGGATCGGTGTAGAGATCCTCCTCGCCGTTCGTCACACCCCAGCGACCGCCGCCCGGTTTGTTCGGCGGCTTTGCATTCGCCTCGGCCGCGGGTGTCGGGTCGGTTGCAGGCGTGCGCTCGGGCGTCGGTGGCGGCGCTTGCTTCGCCCCCGTGACCGGTGACTTCTCCTTCGCATGTGCATCGAGGGCGTCGCGCCACGTCCAGCCGATGTACTTGCGCAGCAGGTTCTGCATCATCGTGCGACGGTCACCCGGAACGTCCTTCGTGAAGTTCTGGATCGCCGACTCGGTGATGCGGCTCTTGCCGACGATCTCCGGAATCGCATCCGGGCCGGCGATCGCGCTCTGATACATCTCCGCGTCGGAGATCGTGAGCGCACCGTTCTTGACGGTCGCCACCGGGACGCGCTCGCCGGTCGGCTTGGTGCCGTACAGCTCGTAGGTACCGAGCGTCGCATCGGACTGGAACAGCCCGACGACACCGGCGCGGTTCTCGTGGATCGCCTTGAAGCCGTTCGCGACGACCTCGAATGGCGGAAGCGGATCGGCTCCGCCGGGCTGGCGCTCGAGCACGCCGGCGAGCGACGCCTCGAGCGGCGCCTCGACATCGTAGAGCACGAACTTGCGTCCGGTCGACTTCGCGAGCTCGGCGTAGCCCTGGACGTCACCGAGCGTCGCGAGACGCTTGTCGATCAGCATGCTGACCGGCTTGCCGTCGGCGCCCTTCGTATCGAGCATCTCCTGCTGGAACCGATCGGCGAGCATCGACGACTCGGCATGCACCTGCGACGACGTCAGGTTCTGGCCGTCCGCCGTCATGAGCTGCTGCTTGAACGCGTCGGGGTTGACCGCGCGCTTGCCCATGTTCGACGTCACCTTCATCGTGTTCGCGAGCTCGGGCACGTTGTTCGCGACCGCGCGGGTCTTGCCGGCGGCGGTGTTGCCGCGCATCGCGTACAGCGTCGGCTCGCCCTTCGGCGCGGCCTCGGCGAACGCGAGCGCGTCGGCCTTCGCCTCGGCGAGCAGGCGGTTATGCAGCGCCTGGCGTTGCGGCGACCAGTGCGAAGGATCGTTCTTGTAGGCCCACTGCGCGTTCGGGTCCTCGGGCACCGCACCGGTGCCGAACAGCTCGAGCGTGTTCTTCGCCGAACCCTTCGCGCGCGGCGTATCGAGCGAGCCGAGCGCCTCTTCCGTCGAGCCGTGATAGTGGTCGTGGATCTGCTGCGGGGTCATCCCCTTCGTCGCCTGGTCGAACTTCACGCGGCCATCCGGCGTGAGCTCGCTCTTCAGGTGCGCGACCCAGTCGGTGGCCGGGTCGATCTTCTCCATCACCTTGATCGTGCCGCCACCGTCCTTGAGCTTGACCTCGTACGTCGTCACGGTCGTGACCGGGTCGGTCTTCTTGCCGACCTCTTCGCCGAGCGACTTGACGACCTCGTAGATGTGCTCGCGCGGGCACGTGAACAGGCCATCGCCCTTCGGCTCGAGCGTCATGAGCGGGAGCTCGCCGCCGGTGACCGCCGCGAGCTTGCCCTTGAGATCGGTGCGCAACGCATCGAGCTCGGTCGCGTTCATCTTGATCTTGGACGCGATACCGCCGCCGGCCGGCTTCTTGCCACCGGCCTCTTCGGCCTTCGCGGTCGCCTCGATCTCGTCGAGGATCTTGATTCGCTCCTCGAGCCAGAGGCGTTCTCTCGTCACGTAATCGACCGCGGACGCGTAATCGCGGGTGCCCTTCAGCGCCTCGGCCTTGACCTGGAGCGTGTCGCGCATCCGGTTGTTCGCCTTGAGCGTGCTGGCCCACTTATAGGTGGAGCCTTCGAGCTCCTCCCACATCGGCTTCATCGCCGGCGCGACCGCGTGCATCGCGAGCGCCATCGCGAGGCCCTGCAGAGCGATCTGCTTGACCTCGTCCTGGTTCAGGTGACGACCTTCCTTGATGTACTTGTCGAGGTCCGCCTTCGCGTAGGTCGACGCCGCCATCAGCAGCGTCTGCCCTGTCATCGTCGTGACCTTCGAGAGCTTTGCCACCTCCGCGAACATCTGGAAGCGGCGCATCACGCCGAACATGGCCCAGTTGGTGCCGAACTCGTAGACCACGTGACCGAAGCTGTGGTCGCTGTCGAGGAAGACCTGGTTGAGCAACGTGAACGTCGCCGCTTCCGCGCCGCCCGCGAGGACGGCCGTCGTGCCCGCGCTGAGCTCCCAGCCCGCGGCACCGGCGACGACGAGGTCGCCGACGCCTGCGGTCACGACCGTGATCGCGATGACGACGACGAACTCGCTGATCAGACGCTCGATCTGCGCGTCCTTGAGGATGCCCTGGACCTTGCCGAGCCACGCGGTCAGCTCGCCGTCGTTGCGAAGCTTGTCGAGGTCGTCTTTCGCCTGCTTCTGCTTGGCAGGATCACCGGACTTCCACGCGACGAAGATGTCCTTCCACCGCTTGTGGAGCTTGTCGCCGTCCTCCTTGAGGTTGCTCGCCTTGTGCTGGGTGATGAGGCTCGTCCACCAGAAGCTGATGCCCTTGTCGAGCGCCTGCCAGGCCGAGTCGATCCGATCCATGTTCGCGACCAGCTCGGTCTCGGTCTGGAGGTCGCTGACGAGCTTCGAGATGTCGCCGAGCTCCTTCGTCGCGCCTTCCGGATCGGTCTTGATCCGCTCGCGCAGCGCCACGAGGCGGCGCTTCAGCTCGATCTCGCGGTTCTGCATGCCGCCGACGTCGTAGGACGCGTGCTCGGCTTCGCCGTGCTTGGTCTCGCGCGCCGCATCGAGAGAGCCCTGGATCGACAGGAGCGTGCCTTCGAGGAACGTCACCGGCAGAGCGCCGGCCAGCTCCTCGACTTCCGAGAGCTTCACCGTCGCCGCACCCGGCATCGCCGAGATCAAGCAGACGTCGGCGTAGCGCATCGCGACGACGTCCATCGCCTCGCGCACGTGCTGCGGCAGGTTGAAGCCACCGATCTTGATCTTCGGATCGGTGACCATCTTCGTGAGGTCTGCGAGCCGCTGCGCGTGGCGCGCGAAGCTGAACGAGACCTGGGTAAGGATCGCCTGCTGACCCTCGACCTGGCCGGCCCACGACAGCGCATCCTCTTCGCCCATCGTCGCGATCTTCGTGCGGCGATCGTTGAGCTCCTTCACGAGCGGAGCGAGCGACGACACGGTCGGGTTCTTGCCCATGCCGAACGCCGCGCCGCTCTTCTCGATCGTCGCGATGATCGCGACGTTCTCGTCGAGCGCGGCGAGCACGCCGGTCTTCGTCGCGATCTTCGAACCGAGCTGTTGACCCTGGTTCTTCGCGATCTCCTCCGCCATCGGCCCCTTCGCCGCGGCGGCGATCGGATCGATGACCGAGAACTCGAGCTTCACGCCGGCAGCCTTGAGCGGCTCGGCGTACTGCGACTTCAGCTTGGCGCCGTTGGCAAAGCCGAACAGTGGAGGAGCGACGATCTGGAGCTCTCCGGACTCCGTCGACGACCCGAAGATCTGGTTCGCGACCTCTTCCTTCGACGCGTCGGCCGGGGTCTTCACGCGTGCGTAAAACACGCCATCCTTGGGCGCCTCGATCTTGAGATCGACCGCGCGCAGCTCGCCGAGCTTGCCCTTTTCCTGCGGATACGCCGCGCGATACCCGTTGTAATCGAAGCGCGCGTACGCGATCAGCGCATCGATCGTTTGGACATCGAGCTGAGAGCTCGCGACGATGTCTCCCCGCTTCGGCGGGGGCACGTTCATCAGCGACTTCTGGACCTTGTCCTCGGCGGCGAGGCCGGTCGCGACCGCTGCGCTCTGATAGCGCCCCACGATGCGATCGAGTGAGGTGCGAAGTGCGGCATGTAGCGCTGCGCCGATCTCCGTCGCGATATCGGGGAACCAGCGACCTGGACCGTCGTGGCCCTTCTCTTCGACCCACGTCTTGTCGCCGTCGGTGACCTGCTCGGTGCCCTTCGGACGGTTGCGATCGATCGCGCGCCACAGCTTGTCCTTGCCGATCCACGCATCGAGCTTCGCCGTGAGCGCCGCACCCGTCACACCGACGATCGCCGGTCCCGGCAGCAGCGGCCCGGGGAACGTCACGAACCGCGATCCCGACGGCAGATCGTGGGTCGCGAGGTACTGCTGGACGCCGTCGCCGATCTGGGCCGAGAACTTCTCGAGATACTTCTCGTTGCTGATGTCGGGTTCGGCGTCGCGCGCGATCGCGTGCTCGCTCGAACCCGTCTGCGGTGCGCCATCGTGTGCGCGCGCCGCGACCTCGCGCTGGTCGTGGTAATCGACGAACGGGGTCTGCTCCCACGAACCTGGCGCGGAGCCGCCCTTCTGCTGCGCGACGTGCGTGAGCTCGTGGGCGAGCAGATTGCCGCCATCCGTCTTCTCGTTGTTACCGCGCGCGAAGAACACGCGATGACCGACGGTGAACGCGCGTGCGCCGATCGACTCGGCCGCCTCGGGCGCACCTTCGCCGGTGACGATGCGCGCGTGACTGACGTCCGCACCGACCCGGCGATTCCACTGCTCGGGTGCGGGGAGCGGCGCGCCTTCGGCCCGCGACAGTGCCGAGCTCACGGCATCCGGAACGCGATCCGGTGCAGGCATCGGCCGTACGGCGGCGCTCGCGACCGCAACCTGGTTCGGCGTGACCGAGGCCGTGGCCGAAGGTGGTGGAGTTGCAGGCGCGGGCGCTGCTGCCGGCGTCTGGATCGGCTTCGAGACCGTG
>Ga0070679_100004151_pt1 | contig 13359 bp, 11 predicted proteins | sample KBSC63BmetaG_FD_65652 | JGI IMG/M metagenome (GOLD analysis project Ga0070679, IMG submission 65652) | Corn rhizosphere microbial communities from Kellogg Biological Station, Michigan, USA - KBS C6-3B metaG | ecosystem: Host-associated > Plants > Roots > Rhizosphere | place: USA: Michigan... | reverse complement strand
CGCTGGGTGGCCCGGTCAAGCCGGGCCATGACAATTTATTTGATTTGAGGAGAAATGAAACATGACCGCACAACGCTGGGCGCTACGGTTCGACAGCTCCGGTCAGCGTTGCCTCGAAAATCTTTTTGGATTGGAGTTTTTGAGTACTGAAAAAAGGCGCGCAACCGTATAGTTCAACCTTCGCTTCCACTGAAATCATCGCGTTCGCGTTCGGGCCCGCAGAATCCGGCGGCAGCGTAATCCATGGATAGGCGTATGTTTTGCCGTCTGCCGGCACGACCTGAACCGGCCAGGGCGGCGGGCTGCCGAATTGCCAGATGCGCTCATTCGTAGAAACCATGAGTCTCGAATCGCCGTCTCGATAATTCATTGTTATGTCAGGTGTGACGAGCGCGTAACACGCGGAGCGGCGTGAGTGGTTCGCAATGAAAGCCCTCACCTCAATGCCGGCATCCGTTCGCTCCGCCTTTATCTGCGCGTCGAATAGCGGAGCCGCGCTCGCAGCAATTGGTAGAAGTGTCAACAAAACGCTTGCAAACGCACGTCTCATGAAAGGCCACGCCTTGATGGAACGACATTCACACTACAGGAGAACGACATGACCGCACAACGCGGCAAGGATTTGCTGATCAAGATCGGCGATGGCGCCGATCCGGAAGTGTTCACCACCGTCGCCGGTTTGCGCGCGACGTCGCTGGATTTCAATGCGCAGACCATCGACGTCACCAACTCGGACTCCGCGGACATGTGGCGCGAGCTGCTGGCCGATGGCGTGAAGTCGGCGACGGTCGCGGGCTCCGGCGTGTTCAAGGATTCGGCGTCGGATGCGGCGCTGAAGAGCGCGTTCTTCAATCAGACACTCGCCAATTATCAGATCGTGATCCCGAGCTTCGGCACGGTCGCGGGGCCGTTCAAGCTGACATCGCTGCAGTATGACGGGCCGTATGACGGCGAGCTGAAAATCTCGCTCTCGCTCGCGTCGGCAGGGGCGTTGAGTTTCAGCGCACTTTGAACCCTCGCCCCCGCAACGCGGGGGGCGCTTAGCGACAGCGTAAGCGCGGCAGGGTGAGGGGGTGTCCGGCATCGCGCTCCGTGTTTGCCGCCCCTCACCCCGGCCCTCTCCCCCTTAAAGGGGGAAAGGGAGAAATAAGAAGGAAAACCAAATGAACAAAATCCGTGGCGAAGCGGAGCTGCTCGCGGGCGGCAAATCTTATCGCCTGTTGCTCACGCTCGGCGCGTTGGCGGAGATTGAGGATGGGCTCGGGCTCGCCAATCTTTCCGAAGTCGCTTCGCGTCTTGCGCAGGCGCGCGCCTCCGATCTCGCGATTGTCGCGGCGGCGTTGTTGCGTGGGGGCGGGCAGGAGATGACTCCGGCCGATGTGCTGCGCCTGCCCTGCGATATCGGCGCGCTGACGTCGGCGGTGATCGCGGCGTTCGACGCGGCGGCGATCAGAACGAACGGAGGAGGGGGAACGGCCCCTTTCGCTGGGAGCTAGTCCTGGAGCTCGGCCTCGGCACGTTACGTCTTGCACCGCGAGACTTCTGGGCGATGTCGCTGCCGGAATGGCGCGCGGCGCTGTCGCGATTGCCGAAACGGACCGCGCCGCTCGCGCGCGCCGGTCTCGAACAATTGATGAAAGAATTTCCCGATGGCTGATCCTCTCGACGGCGCCGCGAAGGCGCTGAACGATTTCGCGAACGGTCCCGTGCTCGACGCGACGACGACGATCGAAAACGCGGTGACGAAGAGTTTCAACGCGGTCGCGAACACCATTGCGCGCGCCGCAATGTCGGGCAAAACCTCCATCGACCAGCTTGTCGATGCGATCCTGGCCGATTTCGAACGCGTCGCGATCAGCCAGTTCATCGTCAAGCCGATCGAAGGGATTGTCGGTTCGCTCGCCGGCGACCTGGGCAACGCCATCGGCGGCGCGCTGGCCTCGGGCGGACCGGTCGCTGCCGGCGAGAGCTATCTCGTCGGCGAACAGGGCCCGGAACTGTTCACGCCGTCGAGCAACGGTTCGATCGCGCCGAACGGTGCGGTGGCGGCGGCGCGGCCGAGCGTCGTCGTCAACATCAACACGCCCGACGCGCAGAGCTTCCTGAAATCTCAATCCCAGATCGCCGCGATGATGAGCCGGGCCCTGGCAAGAGGGCAGAGGAATCTCTGACTAACCTCCCCCTTGTGGGGAGGTCGAAATGCGAAGCATTTCGGGTGGGGGTCGCACTCTATCCGATATCCCGACCCCCACCCGGCTCACTCCGTTCGCCGACCTCCCCACAAGGGGGAGGTGAAAGGTATCCATGAACTTCCACGAAATACGCTTCCCCACCGCCATCGCGTTTCATTCGACCGGCGGGCCGGAGCGGAAGACGGAGATCGTCACGCTCGGTTCGGGCTTCGAGGAGCGCAACGCCGTGTGGGCGAATTCGCGGCGGCGCTACGATGCCGGCTCCGGTGTAAAGACGCTCGATGATCTTTCGAGCGTGATCGCGTTTTTCGAGGCGCGTCTCGGCCGCCTCTATGGCTTCCGCTTCAAGGATTTCGCCGATTTCAAATCCTGCGCGCCGGGCGCGAGCGTGTCGCCGGCGGATCAATCCATCGCCACAGGCGACGGCGCGGCGACGGCATTTCAACTGACCAAGACCTACACATCCGGCCCCGCGAGCTGGGTTCGCACCATCGCCAAGCCGGTGGACGGCACGGTGCGCGTCGCGGTCGCGGGCGTGGAGCAGACGACGGGCATCACCATCGATACGACGTCAGGCCTGATTACGTTTGCCTCCGCGCCCGCGCCCGGCGCCGCAATCACGGCAGGCTACGAATTCGACTGCGCGGTGCGCTTCGACACCGACCAGCTCTCGATCAATCTCGCGAGTTTCGCGGCGGGCGAGATCCTAAGCATCCCGATTGTGGAGGTGAGGGTGTGATTGAACTTCTCTCCGAGGATAGAGCCATCGCTAGTCCCTCAGACTCTCCCTCTCCCCCACGAATGTGGGGGAGAGGGTTGGGGTGAGGGGGTGCCACGGCGAGCACGGCAGGTCAGAGTGCTGCGCGCTTTCTGCGACAGATCGTTTGCGGCGTGACCCCCTCACCCCGCCCTCTCCCCCGCTGCGCGGGGGCGAGGGAGAATTTTGTAGAAAGCTTGCATCCATGAAAACCCTTCCTCCCGGCCTGCAGTCCCATCTCTCCTCCGGCGCCACCACCTTGTGCTGGTGCTGGAAGATCGTTCGTCATGATGGCGCGACGCAAGGCTTCACCGATCACGATCTGCCGGTTGCGTTCGATGGCGTCACTTACGAAGCCTCGAGCGGATTCACCGCGAGCGAGGTGCAATCCACGCTCGGGCTCGCGGTCGACAATCTCACCGTGATGGGCGCGCTGAACTCCGGCACCATCAACGAAGACGATCTCGCCGCCAGTGTCTATGACGATGCGAGCATCGAGATCTGGCGCGTGAACTGGGTCTCGCCGGATCAGCGTGTGCTGATGCGCAAGGGCAATCTCGGCCAGGTGTCGCGCGGCAAGACGGCGTTCCAGGCGGAGGTGCGCGGGCTCGCGCACAAGCTCAACCAGAGTGTCGGCCGCGCTTACGGCTATGGCTGCGACGCCGATCTCGGCGATGCGCGCTGCACCATCGATCTTGCCGATCCGGCGTTCAATGGCGCGGGCGCTGTGGCGAGCGCGTCCGACAATCGCCGCTTCACGGTGACCGGCCTCGACGGTTTCGCCGATCAATGGTTCAGCGGCGGCAAGCTCGTCTGGACAAGCGGCGCGAATGCGGGCCGCGCGATGGAGATCAAGCGCCACGGTGTGGTGGGGAGTGCCGTCTCGATCGAACTGTGGCAGGCGATGAGCGATGCGGTTACCGCGGGCGATGGGTTCACCGTCACCGCGGGCTGCGACAAGCAGTTCTCCACCTGCAAGGCGAAGTTCGACAATGCGATCAACTTCCGCGGCTTCCCCTACATGCCGGGAAACGACGCGGTCGTGTCCACGCCGTCAAGCGGGCAGGTGCTGGATGGAGGAAGTCGATATGGAAACTGAAACCTGCTCCCCCCTTGAGGGGGAGCCGAAAAATTCGAGCGAAGCGAAGAATTTTTCGGTGGGGGGTTCTTCCACGGACCCCTCCCCGAAATTCGCGATGCGAATTTCGACCCTCCCTCAAGGGGAGGGTGGAATAGTCGCGCTTGCCCGCGCCTGGATCGGCACACCTTATATTCATCAGGCGAGCGTGAAGGGCGCAGGCTGCGATTGCCTGGGGCTGTTGCGCGGCGTGTGGCGCGAATTGCGCGGCGACGAGCCGGAGGACATTCCCGCCTATTCGCCCGATTGGGCGGAGGCGACGGGTAGGGAGACATTATATACGGCGTTCAAACGCCACCTGACCGAAATCCACCGCAAACAGATCTCCCTCGGCGACTTCGCCCTGTTCCGCATGGTTCCGCGCGGCCCCGCGAAACATTGCGGCATCGTCGCGGAAAAGGACGGCGCGCTCACCCTGATCCATGCGCGCCAGAACAAGCGCGTGAGCGAGGAAGCTTTTTCGCCGCTGTGGCGGCGCAAACTGGCCTTCGCCTTCCGTCTGCCGTAGAGCGAATTTGCCGAATCTAACCGGGCGTGGTGTGGCCTGCCATATCGCGCTAGACTTGCCGAACGGGTCGGGTAATCGGGGCAGTAAAATCATGTATCGATCGATATGTTCGGCGCTTGCGGGCGCTTTGCTGATGTCTGTGTTTTCTGGCCCCGCGGCCGCGCAATCCGCGGATTCGCTTCAAATCAAGCTGTGCGGCAGCACGGGTAATTCCGACGACATGCGCATCAGCAGCTGCACCGCGATCATCAAATCCGGCCAGGGCACCGCCGGCGACGTTGCGGACGCCTATTTCAACCGTGCCTACGCTTATCAGGACAGCGGTCAATTCGATCTGGCGGTGCAGGACTATACGGAAGTGATCAAGCGGCAGCCCGACAATGAAGTCGCCTTCGACAATCGCGGCAATTCCTACCTGGCGATGAAGCAATACGACAAGGCATTGGCCGATTACGATCAGGCGCTCAAGCTCAAACCCGATTTGGAATATGCCTTCTTCAATCGGGCCGTTCTTCATAATGACAAGGGGGAGAGCGCGCTTGCCATCGCCGACTACAACCAGGCGATCCGCATCGACGCCAACGACGCCGATGCCTATGCCAATCGCGGCTCCATCCATCTCGATCTCAAGGAATATGCGCTGGCGGTGCAGGATCTGACTCTCGCGATCAAGCTCAAGCCCAAGAGCTCCGACAATTTCAACGAGCGCGGTCTCGCCTATCTGCGGACCGACAAGAACAAGGAAGCGATTGCCGATTTCGGCGAGGCCATCCGGCTCGATGCGGACGATTCCGCGCCCTGGTTCAACCGTGGCCTGGCCGAAGCCGCGCTCGGCGAACATGAAAAGGCGATCGCCGATTTCTCGCAGGCTATCAAGCTCGCGCCCGACGATATCGACGCCTACACGAACCGTGCCGATTCCCACAAGGCGCTCGCCCAGTACCAATTCGAGATCCAGGACTTCGATGCCGCGATCAAGCTGAAGCCGGGCGACAGCGACGCCTATAACGGCCGCGGCAACGCCTATCTCGCGCTCAAGCAATATTCGCGCGCGATCCAGGATTATGACCAGGCGATCGGGATCGCACCGGGCGACGCAGTGCCCTGGTACAATCGCGGCCTCGCCTATGAGGGCATGGACGATCACAACAAAGCGATCGAGAATTACGACCAGGCGATCACGCTGGATGCGTCCGACGCCAACTATTTCAACGACCGCGGCAACGCCTATCTCGCGCTCGGCCAGTATCCGCGCGCGCTCGCCGACTACGATCAGGCGATCAAGCTCGATCCCAAGAGCTCCTACGCCTGGTTCAATCGCGGGCTGGACTACGAGAATCTGCACGACTACGCGAAAGCGGTGGAGAGCTACGATGGGGCGATCGCGCTCGCGCCCAACGATGCCGATGCCTATCGCCATCGCGGCGATGCCTACGACTCTCTGAGACAGTACGCCAAGGCGATCGCGGATTTCGACAAGTCGATCGCCATCAAGGAGAGCGCGGAGGGGTTCAACGGACGCGGCTATTCGTACTACGCGCTTGGGCAGCATCAGCGCGCGATCCAGGACCTGGATCGGGCGATCAAGCTCGATCCGAAATTCGAGGGCGCTTTCGTCAATCGCGGCAATGCCTACGACATGCTGGGCCAGCACCAGCGCGCGATCGAGGATTTCGACGCGGCGCTGGCGCTCGATCCCAAGGACACCCAGGCGCTGAACAATCGCGGCTACGCTTACGAAGAGATGGGGCAAAGTGCGCGCGCGATCCAGGATTACGATGCCGTCGTCATGCTCAATCCATCGGACGGCCTCGCGCTTGCCAATCGCGGGCAGGCGCACGAGAGCCTCGGTCAGAGCGCGGAAGCCATCGCCGATTATACCGCATCGCTGAAGGTCGCACCCGGCAATGCCGCGCGCCTTGTCCTGCGTTCGAACGTCTACGAGCACACAGGCCAGTTCGCGCTTGCAAAAGCGGATACGGATGCGGCCATAAAGCTCAGCCCGTATGACGCGACGGCCTATAACAATCGCGGCTACGCGCTTCTCAATCTCGGCGATCCCGCACACGCGGTGGACGATCTGGCGTTTGCCATCAAGCTGAAGCCGGACCTCACGGCCGCTTACGGCAATCGTGGCATGGCCTATGCGAAGCTTGGGCAATATCCCGCCGCGATCGCGGATTTCGATAAGGCGATAACGCAGGCGCCCAGCTCGCCAATTCTGCTCAATCTGCGATGCTTCACGCGCGCCGAGGCCGGCCAGCAGCTCGATCTCGCGCTCGCCGATTGCGACAAGGCGGTTGAACTGAGCGCCGGCAATCCCGCGATCCTCGACTCGCGAGGCTTCGTGCATTTCCGCATGGGCGACAGCGCCGCGGCCATAAAGGATCTCGATGCCGCGCTCGCCAGGGCCCCCAAGCTCGCGCCGTCGCTCTATGTCCGCGGGCTTGCGAAACGGAAATCGGGCGACACCGCCGGCGGCGACGCCGATATCGCGGCGGCAAAGGTGATCGATGCGAAGATCGCGCAGACCTATGCCGCTTACGGTCTGGCTCCCTAGCGGTTGGTGATGCGCATGAATGCATTCGGAAAAATTCTTGGCATCGCGGTCTGTGGTGTGATCGTGGCGATCTCCGTCTGGGGATGGCTGCAGGTGCCGAAGATGATCGAAGCCCAGAACGCGATTTTCGAGAGCCAGCCGCATTATCACGCCTGCGCGGAGATGGGCATCCATCAGGAGACCGGAGAGGCCTGTTCCTGGATGCTCGCGCACCGCACGCTCAGCCCGGAGGAGCGCGCGAAGGTGCTGATCCACCGCGGCGTCTGGTATGACCGTGCGGGACGCTATCGCGACGCGATTCGCGATTTCGACGGCGTGCTGGCCGCGACCGATGACAAGCATGCGCTGATCGCGCTCGCGGCGCTGACCGATCGCTCCTATGCGGAATCGATGCTGGGCGAGACGGCGAAAGCCTGGGCCGATGCCGATCGCGTCGTCGCGCTCGCGCCGGACAACATCGCGGGCTATGAGGCGCGCTCGGCCCTGCACGAACGCGCGCGGCAATTCGCGCTGGCGGCGCGGGATTTCGATCCCGTGATCCGCCTGAAACCGGACCAAGCTTTTGGCTATAACGACCGCTGCTGGCTGCGCGCCATCGCGGGCGAGCTACCCGGCGCGCTCGCCGATTGCAACAAGGCGCTCGCGCTCGCGCCCGACTATGGCGCCGCGCTGGACTCGCGCGCCTTCGTCTATTTCAGGATGGGCGACTACGCGAAGGCCCGCGAGGAATACGACGCCGCGGTCGCGGCCGGCTCGAAGGTGGCGGCGACGTTCTATATGCGCGGCGTGACCAAGCTGAAAGTCGGCGGCCCCAACGACGGCAAGATCGACATCATGCAAGCCCAATCCATCGACCCCGGTGTGGCGGCCCGCTTCGCGGCGTATGGGGTGAGGCCGTAGCTCAGAGCATACCCTCGCCCCCCCGCTTTAGCGGGGGAGAGGGCAGGGTGAGGGGGTGCTGCAACCTGTTGCTGGCGCGGCATTTCTAGGCGGACGGCGTGCGTCTCAATGGGAAGAGTGAGAAAGCAAAGTACGGCGAGAAGACCTATGCCCGCTGCAAGAGCCCATGGCCAATTCCACCCGCGTTCCCGGCGTAGCATCACGACTGAAATGGCGGCCACGGCCGCATCGGCTGAAAATCGTCCAAGGAAAGACCAAATGTCACCGCCCGAAAGACGTATAGAGACGGCCGCCAGTGTGGCGCCTGCGACCAAGGCCCATATCCATGGCCAGCGGAAAAGAAATCTTAGCAGAGTTGCCAGCAAAGCAGACAAAAGCCCGCAAGCAACGATCAATGTCAGCGTAGTGATAATGTAAGGCATCAGATTTCTCCCCACGCCAATCTGCGTTGAGGGAGAGTTGGTTGCAACGCCCCCTCACCCCGGCCCTCTCCCCCACATTCGTGGGGGCGAGGGAGTAGGTCTCAATCATACGGCGGCCCCTCGGCCGCCGTTTTCATTTGTACGGACACAACACATGGCTGGACTTGTTCTTGGCGCGGTCGGTACGGCGCTTGGGCCGTTGATCGGCGACATCTCGTTCCTCGGTCTCACGATCACCGGCGCGCAGATCGGCGGCGCGATCGGCGCGCTCATCGGCAGCGAGATCGACTCGCTGCTGATGCCGGGCACGAACATCAAGCGCAGCGGGCCGCGCCTCAGCGACGTGAACATCCAGTCCTCGACCGAGGGCGCGCCGGTGCCGCGCCTCTACGGACGCATGCGCGTGGCGGGGCAGCTTTTGTGGGCGACGAAATTCAAGGAGACCGCGACCACCACCAGGAGCGGCGGCGGCAAGGGTGGACCGTCGGTGACTGTGACCGAGACCGATTACACTTACTCCATATCCTTTGCGGTCGGGTTGTGCGCCGGCGTCGCGACCAAGATCGGGCGCGTCTGGGCGGACGGTAACCTCATCGACATGACCCAATACACGACCCGCTTCTATGCGGGCGACGAGACGCAGACTTTCGATCCGCTGATCGAGGAGATCGAGGGCGCGGGCAACACGCCATCCTATCGCGGCGTCGCCTATATCGTGTTCGAGGACATGCCGCTGGCCGCATTCGGAAACCGCATCCCGCAATTGCAGTTCGAGATCATTCGCTCTCTTTCGGCGGCCGATCCCGATGCGCTGGAGAATCTGCTCGGCGGCGTCGCGGTGATCCCGGGCGCGGGCGAGTTCGTCTATGCGACCGACATCGTCACCGCCGATGACGGCAAGGGAACGACAACCGTCCAGAACGCGCACAATGCCGCGAGCGAATCCGATTTCAAGGCGTCGCTGGATGAGCTGACCGCGCTCGCGCCGAATCTGAACGCGGCATCGCTGGTGGTGGGCTGGTTCGGCAGCGATCTGCGCTGCGGCGAATGTGCGATCAAACCCGCGGTCGAGACCGCGACCAAGAACACCTATCCCGAAAGCTGGAACGTCGATGGCATCCAGCGCGATGACGCGCAAATCGTGAGCCAGGTCGACGGACGCCCCGCTTTTGGCGGCACGCCGTCGGACGAGAGCGTCACGCAGGCCATCGCCGATCTGAAAGCGCGCGGACTTTCGGTGATGCTATGTCCATTCCTGTTCATGGATATTCCGGCAGGCAACACGCTCACCGATCCCTACACGGGCGCGGTGGGCCAAGGCGCCTATCCCTGGCGCGGACGCATCACCTGCGATCCCGCGCCGGGCGCGAGCGGTTCGCCGGACAAGACGAGCGCGGCGGCCACGCAGATCGATGCGTTCTTCAATGGCGAATGGGGTTATCGACGCATGGTGCTGCATTACGCGCAGCTCTCAGCCGATGCCGGCGGGGTAGATGCTTTCCTGATCGGCTCGGAATTGCGCGGGCTGACGCGCGTGCGTGCGAGCGACACGGATTATCCCGCCGTCGCGGCACTGAAGACGCTCGCCGCCGATGCGCGCGCGATCCTCGGACCCGATGTGAAGATCGGCTATGCGGCGGACTGGTCGGAATACAACAACCACCAGACTGGCGACGCGGCTGGTGCGCTGCTGTTCAATCTCGATCCGCTGTGGAGCGATGCGAATATCGATTTCGTCGGCATCGACAATTACATGCCGCTTTCCGACTGGCGCGACGGGACTGCCGGTCTCGACTATGACGCCGTGAACGGCCCGGCCTCGATCCACGACGTGGATTACCTGACAAGCAACATCCGCGGCGGCGAGGATTATGACTGGTATTACGCTTCGCCCGCCGACCGCGACGCGCAAACGCGCACGCCGATCACCGACAGTCTGGGCAAGCCCTGGGTGTGGCGCGCGAAGGACATCTCGAACTGGTGGAGCAACGCACACTACGACCGCGCCGATGGAACCGAGGCTGTATCGCCGACCGCCTGGGTACCGCAAGGAAAGCCGATCTGGTTCTGCGAACTCGGCTGTCCTGCGGTCGACAAGGGCGCGAATGAACCGAACGTCTTCTTCGATCCGAAATCCTCGGAAAGCGCGCTGCCTTGCTACTCGAACGGCGAGCGCGACGATCTGATCCAGCGCCTGTTTCTTCAGGCGCATCTGAAATTCTGGAACGACAGCGCGAACAATCCGGTATCGACAGAGTATGGCGCGCCGATGCTGGCGCGAAGCTTCGTGTGGTGCTGGGATGCGCGGCCGTTCCCGTTTTTTCCGGCGCGGTCCGACATCTGGGGCGACGCGGGCGATTATCCGTATGGCCATTGGCTCAACGGACGCCTCGGCGCCGTCGAACTTTCCGATCTCGTCGCCAGCCTGTGCGAAGATGCGGCGTTCACCGGCTACGATGTCTCGGACTTAAGCGGCCTCGTCACCGGCTTCGCCGTCACCGACACGATGAGCCCGCGCGACGCCATCGCGCCGCTCGGCGTCGCGTATTTCTTCGACGGCGTGGAGAGCGAGGGCCTGATCCGCTTCACCATGCGCGGGCAGCCCAATCCGGCGAACGCCAATGAAGGCGATCTCGTCCTGCCCGATGGCGAACCGTCTTTCGGATTCAATCTCGAGCGCGCGCAGGAAACCGATCTGCCGGTCGCGTCGCGCATCGCCTATATCGATGCCGATGCGGATTATCGCCAGGCCGTGGCGGAATCGCGCCGTCTCACCGGACATTCCGATCGCGTCGCCAGCGCGACCATGCCGCTGGTGCTCGATCAGGGGCAGGCGATCGGCATCGGGTCGCGATTGCTGATGGATGCGTGGACGATGCGCGAAAGCGCGAGCTTCGCGCTGGCGCCGTCGCAACTCGCGCTCGATCCCACCGATGAAGTATTGCTCGTTGCCGGCGGACGTGTGCGCCGGTTTCGCCTCACCGAAATCGACGATGCCGGCGCGCGGAAAGCTCAGGCGGTCGCGACCGATCCCTCGATCTACGACTCCATCGTCGGGCCGTCACGCGCGCCGGGCGCGGGCGACGGCACGGTCATCTATGGCCGCGATCTGGTGGTGTTCCTCGATCTGCCGCTTTTGACCGGTGATGAAATCCCGTGGTCACCGCATGTCGCGGCGTTCGGAAATCCCTGGCCAGGCGCGGTGCTGGTGCTGAAAAGCGCGAGCGATGCGAATTATGCGCTCGATACGTCGCTCACCCGCGCCGCGTCCATCGGCGAAACCGCGAGCGATCTTTCTTCCGGTCCGGTGTGGCGCTGGGACGAAGCAAATACGCTCGACATCGAACTCTATAACGGCGCGTGTGCCTCGCTCGACGATCTCTCCGTGCTCGGCGGCGCCAATGTGCTCGCCGTGCAGAACGAAGACGGCGCATGGGAGATGCTGCAATTCGCGAATGCCGAGCTGATCGCGCCGAAGCGCTGGCGGCTGTCGCGTATGCTCCGCGGGCAGGCGGGAACGGAAGGTGCGATGCGCGATCCGGTGCCGAGCGGCGCGCGCGTGGTGCTGCTCGACGGTTCGCTCGCGCAACTCGCGCTGCAGCAGAATGAATACGCGCTGCCGTTCCATTATCTCTGGGGGCCGCAGAACAAACCGATCTCCGATCCGGCCTATCAGGGCGCGACGTTGCAGTTCAACGGCATCGGCCTGCGTCCGCTGTCTCCGGTGCAACTGACCGCGGTGTGGCGCAGCGGCGATCTCACTCTCAGCTGGATCCGGCGCACGCGCATCGGCGGCGACAGCTGGGACCAGACCGATGTGCCGCTCGGCGAAGAGGTCGAAGCCTACGACATCGAAATCCTCGACGCGTCGGGCAACGCGGTCCGCACGTTCGCAGCGTGGTCCGTCAACACGCTTGTTTATCTCGCCGTCAACATCGCGGCTGACTTCCCGTCCGGCCTCCCATCACCCTTCCGCTTCCGCGTCTGCCAGCTCTCGGCGACATACGGACGGGGCGTGGGGACGGAGAAAGAACTGTGGTTCTTGTGATCCTCCCCCGTTTACGGGGGAGGGGGACCGCCGAAGGCGGTGGAGGGGGCGGCCACGCGCTCGATTTGAATCAACACGTGCTCCAACTCTTGATCGCGCAACACCTCGCGCGCGGGAATGCGCAACACTTTGATGTTTCTGTCCGCGAGCCAGCGGTCGCGGCGCTCATCGTGCCGGGCTTGCTGCTCGTGGTCGTGCGATGAACCGTCGACCTCGATCGCAAGCCGTGCGGACGAACAATAGAAATCGAGAATGTAGGGCCCGATCGGATGCTGTCGCCGAAACCGCAACTGCCTGAATCGGGTGCCCCGAAGCTCTTGCCAGAGAATGACCTCGGGCAGCGTCATCTTCCGGCGCAAGGAGCGGGCTCGCTTTAACGTCAGAATTGGTGCGCGCACTCGCCCCCTCCACCGCGCTTCGCGCGGTCCCCCTCCCCCGCTTCGCGGGGAAGGATCCATATAACATATAGGAACCATATCATGACCGACACGACACCGCGCAGCGGTTTGCCGCTGCTTGCTGCTGCGCAGGCGCAGAAACATGTCACCCACAACGAGGCGCTGCTGCAGCTCGATGCGCTCGGCTGCGCGCGACTGCTCGACCGCGATCTCTCCGCGCCGCCGCCGTCGCCAAATGACGGCGACACTTATCTGGTGAACGCGACGGCGACCGGCGACTGGACCGGACAGGATGGCCGCATCGCATTCGCCGTCGATGGCGCGTGGCGCTTCTATGAGCCCTATGCGGGATTGATCACTTACGTTGCCGACGAAACGAAGCTGATCGTCTTCGACGGCACGAACTGGATCGATTTCGTCTCGCTGCTCGCGTTCC
>Ga0070679_100004148_pt1 | contig 13364 bp, 4 predicted proteins | sample KBSC63BmetaG_FD_65652 | JGI IMG/M metagenome (GOLD analysis project Ga0070679, IMG submission 65652) | Corn rhizosphere microbial communities from Kellogg Biological Station, Michigan, USA - KBS C6-3B metaG | ecosystem: Host-associated > Plants > Roots > Rhizosphere | place: USA: Michigan... | reverse complement strand
CGTCAAAGACACGGCGAGCGACACAACGATGGCGATCGACAGCGTGATCGCGAATTCACGGAATAGCCGGCCGATGATGCCGCCCATCAGGAGAATCGGGATGAAGACGGCGATGAGCGAGAGGCTCATCGAGAGGACGGTAAAGCCGACCTCGCGCGCACCCTGAAGCGCGGCTTGGCGGCGCGGCATGCCGGCTTCGATATGCCGCGTGATGTTCTCGAGCACGACGATCGCGTCGTCGACAACGAAGCCGGTCGAGATCGTCAGCGCCATCAGCGAAAGATTGTCGAGGCTGAAGCCGAGAAGATACATCACACCAAGCGTGCCGAGCAGCGAGACCGGCACGGCGACGGTCGGAATGAGGCTCGCATGCGCGTCGCGCAGAAACAAAAAGACGACCAGGATCACGAGGATCGTCGCGATGCCGAGCGTGATCTCGATATCGCGCAGCGAGGTACGGATCGTTGTCGAGCGGTCTTGCGCGATATTGACCGTGATGTCGCTCGGGATCGAGGCTTCGAGCTGCGGCAGCTCGGCTTTCACCCTGTCGATGATGTCGATGATGTTGCCGCCAGGCGTCCGCGAGAGGATCACCAGCACCGAGGGCTTGCCGTTCGCCTCGCCGAAATTGCGGAGATTTTCGACCGAATCGCGGACGTCGGCGATATCGGAGAGGCGCACGGCGGCGCCGTTGCGATAGGCGACGATGAGCGAGCGATATTCGTCAGCTCGGCTCGCCTGGTCGTTGGTGTAGATCTGGAAGTGCTGCCCGTTCTGCTCGATCGCGCCTTTAGGGGCGTGCGCGTTCGCCGCCGACAGCGCCGCGCGCACATCCTCGAGGCCGATGCCGTATTTGAAGAGCGCCGCGGGATTGAGCTCGACCCGCACCGCGGGCAGCGAAGAGCCGCTGACATCGACCTCGCCGATGCCTTCGATCTGCGACAGCTTCTGCTGCATGATGGTGCTGGCGGCATCGTAGATCTGTCCGCGCGTGAGCGTGTCCGAGGTCAGCGACAGGATCATGATCGGCGCATCGGCCGGATTGACCTTGCGATAGGTCGGATTGCGCCTGAGGCTCGAGGGCAGATCGGCGCGGGCGGCGTTGATCGCCGCCTGAACGTCGCGCGCCGCCCCGTCGATGTCGCGGTCGAGCCCGAACTGCAAGGTGACACGGGTCGAGCCGACCGCGCTCGACGAGGTGATCTCGGTAACGTCGGCGATCTGGCCCAGATGGCGCTCCAAGGGCGTTGCGACGGTTGCCGCCATCACTTGCGGGCTCGCCCCCGGCATCGAGGCCCGCACGGAAATCGTCGGATAATCGACCTGCGGCAGCGGCGAGACCGGAAGCTGGAAGAACGCCGCGATTCCGGCCAGTGCCACGCCGATGGTCAAGAGCGTGGTCGCCACCGGGCGGCGCACGAAGGCGGCGGAGAGGTTCATTCGGCCGGCCTTTCGCCCTCGCGCTCGTCATCGCCTTCGGGCATCAAGCCGCGCAGGCGCCGACCGAGCCGGTCGAAGGCGAGATAGATCACCGGCGTGGTGAAAAGGGTCAGAACCTGGCTGACGATCAAGCCGCCGACGATGCTGATGCCGAGCGGCTGCCGGAGCTCCGCGCCCGTGCCGCTGCCGAGCATCAGCGGCAGAGCGCCGAGGATCGCCGCCATCGTCGTCATGAGGATCGGGCGCAAGCGCAGGAGGCACGCCTGGTGAATCGCTTCGCGCGGCGACTTGCCTTCGCGCCTCTCCGCATCGAGCGCGAAATCGATCATCATGATCGCGTTCTTCTTGACGATGCCGATGAGCAGGACGATGCCGATGATGGCGATGATGTCGAGATCGTCGCCCGCGACCATCAGACCGAGCAGCGCGCCAATGCCCGCCGAAGGCAGCGTCGAGAGGATCGTCACGGGATGGACGAAGCTTTCGTAAAGAATTCCCAGGACGATATAAACCGTGATGACCGCCGCGAGGATGAGCAGAAGCTCGTTCTTGAGCGCCGCCTGGAAGGCCAGCGCCGCGCCCTCGAACACGGTGATGACGCTCTGCGGCATGCCGATTTGCCGCTGGATCTGCTGCACCGCCGTGACCGCTTCGCCAAGCGACACGCCGGACGCCAGGTTGAAGGACACGGTGTTCGCCGGGAACTGGCCGAGATGGTTGATCTGCAGCGGTGCCGTTTGCACGCTCACCTTGGCGATCGCCGAGAGCGGAACCTGCCCGTTCGCCGCAACCGAGGACGGCAGATAGATCGTGCCGAGCGAATCGAGCGAGGCTTGCAGACTGGGATCCGCCTCGAGGATCACGCGATACTGGTTCGACTGCGTGAAAATCGTCGAGATCATGCGTTGGCCGAAGGCGTCGTAGAGCGCATTGTCGATCGTCGCCGGGGTAACGCCGAAACGACCGGCGGTGTTGCGGTCGATCGTCACATAGGCGCTGAGGCCGTTTTGCTGCTGGTCGCTCGCCACATCCTCGAATTGCGGCGCGGCTTGCAGCGCCGTCACCAGCTTCGGCACCCATTGATCGAGCTCGGCGGGATTGGCGTCCTCGAGGATGAAGCGGTATTGCGCGCGGCTGACGGTCGCGTCGATCGTCAGATCTTGCACCGGCTGCATATAGAGCGAGGTGCCGGGAATGCCGGCGACCTCGCGGTTGAGGCGGCGAATGACGGTGCTGACATCGTGCTGGCGCTCGTCCTTCGGCTTGAGGTTGATGAGGAACCGGCCGCTGTTGAGGGTCAGATTGGTGCCGTCGACGCCGATGAAGGAGGAGAGGCTCGCCACATCCGGATCGCGCAGGATGATGTCGGCAAGCGCCTGCTGGCGCTGTGCCATGGCCTCGAAGGAGACCGATTCGGGCGCCTGCGAGATGCCCTGGATCAGCCCCGTGTCCTGGACCGGAAAAAATCCCTTGGGGATAATGATGTAGAGATAGGTCGTCAGCGCGAGCGTCGCGACGGCAACCAGCAAGGTCGCGCCCTGCCGGTCGAGCACCCAGTTGAGCGCGCGATCATAGCGCCCCACCACCCATTCGAAGGTCTCGCGGTTGCGGCGCTCGAAGGCGCCCTCGGCCTCGGCGCCGACCGGGCGAAGGATGCGCCCGCACAACATCGGCACGAGGGTCAGCGAGACCACCGCCGAGATCAAGATCGTGACCGAGAGCGTCACCGCGAATTCGCGGAACAGCCGGCCGACGACGTCGCCCATGAAGAGCAGCGGGATGAGAACGGCGATCAGCGAGATCGTCAGCGACACGATGGTGAAGCCGATCTGCTCCGCGCCCTTCAAGGCCGCTCGCAGCGGGCGCTCGCCCTGCTCGATGTAGCGCGCGATGTTCTCGATCATGACGATCGCGTCGTCGACGACGAAGCCGGTCGCAATCGTCAGCGCCATCAGCGAGAGGTTGTTGAGGCTGAAGCCGAAAAGATACATCGCGCCGAAGGTGCCGATGAGCGACAGCGGCACGGAGAGGCTCGGAATGATGGTGGCGCGCACCGTGCGCAGGAAGAGGAAGATCACCATCACGACGAGCGCGACCGCGAGGGTCAGCTCGAACTCGACATCGTGCACCGAGGCCCGGATCGTCGTCGTGCGGTCGGTCAGAATGCTGAGATCGACGGCGGCCGGAAGCGAGGCCTGGAGCTGCGGCAGCAGCGACTTGACGGTGTCGACCACCTGAATGACGTTGGCGCCGGGCTGGCGCTGCACGTTGACGATCACCGCCGGCGTCTGGTTCATCCAGGCGGCGAGCTTGGTGTTCTGCGCGCCATCGACGACCTGCGCCACGTCCTTCAAATGGACCGGCGCGCCGTCCCTGTAGGCGATGACGAGGTTGCGGTATTCGTCGGCGGATTTGAGCTGGTCATTGGCGTTGAGCGTATAGGCGCGCATCGGCCCGTCGAAATTGCCCTTGGGCGTGTTGACGTTGGCGTTGCCGATGGTGGTGCGCAAATCGTCGATGTTGAGGCCGTAAGCCGCGAGCGCGCGCAGATTGGCCTGGATGCGCACGGCCGGCCGCTGCCCGCCATTGATGCTGACGAGGCCGACGCCGGGAAGCTGCGAAATTTTCTGGGCGAGCCGCGTATCGGCGAGGTCTTCGACCTGCGGCAGGGTTAGGGTTTTCGAGCTGAGCGCCAAGGTGAGGATCGGCGCATCCGCCGGATTGACCTTCGCATAAATCGGCGGCGCCGGCAGGTCGGCGGGCAGCAGATTGCCCGCGGCGTTGATTGCCGCCTGCACCTCCTGCTCGGCGACGTCGAGGGTGATGTCGAGGCTGAATTGCAGGGTGATGACCGAAGCGCCGGCCGAGCTGGTCGAGCTCATGAGATTGAGGCTCGGCATCTGCCCGAACTGCACTTCGAGCGGCGCCGTCACCGAAGAGGTCATCACATCGGGACTGGCGCCCGGATAGAAGGTCTGGACCTGGATCGTCGGATAATCGACCTCAGGCAACGCGGCGAGCGGAAGGAATTGAAAGGCAACGACGCCGACGAGCATCAACGCCGCCATCAGCAGCGAGGTGGCGACCGGCCGCAGGATAAAGGGGCGCGACGGGCTCATGGCGAAGGGGACCGCGCGCGCCGCGCCCGGATCACGGCGCGGGCGCGGAACGCCGCGACGATTGCTGCGTCGCCGGCACCGTCGTTCCGGGCGCCGCCGGCGCGGTCTCCTGGCGCAGCACGATCTTGGCCTTGTCGCGCAGCTTGTCGGCGCCGTCGATGACGACGTTTTCGCCAGGGGCCAGGCCCGTGGTGATCGCGACATTCGTGCCATCTGTCGGGCCGAGCTTCACGGTCTGCACCGCGACCGTATTGTCGGGCTTCGCCACATAAACGAAGGTGCCGGGCGCGCCGCGCTGCACCGCCGCCGTCGGGATCACCGTTACGTTCTGCAAGACGTCGGCAAGCAGACGGATGTTGACGAACTGATTGGGAAAGAGGAGCCCGTCCTCGTTGTTGAATTGCGCCCGCAGCTTCACCGTCCCGGTGGTGGTGTCGATCTGGTTGTCGATGCTCACCAGCGTGCCGGTCGCGAGCTTCGTCGTGTTGGTGCGGTCATAAGCCGCGACATCGAGCGTCGCGCCGGCGTTGAGGCGCTTGACGATCGTCGGCAGGTCGTCCTCCGGCAGGCTGAAGATCGCGGTGATCGGCTTCATCTGCGTGATGACGACGATCCCGTTCGCGTCGCCCGGCGTGATGTAGTTGCCCTGATCGACCTGGCGCAGGCCGACCTTGCCGCCGACCGGCGCCACGACATGGCAATAGGCGATGTTGAGCTTGGCGCTATCGACCTGGCTCTGGTCGGCTTGAATCGTGCCTTCATATTGGCGCACCAGCTGCGCCTGCCCGTCGACGGTTTGCTGCGCGATCGAATCCTCCTTGGCAAGAATTCGGTAGCGCGCCAGATCGGTCTGCGCCTGCTTCAGCAGTGCCTGGTCCTTCAAGAGCTGGCCCTGCGCCTGCTCGAGCGCGAGCTCATAAGGCCGCGGATCGATCACGGCGAGCAGGTCGCCCTTCTGCACCGTCTGGCCTTCCCGGAACAGGATCTGCGTGAGATGGCCGCTGATCTGACTGCGCACCGTCACGGTGGCGGTCGGGGTTACGGTGCCGAGCGCGTTGAAGACGATGTCGATATTGCCTTGGGTCACCGGGGCGACCACGACCGGCATGGCGCCGCCGGCGCCGAAACGGCCCGCCGGGCGCTCCGCCGGAACGCGGTGCGAGAGCCACCAGACGAACGCCCCGGCAGCGAGAAGGAGGAGCGCGATCCAAGCTGCCCGCCGCCATCGTGGCATTCGGGCCGGCCACGCGGTGATCCGGACGTCTCTCATCTCTCTAACCGTGCGGGATGACTGTTACGGCGGGGGCGGTTCGACCATCCTATTATAGGACGGCCTACGCCGCCCGATCCCCATCCGCGGCACGGCGGCGATTGTAACACAGCCGCAGCCGGCACCCGCGAGGGCGTCCTAAGCCTCTGAATTCTTAGGAAATATTTAGCCGCCCCGGCCCGCGGATGCGGGCTTTGGCGTGGTCTCGGCCGGCGTCCGCTCCCACCAACCACCGCCCATGGCGACGAAAAGCTGCGCGCTGTCGAGATAACGCTGCGCCTCGGCGCGGACGAGGCCGATACGCGCCTGCTGAAAGGTGCGCTGCGCATCGAGCACCTGCAGCAGCGTCGAGTTGCCGAGCCCGTAACTCGTCCGCACCAGATCGAGCGCCTTGGCCGCGGATTGATAGGCTGTCTGCTCGGCGGCGAGCAATTCGGCGTCGTGCGACAGGCCGTCGAGCAGATCGGCAACCTGGCCAAAAGATTGCAGGACGGTCTGCTCGTAATTGGCGAGCGCGGCCTGGTAGGCGTCCTCGCTGCCGCGCTTTTGCGCGCGCAGCGCCCCGCCATGGAACAGCGGCGCCGCCATCGCCGCGCCGACATTCCAGATGTTGCTGGCAGGATCGAAGATCGCTTCCGGCTTCAGGAATTGCTGCGCCACGCCCGCGGAGAGGGTGATGTTGGGATAGAGCGCGGCACTGGCGACGCCGACCGCCGCCGACGCCGCATGGAGCTGCGATTCGGAGACGAGGATATCCGGACGCTGATGCACCAGGGCCGAGGGCAGGCTGACCGGAAGCTCGGCGGGCAGCGTCAACGCGTCGAGATCGATATCGGGCGGCGACCAGGCGGCGGGCGGCTTGCCGACGAGCACCGCGAGCGCGTGGTGCGCGGTGCTCATTTGCTGACGCAGCGGCGGCAGCAAGGTCCGATCGCTCGCGAGCTGGCTATTGGCGGTTTCGACGTCAAGATCGGTCGCCGCACCGGCGCGCAGCTCGTCCTGGACGAGGCGCAGATTATGCGCATCGTCGTTCAGCAAATCCTCGATCGCCTTGATCTGCGCGCGGATCGACGCGACCGTGATGATTTCGGTCGCAACGCTTCCGGTGAGAGTCAGATAGGCGGCTTCCGTCTCGTAATTCTGCGCCGCCTCGAGAGCACGCGCCTGCTCCACCTGCTTGCCGGTCAAGCCGGCGGGGTTGAAGCTGTAGCTGACGGTGGGCCCGAGCGAATAGACGTTGAACTGCTTGGGCGGAAAGCCGGTGAGGCCGACCGCCTTGAAGTTGTTGCGCTCGCGCTCGGCGCTCAAGGCGAAATCGGCTTGCGGATAATAGCCGGACGCCGCGACCGCGACCGCCTCGCGCGCCTCGGCAAGGCTCGCCTTGGCTGCGGCGAGCGTGCGGTTGCCCTCGATCGCCTCGGCGAGGACGCGGTCGAGGGCCGAAGAGCCGAAAAGCTTCCACCACGAGCCGGAAATCTTCTCGCCGAGAACGAAGCGCTGATCGGCGCCGGCGCCTCCCGCCGAGAGCACGCTCGGCAAAGCATTCGGCGTATAGCCGGTTTCCGCCGGGACCGGGGGCGCCTTATAGCCGGGAAGCAGCCCGCAGCCCGCGAGGAGCGCGGCGCCGGCAAGCGCAAGGATCGAGCGCAGCATCGCCGTCATCTAAGGCCTCCTTGCTGCCCAAGCAAGCGGGCGATGGCTGCCTTGCAAGCCGCGAGGGCTGAAAACGCCGTCGCGACGCCGCGCTAGCGCGGCAGGTCGGAGCTTCCCATCAAATATTCATCGACTGCGCGCGCGCATTGACGGCCTTCGCGGATGGCCCACACCACCAGCGATTGCCCGCGCCGCGCATCGCCGCAGCAGAACACCTTGTCGACCGATCCGCGATAGTGATCGGTATCGGCCTTCAAATTGCCGCGCGGATCGAGGGCGAGCTTCAGCGCGGCGACAGCACCGTTGCGCTGCGGGTGGAGAAAGCCCATGGCCAGCAGCACGAGGTCGGCGCGGATCTCGAAATGGCTGTCGGGCACCTCCTCCATCACCGGCCGGCCCTCATTGCTCGTCCGCCACTCGACCCGCACCGCGGAGAGACCTTTGACATGCCCGTCCTTCTCCGTGAAGCACTTGGTCGAGACCGACCAGTCGCGCCGAATGCCCTCTTCCTGCGAACTCGAGGTCCGCAGCTTCATCGGCCAGTCGGGCCAGGTCAGCAGCTTGTCTTCGTGCTCCGGCGGCACGGGAAGAATTTCGATCTGCGTCACCGATTTGGCGCCCTGGCGGTTCGAGGTGCCGATGCAGTCCGAGCCGGTATCGCCGCCGCCGATCACCAGCACATGCTTGCCGGTGGCGAGAATGTCCTCGCCGGCAACGCGCTCGCCGCCGACGCGGCGGTTTTGCTGCGTCAGGAAATCCATCGCGAAGTGAATGCCGGCGAGCTCGCGGCCGGGCACGGGCAGATCGCGCGGCACCTCGGCCCCGATCGCCAGCACCACCGCGTGATGGCTGTGCATCAGCTTCTCGATCGGCAAGGAGACGCCGATATGGGCGTTGGGATGGAACTCGACGCCCTCGGCGCGCATCTGGGCGATGCGGCGGTCGATGACATTCTTCTCGAGCTTGAAATCGGGAATGCCGTAGCGCAGCAGACCGCCGATGCGCGAGGCCTTCTCATAGACCGCCACATCATGGCCGGCGCGCGCCAACTGCTGCGCGCAGGCAAGGCCCGACGGGCCCGAGCCGACCACCGCGACGCGCTTGCCGGTGCGGTGCGGTGCGATCACCGGCTCGACCCAGCCCTCTTCCCAGCCACGCTCGATGATCGCGTGCTCGATCGTTTTGATCGTCACCGGCTGCTCGATGAGGTTGAGTGTGCAAGCCGCCTCGCAGGGCGCGGGGCAGACGCGCCCCGTCACATCGGGGAAATTGTTGGTGCGGTGAAGCACGGCGAGCGCCGCGCGCGGATCGTTGCGATAGGTGAGGTCGTTCCAGTCCGGGATGATGTTGTTGACTGGACAGGCGTGATGGCAGAACGGCGTGCCGCAATCCATGCAGCGGCCGCCTTGCCGGCGCAGCTCGTCCTGCGGCAGCGGCCGCACGAACTCGCGATAATGCTTCAGCCGATCCTCGACCGGGTCGTAAGAGCGGTCGCGGCGCTGATATTCAAGGAAACCGGTCGGATTCGCCATCCCTACTCGGCGGCTCCGACCGCGATGCTCACGTCCGGGCGCTCGGCGGCGCGCGTGCGCGACTGCATCTGCAAGAGGGCGCGGCGGTATTCGACCGGCATGACCTTGACGAAGCGCGTGCGGTAGTTCCGCCAGTCGGCGAGGATCCCTTTCGCCTTGGGGCTCTGGGTGAAGCTCGCATGGCGCGCGATGAGGCCGTGCAGCAGGCGCGCATCGCTCTGCGAGAGGCTGTGCACCACGTCGACCAGGCCGTGGCTTTCGAGATCGCCGCCGCGATGCTCGAGCGCCTCGATGTGATCGTCCTCGTCCGCCAACGGCTCGAGATCGACCATGGCGAGATTGCAGCGCTGGCCGAACCGGCCGGTCTCGTCGAGCACGAAGGCGACGCCGCCGCTCATGCCGGCGGCGAAATTGCTGCCGGTCTCGCCGAGCACCACGACGATGCCGCCGGTCATGTATTCGCAGCAATGGCTGCCCGCGCCTTCGACCACCGCCACCGCGCCGGAATTGCGCACGGCGAAGCGCTCGCCGGCGACGCCGCTGAAATAGCACTCGCCGGCGATCGCGCCATAGAGCACGGTGTTGCCGACGATGATCGCGTTGCCGCGATCGAGCGTGCTCTGCCGCGGCGGGTAGACGATCAGCCGTCCGCCGGAGAGGCCCTTGCCGACATAGTCGTTGCAGGCGCCTTCGAGCTCGAAGGTGACGCCGCGCGCCAAGAACGCGCCGAAGCTCTGCCCGGCCGTGCCGGCAAAGCGCACCCTGATCGAGCCGTCCGGCAGGCCGCGATCGCCATAGCGGCGCGCAATCGCCCCCGAGAGCATCGCGCCGACGGTGCGGTTGACGTTGCGGATCGGCATCTCGAGCGCGACCTTGCCGCCTTTCTCGATGACCTCCTCGCAGCGCGCGAGCAATTGGTGGTCGAGCGCCTTGCCGAGGCGATGGTCCTGCGCCTCACATTGATGCGTCTTGGTGCCCGCCGGAACATCCGGTTGGAACAGCACGCGCTGAAGATCGACCAGCTTCGCCTTGGGATGATCGACGCCGCGGCGCTGCACCAGCTTGTCGGCGCGGCCGATCATCTCGTCGAAACGGCGGAAGCCGAGCTTCGCCATCAACTCGCGGACTTCCTCGGCGAGGAACATGAAGAGCGTGACCACATCCTCGGGCGTGCCGACGAAGCGGCGGCGAAGCTCGGGATCCTGCGTCGCGACGCCGACCGGGCAGGTGTTGAGATTGCATTTGCGCATCATCACGCAGCCGGCGGCGATGAGCGCTGCCGTCGCGACCCCGAACTCGTCGGCGCCCAGAAGCGCGCCGATCACCACGTCGCGGCCCGAGCGGATGCCGCCATCCACCTGCACCGCGATGCGGCCCCTGAGGCCGTTGAGCACGAGCGTCTGATGCGTCTCGGCGAGACCCACTTCCCAGGGCTCGCCGGCATGATGGATCGAGGTCAGCGGCGAGGCGCCGGTGCCGCCCTCATGGCCCGAGATCGTGACGTGATCGGCATAGGCCTTGCACACGCCCGCGGCGATCGTGCCGACGCCCAGCTCGGCGACGAGTTTCACGCTCACCCGCGCATCCTGATTGGCGTTCTTGAGGTCGTGGATGAGCTGCGCCAGATCCTCGATCGAATAGATGTCATGATGCGGCGGCGGCGAGATGAGACCGACGCCTGGGATCGAGTAGCGCGTGCGCGCGATCCAATCATTGACCTTGTGACCGGGCAGCTGCCCGCCCTCGCCGGGCTTCGCGCCCTGCGCCATCTTGATCTGCAAATCCGACGCGTTGACCAGATATTCGATATTGACGCCGAAGCGGCCCGACGCGACCTGCTTGATCGCCGAGCGCATGGAATCGCCGTTGGGCAGCGGCTTGTAGCGCTGCGGGTCCTCGCCGCCCTCGCCCGTGTTGGAGCGCCCGCCGAGCCGATTCATGGCGATGGCAAGCGTCGTGTGCGCTTCCCAGGAGATCGAGCCGAAAGACATGGCGCCAGTCGAGAAGCGCTTGACGATTTCGTGCGCCGGCTCGACCTCCTCGATCGGGATCGGCTCGGGCGCGAAATCGAAATCGAGGAGGCCGCGCAGCGAGACGAGCCCGGTCTCCTGGTCGCCGACGAGACGCGTATAGGCCTTGAACTTGCGATAATTGTTGCCGCGCACCGCATGCTGCAGCAGCGCCACGCTGTCCGAGGTCCAGACATGGGTCTCGCCGTTGACGCGGAAGGCAAGCTCGCCGCCGGGATCGAGCGCGTCGCGATAATTGGGCGCATTGCCGAAGGCGAGCCGGTGCCGGCGCGCGGTTTCCTCGGCGATCTCTTCGAGCCCTGCCCCGCCGATCGCCGACACCGTGCCGGTGAAATATTTGTCGAGGAAATCCGGATGCAACCCGATCGCGTCGAAGATCTGCGCGCCGCAATAGGATTGGAAGGTGCAGATGCCCATCTTCGACATCACCTTCAAAAGACCCTTGGCGATGCCCTTGATATAGGCCTCGTGCGCCTCCTGCTCGGTGATCTCCTTGTCGAAATCGCGCCGCAACGCCGAAATCGTGTCGAAGGCGAGATAGGGATTGATCGCCTCGGCGCCGAAGCCCGCGAGGAGGCAAAAATCATGCAGCTGACGCACTTCGCCGGACTCGACGACGAGGCCGACCTCGGTACGCAAGCCTCCACGGATCAAATGATGGTGCACGGCGGCGACGGCGAGCAGCGAGGGCACCGCGATCTGGTCGGCGGCGATCAGCCGGTCCGACAGCACGATGATGTTGTAGCCGTTCTTGACCGATTTCTCGGCGCTGTGACAAATCGCCTCGACCGCGGCCGCCATGCCGCGCGCGCCTTTTTTCGCCGGATAGCAGATCGAGATCGTCGAGGTGCGGAACGTGCCGCCGGTATTGTCCTCGATGCGGCGGATTTTCTCGAGATCGATGTTGGTGAGGATCGGCTTGTGCAATTCGAGACGGATGTGCTTGCCGCCGGTCTCGAGGTCCAACAAATTGGGCCGCGGCCCCACCAGCGAGACCAGCGACATGACGAGAGATTCGCGGATCGAATCGATCGGCGGATTGGTCACCTGGGCAAAGCGCTGCTGAAAATAGTCGAACAGCATCTTCGGCCGCTCGGACAGCACCGCCAAGGGCGTGTCGCGCCCCATCGCGCCCACCGAATCCTCGCCCGAGAGCGCGATCGGCTTCAGGAACGCCGTGAGGTCTTCCTGCGTGTAGCCGAAGGCCTGTTGGCGATCCAAGAGCACGCTGCCTGGCGGCGGCATCGGCGCCACTTCGTCGGGAAGGGTCTCGATCTTGATCTGCGTCTCGTCCAGCCAGCGCTGATAGGGCTTCGCCGTGGCGATCTCGGCCTTGAGCTGGTCGTCATCGACGATACGGCCGCGCTCCATGTCGACGAGCAGCATCTTGCCGGGCTCGAGCCGCCATTTGCGAACGATGCGCTCTTCCGGCAAGTCGAGCACGCCCGCTTCCGAGGCCATGACGATCTGGTCGTCATCGGTCACGACGAAGCGCGCCGGACGCAGCCCGTTGCGGTCGAGCGTCGCGCCGATCATGCGGCCATCGGTGAAGGCGATCGCCGCCGGCCCGTCCCACGGCTCCATCAGCGCGGCGTGGTACTCGTAAAAGGCGCGGCGGTCCGGATCCATCAGCGGATTGTCCGCCCAGGCCTCGGGGATCAGCATCATCAAGGCATGCGGCAGCGGATAACCGCCCGCGACCAGCAGCTCGAGGCAATTGTCGAGCGTCGCCGAATCCGAATTGCCGTCGCCGATCAGCGGCCAGAGCTTGTCGAGATCCTCGCCCAAGACCTTCGAGGTCATCGAATGGCGCCGCGCCATCATCCAATTGATGTTGCCGCGCAGCGTGTTGATCTCGCCGTTATGGGCAAGATAACGGAACGGATGCGCCAGGTCCCAGGACGGGAAGGTGTTGGTCGAGAACCGCGCATGGACGAGCGCCAGCGCCGATTCCGCGCGCGGGTCGTGCAAATCCTTGTAGAAGGCCGCGAGGCGCTCGGCGATCACCATCCCCTTGTAGATGATGGTGCGCGTCGACAGGCTGGCGATATAGAAGCTGGCGCCTTCGGGCAGCCCGCGCTCGCGGATTTCCTTGTGCGATTGCTTGCGGATCACATAGAGCTTGCGCTCGAGCGCGTCGGCATCGGCGCAATTGGCGCCGCGGCCGATGAAGAACTGGCGGATCACCGGCGCGTTCGGGCGGATGCTGTCGCCAAGTGCCGCGGGATCGACCGGCACATCGCGCCAGCCGAGGAAATGCTGCTTCTCGATGCCGACTTGCCGCTCGATCGTCTCCTCGCAGGCCTGGCGGGTCTGCGCG
>Ga0070679_100004147_pt1 | contig 13365 bp, 8 predicted proteins | sample KBSC63BmetaG_FD_65652 | JGI IMG/M metagenome (GOLD analysis project Ga0070679, IMG submission 65652) | Corn rhizosphere microbial communities from Kellogg Biological Station, Michigan, USA - KBS C6-3B metaG | ecosystem: Host-associated > Plants > Roots > Rhizosphere | place: USA: Michigan... | reverse complement strand
GCATCTGCGGAAAATAGTCGGCCGCGCCTACCTGAAGAGTCGTTCGGACGTGAAACGGCACTTCGGTCGTGGCGCCATCAGCGAGTGCCACACGGTGAATTTTGCCGCCGTAACTCAGGAATACGAAGCGATCATCCGCGCTGAATGCATATCCCGGCAACTGGTCCAATTCCGAGCCGCCCAACACGGCGCTGTGTTCTATCCCGCTCTTGACCACGCGTTCGCGATTCGTCGCCAGCTCGCGAATACGAAGAACCATCACGCCGTCCTCGAACGTGGCATAAGTCAGAAACTTGCCGTCGCGGGTGAGCTTGGGCCGCACGGCAGCACTGAAGTTGTCGGTCACTTCCGCCACGGTGCCGGCATCGCGATCAAGGCGCTTCACCTGCTCGATATGACCTTTGCCAAATCCGTTTCCAGGGTTGGACGAGGGGGCGGAGAAATACACCGACCGTCCATCCGGCGAGAACTCCGGTCCATTCACAGCGCGCGCGCCGGGATCCTTGGTGGCCAGCGTAGCAGTCCCGCCCGCGACGGCGTAGGTGACGATGAACCCCGCCGATCCCACCGAAGCATTCGGCCTCAACGCCACGCGTCGCACTGCAATCGATTGGCCGTCCGGTGACCACGTCGGAGACGTGTGCATGTCGCGGCCGAAAGAGATCTGATGCAGCGCTGTCCCATCCACGTGCATTACATAGACGTTGTCCGCACCGTCGCGGTCCGATATGAACACGATCTGCTTGCCATCGGGCGAGAACCTTGGCTGGCAGTCGAAAGCCTGCCCCTGAACGAGTGACCCATCCATTGCGACAACTGCTGGCGGGCGAGGTCGGGCATTATCGGCAGGCTGCTTCGGCAGCGTGGTCAGCCGACGCGCTTCGCCTCCGGTCACTGGCATGATGTACAAATCACCAAGCAGATCGAACACGATCCTGGAGCCGTCGGGTGAAACATCGAGCGACATCCAGGTCCCTTCGGAGGTGGAGATATCGATGTCACGTGGGCGGTCCGCTCGCTGGGCGAAGGCGCTAACTGCGATACACGAGCCAGCCGCGATGGCCAAAACGATCTGAGTCGTGCCGTGCCTGGCATTTGCCATCGGAATTCTTCGCTCGACTAGGGTGATGAGTGGATCGTTATCGGCCAGCTGCTACAGGTTTGCCCGCAACGGTAATCGCCGCGGTCCACGCCTGTGGCGTACCGGTTCGGTTGTCGATCCAGAGCGCGTGGAACCGGCCGTCGGCGCTCGCTGCAAGTCCCGAGGTATCGCCGTTCGTGACAGAGCCACCTTTCTTACCGGGCTCGTTCGCCGACGACGAGACGCGAACGCTCTTAAGCCACGTCGCGCCCCCATCCAACGAGGCCGAAAACCGCGCGTAGTAATCCCGATTGTTGGGGTTGTCTCGCCGGTCGTACCAGAGCACTCCGACAATGCCTTCTTTGTTGACGGCAACGGTGGGCATGAACTGATCGGGACCGCCACTATCGCGTGCAGCTTGTGGAGCATCGCTGACGGTGACCGGTGCCGACCACGTCTTGCCCTTGTCAGGAGAACTCGCAATCATGATTTCCGTGCGACCCGTGCGCACGTCCCCCCAAACTGTGTAGAGCCGGTCTCGGAACGCCGGGCTTCCAGGGTCGACGGCCAGTGTCGCTGTCACGCCACGAGTATGCGGCTCATTGTAGCTGGTCTTGATGTCCGCAACGGTATTGACTGGCTCGAACGAATCGCCGCGATCCGACGAGCGCAGCAACATCAGGGCACTCTGCACAATAAAGGTCTTGTGGGTTTTTGGATTGAGTCCGCCCCCGACGGCATGCTCGTACAAAACGACGACGGTACCGTCAGAAAGGACGGCGGTCCCGCCCATATCGGGCTGGCGATGTGGGTGCGCGCTATCACCCACGAGCGCGCGCATTGCAAACGTGGTGAAGGTTTTGCCACCGTCATCCGAGGCCTGCAGTGCCACGGCATTTAGCCAGCCTGCATCTCCCGAATGGTTGAGCTCGGTAGCTTCGCCATGGACGTGGTAATTGTAGGAGACGTACAGGCGTCCCCACGGACCCCTTTCCGGCCGCATATCCACCGCAATCCACGGGCGGTCAGTAGTCTGCGGCCCTCGGATCATCTCATCCCATGTCTTGCCACCATCACGTGAGCGGTGAACTTCCAGCCGGTCGAGATCAGAAGGCCCTGCCGTCTCCTTCAGCTTGTGCGCGAAATAAACGACGCCGCCAGGACCGTACGCACACGTCGGGTCATTGATGCGGGGCGCGCCAGTCACGATGACGGGGGCGCTCCACGTCACTCCGCCGTTGTCAGATATGTATGCGGCGACACCGTCCGGAACCATTGAACATGCGATGAGTCCGTTCGGGTTTTCAGGGTCGGCAGCTATCACGACTTCCAAATGCGGGGTTGATGCACGCGCGCTGCTGACATCGATGTTTGGTCCGACGGTAATCTGTGCCTGCGCGAGCGGAGCACCGAAAGTCAGGACACCTAATTGGACCGTCAGCGCGAGCATTGCTGAGTAGTTCTTGCACATGGGGACGGGTCCTCAGGAAATTGTCACGAGTTGACCACGGTGTCGTTCGTCACGACCACTTTGAGCTGGAGGAGTTCTTCACGGTACCGATCACCGCTCCGAAAAGACTGCATGTTCGCCAGCTTGAACTTCAGTGCCTTTGTGCCCGTCGCAGCTCCGGGGTTGAGCGACTGCTCAGCGAAATTCCACTCCGCACCAACTCCCGGCCGGCCGTTGTCGGCCGACAACACTGTTGGATCGCCAAGCTGGGAAGAAAGACCCACAACTCGAACGTGAAACGGACCAGCGACGGTCTGCATCGACGTGTTTCGCAGACGCACAGTGGTGGTCAAAGCGTTGGAGGCGTGATCGTACGTGTTGACGGTGATATCGAGCGTCACCTTGTCAGACACATCTCCGCTTGGAGTCGCGCTCACCACTGGGGTCACGGATACGGGAGCGGTCCAGATCTGAGGCACTCCGGTACGGTTATCCACCCAGAAGGGATGAAACACGCCGGTCGCGTCCGCCACCAATCCGGCGGTGTCACCGCCCTGAAACATGAACGTGTTCAATCCGATGGTAACGACAACTCCGCCACCGTCGCCCTTACCCTGCACCACTGACGACCGCAATGCCGTCCACGGCGTCGTGGCGTCGAATTTTGTGCCTTGTTCCGAGACTTGCACGCTCGGCAAAAAGGTCGTTCCGCCATCCGTGGACGCGGCGAACCTCACATCCCAACCGAGGTTGTCCGGGCGGTTACGCCTGTCATACCACATCACACCGACAACCCCGGCGGAGTTCACTGCAACGGTCGGAAGAAACTGATCGGTTGTATCTGACGGTATGCTCGCGTCGACGTCGCGCGATTGCGACCAGGTCAGGCCTTTGTCGGAAGACGAGGCAAAAAGTATCCGGCTGACCCCGGTGCGACGGTCCGCCCACACCACGTATAGGCGATCCTTATAAGGTCCGCGCCCATCGTCAATGGCAACGAGTGGCATCCCCACAACGTTGTTGTGCGCTCCTTTGCGATTGCCTCCCGGGACGATCGCTCCATCGATGGTTGTCGCGGGCGTGAGTGAGATCCCGCCGTCCCTGGACATGATCGCCTCCAGCGACTTTTCCTCAGCAAATACGCCGATCAGCGCGCCGTCTGACGCGACAACGGCGTTCCCCATCATCTCGACTTTGAATTGCCCAAACCCCGGGCGCTTTCCTGGCCCGGTGAAGGTGCGCCCTCCATCGGTCGACGTGTACACGACGAAGTCCGAGACACCGTCGGCCGCGCGACTGTTGCCATTCACGTACACTCGGCCGTTGTACTTGCCCCCTGTTGCATCGACCGTCACGTACTGGCGATCCATGTACGGGAGCGTGGTCGGGGGCGCCCAGGTTTGCCCGTCATCCTTTGACCGGAACATCAACATGGTGCGCGTCGAACGGCTCGTGCCCGGGGAACCCAGCGATGCCACTGTGAAGTAGGCAGCGCCGTCCTGGCCGAATGCGGGTGCCGGGTCGCTGGTGTTCGCGAGAGTGTCCGCCTGCAATGTCGGCGACCACGAGTTCCCACCATCACGCGTCGAGTACACAATGGTTGCCGGCGTCGTGGTACGCTCTGAGTAGATGAACGAGCCAACGATCATGTGCGCCGCGTCACGTGGGTCCGCAGCTGCCAGCACTTCGTAGTGGCTATCCGCTGCCTTGGCCTTGCTGACCTGCACGTTGCGCCCGACGACAATATCGCTCGGCTCTGGCGTGGCTGGTGTGCGCGTTCCGACAGTGGCGGCTAGTGCGATCAGCCAAGTCGGCTTCCTCGCATCAAACACTGCAGCTCCTGAGTGAGGCTGGGCGAGTCACGTGCTTATGAGCTTAGAATCGTGTGCGGACCGTGAGCTGCACTTCGCGCGGATCACCCGGATAGAGCTCGTAGTTGAAGTAGCCGCCCTGGAAGTAACGCTTGTCCAGCAAATTCTTGACGTTGAGCGCAAGCTGATAGCGTTCCCACGTGTAGTAGGCAGCACCATCGAAGACGGTGTATGCGGGCAGAATTGTCGTGTCGAAGGTACTTCTCTTGTCGACGTACTTGGCGCCGGCGGCCAGGCCGATGCGCACCGGAAAATCGTACCGAGTCCAGAACGACGCCGTGCTGCGCGGTGCCCCAGGGAACTTCGCTCCCACTTGGGCAGGTCTTGTATCTTTTGCAATCTTGGTGTCGTTGTAGGCGTAGTTCGCGGTCATGCTCCACGCCGGGGTGACACTGCCGACGATGTCGGTCTCGAACCCGCGACTCGCTACCTGCCCGAGAGGAATCAGGTAGTTACCACCAACGGAATCCGGGTCAGGAACCAGCACGTTCGTCTTGGTGATGCGGTACACGTCGGACGTGGCGACCAGCCGCTCGTTGAAGAGGCCAAGCTTGACACCGCCTTCACTCTGCCTGGTGGCCGTCGGCGGGAAAGGACCTCCTTGCTTAAGGTCGGCGGCAGTTTGCGGCAGGAATCCCTGATTATAGTCGCCGTAAAACGACACCCACGGTTGTGGCTGTAGAACGAGCCCTACCTTATAGGTGGTAGAAGAATTGTCCTGCTTGTCGTACGTCTTGAGGTTGTAGTTGGCATTCTTGACATAGTAGTCTGCATACCGACCGCCAACGACCACTTTGATCTGCGGGATCAGAGTAACGATGTCCTGCGCTCCAAGACCCCAATCGCGGTAGTCGCGCGTAAATGGATTATTGACCGGCGCCGCACCGACGTAAGAGGCCAGATCTACCTGTCCGTATTGCGGGTCCAAAACGTCGAGTGGGGGCACATTGTCGGCGTAGTCGTTCGGACTCGTCAATCTCTTCTTGGCGGTCACATCGGCGTCGAGCAAGACGTTGTTGTCAATCGAACCCAGCTTCGCCGTACCCCCGACGTTCGCGGTGGCGCCTGTGCTCTTCCAGCTGAACGACTGGTCCCGATACTCGCGCCTCATGACCAGCCGGCCGTTTACAGTCGTCATGCCGAGCGGCTCGTGATACTTGTTGATGTAATCGCTGTATGCGTATCGGGCCGTGCTGGTCAACTTCCAATCGGAGAAGAGTTGCTCGACGAGCTCGAGGGTGCCCGAATACGCGTTCTGTTTCGCAAAATCGGTCGGCTCGTTGGCAGTCCACGACAGCGGCAGAGCGTCCAGATCGCCGTTGGGTGCGGCAATGCCTCGGTTGCGTTGCCCATGGTGGTACTCCTCCGTGGCCTCACCTAGAAGTGTCAAGGTCGTACGCTTACCAGGAACCCAGCTAAGCGAGGGCGCGACACCCCAGTTCCGTGTCGACTGAAAGCGGCGGTAGCTGCCAACATCACCGACATTTGCGTTGAGGCGGTACAGCAGGTGATCGTTGTCCGCGAGTGGGCCCGTGAGATCTGCGGCTGCCGAATAGTCGCTGTAGGATCCAGCTGTCACTGACAGGATTCTGGCAGGAGTGGTTCGCGGATGTTTCGTTACCATGTTGATCAATGCGCCGCCCTCCTCCGCGCCATACAGCACCGACGAAGGGCCTTTCAGGATTTCCACGGACTCGACGTTGTTCAAGTTTGGCGTGGTAAAGAAGTTGTTCCCATTGGACCGGACGCCATCGGTCATGACTGCGTCTTCGCCCTCGCGGAACCCGCGCGCCATAAAATCCTGGTAGTCTGAGAACGGCGTTATTCCCGCGACGTTTCGGAAGAGGTCGGTGAGCGTGTAAGCGTTCTGGTCCTGGATAAACTCGTGACTGATTGAGACGACCGATTGGGGGACGTCCAGCACTCGTGCGTTCGTCTTGAGTCCCGCACTGGATGTGCTCGCGCCATAAGCACGAACGCCGAGGACTTTGATAGCCCCGAGCGAGACCGTGGTTCTGGACAGCGCGATCTCCAGCCGGGTATTTCGGCCGGCTGTGACAGTGATCTGTTTGCTAAGTGGTGCGAACCCGATATCCCTTGCGATGATTGTGTGGGTGCCAGCCGGTACGCCCGATATCTGGAACTCACCATCGCTCGCGGATCGGGTACTTCGCCCTGTCGAGTCAACAACCACCTCGACGCCCGAGACCGCGGCTCCCTCTACTGTGCGCGTGACGCCGCTAACTGTGCCTGTGCTCTCTTGAGCAGAAACCGGTCGCGTGAAGCTCCCCAGAAATAGCAACGTCACCAGCAACCCGGCCGCGAACGATTGGACCCTTGGCATTTGCGCCTCGATCAGTGATAGGAAGCCAACGCACATGTAGTACGGATAAACCGAACTCAGTACGCATATTCTGCGATGCCACATATTACCTGTCAAGGGTTTTTTGCGGATTGAAAGCCTTAACCGGCGTCCTCTTGCGCAGATGGGCAGCTGTTGCTATCGTGCCGTACGAGAATTGGGGTTTGAGATGCTCAAATGCCGTACGCAATGGAGAATATGCCATGCTCACTCAAATTGTCGAAGTGCTTGGACTCTTCACCATGACACACCGCGAACTCGGAGTGTCGGACGTGGCAAGGATGCTCGGCAGACGTAAGAGCACGATTTCGGGCTGGCTCTCAGCTATGCATCGCGCCGGCCTTCTCGACCGTGCGAACGGCTCTGGTCCTTACCGTCTTGGCATCCGGCTCGCCGCGTTCGGCGAGCTGGCACGACTGTCCACCCCGATTCAGCGAGTGGCGCTTCCGCTGATCGAGCAGCTGACGCGCCGTACGCGCGAGACGTCCAGCCTCAACGTCCTGGTTGGATCCGAGGTCGTCAACAGCAGCGTCGCCGAGAGTCCGCAGCCGATCCGGTCAGCCGGCGGTTTGGGTGTTCCGATGCCAATCCACGCCACAGCTGCCGGTAAGGTATTGGTTGCGTGGCGCTCCCCAGAGGAAGTCCGAACGCTTCTTCCGTTTCGGCTGGAACAGTTCACTCCTACCACCATCAAGGATGTCGATTCATTGCTCGAGCAGCTCACCGTGATACGAGAGCAGGGTTACTCGATCGCCGCTGGTGAGATGGCGAGCGACTTGTTCGCGCTGTCGGCACCCGTGCGCGACTCCAGTGGTGAGGTGGTCGCGGCGATAAGCATCGCCGCTCCAGCATCGCGTGTATCACAGATACAAACAGTTTCATTCGTGAACGACGTGACCGCGACTGCGGATGCCGTATCCGCCGCTTTGGGATACCAGCGCGCACTCTTTTCTGAGGCGACTGCATGAAATCCTTCGTGCGCTCCTCCTTCAGCCTCGTCGCCGTCCTCGTTTTTCCGCTGTGCCTGCAGGCACAGGGCGGCGCACCAATGATCACCAACGATGGCGGCACGCCTGGAAATGGTCACTGGGAAATTGATATAGTCGCTGGCGGTTCCGGCTCGGGTGGTGAGAAGAGCTTCTACGCACCCGATCTCGATTTGAACTACGGCGTTGGCAGCAGGATGCAGATCAAGCTGGAGTTTCCGTATCTGTGGGAGAACGGCGGCGCGGGCAATTCATGGCGATCGGGCTTGGGAAATTCTACGCTCGGATTCAAGTGGCGCTTCCGGGATGACGATGCTCACGGTCCGGGTCTGTCGATTTACCCTCACCTCGAGCTGCACAACCCTGGGTCCCGGGCCTTCGACCGCGGACTCGTCGGCACCGCCCCCAAGCTTCTCATCCCCGTCGAAATAACGCATCAGTTCGGCCCGCTCGGTGTGGACACCGAGGTCGGATACAACATCGTCTCAGACGGCACCGATCAGACAGTGTACGGATTCCTACTCGGTGGCCGGCCCATCCAGGCCCTCGAGCTGATGGGCGAGATATACGGCACGAATGCAGTCAGCGGCGACGACCACACTGTGTTTGCGAATTTGGGAACTCGGGTGCATTTCACGCCGTTCGTCGGGCTTATCGCGTCCGGCGGTCATACGGTAGCGGTCAGCAGCAACGAGCCGCGCAGCTGGATTGGCTACGCTGCCGTGCAACTGACCTTCTAAATGCCTCGACGGACGAATACCGAACCGGATCACAGCGGAATCGATCCCCGTTACAGGCCGCTTCCGACGACCTTCGTGAGATCTCGACGGCTCAGCGCACAGTTGGGCGTCGACGTGACGATTGCAACCGAGACATTCCAGCATACCGGCAGCTTCAAGTTCAGGGGCGCGTTCAACATCGCCGCGCATACAGACTCGCAACACATCATTGCGGCATCGTCCGGGAATTTTGGTCAAGCGCTCGCATGCGCATGTCAGCTGTTCAAGAAGCGCTGCACGATTGTCATGCCCGAAGATTCGGCGGCGATTAAGGTCGCAGCGGTCAGGTCCTATGGGGCGACTGTCGAATCCATAGACGTTCGTAGAACACCGAGGGCAGTTCGCGTGCGGGATTTACTCGACGAATCGCCCGGGTCAGTCCAGGCCTTTCCGTCTGATGGCGAGCTCATGCTCGCGGGGAACGAATCGCTTGGAGCGGAGATCGCTGCCGATCCAAGGAATTTCGACGTGGTGGTGGTCCCGATCGGGGGCGGTGGAGTCGGAGTAGGCTGCATAAGAGCTGTCGAACGGATTGACAGCAAGATGAAAGTGGTAGGAGTCGAGCCACATGCTGCCAACGACGTCGTGCGATCGTTTCGCTCCGGCGAGCGATTCGTCTGGGACAGTGAGCCTGTGACGATCGCCGACGGCGTGCGGACCCTAGGCGTCAGCGTCGCGAACTGGGAGGTTCTGAAGCGGGGGCTCGCAACGATGTTGGAGGTTGCCGATGAGACGATCATCGAGGCAACCCGGATGGCATTCCTCCTCGCGAATCTAAAGGTTGAACCGACTGGGGCGCTTGCATTAGCGACGCTTCTCGAGCACGGGAAGTCGTTTACCGGCCTGCGTGTGTGCTGTGTCGCGACCGGCGGAAACGTTAGCGCCGAGCAATACGCACGCATTCTCAGCCCAGTTCTTTCCTGACTTGAAGCAGTCAGCAGTGGTCGCGGCCTCGACACTCATTCTGCCGCGAGCTGACGTAGCAGCGCTGCTCACACTCCCCGAATACATCGAGGCTGTCGAAGTCGCATTTTGCGCGTACGCCGAGGGGAAGACGCTTACTCCCGAGGTCATGCACATTGATGCCGCCGGCGGTGAGTTCCACGCCAAGGCAGGCGGGCTCTCGCAGGTCGGAAATTCCTATTTCGGCATCAAGGTGAATGGGGGATTCTTTCAGAACCCGGTTTTGAACGGACTCCCCAGCATTCAGGGTATCATCTACCTCGCGGACGCCGAGACGGGCCGGCCGCTCGCGGTCATGGACTCGGCCCACATTACCGCGCTTCGGACTGGTGCCGCCACAGCTGTCGCCGCCAAATACCTCGCGCACGAAGACTCTTCCTGCGTGACGGTATGCGGAGCCGGACAACAAGCGCGAGTGCAGCTCGCCTCGCTCTGTCTCGTGCGTCCGATCGAACGTGCATTTGTATGGGACCGACACCCTGAGAGCGCTTCCGCCATGGCTAAAGAGATGACCCAGCGCCTCAACATCCCCGTCTCGCCCATTCGGGCCATACGCGACGGCTCTTTGAAGAGCCAAATAGTGGTCACGTGCACACCGTCGCGGGAGCCGTTCCTCCACCGCCGCGACATCAGCAAGGGGACGTTCATTGCTGCTGTAGGCGCCGACAGCTTCGACAAGCAGGAGATTGAGTCTAGCATCATCGTCGAGGCGATAGTCGTAACCGACATAACGGACCAGTGCGCAACCTCCGGTGAGCTGCACCACGCGATCGCGGCCAACCTTGTCGACCTTAATCACGTCCACGCCGAGATTGGGCAGATCATCGCAGAGCAGCGGCCGGGTCGTACCGCGCCGGACCAGCTCATCGTGTACGACTCGACCGGGACGGCACTGCAGGATGTCGCGTGCGCGGCGGCGATATACCGTAAAGCGCTCGCCACTCGACGCGGCGTGAATGTCACTTTGTCAGATACGTAGTACTCGGTGTTGGCCGCGTTCCACAATGGCAATCCGGTCACAATGCAACACAACGCTTCCACTGCGGAGACATAATGCGTTTTTTCCCGCTTCCCATCGTCATCTCGGCTGTAGCGATTGCGGCAGTGCCAGCCGGTCCCACCACTGGCGGTTCTTCAGCCGCAACTGCCGATCTGCTCGGCTTCACACCGGCGTCGAGCCGCGTCGAACAGAGCTGGGAATCCAAATTCCGAGCGCTGCCGGATCCCGCTCGGTTGCGGAGTGATATGAAGCTGCTCTCGGCTCGTCCGCACCACGTCGGCTCGCCCTATGACAAACAGAACGCCGAGTGGATTCTGCAGCAGTTCAAGGAGGCCGGCTGGGATGCACACATCGAGAACTTCTACGTCCTTTTTCCAACACCCAAGGAACGCAAAGTCGAGCTCGTCGCACCAACTCGTTACGTGGCCAAGCTCCAGGAGCCGCGCGTGCCCGGTGATTCCACGTCTGGCCAGACGGCGGAACAGCTCCCGACTTACAACGCCTATTCAATAGATGGAGACGTGACGGGGCCACTGGTGTACGTCAACTATGGAATTCCGTCCGACTACGACGAGCTTGCGAGGCGCGGGATCTCGGTCAAGGGAGCCATCGTCATTGCGCGCTATGGCCAGAGCTGGCGCGGTATCAAGCCCAAGGTCGCGGCCGAGCATGGTGCGGTAGGGTGTCTCATCTATTCAGATCCGAAGGACGATGGTTATGCCCAGGGCGACACATTTCCCGTTGGTCCGGATCGGCCGCCACAGGGCGTGCAGCGTGGTAGCGTCATGGATCTGCCCCAGCACACTGGCGATCCACTCACACCCGGCATCGGGGCAACGAAGGACGCGAAACGACTGGCACTGAAGGAGGTCACGGTCTTCACCAAAATTCCCGTGCTGCCGCTCTCCTATGGTGATGCCCAGCCACTGTTGGCGGCTATAGCTGGTAATCTGGCACCTGCAGATTGGCGCGGTGGTCTACCGATCACCTACAAGATTGGAGGGAACGCTGAAGCCGGAGCGGCGCGCGTGCATATGATCGTGCGCTCCAACTGGGACATCAAGCCGCTGTACGATGTCGTCGGCACGCTGCGCGGCAGTACCAATCCGGATCAGTGGGTGGTCCGCGGCAATCACCACGACGCGTGGGTGAATGGAGCGTACGATCCCATCGCGGGACAGGTCGCAATGCTCGCCGAAATGCGTGCCCTCGGCGCCCTCGAGAAACAGGGCTGGCACCCGAAACGGACCATCATCTACGCAGCATGGGACGGGGAAGAGCCCGGGATGCTCGGCTCTACGGAGTGGGCGGAGGCACACGCCGAGGAGCTCACGAAGCACGCCGTCGCCTACCTCAATAGCGATGGCAATGGGCGCGGCTATCTCACAACCCAGGGCTCGCACGTACTCGAGAAGTTCATCAACGGAGTTGCGCGCGATATCACCGATCCGGAGACGGGCGCGAGCGTCCAGCAGCGCATGCGTGCGCGCGCGATACGGGCCGCATCACAGGGGGTGAGAAACGAGATCCGGAAGCGCGCGGATCTTCACATCGGCGCGATGGGCTCCGGCTCCGATTACACCGTGTTCCTGCAGCACCTCGGCGTTCCATCCGTGAACTTCGCATTCGGGGGCGAGGGTACCAGCGGGGGCGTATACCACTCAGTGTACGATGATTTCTACTGGTACACGCATTTCGGCGACACGAGCTTCGTTTACGGACGAGCATTGGCGCAGACTGCAGGTACTGCGGTGATGCGCCTCGCCGACGCAGACGTGATCCCCTACGACTTCACCGATCTGGCGGAGACGGTTGCCGGCTACGTCAAGGATTTGAAGAGTCTCGCGAGTAACACGGCCGCCGATGCGACAGAGCATAACACTGAAGTCGAAGACAGCACTTTCGTGCTGACGAATGACCCTCGCAATCCATTCGCAGCCGCCAGCCTCGAACAAATCGGGCCGAAGCTCGACTTCGCTCCACTTGATACCGCGTCGGCTTTGCTCACTCGCGCCGCGGCGGCGTACGACACTGCGCTTGCGCGCGCTATGGATTCTCAGTCGCTTGCAAGCTTTTCTGCCGTCAACGCGCTGCTCGTCGGAAGTGAGCACACCCTCACATCAGATGCCGGGCTCCCAAATCGCCCATGGTTCAAGCATTTGCTGTACGCGCCTGGATTTTACACCGGCTACGACGTCAAAACCGTTCCAGGCGTGAGGGAGGCAATCGAGCAGAAGGAATGGGAACTCGCAGGCCGCGAGATACAACGAGTGTCCGACGCGCTTCAACTCGAAGTATCACTTGTGAGGCACGCGACCGATGACATGACCCGGTGACGGTGATCGTGGGTCTCGCTCGACCCAGTTAGGCGGCTTCCCGATCGCTCATGACGAGATCGTCATTTTGATTTCACGGTTCCGTCATGCGCGCCGCCGGACTTTAGGTATCCCCCAAAAGCGACCGCGCAATCACCGATGTAACTGCGCTCGACAATGCACATATGATGACAGGGAGCTACGACCCGCTCTTCGTCATCCTCTCCGTCGTGATCGCCGCGCTCGCATCCTACGCCGCGCTCGATCTCGCCGGCCGCGTCCGATCCGCCGAAGGATCCACCCGACTCGGCTGGCTCGCCGGTGGCGCGACCGTGATGGGACTCGGCATCTGGAGCATGCACTTCGTCGCGATGCTGGCCTTCAGCCTGCCGGTCCCGATCGAGTACGAGCTCCCGCAGATGCTCCTCTCGGTCGCCGTTGCCATCGGCGCTTCCCTCGTCGCCCTCGTCGTCGTGAGCCGAGTCGGATTGCGCGCGGTGACGCTCGTCATGGGCGGCATCATCATGGGTGGCGCCATCGCCGGCATGCACTACATCG
>Ga0070679_100004146_pt1 | contig 13365 bp, 14 predicted proteins | sample KBSC63BmetaG_FD_65652 | JGI IMG/M metagenome (GOLD analysis project Ga0070679, IMG submission 65652) | Corn rhizosphere microbial communities from Kellogg Biological Station, Michigan, USA - KBS C6-3B metaG | ecosystem: Host-associated > Plants > Roots > Rhizosphere | place: USA: Michigan... | reverse complement strand
GAGATCGTCAAGCGCTTCTCCAGCGGCGCGATGAGCCTCGGCTCGATCTCTCCGGAGTCCCACGAGGCGCTGGCGGTGGCGATGAACCGGCTCGGCGGCAAGTCGAACACCGGCGAGGGGGGCGAGGACCCCGCGCGCTACCGCGACGAGCGTCGCTCGGCGATCAAGCAGGTCGCCTCCGGCCGCTTCGGGGTGACGATCGACTACCTGGTCAACGCGGACCAGCTGCAGATCAAGATCGCCCAGGGCGCCAAGCCCGGCGAGGGAGGCCAGCTGCCGGGGCCGAAGGTCTCCGGGTACATCGCCGCGCTGCGCCACTCGACCGCGGGCGTCGGCCTGATCTCACCGCCGCCCCACCACGACATCTACTCGATCGAGGACCTCAAGCAGCTGATCTACGACCTGCGCTGCGCCAACCCGGCCGCCAGCGTCTCGGTCAAGCTGGTCTCCGAGGTGGGAGTGGGGACGGTCGCGGCCGGGGTCGCCAAGGCGGGCGCCGACCACGTCACGATCGCCGGCCACGACGGCGGCACCGGCGCCGCGCCGCAGTCCTCGATCCAGCAGGTCGGGGTGCCTTGGGAGATCGGCCTGGCCGAAACCCAGCAGACGCTGGTCGGCAACGACCTGCGAGAGCGGATCGCGGTCCAGGCCGACGGGCAGCTGAAGACCGGACGCGACGTCGTCGTGGCGGCGCTGTTGGGCGCCGACGAGTTCGGCTTCGCGACGGCGCCGCTGATCGCAATGGGCTGCATCATGATGCGGGTCTGCCACCTCAACACCTGCCCGGTCGGCATCGCCACCCAGAACCCCGAGCTGCGGCGTCGATTTCAAGGAACCCCCGAGCACGCAATCGAGTTCTTCGTCTATGTCGCCGAGGAAGCGCGTCGGCTCATGGCTTCGCTCGGGGTGGCGCGCTTCGAGGATCTGGTGGGGCGCGCCGAGCTGCTCGAAGCCGACCCCGCGCTCGAGCACTGGAAGGCGCGGCGCGTCGACCTCTCGGCCCTGCTCGCCGCTCCGGCCCCCGCCGACGAGCGCCCGCGGCGGCGCCTCCACGGTCCCAGGCCGGTGCTCGACGACGCCCTCGACTGGGAGCTGATCGAGGCGGCGCACCCGGCTCTCGAGCATGGCGAGCCGGTCCGCCTGCGCCGTCCGATCGAGAACGCCGACCGCGCGGTCGGCGGCCTGCTCTCCGGCGAGATCGCCAGGCGGCACGGCGCCGGCGGCCTCGCGGAGGGGACGATCGAAATCGACTTCGAGGGCTCCGCCGGGCAGTCTTTCGGCGCCTGGCTAGCCCCCGGCGTGACGCTCAGCCTGGAGGGTGATGCCAACGACTACGTCGGCAAGGGCCTCTCCGGCGGCCTCCTCACGATCCGTCCACCCCACCAGGCCAGCTTTGCTCCGGAGCGCAACGCGATCGCCGGCAACACCGTCCTCTATGGCGCCACCGGAGGCCGGGCCTTCTTCGCCGGACTCGCGGGGGAGCGCTTTGCGGTCCGCAACTCCGGCGCACTGGCGGTCATCGAGGGGGTCGGCGACCACGGCTGCGAGTACATGACCGGCGGCCGCGTCGTCGTCCTCGGCGCGACCGGGCGCAACTTCGCCGCCGGGATGAGCGGCGGCATCGCCTACGTGCTCGACGAGCGCGGCGAGTTCGCCGAGCGCTGCAACCAGGAGCTGGTCGGACTGGAGGAGGTCGAGGATGACGAGGAGCTGCGGGAGTTGGTCGCAGAGCACACCCTGCGCACCGGATCGCCCCTGGCCGAGCGGCTGCTGGGGCGCTGGGAGGACACCCTGCCGAGCTTCGTCAAGGTGATGCCGAGCGACTACAAGCGGGCACTGGAGGAGACCGAGCAGCGGGTCCAGCGGGTCTCCCCCGGAGGCGAGTCCTCACCACCGCCGGCGCGGGCGGCGAGCCATGGGTGAGATCGGCGGCTTCCTCCACCTGCACCGGATCGGCTTCGACAAACGCGACCCGGCGATCCGCACCGGCGATTACGACCACTACTTCGAGACCCAGCCCGACGCCGAGCTGCGCTACCAGGGCGCACGGTGCATGGACTGCGGCGTGCCCTTCTGCCACCTCGGCTGCCCGCTCGGCAACCTGATCCCCGACTGGAACGACCAGGTCTACCGGGGGCGCTGGCGCGAGGCGATCGACCAGCTTCACAACACCAACAACTTCCCCGAGTTCACCGGCCGGATCTGCCCGGCGCCGTGCGAGTCGGCCTGCGTACTGGCGATCAACGACGACGCGGTGACGATCCAGCAGCTCGAGCTGGGGATCGTCGAGCACGCGTTCCGTGAAGGCTGGATCGTCCCCGAACCGCCGCCGCGGCGCAGCGGGCGCGGCGTCGCCGTGGTGGGTGCCGGGCCGGCGGGGATGGCCGCAGCCGCGGAGCTCAACAAGCGTGGCCACCTCGTCACCGTCTTCGAGCGCGACGAGGGGGTCGGCGGGCTGATGCGCTTCGGCGTCCCCGACTCCAAGCTCGAGAAGTGGGTGATCGACCGCCGCGCCCGGCTTCTCGAGGAAGAGGGGGTCACCTTCACCTGCAACGTCGAGGTCGGCCGCGACGTCGATGCCGCGGAGCTGCGGGAGCGCTTCGACGCGGTCGTGCTGGCGACCGGCTCTCGGGTCGGGCGGCGGCTCGATATCCCCGGTGGCGAGCTGGCAGGTGTCCACCAGGCGATGGACTACCTCTATCAGCGCAATCGCGCCGCCGCCCGCGGCAAGGGCGAAGAGCCCGAGTCGGGGACCCCCGCGCCCAGACACGAGATCAGCGCCGCCGGCAAGCACCTCGTCGTGATCGGCGGCGGCGACACCGGCATGGACTGCCTCTCCAACGCCGGACGCGAGGGCGCACTCAGCGCGGTCGCGCTGGACACCTACGCCGAGATCCCGGCCTCGGGGCGCTACCCGAGCACCCCCTGGCCGCTCTCGGCCAAACGGACGCCGGGCACCTACGCGCTCGAAGAGGGGGGCGAGCGCCGCTGGGGCACCCAAGCGCTGCGCCTGGAGGGCACCGACGGTCGCGTCAACCGTGTCCACGCGATCGGCGTGCGGGGAACCTCGACCTCCGACGCCGAGCCGGTCCCGGGTTCGGAGTTCAGCCTCGAGGCGGACCTGGTCCTGATCGCGATCGGGTTCACCCACCCCCAACATGAGGGGCCGATCGAGGAACTCGGGGTCGCGCTGGACACCCACGGCAACGTCAGGGCCGGCGCCTACGCCACCTCGCGCGAGGGTGTATTCGCGGCCGGCGATGCCCGCCGCGGCCAGTCGCTGATCGTCTGGGCGATCGCCGAGGGGCGCCGCTGCGCCCGCGTGGTCGACCGCTGGCTGGGCGGCGAGGGCGGGCCGCTGCCGCTCGGCGCCGAGACCCCCGGCATCCCCGGCGAGACGGGCATCCTGCCCTCCGCCTGAACGCGGTCCTCACCACTCCTCCCCGACGACCACGGTGACCCTGGTCCCCCCGCGCCACGGATCGGGCGCGGGGAGCTCAGCCTCGGGAACCGCCGTCGGCCCTCAGCCGCCGTGCGGGGAGACGTACTCGCCGACCGGGGAGCGCAGCCCGACGGCGAACCGGTTCCAGCCGTTGATCGCGACGATCGCCAGGGTCAGGGCGACGATCTCCTCCTCGTCGAACTTGCTCGCGAGCTCGTCGTAGACGTCGCCGGGCGCGCCGCTTTGGGGCAGCAGCGTCAGCGCCTCGCACCAGGCGAGCGCGGCGCGCTCCCGCTCGCTGTAGCAGGGAGCCTCGCGCCAGGCGTCCAGCAGGTAGAGGCGCTGCTCGTCCTCGCCCAGCGCGCGGGCGTCCTTCGAGTGCATGTCGAGGCAGTAGGCGCAGCCGTTGAGCTGCGAGGCGCGCATCTTGACGAGTTCGCGCAGGGCCGGCTCGAGCGAGCTCTCCGCTCCCGCTTTCTCCAATCCCACCATCGCCCGCATCGCGGCCGGGAAGACACGTTTGTAATCGATTCGCATGGGTGTCCCTTCTCTCGGTAATCGAGTTCTCGTCAGAGTCGAGGCGCCTGCATCGAGGCCGACGGGCCGAGCGCCGGCCCGGTGGCGGGCGCAGCCCGCCGAGCGCGCCGCGCCCGGATCGCCAGGCCCGCGGCGAGCGCCAAGAAGGTGAGGATGGCAGCCTCGTCGAGTACCCCGCCCCAGCGCCAGGCGGGGATGCTTTCGCCGAGGTCCCCGAACAGCCGCAGCACCAGGCCGGCGTGCAGCAGCGCCAGCGGCGCGTAGAGAGCGCGGCCGTAGGGCAGCGCCACACCCAGCACCGCTGGGACGATCACCGGCGCGTGGGCGAAGACCATCGAGAAGACGAAGCCGAGGAAGATCGTGTGGACCATCGCGTCGTAGCCGAAGCCGCCGCCCGCCAGCGCCCCCGACCACAGCCAGACGCCGCCGGCGACGGCTAGCCAGAAGTAGCCGGCGAGCAGAGCGCCGGCCATGTAGCGGGTCACGCCGGACATCCGGATCGTACGCCGGGCGACGTCATAGCGGGCCAGCCAGGCGGCCTGGGCAAGCATCCCGGCCCCCGCCAGTCGCACGCCGAGCGCCTGCCAGGGCAGGCTCAGCACGACACCGAGGCAAAACAGCGCGACCGCCGCCAGCAGCAGTCGCCGGGCGCGGGCCGGAAGGCGGCGCATGCGCGAGAGCTCGAGCCGCTCGCTGACAATCGTCAGCACCAGGAAAGCCGCTAGGAAGGGAACGACGCGCGGGATCGCGACCCCGCCGAGCCAGACGATCGCCCCGGCCGCCCAGGCTGCCGCGCCGAGGCCCATGATGGCGTTGTGCCAGGTTGGGTCGATGCGGTGGACGGCGACGAAGACCGCGACCAAGGCGAGGCCGCCGAGCGCCAGCAGCGCCTGCCCGACGCTCGCCGGCAGGCCGACGATCAGCCACAGCGCGCCGGCCGCGGCCCCGGTCGGCACGAGGTAGGGCCAGGGCGGGTGCCGGCCCAGCGCCACCGCGCGCTCGAGGCCGATCTGCGTGCCGAGGAAGCCCAGCACCAGCAACGGCCCGTGCTCGGTGGTCAGCGCCGGCAGGTCGAAGCCGAGCCGCAGCAGCCCGGCCCAGAGGCCGGCGAGCAGCGCGACCAGCGCCGCGGCCAGCAGCGGCGCCCGCCGCCGCAGCCGCGAGGGGGCGGGGCCGGGCGGGGCCGTGCCCCCGCCTCCCCGCCTCAGTCGCTCCACCCCAGCGCCGCCCGCGCGACCTCGCTCATGTCCGCGGGCTTCCAGGGCGGGTCCAGCTCGCACTCGACGAGGACGTGGCGCAGGCCGGGAGCCTGCGCCAGGCAGGCGCGGATCTCGTCCTCGATGTAGTCGGAGAGCGGGCAGGCGGGAGTCGTCACGGTGAAGCGGATGCGCGCTACGCCGCCGCTGACGCTCGCCTCGCGGAGCAGCCCCAGCTCGACGATGTCGACCCCCAGCTCGGGATCGATCACGCCGTGCAGCAGCTCGCGCACCAACTCCGGCGAGGGATCCTCGACGAGCGCGGCGAGCCCGGGCGCTCCACCGGGCATCAGGCGGCTGCCTCGGCCGGCTTGCCGATCCGCACCCGCCACACGGTCGGCCCCTGCTCGAGGTAATCCCAGGTGAACTGGCCGGCGTGCTCGGCGGCGAACTGATATTCGAGCGGTTTGGGGTCGTGGTCGTTGACGAGGACGAAGCCCTCGCCGCCGCCCAGCGCTTCGTAGTGCTCGAAGATCAGCTCGTGGCGGCGGGCGGGCGGCTCGTTGCGAACGTCGAGATCGGGATCGGCAGTCGGCATAGGTGTCTCCTTTTGTTGTTTTCCTGAGCGCGAGGCAAGCCTGTGCATGAGCGCGTTGACGCGCTGGGCCTGCCCCGGGTCATGGCGCCGCAGGCTCGCGTAGGCGGCGCCGGCGAAACGATTTGCTTCGTCGGGGCGACCCGCCTCGCCGAGCGCCGCCAGGGCGTCGAGGAGGGTGTCGAGGAGGCGCACCTCGACGAGCCGACACTCCTCCGTCGAAAGATCTGCGATCGGCATACGCAGGATCCGCACCGGCCCTCAATGAGCCCCTCGGCGAGCAGGCGCATCCGGATCCGGCCCGTCGAGCCGAGACGCATCCGCGGCAGCCCGTGTCTGCGGCGCCGCGGATGGGTGCTCGTGCCAGACGTGAGCCGCCTCGGCGACCCAGGCCTGGCAGCAGAGCGGCAGGGACCGCGGGGTGGAGGGCACCCGAGGGTGGTGAGGCTCAGGCTTGGCCATCGGCACCTCCACCGGTTCCCAACGGCGCCGAGCCGGCGCCCGCGGCGAGTTTGCGCACCCGCGGAAACAGCACGTTGTTCTCCTCGTGGACGTGCTGGTGCAGGTCGGCCTCGAAGTGGCGCAGCGCCTCTAGCAGGGACCGATGCGTGGAGCAGAGTGCCTGCGAGGCGTCATAGCCGCCGGCTAGCTCGCGCAGCGCCACCAGTCCTTTGCCGACGGCCAGGTGCTCGGCCTCGTGGGCCTCGATCAGGGTGACGTCGACGGCAGTGTCCCCCCGCTCCAGCGCTCGGCAGACGGGGAAGAGCGCCTGCTCCTCCTCCTGCAGGTGGTGCTCGAGCTCGGCGCGCAGGATGGCGAAGGCACGCTCGGTCAGCTCGAGCTCGGGCCAGCCCTTGCCGTGGACGCGGACGACGGTCGCCAGCAACTCAGCGATGCGGGGCAGTTCGCCGCGCAGGCCTTCGTGGTGGACGGAAACGATGTGGTCGCAAAGTTCGCCGATGCTCGCTCGGTGCCAGTCGCGCTCCTCGACGGCGTGCGAGGGCTGTTCGCCTCGCTCCAGGGCGGCCAGCAGCCGCTCGACGGTGCCGACGTCGAGCCCGCGCGCCGCGCAGGCGTCCGCAAGGCTCTGTGAGCCGCCGCAGCAGTAGTCGAGGTGAAGGCGCTCGAAGACCTGCGTGCGCTCGGGCCGCTCTGTGACAAGTTCGGCGAGGCTGCTGGTCGTTTCGATCTGGCTCATGGCTCGACGATTAGTTTACACATAGGGAGTGTATAAATTATAGAGCCAACCTGCAGGGCCGAGATTGCGCTCGACCTCAGTTCCCCTGCTGACCCTGCCCGATCTATAACTGGGTCAATGTCGGATGGCGATCAGGCGACGAGGGCGGCGACGAGGACGACGAGCGCCAAGGTGAAGGCGGCGATCGCTCCGCGCAGCGCCCCTGCCAGTGCTGCGCCGCGACGCACGCGGCGCTCGAGGTCGGCGCCGGGCTCGGCGAGCGCCCGCCTGCGCAGCCGCGTCATCGCCCGCGCCTGCGCCATCCCGGCGCCGGCGGCCAGCAGCAGAGCGCCGGTGAGGATCGCGGTCGCGATCAGCAGGCCATCCCACGGATGGTCGTCGAGGAGGATCGCCCCGCTGGCGATCGCGACGAGCAGGGCAGTCGTTCCGACCACGCCGTAGGTGCGGCCGAGCGACCGGAAGAAGGCGACGCGCTGGGCGGGGTCGAGCGTCCTCGACGCCGCCCGCGCGGCGACGAAGATCGCCACCAGCCCGCCGACCCAGATCGCGGAGGCGAGAGCGTTCACCGCGATCAGGGGCACCGACGCGGTGGCAATGATCAATCTTTGTCCTTGCGGTAGTAGGCGGCGTTGATCTCGATGTACTTCTGCCACTCCGGCGGCACCATGTCCTCCGGCGTGATCGCGTCCACGGGGCAGGCCTCCACGCAGGCGTCGCAATCGATGCACTCGTCGGGGTCGATGTAGAGCATCTCGTGCTGCTCGTAGTCGGCCTCGTCGGGGGTCGGATGGATGCAGTCGACGGGACAAACCTCCACGCAGGAGTTGTCCTTGGTGCCGATACAGGGCTCATTGATCACATAGGCCACTAGGTCCCCCTCTCGAGGAGATGGCTGCTGACGGTGATCTCCGCCCCGCTGAACAGGCGTGAGACCGGACAGAGGGCCGCGGCTTCGGCGACTACCGCCTCGAACCCATCGGCATCGAGCCCATCTACCCGCCCTCCCACGTCGAGCTCCGAGGAGACGATGGTCGGCAGCCCATCGACCTCTGCGAGGGTCACGGTCGCCTTCACCTGCAGCTCCCCCGGCGCCTTCTTCGCCTCTCCGAGCTTGAGCGCGAGCGCCATCGCGAAGCACGAGGAATGCGCCGCCGAGCACAGCTCCTCCGGACTGGTCTTTGCGTCCGGCGCCTCGACGCGAGAGGCCCAGGTGACGTCGAGATCATCGAAGCCTCCGCTGTCACCCTGAACCACGCCGTGACCGGTGGCGAGGTCGTCTGACCAGGTGGTCTTGGCGGCGCGGGTTGCGATTGCCATTGCTGCTCCTTTCGCTCGACAGCCAGGTGGCTGGCTTATTTATACAGTATTAGTGTATAAAATAGTAAAGGCCATCCCGAAACCCCACGAAGACTCGAGGCCGAGCTATGACTGAGGATGCCAAGACGCACGTGTTGATCGCGGGAGGGGGCGTGGCGGCGATCGAGGCGCTGCTGGCCCTGCGCCAACTGCTGGGCGATCGAGTCACGATCGAGATCCATGCTCCTCGCCGCGACTTCGTCTATCTGCCGCTGGCGGTGGCCGAGCCGTTTGGCATCGGCCAGGCGCTGCGCTTTGACCTCGCGGAGATCGCCGAGAGCCACGGAGCGACCTACCGAGCAGACGGGCTTCAATCCGTCGAGCCCGACCGCCACCGAGCCACCATGCGCCGCCGGCAGCGCATCGGCTACGACAAGCTGCTGATCGCCTGCGGAGCCAAGATGCACTGGTCGGTGCCCGGGGCGACCACCTTCTGGGGGCCGGCCGGTCACGAGGGATTCGACCGCGTCCTCAAGGAGCTGGAGAAAGGCGCCGCGCGGAAGGTCGTGTTCACGATGCCGGCCGGCTTCGGCTGGCCGTTTCCGATCTATGAGCTTGCCCTGATGACCTCAGCACATCTCGCCGAACTGGGAGTGGAGAGCGCCGAGCTGACCATCGTCACTCCCGAGGACGCACCGCTGCAGCTATTCGGGCCGCACGCCAGCCACCAGGTCGCCACGCTCCTTGCCGATCGAGGGATAGCGGTCAAGACCGGCTGCTACCCGATCCGCTTCGCGGACGGGAAGCTGACCGTCGCCCCAGGCGATTCGATCCCGGCAGATCACGTGGTCAGCATGCCCAGCTACGAAGGGCGCCAGATCGCCGGCATACCAAGCGATCGACGAGGGTTCGTTCCCGTTGACGAGCACGGTCGCGTGCGTGGCCTAACCGATGTCTTCGCGGCGGGAGACGCAACCGATTTTCCGGTCAAGCAGGGTGGGCTCGCAGCCCAGCAGTCAGACGCGGTTGCCGCCACGATCGCCGCGCAGCTCGACAGGGACATCAAGGCCGAGCCGTTCCATCCGACCCTGCGTGGCCTCCTGCTGACGGGAAGCCGGCCCAGGTATCTGCGAAACGAGCTGGGGGGCGGCCAAGGCGAAACCTCGGCGGTCACCGACCACGCGCTCTGGTTCCCACGCGGGAAGGTCGCGGGGAGACATCTGGCGCCCTTGCTCACGTCCCTCGCCGGTGAGAGTTTTGAGCCCTCCCCGGCGATGCTCGAAAGCTCGACCGAGATCCACCTGGAGGGCCCCGACCTCATGCGCGGCGCCGTCGGAGCTAGCCTGGATATCGCTGCCGCGAAGAGCACTTAACCGCCGCCGCCGAGCTGCGAAGTGCCCGAAGTCCAGCTAGACCACCAAACCGGCCCGGGTGAGCGAGTCGAGCAACAGGTGGAAGTAGACCAGACCAGCGTAGGGAGCCCAGCGCGAAACGATCATCTCGACCCTCTCGTAGTCGAGCTGCCCGTCGAGTCCGAGAAAGGCCTTCAGTTTGTTGCGGGCCCCGACATCGTCCCCGGGGAATACGTGTAGTCGTCCGAGCCCGCGCAGCATCACGTACTGCGCGGTCCAGCGGCCGACTCCGTGCAGACCCGTCAGCCGCTCGAGGACCTCGGCATCCTCGGCGCCTTCCAACCCCCCGAGGTCCAGATCGCCATCAACGATCTCCCTCGCGCAAGTCACGACCGTGCGCGCCTTCGCCATGCTGAACCCCAGACGCTTGAGCTCGGCCGGATCCACCGTCGCGAGCTCCGCCGGGCCGGGGAAGGCATGGATGGCATCGCACCCAGCGTCCACCGGACGCCCATGCGCCGCGCTGAGGCGGTTGAGCAGATGCACTCCGACGTCGAGCGAGAGCTGCTGGCAGGCGATGCCGTTGACCAGCCCCTCGAAGAGGGTCGCAAAACGCGGCGGCTTCAGTCCGCGCATCCGGGCAACAAGTCCTGCGAGGGAGGGATCCGACGCGGCCATCGTCGCGAACCCGGAGAGGTCGGCCTCGAGGCCGAGGAGTCTCCCCAGGATCTGCCGTGCCTGGGCTTCGGCGCCGCGATCGATCCCGTTGCCCCTGAGCCTCACCTGCAGCCGCGGTGCATCCGGCGAGCCGACCTGCGTCACCGCGACTGCCACCCCGGCGTCGCCGAATGGCAGCGCGCGCTGGTAGGCGTGCCCATCCCAGCGGTCGACCTCGTTGTGGGGGCGTCGTCGCAACGCCCATGCGGTCAGATCGAGTCGAAACGGCGGCGACGGCTCGATCAGAAAGCGACGCTCTCGCGGGAGCTCCGCAGTCAGCTTGCCGGTCAGCTCTGTGTCCCGCGTGGCAATCCCCGCCTCAGGACCTCCGCGAGGACGACCGCGTCGTTGTGATCGGTGTCCTTGGCGGCGTAGACGAGAGTGAGCGGGCCTTCCCGAGCCCGCCGCCGCAACCCCGCCAACACCGGGCGGCGCTCCCCCAGCTCCTCGAGGTAGCGTCGCCGAAACTCCGCAAAGCGGCTGGGCTCGTGGCCGAACCACTGCCGAAGCTCGGTGCTCGGCGCCAGCTCCCTCTCCCACCCGGCGATCCGCGCTCGCGCCCGAGACAGGCCGCGTGGCCAGAGTCGGTCGACCAGGACTCGATAGCCGTCCGCCGGGTCGGCGGGCTCGTAGGCGCGCTTCAGGCGTATCTCCATCGCACCCCTGCTCACGGGTTCTCCTCCGCTCGCGCGATCGCCTCCGCGAGGCGATCGAGGTCCTCGGGCGCGAGGGCCTCTTCGACCATCGGGAAGAGCTCACGCTCCTCGAAGCGCACGTGGTCGTCCAGCAGCCGACCCAGATCTTGCAGCTCCTCTAGCGAGGCCTCTTCGGCGGCGACGCGGAGGGCGACGCGCCGGATCGTCAGGTGCTCCTCCAGCATCCGCGCCACCGCGACCCGTTCCACCGGGCAATGCAGCGCCCAACCCGGCAGGAGAACCTCCTCCTCGACGCGGAAGTGGTGCTTGCCCTCCTTCTCCCAAAAATCGAGGAAGTCCTGCCCCGCCTTTGCGGCGTCGGTCGCGTCGCGCAGCCGCTTCGCGGCCAGCAGCGACTTCAGGTGCTCGCGCGAGAGCGGCTGTAGCGCCTCCGCCCGTTTCATCGGAGGCTCGGTCGAGCGCGACGCAGGCGCGCGGCAGGCACAGCTACGCGATTCATCTGGAGACCTCGACCAGGCAACCCGCCCGATCGGGATCGTGGGGCTCGAAGCGGGTCAGCTTGGCCTTTGGATCGAGCTTCTCCAGGACGCCGGCCGTGAGCCCGCGGTGCAGGGCGCAGACGACATCGGCGTTCTCGCGCACCGAATCGCGATAGGGGCAGTTGTCAAGCCGGCAGATCAGACCACCGTCGGCTTTGACGCGCATCGAAGGCTGGAAGCCGAGCGCGGCGAAGCTCTGGCGCAGGCCCTCGGCAGGCTCACCTCCTTGCTTCGGGGCGAGCTCCCGGCCTATCTCCCGGCCGGTGCGCTCGACTTCGCGCAGGAGGGTCGGGCCGGCAGGGATCGCGCGCGCCAGCCAGACCGCCAGGCTGGCATAGGCGACGGGGGCTTGGCCGGATGGCTGAGCGTCGGGAGCGATATTCCAGCGGTCGCCGGGACGCCCCCTCCCCGCCCGCTCCCGTCCGCGCTCGACGAGGCCGGCCTCCTGCAACCGCTCGAGGTGGGCCCGTACCCCATTGGGATGCAGTCCGAGACGCTTCGCCAAATCGTCGGTTCCCACCGGTTCCTTCAGCTCCGCCAGCAGGGCGAAGATACGCGCCCGCGTCGGCTGCGTCAGCGGGTCGTCAGTCGAGTTGGGGAGATCCATAGTTCATGTTTCGCGTGTGTAGGAGGCTGATCATGGCGACGAAGGCTCACCGACCACCGCTCCGACGGCGGCAGTCGAAGTGTGCGCTGGAGGTTTTTCGGACTCGTTCATCAGGGCATGCCGGACGCCAGGGACCCCGTACTCGTAGGGACCGCCGACAACGCGGGGTATCTGGTCGAAGTTGAAGCGAGGAGGAGGCGAGGAGACCTGCCACTCGATCGTCTTCGCCCGCCAAGGGTTGGCCGGGGCGCGCGGGCCGAAGCGCCAGCTGACGACCATGTTGTAGAGGAAGACGAGCTGGGCGGCGCCGAGCAGGAAGCCGAATACGGAGATCAACAGGTTCCACTCGCCAAATTGAGTGGCGTAGTCGACGACACGGCGCGGCATCCCGTCCATCCCGATCCAGTGCATCGGGATGAAGGTGCCCCAGGTGCCGATCAGCGTCAGCCAGAAGTGGACCCTGCCCAATTTCTCGTCATACATCCGCCCGGTGATCTTCGGGAACCAGTAGTAGACCCCGGCGAAGATCGTGAAGACAGAGCCGGCGAAGAGCACGAAGTGGATGTGGGCGACGATGAAGTAGGTGTCGGTGACGTGGATGTCGATCGGCACCATCGCGATCATCACGCCGCTGATCCCGCCGATGATGAAGCTGCCGATGAAGCCAAGCGCGAACAGCATCGAGGTTGAGCGCAGGTGGATCTTGCCGAAATAGAGCGTCCCCAGCCAGGAGAAGATCTTGATCCCGGTCGGAACCGCAATCAGGACTGAGGTCATCATCATCGGCACCCGCAGCCAGCTGAACATCCCGGCGACGAACATGTGGTGGGCCCAGACCGAGTAGCTGAGGACGATGATCGCGATCAGCGAAAGCGACATCAGCCGGTAGCCGAAGATCGGCTTGCGCGAGTGCGTGGAGATGACCTCGCTGATAATCCCGAAGCCGGGAATGATCATGATGTAGACGGCCGGGTGGGAGTAGAACCAGAAGATGTGCTGGTAGCTGACGACGTCCCCGCCGGAAGCGAACTGGAAGAAGTTGGTGTGCAGGAGTCGGTCAAAGAGGACCATGAACTGGACCCCGGCGATGAACGGGGTCGCGGCAATCACCAGCAGCGAGGTAGCCAGATTGGCCCAGACCAGCAACGGCATCCGCCAGAAGGTCATCCCCGGGGCGCGCATGGCGATGATCGTGACGAGGAAGTTGAGCGCGGCGAGGATCGAGGAGAA
>Ga0070679_100004143_pt1 | contig 13369 bp, 10 predicted proteins | sample KBSC63BmetaG_FD_65652 | JGI IMG/M metagenome (GOLD analysis project Ga0070679, IMG submission 65652) | Corn rhizosphere microbial communities from Kellogg Biological Station, Michigan, USA - KBS C6-3B metaG | ecosystem: Host-associated > Plants > Roots > Rhizosphere | place: USA: Michigan... | reverse complement strand
CGAGTGGAATCCACACGGAGACGCGCCGCGGATAGTCGAAATCCGGCGGCATCACGCCGATGATCGTGTAGCGGCTTCCATCGAGATCGAGTGGCGCCCCGATGGCGGCGCGATTCGACCCGAACCGTTGCTGCCAGAATGCGTGGCTGAGCACGACGACCTTCGACTTTCCCGGATCGTTCTCGTCGGGATGGAAGCCGCGGCCGATGATCGGCTGCACTCCAAGCACGTTGAAGAAGCTCGCGCTGGCAAAGGTTCCGTTCACGCGCACCGGCTCGCCCGTTCCGACGACGTTGAACGTTTCGTCATCGAACGCCGCCGCATCGGCAAGCGTGCGGCTTTGCTTCGTGAGATCGATGAAGTTCGGACCGGAGAACGCGCTTCGCTCTCCCTCGTAGGTCTGGTAGACGCGCACGAGAGCGCCCGGGTCGCGAAAGGGCAGCGGCCGGAGGAGCACGGCGTTGACGACGCTGAAAATCGCGCTGTTCGCGCCGATGCAGATCGCGAGCGTCGCGACAACGACGATCGCGAAACCGGGCGTGCGCTGCAGTCCGCGCACGGCGAGGCGAAGGTCCTGCCACAGGTCGCTCAACATGTCTCTCCGATGCGTGAGGCGATTGCGGTGCTGGTCGTGCGCGCGCAGCTCCGCGCCGATTCGCGCGGCATCGCCGAATCGCTCGCGCGCGGCTCGCCGCGCATCGTCGGGCGCGAGCCCCCGCGCCTCGAGATCCCGCGCGCGCATGTCGATGTGGAACTCGAGCTCATCGTCGACGTCGGCATCGACGTTCGGTCCCCAGAAGCGGAGATAGCGGCGCCACCGCGGCGCGCCCGGCTCGTCGTGCACGGATCGCTATCCGATGGCGGGAGCGGCGCGGAGCACGCGCGTGACGGCATTGGCGTAGCGCAGCCACACTTCGGCTTCGGTTTTCAGATGCGCGCGCCCTCGCGCCGTGAGCGTGTAGAATCGGGCACGGCGATTGTTCTCGGAGAGCCCCCATTCGGAGCGCACCCACCCGCGATCCTCCAGACGTCGCAGCGCAGGGTAGAGCGACCCTTCCTCGATCTGCAGAACATCGTCAGTGGTCTGCTCCACCCATCGCGCGATGGCGTAGCCGTGCGCGGGCCCCAGCACCAGCGCCTTGAGAATCATCACGCCCAGTGTGCCCTGCAGCAGGTCGCCGCTGTCCGACCGCATTATCCTCTCCCTTGGCAAGACTATGGGAGAACGGTATACGTCTCGATCCGAACGTGCAAGCCGCTCGTCGGAGCGTGAAACTCCGCTTCTGCCGAGTCCGTCGTTCCTTGCGGCCCCGCTGTCGAACAGGTAATTGCTCTATTATTGTTGTGACCGCTCCGCACGTTTGCACTCCGGAGGGGAGATGCCAGGCAGCTACGACGCGCGATTCCCACTCGCGCGACAGATCAGACGACTCACCACCGTGCGGCGAGTCGCCATGATCGCAGCGCTCGTCGTACTCGGATGCTCGGGACGCGAGTCAGAGAAACCGAGAGAGCGAGCCGCGGCCTCCGAGGCCGACTCCGCAGGTGCGCCCGGGCGCGGCCGCATCCATCTCACCGGCGACGCCACACTCGACACCGACTTCACGGTGGAGCAGTGCGCGATCGGCCCCGCGGGCGACGGGCTGCTCAACGGCTATCACATGAACTCGAAGAGCGGCCACGGCGCGATCGAGATGTTGGCGGTGGTCGTGAAGGATTACGAGAGGGATGGCACCTTCTCGCCGGTGGGCGATTCGGCGAAGCCGCGCATCAGCGGAACGCGCGGTCTCTCCGGGCCGCTCACGATGTTGGTGAACCGCGCCAACTCCACGGTGCCGCTCGCGGTCATTCCCAGTCCCGAATCGAAGCTGACGGTCACGATCGCCGACAGCGGCGCGTCCGGCACCGCGGAATTCGCGGACATGACGTCGCCGATTGCGATGGAAGACATCGACATCAAGTCGCGCGGGCGCGCCAAGGGCAAGACGTTCGCCGGCACGCTTTCGTGGCGCTGCCCGAGCGTGCAGCACGTCGACCCCGCCACGAGCGACGCGGCCAAGGGGATGATGAAGGGGCTCACGCCCATCCACTGACCGCGCGCGCACGATCCCGCAGCGCCGGCACGAGCGCGACGAGCATGAGCACCGCCGTGCACGCGAACGCTGCCGAGTAGCCCGTCTGCGCCACGAGCACGCCGAACCCGGCGCCGCCAACGCCGAGGCCGGCGTCGTACGCCAGATTCCAGAGCGCGCTCGCGGTGTCGTAGCCCGATGGCTGCACGCGCTCGAACATCAGAATCAGGCTGGCATTCTGCGCGACCCCAAATCCAGCACCGAACACCACCATGCCGAGCACGACCGCGATCGGACTGCCCAGCATGGCTTCGGCGAACAGTCCCGCCGCGGAGACGAGCAGCGCCGGGATGAGCAGCTTCGCAGAGCCGTGCCTATCGCCGTGGCGTCCCGCCCACCAACGCGTGACCGTCGCCGCCACCGCTTGGGCGAAGAGCGCGAGCGCCGCGACGTTCCCCGCGTTGCGCGTAACGGCGAGCGGAAGGAAAGTCACGACGACACCAGCCGCCATCGCGGTTGCCGAGAAAGCGAGCGCGGGGCGCAGCAGCGCGGGCGATCGGAGTCCTTCCAGAATTCCCACACTCTCCACGTGCACCACGGTGCGGCGCGGGAGTCCCGGCAGCGCGAGCAGTCCCGCGAGCCCCGCCGCAGCCGCGAGAACGAACACCGTCGGGAAGCCGGCGTGACCGGAGAGCCACACGCCCAGCGGCAATCCCACGATCGCGGGGATCTGCACGATTACACCGTAGAGTCCTAGTCCCTCGCCGCGCCGCTCCGGCGGCACGAACGAAGCCACGAGCGAGCTGCCGACCACGACGGAGATGGCGAATCCCACGCCGCGGACCAGGCAGACGATGAGAATCGCGAGCATGCTCGCCGATGCCGGCAGCGCCAGCGCCGGCGCGCCGAGCAGGAACAGGCCGGCGGCGAACACCAGCTGATAGCCGAACCGTGCGACGAGTCGCGGTGTCGCGAGCTCGGTCGCGACGGTGGCGAACATCAGCGCGCCGGTGGTCATCCCGGCGCCGATGCCGCCCGCGCCCACGGACGTCGCGTACAGCGGTACCACCGAGAGCAGCAGATAGAAGCTCATCGTCGCGCCGAACGACGACACGAACACGCGCATCAGCGCGCCATTCACCAGCGATGGCTTCGTCACGCCGACGCACCCAGCGCCCGCGCGAGCCGGCGCACGCCGCCTCGAATCGCGCGCTCGTCGAACGCCGCGTAGCCGAGCAGAAGCGCGCCACGCCCTGATCTCACGGCGCTGTAGCGCGAGAGCGGCGTGACATCCACGCCCTCGCGCTGCGCCGCATCCGCCGCGCGCTGGTCGTTCGCGCGCGGTGGCAGCCAACCCACCATGTGCAGTCCCGCCGCGTCTGGCGCGAGCTCGAGCACCTCGCCCAGCTCGCGCTCCGCGGCCGTGAGCAGCGCCTGCTGGCGCTCCGCACACAGCGCGCGCACTCGACGCACGTGACGACCGTAGTGCCCTTCACCGATGAAGTCCGCGAGCACGCTCTGCTCCACTGTGGACGAATGACCGCCGCTCACCGCGCGCGCAGCGCGAAATACTTCCACGAGCTCGTCCGGAACGATGAGGTAGCCGAGGCGAAGCGCGGGTGACAGCGTTTTGCTGAAGGTGCCGACGTACAGCACGCGCGATGCCGCGGCGCGCTCGGCGTCCATCCCCTGCAGGCACGGAATCGGGCGCCCTGAGTAGCGAAACTCGCTGTCGTAGTCGTCCTCGAGCACCCAGCCGCCAACACGATGCGCCCACGTGAGCAGCGCGAGACGACGCGCCGCGCTCATGATGACGCCGAGCGGGAACTGGTGCGACGGCGTGACGTACGCGAGCCGCGCCGCCGGCGCCGCGCGCTCCCCGAATGCGACGTTCATTCCCTCATCGTCCACCGGAACGGGAACCACGCGCGCACCGGCGGCGACGAGCGCCGCTCGCGCGCCAACGTATCCGGGATCCTCCATCCACACGGGATTTCCCGGATCGACGAGCACGCGCGCGACGAGGTCGAGCGCCTGCTGTGCGCCGCTCACGATCAACACTTGCTCCGGTGTGCAGCGCGCACCGCGCGCGTTCGCCACGTATTCGGCGATTGCGTCGCGGAGGACGCGGTCGCCGGCGGCCGACGCGTGCCCCAGAAAGACGCCGCCGGTGCGCCAGCGCCGAGCCGTGAGCCTCGCCCAGAGCGCGGCCGGGAACGCATCGACCGCCGGCATCCCGAGCGCGAAGGGCACTGCATCGGAGTCGCGACCCGCCCCCCACGTCGCGAGATCCGCGAGTGCGCTCGTCCATCGCGCGGGAATGTGCGCGGGCGAGCGCGGGAGCGGAGCGCGCATGGCGGGCGCGGCGCGGCGCGCGGGGCGTCGCCCGCCATCGCGGGCGCCGGTGCGATCGGCGCGAACGTTGATCAGGCTGTCGGGAATCCCGGCGCGCACGCGCGTTCCACCACCCCTTCGCGACGACAGATATCCCTCGGCGCTCAGCTGATCGAATGCGAGTACCACGGTGTTTCGCGCGACGCCGAGCTCCGATGCGAGCACGCGAGTGGACGGCAGTCGCATATTCGCGGCGAACCGTCCGGCGAGGATTCCGGCGCGCAGCCCCTCGTAGATCTGGCGGTGAAGCGGGAGTGCCGACGCGGCGTCGAGCGGCACGAGCAGGGGCGCGGCGTCGGGCACGCGCCGGCGTCGCTCGAGGCTCTTCTTTGGACCACTCATTTTCGTAGAATTTGGCGCTTGTGAGGGTTCCATGCCGGAGGTAGTCTATCTATTAATTACAACCCAATCAAGCCATGACACACGTTACGCTGCCTCCGCGCGCGATGCCCGAGCGCCTCGACTATCAGACCACCGGACGCGCGGGAATCGAGGCGTTCAAGAAGCTCGGCGCATATGTCGACGCCAGCGGATTGGAGCAGGAGATTCTCGATCTCGTGCAGCTCCGTTCCTCGCATCTGAACGGCTGCGCGTACTGCATCGACATGCACACGAAGGACATGCAGGCGCACGGCGAGAGCACCGAGCGCATCGCCGGTGTGAGCAACTGGCGTCTTGCGCCGTTCTATACCGATCGCGAGCGCGCCGCACTCGAGTGGACGGATGCGGTGACGAACGTCCAGGATGGCCACGTGAGCGACGAGGTCTATCACGACGTGCGGCCGTTCTTCGACGACAAGGAGATCGTCGATCTCACGCTCGCGGTACTCGCGATCAATGGCTGGAATCGCCTCGTCGCGGCATTTCGTACGGTACCGGGCAACTACCAGCCATCGAGATGAAGCGCCGAACCGTACTGGAGACGATCGCGGCAGCTGGCGCGAGCGCGCTGTTCGCGCCGCTACTGGCCGCGGCCGCGGAGCGCTCGGCCTACGATGTCACTCCGGTTTTCACTCAGGAGCTGCCAACGCTGACGCTGGACGGATGGAAGATGACGGCGGTCGAAGTGAGCTACGCACCGGGTCAGGGCAGCCCAGCGCACAAGCACCCCGGATTCGTGTTCGGTTACATACTCGAGGGCGAGATGCGTTTCAAGCTCGATGGTGGTGAGGAAACGGTCTATCACGCCGGGCAGATGTTTTACGAGAAGCCGGGGAGCGTGCACCGCGTTTCCGCGAACGCGAGCGCCACCAAGCCTTGCCGCTTTCTCGCGATGGTGTTCGCCGACAAGACCAAGGAGCCCACGGAGCCGGTGTGAACATCGGGTCGATGCTCGGCGCAGTCGAACAGCGTCTGGCATCCAGCCGGCTCGCGGCGCTCGCGGCATTGTGGATCCTGCTCGTCGCGCAGGTGATCTGGACGGTGGTCTTCTGCGTCCGTACGCGCCCTGCGTTTTCGAGCATCTACTATCCAGTAATCTTCCTGCCCGCCGCCGCTGCGCTCGCGATCACGCGCGGACGCGTGCGATGGGTGGCGGCGCTTCCGCGGCTGCTCATTGGCATCGCCTTCGTCGAGAACGTCGCGGACAGACTTGGTCTCCTGGGTCCGCCCGGTGCGCCGGGTGTGTCCTGGGGAGACTTCTCACACTTCATCGCCTACACGGCGCAGGTGAATGCCTTCGCGCCGCTTGCGATGATTCCCACGCTTGCCGTGCTGGCGACGATTGTCGAGGGAACGTGCGGGATCACGATGCTGCTTGGCGTGCGTGTACGACTGGCGTCGGCGGCGTCGGCGCTGCTCTTCATGGCGTTCGCGACGGCAATGGTGCTCTCCGGACTCTCGCAGTTCCAGTACGCCGTGTATCTGATGTCCGCCGCTGCGTGGACGCTTGCGACGATAGACGCGTCGGCATTCAGCGTGGACGTGCTGCTGGCGCGCACTCCATGGAGGACGACGGCAGCGGCCTGAGTGCGATGCGTTTTTTGCGGCTCCCTCACAAGACGCTCACACATCGCGTATTGAATCACGGCGTCCCGGGGCGCAACCTGGGAGATGATCCCCGCGATCCTGCTGGCACTCCTTTGCGACATGCCATGTGCGAGCGGCGCCGATACCGCTGCGTGGCGCTATGACCTGCGTGCGGGCGACCATCTCGTCTATCGAGAGATAATGCGGCAGGAAATCGACGGACGAGTCGTATACGGACTCGGGACCGCGCGCGACAAACTCTTCGGCCCTCCCTTCACCGCTTCCGGTCGCTACGAGTGGACGACGCACGTACTGGTGCTGCACGCTGCCGGCGAACGCGCAGTCGTGGGAGTGCAACGCAACCGCGCGCGCGACGACACGCTCTCCGCTACCATCGATGGCGCGCTGTCGCGCATGCATTCGCGAGAGCGATTCGCCCAGGCGAACGTGCTGACGGACAATGGCGACGCGATGTTCCCCTGGACGGCGCGGCGAGAGATGCGCAGCAAGATGCTCTGGGATGTCTTCGAGCTGCCGCCGCTGCCAAGTGCGCCGGCTGGCACAGGCGCCCACTGGCAGGGGACGGATCCGTTCGCGTTCGACATGCACGTTGCGGCGATGGAGACGGTGAGCGGCGAGTCGTGCTTTCGCGCGGAGGGAGCGGCGAGCGCCGCGGCGCTGATCCCTCGCGCGGGAGCGGAAGCGGATAGCATGCGCCTCCGCTACTGGTATTGTCCCGCATCGCATCTCGTGCGCCGCATCGAGCTGGACGGAACGTACCCGGACGCAACCTTCCACAAGGTGCACGAGACCGTCTCGCTCGAGCTCACATCCGCGCACCGAGGCGAGTCTCCTGCACGCTGGTTGACGAGCGCCGAGCTCCGTCAGGGAGCGCTCGCGGCGGCGGCAATCGCCGACAGCTCCACACTCCACACTCTGCTGGACGCGCCGGGCGTCGATACGATTCTGTCGGGCGCCGACACGGCATCCGCGCGGCTGCTGCTCGGCCTTCGCTATCGTCGCGGCGGGCCACCGCCTCCCATTCCAGTTCTCGCGTCGCTGCTCGCGAACGAGAATCCTCGCGTGCGTGTGCTTGCCGTGCGCGAGCTCGCGCGCGCCGACAGCGCTGGTGCGCGCCTTCTGCTCGAGCACGCGCTCGGTGATTCCGACTATTTCGTGCGCGATGCGGCAGCGCACATCGTACGCGCCGACTCCGCGCGACTCGCGGCCACGGCGCACGCGCCCGCAATCGCGTGCGCGCCTCCGGATTCGGGCGCACCGGCAGCGGCGCGCGCACGCGCGGCACTTCCGCCGGGCACCAGCTTCCGCGGAATGGAAAGCGAACCCTATCGTGGCTGGCCGTACGGTATCTACATCCCGGACGACTACCGGGGCGATGAGAGATTCCCGCTGATTATCTATCTCGCCGGAAACTCGGGGCCAGCCATCGAGGGCGTGCAGGTCGGGAGCGCCGCGTTCGAGCGCACGGGGTACCTCGTTATCTATCCCAACAGTTGGGGCGGGTGGTGGCGCAGCAGCACCGAGACGATGGTAGATTCGCTCCTGAGCGAAGTTATGCGGACGTACTCGGTGGACCCGGAGCGCATCTACCTCTCCGGTCTGAGCAACGGCGGCACGGGAACTTTCGACTACGTCTCACTCTGGCCGCAGCGCTTTTCGGCCGCCGTGATCGCAATGGGCGCTGGACTCTTTGGGTTCACCGAGGCCGGCGGCGATCGGCCATTTGCGTCGAACGCGACGCATCTGCCGCTCCTCTTCCTTCACGGGAAGAAGGATCCGGTGATTCCCGTGAGCGCGACTATGAACACCGTCGACTCGCTGCGCGCACAGCACGCCGATGTCGCCATGCGCATCTTCCCGGAGCGCGAGCACGAGATCATCCCGGGCTCGGGCGATGACGGTGCGACGGTGGACTTCTTCGAGCATCACACGGGACGCGCTCTGCCACGGAAGCTCTCTTTCGCCGCCGCGACGACCGTCCACGCGCGGCACTACTGGATCGAGGTGCTGGAAAAGGAGGAGGTTCCCGGCACCGTCGCGATGAAAGGTGGCGAGGGCACCGAGGACGCCGTGCGCGCGCAGCTCGGCGCACTCGTGCACGTGGAGGTGCGGGCGTCGATAGACGACCACAACACCATTCGCCTCGACACCGAGCACGTGCGAAAGCTCCGCCTCCTCCTGCGCCCTGAACTCTTCGAACACCCAGGCGACGTGCGCGTGATTCTGAACGGCAAGACGGTGTTCACGGGACCCGTCGCCGTCGACTGCGCCGTGTACGCGCGCAGCTGGGCCGCGAGCCACGATCCCTACCTTGCATACACCTCCGAGCTCACCTTCGACGTCGCGCGCTAGGGGGCTGCTCAGAAAGGAAGAAAAAGACAAAAGAGGGACACAGAGGCACAGAGGATACGGCGAGCCGCAGAGGAAAAGCGGCAAGGAACTCCGCCATGGAGGACTCAAGTCCCGCTACTCTGTGCCTCTCGGTTCACCTCTGTGCCTCTGTGTCGAGCAGTTCCTGGTTTTTCACCACCCTGTTATGCGACTCCGGGCCGAAACCTCCCGCGCAGCCCGCCGTATATTGTGATTGGTGCCTCGAGCGGCGCCTTCACGAGAGGAGAGCGCGAAATGGATCCCGACGTCTGGAACTTTGCGATGGTCATGGTCGTGATCGTCGGAGCGCTGGGTGGCCTGTGCGGCATCTGGGTCGCCACCAAGTGGGCGCTCGGAGCCGCCAAGCGAAGGGAAATGGGACCATCCCATCGCGACGATGCGCGCCTCGAGCAGCTGCAGCAATCCATAGACTCGATTGCGATCGAGGTGGAGCGCATCGCCGAGGCGCAGCGCTTCAGCGCGAAGCTGCTGGCTGGGCGGGAAGCGGAGTCGCGAGTTCCACGGTAGCGGCGGCATTGTCCGCCGCGTTACACCGGGCAACATTACTTCGGCCATCACCCGGAGTGTTCGTGCTCGACGCCCTCACGGCGCGCGGCTTCTCGCTCGCGCTGATCGTACTCTTTGCCCTCCCCTCCTCGTCGCGCGCGCAGGCGCACGCCGCACCCCACGCGAGAACCGACTCGATCGCAGGCCGCCGCCCGATTCCGGGTGCGGTGGTAGAGGCGCCCGCGTTCCTCCGCGCCATCGCGAACGGTACGCGTACGCGAACCGGGGAGCCCGGCCCGCGCAACTGGGTGCAGCACGCGCGCTACTCGATCGATGCGTCCATCGATCCGGCGACGAACACGCTCACCGGCACGGAGCACGTCGTCTACCTGAACAATTCGCCCGACACACTCGCGCAGCTCGCGATCTATCTCCGGCAGAACGTCTTCCGCGCGGGGAGTCCACGACGTGACGCCGCGCCCACGACCGATGGCATCACGCTCACGCGCGTCGAGGCTGGCGGCGCTGCGGTTCCCGAGAAAAAGCAGGTCGACGATCTGCGCGACGGAACTCCCGGCTACGCGGTGGATGCCACGGTCATGTGGCTCGCGCCGCGGACGCCCGTGCTCCCGCACGACAGCGTCGCCCTCGACTTCGCGTGGTCGTACGTGCCCGCGCTCACTCCGTCGGACGGTCGCGAGGGGCGCGACGATCATCTCTACTTCATGGGCTACTGGTATCCGCAGGTCGCCGTCTACGACGATGTGAACGGATGGATGGCGGACCCGTATCTGCTCGAGGCCGAGTTCTACATGGACCCGGCGGACTACGATGTGCGCGTGACTGCGCCGCGCGGCTGGGTGGTTGGCGCAACGGGCACACTCCAGAACGCCAGCGAGCTGTTGAGCTCATCCGCGCGCGCGAAGCTCGCCGAGGCGCGTCGCACCGGGAAGGTGGTGACGATCAGCAAACCAGACGACGACGCGGCGGCCTTTGCGTCCGCGTCGCCGAGCGTGACGTGGCACTTCACGGCGCCCAACGTGCGCGACTTCGCCTGGGGCACGAGCGATCGCTACGTGTGGGACGCGACGCGGGCGCTTATCAAGAACGCGCGCGACGCGAGGGATACAGTCGACATCTACAGCTTCTATCGCCTCCACGCGCCTGCGGCGGCATGGGCCGTGGGCGGCGCGCGCTACACCCGCGACGCGATCGAGAAGCTCTCGGATTACCTGTGGGAATATCCGTGGCCCACGATGACGTCCATGGAGGGCGTGCTCACCGGCGGCGGCATGGAGTACCCGCGCCTCACGATCATGCAGCCATGGGCCGACACGCTCTCGCTCGCGGGCGATCTGATGCACGAGACGGGTCACATGTGGTTCCCCATGCAGGTGGGCTCGAGCGAGACACGATTTCCATGGATGGATGAGGGATTCACGCAGTTCGATGCCGCGCAGGCGATGCGCGCGATCTACGGCGAGCCGCGAGCGGGCGGACGAATAGCGGATCAGGAACCGGGACAGCGCACACTCTACACCAAACGCGCCGCGGCGGGACAGGATCAGATCCTGATGACGCGGGGCGATCTCTTCCCCTCCGATCTCTACAACGTGATGTACTACGACAAGACCGCGCAGGTGCTCTCCGCGCTTCGCGGCATGCTCGGCGAAGAGACCTTTCACCGCGCGTTTCGCGAATACGGCCGCCGCTGGACCGGCCGTCACCCATATCCGTACGATTTTTTCAATACGATCGAGGATGTCTCGAAGCAGGACCTCAGCTGGTTCTGGAATACCTGGTTCTTCGAGGCGTGGCCGCTCGATCAGGCGATCGGGAGTGTAAGGAAGAGCGGAGGCGACGTCGTGATCACGCTCGAGGACCGCGGGCTGGCACCGATGCCCGTGGAGCTCGCGATCACGCGCGCTAACGGCCACGTGGATCGCATCCGCGTGCCAGTGAGCGTGTGGCTCACCGGCGCCCGGACGCACGTCGTTCGCGTGGCGCGATCGCCGGAAGTGGTGCGCGTGGAGATCGATCCGAAAGGGCTCTATCCCGACATCGATCGGTCGAATCAGCTCTGGGTGACGAAGCGGGGAATGCGCGCACACGACTGACGTGCGTACCGCCGTACCGCGCTGTACCTTGTTCCCGTCCCCTTCATCATCGTCGCCTGTGCGCGACGCCTTTTCGCCATCACGGCCATTCGGAGCTCCGGTCATGCGTCTCGTTCTCGCCAGCGCGCTTGCAATCGCCATTACCTGTCCCGCGCTCGCGCAGAGCAAGTCGAAGAAGAAGACTCCAGCCGCCGACGCGGCCGCGAAGGTCGCGCAGACTCAGAATCCGGACTCGATCTACCACGTCGCATCGGATCCCGTGCTGCGCGCTCTGCAATGGCGTCTCGTCGGACCGTTCCGTGGCGGGCGCGCGGTCGCGGTCACTGGCGACCCGGTCGAGAAGCGCACCTTCTACTTCGGCGCGGTGGACGGCGGAGTGTGGAAGACGACGAACGCCGGCGTCTCATGGCAGAACATCACCGACGGCAAGTCGAGCATCGCGTCGGTGGGCGCGATCGCCGTTGCGCCGTCGGATCGCAACGTGATCTACGTGGGCACGGGGGAAACCGATTTCCGCGAGGATCTCACGGTGGGCGACGGCATGTATCGCTCCACCGACGGCGGGCTCACGTGGAAACACATCGGACTCGAGAAAACGGAACAGATTGCCGCGATCCGCGTCGATCCGAAGGATCCCGACGATCTCTTCGTCGCCGCGTACGGCCATGCCTTTGGTCCGAATCCCGATCGCGGCGTGTATCGCTCGCGCGACGGCGGCGCGACGTGGAAGCGCGTGCTGTTCGTCGACGACAGCACCGGTGCGATCGACCTTGCGATGGATCCCACCAACCCGCGCATTCTCTACGCGTCGATGTGGCGCTTCCAGCGTTTCCCGTGGGGCTTCAGCGCCGGCGGTGGCAAGAGCGGCCTGTGGAAGAGCACCGACGGTGGCGACACGTGGGCCGAGCTCACCGACAATCCGGGGATGCCCGACGTTCCCGTGGGCCGCATCGGCGTCTCGGTGTCCGGCTCGATGCCGAATCGCATCTATGCATACGTCGAGACGTCCCCCGACGACTCGCTCGGTGGCGTCTACCGCTCGGAAAATTCCGGCGCATCGTGGAAACGAGTGAACGGCGATCAGGATTTCATGGTGCGTCCGTGGTACTACAGTCTCATCTCCGCCGACCCGAAGGATCCGAACGTCGTGTGGATGATGAATCTCAGCACGTACAAGTCGATCGATGGCGGACACAGTTTCCAGCGCATGCGCGTACCGCACGGCGATGATCACGAGCTCTGGATCGACCCGAACGATCCGAACCGGATGATCGAGGGAAACGACGGCGGAGCGACGCTGTCGCTGGACGGCGGTGAGAACTGGTCGTCGCAGGACAACCAGCCCACGGCGCAGTTCTATCACGTGCTCGCCGACAATCAATTCCCATATCGGCTCTACGGCGCGCAGCAGGACAACTCGAGCGTGATGATCAAGAGCCGCTCCGACGAGGGCGCGATCACGCGGCAGGACTGGGATGCGCTTCCGTTCGGCGAGTCCGGCTACATCGCCGTCGATCCGAAGAACCCGGAGATCTCGTACGGCGCATCGTACTGGGGACAGGTCGTTCGCCTCAACGAGAAGACGAACGAGCAGCGCGATGTCAGCGTGGGGCTACCCAACTACGATGGCTACGCCGCGAAGGACGTCCCGCTCCGCTTCCAGTGGACGTTCCCGCTCCTCTTTTCGCCGAACTCGCCAACCACGATGTACGCGGCGGCGCAGCGCGTCTTCCGCACCAATGACGAGGGCGCGACGTGGTCCGCGATCTCGCCCGATCTCACGCTCCACGATCCAGCAACGCTCGGTCACGTTGGCGGCCCGATCACGCACGACGAGACGGGCACCGAGATCTACGCGACGGTGTTCGCGTTCGCGGAATCGCCGGTGAAGGCCGGCGTGCTGTGGGCCGGCTCCGATGA
>Ga0070679_100004142_pt1 | contig 13371 bp, 12 predicted proteins | sample KBSC63BmetaG_FD_65652 | JGI IMG/M metagenome (GOLD analysis project Ga0070679, IMG submission 65652) | Corn rhizosphere microbial communities from Kellogg Biological Station, Michigan, USA - KBS C6-3B metaG | ecosystem: Host-associated > Plants > Roots > Rhizosphere | place: USA: Michigan... | reverse complement strand
CAACCCGATGGGGCACCACAATGGCGATCTGCCGCAGAATGTGACCGTGCAGGAGAACCATATCGGGGAAGCGTCCTTCGTGGTGACGTCGATTTCGCTGGACAAGGCGGCTCCGAACTCGTTGTTTGCCAACGGCGGGACGTCGATCGTGGTGCATGAGAAGGCCGACGATATGAAGACCGATCCCAGCGGGAATTCCGGGAACCGGATTGCCTGCGGGGTGATTCAGTAAGGTTGTGGTGTGGTCGAGAAGCAGGTCTCTCCGTTGCGGCGGCAAAAGCGCCGCCTTCGGTCGAGATGACACATTTTGGCTGCGCTTCGGTCGAGATGACACATTGTGGGCAGTACTTCGGTTGAAATGACCGAAGTGTGGGCGGAGAATCGGGCCCGTTGAGTCTTCCGGAGGCCGGATGGAACCACGAACGCTACTGGTGCGTATAGGTTTGCATGGGCGCGGCTTCCATCTCGGCAGTCTTAACGGGTCGCAGCTCCCTGTGGGGCGGACGGGCCGGGCAGAGTGCCGAGGGCCGGGTTTCCGAGCACAGGGCCCAGGCGGCAGTGATGGAGCGTGATGTGCGTGCGCCCGGCGGACCAGTACCGGTCTCCGCCGACAAGACGGGTTCTCCGCATCCGATGGGGCTGGAGCCGCCGGCGGGTGAGCGGGCTGGTGTGACTCCCGAACGCGCTGCTGTTATTGCCGAGCAAAAGGCGATGGCTGCGCTTGCCGCCCGATGTGTGGCGGGTGATGGAGCGGCCTGGGAAGAGCTGGCGCGGTCGCAGCACCGCAGGATTTATGGGATTTGCTACAGGTTTATCGGGTCTGCCAGCGAAGCTGAGGACCTGACGCAGGATGTTTTCATCAAAGTTTTCAGGAATATTGAGAGTTTTGACCCCTCCAAGGGCGGCTTCAATACCTGGCTGACGACGCTGACGCGCAACATGCTGGTCGACAACTATCGCCGGGCGCGGATGGATCGCGTGACTGACTCGCTGGACGAGACCGCGAGCGGCGAGGAAGACGGTCCGTCGAAACTCGACCGGCTGGCCGATACCGGGCGCAACCAGGAGCAGCAGCTCGCCGGGATGGAGTTGAGAGCGCAGATTCAGGAAGCCCTGAAGCAGGTTTCGCCGGAGTTGCGCGAAGCGGTAATATTGCGCGACCTTGAAGACATGGATTACAAGGACATTGCCGAGGTTCTGGGTGTACCGCAGGGAACCGTGAAGAGCCGCATAAGTCGTGGCCGCAGTGAACTTGCGAAGCTTTTGAAACGTATAGAAGGGCAGGTGATGTAAGGTGACGGACCAGACTCAATTCGAGCGGTCGATGGGCTGTGAAGCGTGCGAGGCGATGTGCCTGGACGCAGTAGACGGAACGCTGACGGCGGCCGAGCAGGTAGTGTTCGATCGGCACGTGGCCAGTTGTGTGGAGTGCGCGGAGCAGCTCTCGGAGGCCCAGCGCGGCGCAGCGTGGATGGAGATGCTCAAGGAGCATCGTCCGGAACCTTCGCCTGGCCTGATGCAGCGCATCCTGGCGCAAACCAGCGAGGCCGAGATTTCGAAGGTATTCCCACGGTTCGGGGTTGTGCCGACGCCACGGTTTGCGGTTGTGCCGCAGCGCGGGTTCCGCGAAAAATTGTGGGACAGCATTGAAGCGACCTTCATGTTCGATACATCGCAGTCGCACTTTCAACCCCGTATGGCGATGACGACGGCGATGGCCTTCTTTTCGATTGCACTGACGCTGAATCTGAGCGGCGTGCGGCTGAGTGACCTTCGTCCCGGCACGATCCAGCGGACGGTGGCAGAGGCGAGGGCTTCGGCGGCGCGGCAGTTCCAGAGCATCAAGGTGGTGTATCAGGTAGAGTCGCGGGTAAACGAGTTGCGCAATGACGACCGCGATCCAGGTGGACCGTTCGGCGGCGGCAATGCTCCGAAACAGCAGCAGCCTCCGGCGGTTGCTCCGGGGACGCAGGAGGAGAAATCGCAGCCCAGGCCGCAGGCTCCCAATGGAACCAGCGAGTTGATGTTGCCGGGAGCGTCAAGGCTACAGCGGACGGTAAACGATTCGAACAGAAATAACGACGAACAAACCGCGGCGGACGCAGACGCGTTGCGTGCGCAGAAGGGAGCCTAAGACGATGAGTGACGAAACTGTTAACGATAACCCTGAAAGCCAAGCGACCGGAAGTTCCGAGCGCGTTGGATTCTGCCAGGATTGCGGACGTCCGCTGACGCGGGAAACCGTGCGGACTGTGGGCTCCGGAGTATTCTGTGAACCTTGCCTGGAGGCCAGGCTGGCGGGTGGAGCGGCTGTGCCGCCGCCGTACGGCGCTGCCGGATCTGTTGGTCCTGTACCGGTGGGAGGGAATGTGCCTCTGCCTCCGCTGGGCGGAAATAACCCGAGCCCGATGCTGGCTGGCCTGCTGGGCCTGATCCCCGGCGTCGGCGCGATGTACAACGGGCAGTATGCCAAGGGATTTGCCCATCTCGTGATTTTTATGCTGCTGTGTGCGATGGGCGGCGTGAATGGTGTGGGTTGGTTGTTCGTCCTGTGCTCCATTGGCTGGGTCTTCTATCAGTCGTTCGAGGCGTATCACACGGCCAAGGCAAGGCGTGAAGGTTTACCGCTGCCGGACCCGTTCGGTTTGAACAATATTGGCTCGCAGGTGGGAACACAGTTCCGCGCGACGGCTGCGGGAATGCCGCAAAACCCTTATGCGAACTGGAGCGGAAATCCGCCTCCGCGGGGTGGAACGGTCCCGGCGCCAGAGACAGGTGTCCCGCCGACGGCAGCGTGGGGAAGTGTGCCGGTACAGGCTGCCGCTGGGCCATACGCTCCATATGCACCGTATGCAGCACCTCCGGCTCCAGTGTGGACACCTCCGCCTTCGGACCAGCCGGGCCAGGAATGGGCGAATGCGCCTGGGTATCCGGCTACACCCGTGTATGAGGCGCCCGTCTATCCGGTGCCGCCTGTGCGACGGAACACCGTGCCAGCAGCCGCAGCGTGGCTAATCGGGCTGGGCGTGGTCTTCATGGTGTTCAACTTCATGCCCGAGTGGCGGTTCAGCGTTCACAAGGTGTTTCCGTTCCTTCTGATGATGTTCGCGATCTGGTTGTTTGTGCGGCGAATGTTTGCTTCGGGCGGCCTTGCGCCGATGGAAGACGAGGGTGCGGCGTACAGCACCCGTGCCGTATGTTTTCTGCGGATGCCGGTACTCCTGTTCACGGTTTCTGTGCTGTGGGTGCTGGAGGAGTTCCATGTGGCTCGCTTCGGGCAGACATGGCCGGTGCTGGTGATCGTGCTGGGCTTGCTGCTCCTGCTGGAGCGCTCTGTTGGGAGCCGTGTGATACCGGTTGTGGCGGCTGTGCCGCCCGTCGATGCTAGCGTCGCAAGCGACGGGAAGGGGATCTAACATGGCAAGCTATCCTCCACCGTATCAAGGCGCCGATTGGAAGGCGCAGCGTCAGGCGATGAAAGCGCAGGCACGCATACAGCGTAACCAGATGCGTATGCAGAGACGGGCATTGCGGCGCGGTTCGATCGTCGGACCGTTACTGCTGGTGACGCTGGGAGTGACGTTCCTGCTGGTGCAGTTGGGGCGGCTGAACTGGTGGTCGGTGACGGACTGGTTCGGGCGCTGGTGGCCGTTGCTGCTGATCGCCGCCGGAGTTGTTCTGCTGGCTGAATGGGCCATCGACCAACGCACGCAGGAGGCGCGCGTAGCGCAGGGATTGCCGCCAACCGGGTCTCGGATTCTGGGCGGCGGTGTGATCTGGCTGCTGATTTTTGTGGCGATCATTGGCGGTTTCTCGCATGCGGCGGTGCGGTCGTGGGATTGGGACCACGATCACTTCAGGTTCGGCCTGGGTGACTGGGACCGGACCATGGGTGATCCGCATGACAGCGACGCTTCGATGAGCCAGGCAATACCGGCGGATGGCGTGTTGACGGTGGATAATCCGCAGGGCGATGTGATCGTAACTGGCACCAGCGACGACGGGCAGATGCATGTCGCGATCCATAAACAGGTGTTTTCATTCAAGGACGACGATGCGGAGCGCAAGGCTGGTGAGTTGCAGCCTTCCATCAACGGCGATGGCGGCCGATATACCATCAATGTGCCGAAGGTCGAGGGTGGTCATGCGGACCTGACCATCGATGTGCCGCATGGCGTTACTGTGACCGTTACGGCGGACCGTGGCGATGTGCGGGTGAGTCAACTGCATGCGCCGGTGACGGTGAACGCGAACCATGGCAACGTCGATCTGAACGGCCTGACGGGCACTGCGATCGCACACATGCACAATGATGACGCGAGTTTTTCCGCGCACAGCGTGACTGGGCCTGTGACACTGGATGGACGCATAGGCGACATCAATGTGTCGGATGTGCATGGCGATGTGCTGCTGCAAGCGGCCGCCTCTGGAGAAACGCATGTCGAGCGGGTCGATGGCGCCGTGCATTTCCTGACCCATCGCACAGACCTCCAGATGGCGCGGCTGGATGGTGAATTGAGCCTGAACACCGGAGCTGACCTTAGCGCCGACCAGATACTGGGGCCAGTGGTGTTGAAGACCAGCGACCGCAATATTTCGCTGGATCGGGTGCAGGGCAATGTGAAGATTGCAAACACCAACGGCTCCGTGATGATTACCAGCGCCTCGCCGCTGGGCGCGATCGAGGTGAAAAACCGGCGCGGGTCGGTGGATGTGGGTGTGTCGGAGTCGGCCGGGTTTATGGTGCAGGCATCGACGCGGCACGGGTCGGTGGAGAATGATTTCGATCTGCCGAAGACCGGCTCGGAGGATTATCCGGAGTTGAAGGGGACTGTGGGACGGGGCGGACCGGTCATCAGCATCGACACCACAGACGGCGATGTGACGCTGCGGAAGAGTATGGTGGCACCGCTGCCGTTGACGTCTCCAGCAGCGCCGAAGTTGACGATGGCGCCGGTAGTTCCTCCGGCTCCGGCTGAGCCGAAAGCACCCAAGGTGCCGAAGGTGAAGGCCCCGGCGCCTCCGGCTGCTCCGAAGCTGTAGGCGCTAGCTAGCCTAGCCAGGCCGCATACTAATTGATGGCTACGCAAATCGGCCGACAAAATGGTCAGCGGATAGCGTCTTCAGTGCAACTTCGTCTCGTTCTCCAGCATGGACAGAATCTGGTGCATGCGTTTTGCTCGCGTTTCCGGCTTTTTGGCAGAGTGCAGCCGGTAATAAATCGAGAACAGATTTTGCCTGTTCAAGGTGGCAAAGAATTTCTTTGCCCTTGGAAGCTGGTTCAAGGCCGTCAGGAAATCTTCGGGAATTTCCATATCCGCGGAGCCGGCATAAGCCTTTTCCCAGCGCCCATCTTTTTGGGCTGCTTCAACCTGCGCCAGTCCCGCTGGGGCCATGCGTCCCTCTTGCATCAGCTTCTTCGCATGTTCGCGGTTCCTGCCGGACCAGTTGGAACCGGGCTTGCGTGGCGATAGCCTCTGCAAAAATGAGCTGTCGTCCAGGGGTTTCTTCTGGCCATCGATCCACCCGTAGCGGAGTGCTTCGACAACACAATCGGCCCATGTCACTGAGGGCTTGCCTGAAGCCGATTTGTAAATTCTGACCCAGAGCTCCTTCGTGCTCGCGTGATTGTCAGCCATCCACTCGGCAAGCGCCTGCGAATTTGGAAAAGACTGGTAAGAAACTGGCTTCATAAAGATTGGAGCGGCTGCAGAATATGGCAGTCCACGCATTCACCTTCCCGGTAATATAACCGCCTCACCCGTTGGACTCGCCACCGCGCGATTGAGGCTGAGGTTTTCTGAGGCTGCGGGCCTAGCCAGAAGAGGCTGTAGCGGCTTATCCTCGTAAGTTGCGCCGGGCCCGGTGCTCGCTCACTTCGAGGCCTGGCGCACTTTTGGAGAAAATGTCATGGCCGCTGCTGCTCCTGTCCTTCCTGTCCCTGCTCAGAATGAGCCTCGCGTGGATTTTTTGCCATTGCGCGGGACCGATCATGTTGAGTTCTTTGTCGGCAATGCGCGGCAGGCGGCTTACTTCTACCGCGCGGCGTTTGGCATGTCGCTGGTCGCGTATGCAGGGCCGGAGACGGGGCGCCGAGACCGGGTTTCGTATGTGCTGCAGCAGGGCAAGGTGCGGTTTGTGCTGACCACACCGCTACGGCCGGACAACGAGATTGCAGAACATATTGCGCGGCATGGCGACGGCGTTCATGCGATTGCGCTGTGGGTGGACGATGCGCGGTCGGCGTGGGAAGAGACGACGAAACGCGGCGCGCGCAGTGTGATCGAGCCGACAGAAACCTCGGATGAGCATGGGTCGGCAGTGGTGTCCGCAATTGCCGCTTATGGCGATACGCTGCATGCGTTTGTGGAACGCAGGAACTACAGCGGGCCGTTTTTGCCGGGGTATCGCGCGGTGAAGGAAGATCCGATTGCGAGGCCGGTGGGGTTGTTACATATCGACCATTGCGTAGGCAACGTCGGCTGGAACGCGATGAACGAGTGGGTGAAGTTTTATGAGGATGTGATGGGGTTTGGGCTGTATCAGCACTTCGACGATAACGATATTTCTACGGAGTATTCCGCGTTGATGTCGAAGGTGATGGCCAATGGAAATGGCTATGTGAAGTTTCCGATCAATGAGCCAGCGGAAGGAAAACGGAAGTCGCAGATCGAGGAGTACCTCGACTTTTATGGCGGACCGGGCGTGCAGCACATTGCGCTGGCGACGAACGATATTCTCGACACGGTGTCGCGATTGCAGGCGCAGGGCGTGGAGTTTCTGACCGTGCCGCATACCTATTACACGGAGTTGCAGGAGCGAATCGGGGCGATCGACGAACCGATCGATGAGTTGGAGAAGCTGGGAATCCTGGTCGACCGCGATGACGAAGGCTACATGCTGCAAATCTTTACGCGGCCGGTGGAAGACCGCCCGACGTTGTTTTACGAGATCATTCAGCGCAAGGGCAGCCGGAGTTTTGGCAAGGGGAACTTCAAGGCGTTGTTCGAGGCGATCGAGCGCGAGCAGGCGAGCCGGGGAAATCTGTAAAACAGTGGAGAGAGCGTAGAGTGTAGAGCGGTACTCGTGTAGGTGTAATGCGAGGCTTCGGCCCCGAGTGGCGTTTTCCCCGGTGAAAACGCCACTGTACGCCCTCATTCGCGTGCGCAGCAATACGAGTACTGCTTTAGAAAGGCGCTGGTGGGGACTGCATCGACAGAGCGAGAGAGACTGCTGCGGCGGGCACGCTGTTGGATCGGTATTTTCATTGTGGGCCTGACACTGAGTGGAGTGACGGCGTTTCCGCTGGAGAGTGAGTTGCGGTTGGCAGTGAAGGTTTGCGACCACCTGGCGTGGGTGCCGGTGGAGTTGTCGGTGTGGCTGCACCGCGTCTATGACGCACTGGCGGATGAAAACGCGCGCTATCCGTTTCTGGCGTATGGGACGGATTGGCTGGCGTTCGCGCACCTGGTGCTGGCGGTGCTTTTCATTGGCCCGTGGCGCGATCCGGTGCGGAATAAGTGGGTGTTGCTCTTCGGCTTTATCGCTTGCGGCAGTGTGTTGTTGCTGGCGTTGATCGCCGGGCCGGTAAGGGGGATTCCGTTTTACTGGCGGCTGATCGATTGCAGCTTCGGCGTGTTTGGAGCGATGGTGTTGTGGCCGGTGTGGAGGATTGTGACACGGCTGGAAACAGGCTCTAGCGGCGTTTGAAAAGGTACGAGCGCCGGCTACAGGAGTTGCACATCCAGGGGAAGAGGCCGATCCAGGCGAGGACGGTTCGGGGCAGAAGGCCGCGACGGGGCACCCGCGCCAGGCGCGGAACGAAGCATCGGCAATTCCTTGGCATACACGCAATCTACATCAGATTTTGTGCCTTTGCGAATCTCAGTCGTAACGCGACGACGCAAGCGTTTGAGCAGGTTTTCTTCGAAATATTGAGACAGTGTTGATGACAATTACCAGCTCAGTGGGTGGGGGATTCATCGGGAATCGGGGCTTGGTATTCGGAGGCGAGCGCCTGAGCTTCGGCGTCCTTTTGCACCATGTACTCATCCATCAGGACGGCGACCAGCGCAGCGGTGGGCACAGCGACAAGAGCTCCGGTGACGCCCGCGAGAGCGGAACCGACCAGCAGAGCGACCAGGACGCTGAGGCCCATGAGATCGACACTGGTCCGCATGATGCGCGGGGTCAGGTAGCCGTTTTCGATCTGCACATAAAAGAAGTAGAAGATGAAGACGCCGGCCATCTTCTGCCAGGAATCCAGCGCCGCGACTCCGCCGGCCAGCAGGATGGTGATGATGCCGCCGGCTACGGGAATGATGTTGAAGAGCCCCATCAGGATACCGAGCAGGAAGAAATAGCGGACGTGCAGCAGGTAGAAAGCGATGGTGCTGCTGACGCCAAGAATCAGCATCAGAGCGCCTTGTCCGAGGAGCCACTTGCTCATGCGCTGTTCGGCGATTTGCAGCGTGGCAGCAAGGCGTTCGCGTGACTTGGGACGGAAGAACGCGAGCAGGTAAGCGTACGCGTGTTCGCCTTCGAGCATGAAGTAGATGCAGAGAAAAAAGGCCGCGGCGATGTCGAAGATGCGCGCCGCCCATTTGGGAAAAGATGCGATGAGGAAGGTGGTTGTCGACCCGAGGATGCTCTGGAGTCTTTCCGTCAGCGAATCCAAACCGAACTTGTCAGCCATGGGCAGGCGCTTGATTTTGGCGACGACGATTGGAATCTTTTCCGGAAGGTCGTTGCTGAACTGGCGCATGTCATGGAGTACCGGTGGCAGGCCAACGATGAAAAAAACCGTGAGCAGCACGGCGACCGTAGTCAGCAGCAAACCGATGGCCGCAGGGCGGGGGAGGGACTTGCCTGCGACGCGGACAGTGGAAATGCGTTGCACGATCGGCATCAATACGACTGCGAACAGGGCGCTGACGTAGACGATTTCGATGACGTGCAGGAGTTTCCAGGCGATACCCAGGAAGCAGATGACCGCAATCGTGAAAAGGATGTGGCGACGGACAGCGCGACGCTCCTCCGCCGTTTCGGCGATGCGAGTTATGGTGGCCTGCGATTTTTCTTGTGGCTTCGCGTTGGACAGAGCGGCTCCTCTTTCGTGTTTCACGGCTGCAAAAGGTCTGCTGGGTTCGATGCAGGCTATTGCAGTGCGGTGTCCTGCATAATCGCAAACCTACGCTGGTGAAGTCTTTACGGCAACGGCGGCGAGGACGGCAGCGGCGGAATCCTGGGGGCTGAGGCCGTCCGTTTCGATACTGACGTGCGCGAGACGGCCGTAGATGGGGTGGCGGGTGGCGAAGCGGGCCTCGGCGGCGGCGGGGTCGGCGAAGTTGGGGCGGACGTTCGTGAACTGCTGCGCGCAGCGTTCGGCAAGCGTGGCGAAGGGCGCGGCGAGGTAGACGATGGCGGTGCCGGGGGTTTGTTCGAGCAGCAGACGGTTGCCGAGGGTCTCGGGTGCGCCTCCGCCGAGGGCGATGACGGTGCGCGCGCGGCCGAGGACGGCAGCGAGGGCGGCGGTTTCTTCCTTACGGAAGGCGGCTTCGCCTCTTTCGGAGAAGATTTGCGGGACGCTGAGGCCAGTGCGGCGTTCGATCTCGGAGTCGAGGTCGATGAAGGTCCAGCCGAGCTCGGCGGCCAGCAGAGGACCGATGGTCGACTTCCCGGAACCCATGAAGCCAGTGAGGACGATGCGGCTGGCGGCGCGGGCGGGTCGGGTTGTTGAGCGGCGAAGTGGAGGCATGGGAGCGGTTGTGGTAGCGGTGGCGGTCTGTGCGTTCATTGTCTTCTCCTGCGTGCTGTTTGAGCAAAATGTTTGGGACAAAAGAAGAACCGCAACCCGGTGGGGTTGCGGCTCGGTGGATTCGTTCGATCTCTCTGGGTGTTTAGAGAAGCACGCACGTCCGCCGAGCCGCTGGGGTATACCAGTAGCTGCTAAATCGGGCGGAGATGCGGTGCGTCGTCATCGTGAGGTTTAGCCTACCGCGCGGCGGGAGAAAGTGCAAGCGAGATGGCGCGATACGCCTCAGCCCCTGTCGAGTTTGTGATTCGAATGAGCAAGGACGGAAAGGCAGGGTCTGCAGACCCTGCCCCTTCCGGGTTTGTGTAGACCTTGGAAATGGAGCGGGACTCAAAGCGATAGCGCGTAAGAGCCAGCGTGGGAGCTAACCTCATGTGGCCTGGCGGAGAAGCTCGTCGACCTCGTCGTAGCCGCAGGGTATGTCGATGCCGGAGGTGGTGGCTCCGGCATCGAGCAGTGCGGCGACCGATTCGGGGGTGCGGCGGCTGGTCCAATAGGAATCGACCGTGGCTTTGATGGCAAGTTGCAGGGCGGTGCGGCCTTTGCCGTCGAGGGCGTTGACAGGGGTTCCGGCTGCGATGAGGAAGTGGACGGCTGCGGGGCGGGCTCGCCATGCGGCTACGTGCAGCGCGGTGCTGTCTTTTGCGAGGTCAAAGTAGGGATCGCCTAAGGTGTCGATGGCCGCCGGACTGATACCAAGCGAGAACAGGCAGCGCAGGCCTTCGACGTTGCCGTTGCCGGCGAACTGCGCGAGGAGAGTTCCGCTATAGGGGCCGAGTTCGGGGGTGAGGTGTCTAAGTTGCGTCGCGGTTTCCCGGTCGCCTTTGGCGCAGGCGGCGATGAGTTCGAAAACGCCGTCGAGTGCGAGCGGAATGCCGCGTTGCTCGAACAAACGGAGGACGTCGCCGCGACCGCGGTGGGCGGCGATTTGCTTGGCGGAAAGATGGTGGCGGTTGGCGATGAGGGCGGGGTTGGCGCCGTGGTTCAGGAGCCGCTCGATGATGGAAAGAGAGTTGTCGCGGAGCAGCGCGTGGTGGAGGGCCGTGTTGCCCCACTGGGTGCTGAAGTTGGGATCGGCCCCGTGGTCAAGGGCGAGTTGCAGGCCGTCTTCATCGTGCCAATCGGTTTTGCGGAGCAGGATGGTGGCGAGGCTTTTGGGGGTGAGCTTGCCGCTTTCGAGGAGGATAGCGGTGACGGTGTTGTCGTAGCCTTCCGCGACGTGGTAGGCGGTCTCTTCGTCGCAGTTGGGGTCGGCGCCGTGTGCTAAAAGCAGCCGGGTAAGTCCAGGATGGCGCGCGATGCAGGCGACGGCATAGATGGCGCTTTCGAGAATAGGCCGTGGGTTGGGGTGGTCGATCATCTCGTAGAAGCCGGTGGAGGCACTGGCTCCGGCGTTGAGGAGTGTTTCGGCGGTGTGGAGGAAGGCGTCGGCGCGTGTGGTGTCGTGCTGGAGGTAGCGGGAGAAGCAGAGGTGGGTGAGAGCGTCCCACTCGTACGGTCCGCCTTTGCTCGTGGCGAGGCCTGGATCGTTGGAGAGGAAGCGGCGGACGGTGGGTTCGTCGCCCAGGATGGCTGCGGTATAGATGCTGGCGGTCGCGACTTCGGGGTAACGCTGAAGGATGAGATTTGCGTGTTCGAGCGTGCCGGAGGTGTGGTCGGCGTGGCGGGGAATGCAGCCGACTTCGATGAAGGCGGCGATGGGGTCTGTGATGGCTTCGACGGACCGGATGATGCGGAGGGTTTCGATGTGCGCGGCGAAGCGCGGCCAGCTTTCGAAGCCATGCTCGCGGGCGAGGACGAGCTGGGCGTCAGTCAGCGAGGCCTGGGAAGCGGTTTCAGGGTGTGCGTGGATGCGGGGGTGATGGCGGCGGATGCGGGTGAGCGCATCGGCATCGGACAGGGCGCAGTTGTGGGCGAGCTCTTTCGCTTGCTTTTTGTATTGGGCGAGATTCGGGCGGGCGGGTAGTTGCTTGTCGTACATGCGAAGCTCCTTTCGTGTGTCGCCTGGAGTCCGCACTCATCAGGCTGGAAAGAAGATTCGTGAGTTAGTGGAGCTGGAGGTGGGCACGGCCCTTTCCGCGGACTGGATGCGCCCTACGCGCTGGAGTCCAAGGTAAGAAAGATTGAAGTGTAAGTCAATGCCGCTCCGCGAAGGGATGACAAGTTTGTGACAAGTGCAATGCACCTCGTTCGTAGAATTTTCATTGGATTCTGGAGATTCGATTGGACCCTTTTCGCCCAGCGGCGCCGGTGGCGGCATATTTCGACGCTGGGCAGAATGCGTGGTTATTGAGCCGTTATGCGGATGTCTTCGCGGGGCTGCGAGAGAGTGCGCTGGCGCAGACCGCCGGCAAACATCAGGCAGTGGCCGATGAAGCCGCGCAACATGCTCGGCTATATGCGGAGGTGCAGGCAGACATCGAGCGCATGAGCACCGAGCGGTGGCGGACTCAGATGGTGGAGGTGATGGCTGACCTGCTGGCGAGCGCGAAGCGCCGGGGACACGTCGACCTGGTGCGGGATGTGATTCAGCCCTGGAGTACGACAATGCTTGTCCTGCTGAACGGTGGGGACGCTGCGGAGTCTGAACGGTTGAGGGAGATCAGTAAACAGATGTTTCCGGTGAACGCCGGCAGGGTTCGCAGCAAGCTGGCCGCGTGGCGGTCGAAGCGGGCTCAGGCTGAGTTGGATCGCATGTTGGAGAGCGCGCGGCTGAAGGTGGGGCGGTCGATGTTTTTTGGATTGACGCAGACGCTGGCGAGCTTTCTGGCGAAGGCGTGGCTGGCGCTGCTGGAGAACCCGGGAGAGATGGAGAGGTTAGTTGGCGACCCTCAGCTTCTGTCGGGGGCGACAGAAGAACTGCTGCGGTATGCCGGGGTGGTGCATACGTTTTATCGGCGGGCGTTGCGGGATGTGCGGATTGATGAGGCGGAGATCCTTGCGGGGCAGTTGGTGATTCTGAAACTGGACGCAGCGAACTTCGATCCGGAGAAGTTTGAGCGGCCGGAAACTCTGGATGTGGGGAGGCGGGCCGCCGGGCAGTTGGGCCTTGGGACGGGGATGCACGCTTGTGTTGGAGCAGTGCTGGTGAGGATGGCTTGTGCGGTGGTGATGCCGGTTTTCCTGGAGGCGGGACCAGTACTACAGGGGAATGTCCGGTGGACAAGTGATAAGACATTGCTATGGCCGGTGAGCGTCCCTGTCGGGTTTGACACGCTTTAGGGGATGGAGCGAGAGGAAACGTCAGCGGGGGCGATCCTGAGATCGCCCCCGCTGATGGTGCATCGAATTATTCGATGGCTTCGTCAGGTTCCTTCGTGATCAGGCTTCCCCAGGCGGGTTCGGGTGGGCCTTCATCTTCTTCCGCCGGTTGGAAGAGGTCGACGGCAGCTGCTGCGATGGCTTCGAGATCGCGGACCAGGGCAGCGCAGTCTGGGTTTCTTTCGAGGAAGACCGCGAAGCGCGGGTCTTCGGTGACCTTGCCGCCGCCGGCTTGAAAGAGGTCGGGGAGCCGCTCTTCGAACTCGGCTGCAGTCATGTTGTCGTAGTTTTCGGTG
>Ga0070679_100004140_pt1 | contig 13372 bp, 11 predicted proteins | sample KBSC63BmetaG_FD_65652 | JGI IMG/M metagenome (GOLD analysis project Ga0070679, IMG submission 65652) | Corn rhizosphere microbial communities from Kellogg Biological Station, Michigan, USA - KBS C6-3B metaG | ecosystem: Host-associated > Plants > Roots > Rhizosphere | place: USA: Michigan... | reverse complement strand
CCGGCGACCAGCCGGAGACGGATGTGGACCCGACGGGCGGACAGCAGGGCTCCGACCAAGGAGCCGACCGCCATCGCGGACCCGAGGATGCCGAACTCCCCGGCACCCTTGCCGAACACGTGGGTGGCCATCAGGGCCGAGGTGATCTGGAAGTTCATCCCGAAGGTGCCGGCGAAGAACACCATCACCAGGATCATCATCATCTTCGGCTGGCTGCGGATGTAGCGGACGCCCTCGAGCAGCATCCCCGGGGTGCGGGCGACCGGCCGCGGCGAGTGGAGCAGCGTCGGGTCCATGTGCTGCAGCTGCCAGATGACCGCGCCGTACGACAGGGAGTTGATCAGGATCACCCAGCCGGTGGCGTCGGCACCGCCCCCCAGCGCGCCGATCATCAGGCCGGCCAGGCCGGGGCCCATGATGCGGGCGGCGTTGAACGTCGCGGAGTTGAGGCCGACCGCGTTGGTGAGGTCGTCGGGGCCGACCATCTCGGAGACGAACGACTGACGCGCCGGGGCGTCGAAGGCCGAGCCGATGCCGAACAGGAACGCGATGAGGTAGACCATCCACACCTCGGCGGCGCCGGTGACCGCGAGGACACCGAGCACCAGCGAGGCCAGGGCCATCATGAGCTGGGTGAGCTGGAGCAGGCGACGCTTGGAGAAGCGGTCGGCGATGACGCCGGCGTACGGCGAGAGCAGGAGGACGGGCAGGAACTGCAGACCGGTGGTGATGCCGAGGGCGGTGCCGCTGCCGTCGGTCAGGCGCAGCACCAGCCAGTCCTGCGCGACGCGCTGCATCCAGGTGCCGGTGTTGGAGATCAGGCTGCCGAGCGCGTAGCGGCGGTAGTTCGGGTTGTGCAGGGCACGGAACGTGGGGCTCAAGATCTGCTTTCGAATCGCGGGTGGTCAGTCGGAGGTGGCGAGCCGCTCCAGGAGGGGCGCCGCCTGGCGCAGGGTGTTGCGCTCGACGGACGTCAGGTCCTTGAGGCGGCAGGCGAGCCAGGCGTCTCGGCGTGCCCGGTCGGCCAGGACCGTCGTCCGGCCGTGCTCGGTCAGCGAGACCACGACCTGGCGACCGTCGGTCTCGTGGGCGCGCCGGACCACGTAGCCGCCTTCCTCGAGGGCGTTGACGGTGCGGGTCATGCTCGGCGGCTGGACCCGCTCGCTGGCGGCGAGCTCGCCCACCGTGAGGTCGCCCTTGCGGAACAGGCAGCCCAGCACCGCCATCGCGCCGATGCTCAGCGGGTTGTCGGGGTGGCGCTCGTTGGCGAGTCGTCGCCGCAGGCGCATGACGCTGACCCGGAGCTCGCTCGCGAGCCCCGCATCGGTGCGGGCAGCCATCTGGACGGTCGGCATATCGTTAGCATAACTCATTACCCTTGCTAACCATTCCAGGGCCCGCGGGCGAGGGGCGCCACGACGCAGAACGCCGAGCCGTCGGCCGACGGCTCGGCGTTCTGGGCGGTGTGGTGCTCGGGTGCGCTCAGGTGAGCAGGGTGTTGATCGGGTGGATCGCGAAGTAGACCAGGAACAGGGCGGCCACGACCCAGAGCAGGGGGTGCACCTGCGACGACTTGCCCTTGACCGCCTTGATCAGGACGTAGGCGAGGAAGCCGGCGCCGATGCCGATGCTGATCGAGTAGGTGAACGGCATCAAGATGATCGTCAGGAACGCCGGGATCGCGATCTCGGTGTCGTTCCAGGTGATCCCCGACACCTGCTGCATCATCAGGAAGCCGACGAGCACCAGGGCCGGGACCGCTGCCTCGCTCGGGATCACCGCGACGAGTGGGGCCAAGAAGATCGACAGCAGGAAGAGGATCCCGGTCACGATCGAGGCGAGGCCGGTGCGCGCGCCCTCACCGACACCCGAGGCGGACTCGATGTAGGAGGTGTTGGACGAGACGCCCGCCGCACCACCGGCAGCGGCCGCCAGCGAGTCGACCACGAGGATCCGCTGGGTGTTCGGCGGGATGCCGTCCTTGTCCAGCAGCCCGGCCTCGGCGCCGATGGCGGTCATCGTGCCCATGGTGTCGAAGAAGTCGGCCAGCATCAGCGTGAAGACCAGCAGCAGCGCCGTCACGACGCCGACCGACCCGAACGAGCCGAAGAGGTTGAAGTGGAACAGGGTGTCGAAGTGGGGGGTGTCGACGAGCTTGTCCGGCCACTGCGGGACGTTGAGGCTCCAGCCGCCGACCGGGTTGTCCTGGCTCGACCCGAAGTTCCCGATGCTCTCGACGATGATCGCCAGGATCGTGGTGGCGATGATCGCGAGGAGGATGGCGCCGCGGATGCGCTTGACCCACAAGATGATCACCAGCGCCAGACCGATCGCGAAGACGAGCACCGGCCAGCCCTGGAGGTAGAACCCGGTGCCCGGCTGCACCGGCACGGTGCTGTGGGCGGCGTCGGGGACGCGGCGTACGAAGCCGGCGTCGACGAACCCGATGAAGGCGATGAACAGGCCGATGCCGACGGAGATCGCCACCTTGAGCTGTCCGGGAACGGCGTGGAACACCGCCGTACGGAACCCGGTCAGCACCAGGACCAGGATGATCAGGCCCTCGAGCACGATCAGGCCCATCGCGTCGGACCAGCTCATCTGGGTCGCCACCGAGACGGCGAGGAACGCGTTCAGGCCGAGCCCGGTCGCCAGGGCCAGGGGGTAGTTGGCCACGACGCCCATCAGGATCGTCATGACCCCGGCCACCAGCGCGGTGCCGGCGGCGATGGCGGGCAGGTTCGGGCCCGCCCCGCCGCCGAGGAAGTGCCCGTTCTCGTCCTTGGCGAAGCCGAGGATCAGCGGGTTCAGCACGATGATGTAGGCCATCGTGAAGAAGGTGACCACCCCGCCGCGGATCTCGCGCTCGACGGTGGAGCCCCGCTCGCTGATCTTGAAGAAGCGGTCGAGGCCGCTCGCGTTGCCGCGCGGGGCGTTCCGGCGCGGGGTGGGTCCGGACTTGGTCCGGTCTCCGGCATGGCCGCTGGTCTGCTGGTCGCCCTCGGGCTGGTCCGTCACGCGCCGCAGCATGCCACTACGGGGTCCTCTCGGGAAGCACCTGCGACCACGCGGTCCCCACGACTTCTACAGTGTGCCCATGGAGCTGCGCGACGACGACCCGATCGTCCACGAGATCGGGAACCGTACCTACCTCGTCGCGAACGTCGAGCCGCTGGACGTGGACGGCGTACGCACCGTCCAGGTGGGGGTCGCCCTGTGGGTGATCGGGTTCCTCGCGCTGCTGCCGTTCTACGCCCGCCTGAACGACGCCGGACACGGCTGGATGCTGTGGACCTGCGCCGCCGGGTGCGGCCTGGGCCTGCTCGGGCTCGAGTACTGCCGCAGGCGACGCCTGACGCGCGCCGCGCTGCGCGAGGCCGAGACGGGCGACGACCCGGTCTAGGTCACCGCCCCTCGGCGAGAGCTCAGAAGGTCTCGAGCTCCTCGGCGAGCTCGTCGATCACATGGTCCGGAAGGGGCTGCGGCTCGTGGCGCTTGGCCAGCCGCACCTCCGAATGGGCGCCGCAGCCGTGGTTGAACGCGACCACGCGACCGTCGTCGTTGGCATCTCCGTTGGCGCAGACGCCGAAGGACTCCGCGAGCGAGCCCGAGATGCGCACCAGGAAGCCGCACGTCGAGCAGGGCTCCGGAGCCGACTGGGCCAGCGCGGAGTCGGGACCGCTGTCGCCGTCGTACCAGCGCTGGGCCGCCAGCTCGTGGCCCTCGGGAGAGAGCGTGCGGATGCGTCCGAGGCCGAGGTCCTTGGCGACGGTGCGGATCTGCGCGCGGGCGTCGGGGTCGAGCGGGTCGTCGCCGAAGGAGTACGTCGGCACCAGCCGCGGGTCGTCGTCGGCCACCGGCAGCAGGTCGCCGGGCGACAGGTCGCCGGGCTGGATCCGCTCGCGGTAGGGCACCCACGTCGGCGCCACGATCGCGTCGGCGCCGGGGACCAGCACGATCTCGGCGACGGTCACCGCCTTCTGGCGGGAGGCGCGCACCACGGTCACCGACCAGCGCCACCCGACGTAGCCCGGGCGGCGGCAGTCGAACAGGTGGGTCACCACCCGCTCACCCTCGGCCTCCGCGCCGAGGTGGTCGCCCACGTCGGCGGCGTCGACCTCGGCGAGCAGCGCCTCGCGGGCCGTCTCGACCGCGGCCATCGCCACGGTGTCCGCCTTGGCGCTCGAACGGCGGCGCACGGTCGCCACCGCGCCCTCGGCCGGCTCGTCGCCCTCGACACCCGTCATGGTGCCCATCATGTCCGATCCCCGGCGACGCTGTCAGATCGATCCGCGGAGCACTGCTCGACCGGCACTCGCCGATGCAGCCTGTTCGTCCTCCGTCCTGTGCTGCTCGGGCAGGATGGGGGCGTGAGCACGCCGCCGGAATCCGAGGGCCGTTCGGCCAGGGATTCGGTGACGACCGGAGCACGGGCGACGGGGCGCGGCATCAGGTCCATGGCCCGCGGCACCGGGCGCGCCAGCCGGTACGCCGTCCGCACCGCTCGCCGCGCGGCCGGAGCCGAGGGCGCGGAGAGCAGCGGGCTCGCCCGGCTGATCGAGCTCGGCGCGCTGAACGCCGCCGCCGACGCCGCGGTGGCGATCTCGCTGGCCGGCACGCTCTTCTTCCAGGTGCCGACGGCCGAGGCCCGCGGCCAGGTCGCGCTCTTCCTCGGCCTCACCATGCTCCCGTTCGCGATCGTGGCGCCGCTGATCGGCCCGTTCCTGGACCGGTTCGCCCACGGTCGCCGCTGGGCGATCGGCGCCACCATGGCCGTGCGGGCGTTCCTGGCGTGGAGCCTGGCGACCGCCGTCAACGACACGTCCGCCTGGCTCTTCGCCGCCGCCCTCGGGATCCTGGTCGCCTCCAAGGCCTACAACGTGACCCGGGCCGCCGCCGTACCCCGGCTGCTGCCCGACGGCCTCACGCTGGTCACCGCCAACGCCCGGACGTCCATGGCCGGTGTCGTGGGGGTCGTCGTCTCGGCGCCGATCGCCGGGCTGACCTCGCTGATCGGGCCCGAGTGGTCGCTGCGGTACGCCGCCCTGGTGTTCGCCCTGGCGACGGTCCTGGCGATCCGCCTGCCCGGCCGGGTCGACTCCAGCCACGGCGAGGAGTCGCTGGGGTTCCTCAGCGGCGACACCGACGAGAGCCGGGCCGCGCGGGTCGAGCTCGCGGCCGAGCCCACCCGGCCGATCCAGACGGTTCCGCGGGCCGGACGCGGCCGGCCCAAGACGCGGATCCCGGCCTCGATGGCGTTCGCGCTGCGCGCCAACTGCGGGCCCCGCTGGCTGTCGGGCTTCCTGACGCTCTTCATGGCGTTCCTGCTGCGGGCCCACCCGATCGGCGGACACTCGACCAACCTCCTGCTGGCGCTGGTCATCGGCGCCGCCGGCTTCGGCAACTTCGCCGGCATCGCGGCCGGGTCGCTGCTCAAGAGGGTCAACCCGCAGATCACCGTGGTGCTGTGCCTGTTGGCCGACGTGGCCGCGGCGCTCTTCGCGGCGCTGGCCTACGGTCTGGTCTCCCTGATCGTCCTGGGCTTCTGCGCCGGGCTCGCCCAGAGCCTGGCCAAGCTGGCGCTCGACTCTACGATCCAGCGCGACGTGCCCGAGCGGGTGCGCACCAGCGCGTTCGCCCGCAGCGACACCACGCTGCAGCTCGCGTGGGTGATCGGCGGGTTCGTGGGCATCGCGCTGCCCCTGAACTCCCGCCTCGGTCTCACCGTGGCCGCGGTGGTGATGCTGGCGTGGGCGGTGTTCGTGTTCGCCTCACGGCCCCGCCGTCCTACGGCCGCCTCGACCTGACCTCCCCGGGCATTCTGAGTGGGTTTCGGGACGCGCCGGTCAGCCCCTCGCACGCTCGGGTCAGACCCGGCCGCTCCTCAACCTCTTCGCTGATCGGCTCCTTGCGCTCCGCGCAAGAAGCCGCGGTCAGAGCTCCAGCTCGTCGGCGAGGGCGCGGAGGAGCTTGGCCGTGGGGCGCGCCTGGGTGCGGTCGGGGTGACGCCCGTGGCGGTAGGCCTCGCCGACCCCGTCGAGCAACCGGATGGTGTCCTCGACGATGGTCACCATCTCCTCGGGGCTCTTGCGCTTGGCCTGGGCCTGGTTGCGCTGCACGGAGGCCGGCGAGTCGAGGATCCGCACCTGGAGGGCCTGGTCACCGCGACGGCCCTGGGCGATCCCGAACTCGACCCGGGTCCCGGCCTTGAGCGTCGTGGTGCCCTCGGGCAGCGCCTCGGAGCGCACGTAGACGTCGGGCCCGCCCTCCTGGGACAGGAACCCGAAGCCCTTCTCCGCGTCGTACCACTTCACCTTGCCAGTCGGCACGTTCATCCCTCTTCTAGCCGCACGCGCACCGAGGACCGGGGCGAGGACAAACAGTAGGCGTCCCGCCCCCGCGGATTCCAACTGTTAGCCGCACCGCGCCGAGAAGTACCCGCGTGACCCTCTCCCGAGTTCCGTCGTTGGTTCCGCAGACCATCCCCCGAGGAGACCCCATGCGCGCCACCCGGCCCCGCTCCGCACGCTCGATACGCCATCTGCTGTCGCTCGTCGCCGCAGCGGCCCTCGTCACCGGCACCCTCACCCACAGCACGTCGGCGGCGGCTGCGGCGCCCACCGAGGGCACCGTGACCGACTCCTCCACGTCGGTCTCGTGGTCCGGCGGACCGTTCGTGGTCCCCAACGCCACCGGCAACGTCCTCGACGCCCCCGACTGCACCGCGCCGCAGAGCTGCGACGACTTCAGCCTTCGAGTGTCGACCCCGGCCGGGTACGACGCGACCCATGCGCTCCGGATCGAGGTGAGCTGGCCGCAGACGGCCGCGGACTTCGACGTCTACGTCCTCGACGCCCAGGGGAACGAGGTCGGGACGGCCGCCTCGAACGCCGACCCGGAGCAGGTCCTGCTCCCGCCGACCACCGGCACCTACACGGTAAGGGTGGTGCCGTTCCTGCCGCTCGGGCAGAGCTACACCGCCACCGCGACCCTGGTCGACCAGCCGACCCCGCCGCCTCCGGGGACGGCCACGCCGCCCGGGTTCACGACGTACGCCGCCCCCGCAGACCTCAACGGCGACGTCAACAACGCCGGTGAGCCTTCGATCGGCTCGAACTGGACGAGCGGCGCGACGATGTACCAGTCGTCCCTCTCGACCTACAAGGTCCACTTCGACGACAGCGTCTCGCCCGCCAGGGCCACCTGGACCGACGTGTCGGCGACCCCGGCCAACGGCTGCCTCGGCGGAGGGCTGACCAGCCTCGACCCGATCCTGTTCACCGATCCCCGGACGGGACGCACGTTCGAGTCGCAGCTGTCCGGCGTCGACTCGTTGACCTGCTACACCGACGACGACGGCCAGACCTGGAACCCCAGCACCGGCGGCGGCATCCCCTCGGGCGTGGACCACCAGACGGTCGGCGGGGGCGCCTACAGCGCGACCGGGCTCGGCTCGCTGCCGACCTCGACCTACCCGAACGCCGTCTACTACTGCAGCCAGGACATCGCCACGGCGTTCTGCGCCGCCTCCCACGACGGGGGGACGACCTTCGGTCCCGGCGTCCCGACGTACAGCCTGCTCGACTGCGGCGGCCTGCACGGCCACGTGAAGGTCGCCCCGGACGGGACGGCGTACCTGCCCAACAAGGCGTGCGGCAGCAACGCCGCCGTCGTGGTCAGCAAGGACGGCGGCACCTCGTGGTCGGTCGAGAAGGTCCCCGGCAGCAGCCCCAGCGACGCCGACCCGTCGGTGGGTGTCGGGGCCAACGGCACCGTGTACCTCGGGTACGTCGGCTCCGACGGCAAGCCGGCCGCGGCCGTCAGCCACGACCAGGGCACGACCTGGTCCACGCCGCAGCCCGTCGGGACGGAGTTCGGCGTGAAGAACGCGGTGTTCCCCGCGATGGTCGCAGGTGACGACGATCGCGCCACTCTGGCCTTCCTGGGCACCGACAAGGCCGGCAACTACCAGAGCCAGACCGACTTCAAGGACGCCGAGTGGCACCTCTACCTCGCCACGACGTACGACGGTGGCCGGACCTGGGTGTCCAGTGATGCGACCCCGAACGACCCGGTGCAGCGGGGCTCCATCTGCACCGGCGGGACCACGTGCGGCAACGACCGCAACCTGCTCGACTTCATCGACGTGACCGTCGACAGGACCGGCCACGTGGAGGCGGCGTTCGCGGACGGGTGCATCGACGCGTGCGTCACCGACACCAGCCACAACAGCGACGACGGCCCGGCCGACGCGCAGGCGGCGTACGCCACGATCGCCCGGCAGAGCAGCGGCCTGGGCCTGTTCTCGGCGTACGACCCGGCGGTGAACCTGCGGCTGTCGAAGCAGCACGTGGCCCTGCACCGCAACGGCACCTTCACCGGCCGCCTGGTGATCCGCAACACCGGTCGGCGGACCGCCCACGACGTCGTCGTCCGGCTCAGCGACGGCTCGCGCCGCGTCGGGCGCACCGTGCTCGCTCGGTTGCGACCGGGGGCGACGGCTCACGTGCGCTACGTGTGGCAGGCGACGCCGGGCAAGCACCGGTTCACCGGGTACGTCGACCCCCGCAACCGGATCCACGAGTCCGACGAGGCCGACAACCGCCGGGTCACCCGAGGGAGGGGCTGATGCGACGCGCCCTCGCCTCGGCGTCGTCGACCGCGCTTCTGCTCGTCCTGGCGGCCTGTGGCGGCCACGACAGCACCGGCCGGATCGGCGAGGCCGATGCGGGTGACCCCGACGCCGCAGGATTCTCGACGGCCGCGGACACCACCACCTGCGTGGCCGACGCGCACGCCGTCTCCTCCACCCCGGACGACTACCCCTCGGACTTCCCCATGCCGGCCGGCGTCGTGGTCTTCCACGTCGAGGACCGCGGCGCCGACGGCGTCATCGCCACGGGTGTCACGGACACGCCCTTCGGCGAAGTGCTGAGGTCCATGAACGCTGCCACGAGCGCGGGCTACCGGGTGACCAGCGGCGAGACGGAGGAGGCGGACGCCGAGGCGAACTGGACCGGCCACGGGTTCGTCGGGCGCTGGGCGATCAAGCGGTCCGCGACCTGTCCCGGCGAGACCGTGCTCCAGCTGCTGGCGAAGAAGTCCGCCTGACCCGGGCCGCCGGCCGGCGGCAGTCAGGCGCAGGGCAGGCGGGGCGGCGTACCACTGAGACGTGACCAGGAACGCCGGAGCGCCGACGTGGCCGTGACCCGACCCGCGCACCCCCGAGAGCACGGGCCGCTCGCGGGGGTCGGTGGACGAGTCCGGCTCGCGCGGTACGCCGCGCGGCTGTCCACCGTCGTCTCGCGCACGGTCCGAGGCGGCTCCGGCACGGTCATCGGCGGGCGGGTGCTGCAGGCTGCAGCACCCGCCGCCGTCAGCACGCTGGCTGCCGGGAGGCACACGACCCTGGTCACCGGCACCAACGGCAAGACCTCGATCGCCGCCCTGACGGTCGCCGCTCTCGGCAGCGCCGACGTCGGCTCCAACCGCGACGGCGCCAACACCGGCGCCGGCATCGCCGGGACCTTGGCGACCACCGACGCCTCGCGCCTGGTCCTCGAGACCGACGAGGGCTGGCTCGCGTGGGCCGTGCGGGAGACGCGACCCGAGCTCGTCGTCCTGGCCAACCTCTCGCGCGACCAGCTGTCCCGGCACCACGAGGTGGGAGCGCTGGCCGCCGGCTGGCGCTCCGTCCTCGCCGGTGCCCCCACCGTCGTCGCCAACGCCGACGACCCGGCGGTCGTGTGGGCGGCCCTCTCGGCACGAGCGCAGGTCTGGGTCGGTGTCGGGTCGCGCTGGCACGACGACTCCCAGGTGTGCCCGTCCTGCGGCGGACGCTGCCTGGCGGACGCCTCCGACTGGCGGTGCACCTCGTGCCACCTACGTCGGCCCGAGCCCACGTGGTGGCTCGCCGACGACGTGCTCCACGGTCCCGGCGTACGGATCCCGCTCCGGCTCGACCTGCCCGGCCACTTCAACCGGGCGAACGCGGCCCTGGCGGTCGTGGCCGCGGTCACCGGTGCAGGCGTTGCCCCCGAGGACGCGGCCGCGCGCCTGGGCGAGGTGCGGTCGGTCGCCGGCCGCTACGAGCGCGTCCACTACCGCGGCCACGATCTGCGTCTGCTGCTCGCCAAGAACCCCGCCGGCTGGCTCGAGCTCCTCGACGTGCTCGCGTCCGACAGCCGCCCCGTGGTCCTGCTGTTCAACGCCGACGGGGTGGACGGACGCGACCCCTCGTGGCTGTACGACGTCTCGTTCGCCTCCCTGCGCGGCCGCCGGGTGCTGGTCCAGGGGCGGCGTGCCACCGACCTGCTCGTGCGTCTCGAGCTCGACGGCGTCGAGGCACTGCACGTCCCGGGGTCGCTGGCCGAGGCCGTGTGGCGGCTGCCCGCCGGGCACGAGGTGGACGTCGTCGGCAACTACACCGCGTTCCAGCGGGCGCTGCGCGAGGTGCGCCGTGCCTGACGACCTGACCGTCGTCCACGTCTACCCCGAGCTCCTCGGCACGTACGGCGACCGGGGGAACCTGCTCGCCCTGGTGCACCGCGCCGAGGCACGCGGCCTGCGATGTCGCGTGGTCGAGGTGGCCGTCGACGCCGCCCTGCCCCGTCTCGCCGACGTGTACGTCGTGGGGGGCGGCGAGGACTCCGCCCAGCTGCTCGCGGCCCGGGCGCTCCTCGCCGACCGCCAGGCTCCGGTCGTGCTCGGCGCCCACCCGACCCTCGCCGTCTGCGCTGGGCTGCAGCTGCTCGCGCGCAGCTTCGAGGACGGGCAGGGCCGGGTGCATCGCGGCCTGGGGCTGCTCGACGTCACCTGCGGCCGGCTGCCGGAGCGGGCGGTCGGCGAGGTCGTCAGCGAGCCGGCCGGCCTGGACCTCCCGACCCTCACCGGCTACGAGAACCACAGCGGGACCGCCGAGCTCCACGACGGAGCGGAGCCTCTGGGGCGCCTGGTGGCCGGGACCGGGAACGGCGACGGCCGGTCGGAGGGCGTGCAGCAGGGCCACGTGCTGGCGACGTACCTCCACGGCCCGGTGCTCGTCCGCAACCCCGCTCTCGCGGACCTCCTGCTGACCCGGGCCGCCGGACCGCTCGCGCCCTACGACGACCCGGACGTCGACCGGCTCCGGGCCGAGCGCCTCGACGCCGCGGACCCCCGGCGCCACCCGACGCTGCGGAACCTGCTCGGGGGCTGACCGTCGGGTGGGCCGCGGTCAGGTCAGCCGGGCCGCGACCACCCGGTCGAGCACCCCGAGCGGCAGGGCCCCGCTGTCGAGCACCGCGCTGTGGAAGCGGCGTACGTCGAACCGGTCGCCCTGGCGCTCCTCGGCCTCGCGGCGAATCCGCTGGATCTCGAGCCGGCCGATCATGTACGACGTGGCCTGGCCGGGTGTGCAGATGTAGCGGTCGATCTCGGGGCGGCAGACGCCCTCGGTCAGGGGGGAGTTGGCCATCATGTAGTCGATCGCCTGCTGCCGGCTCCACCCCAGCGCGTGGATGCCGGTGTCGACGACCAGCCGGCAGGCCCGCATCGAGTCGGCGCTGAGCATCCCCATCCGGTCGATCGCGCCCGTGTAGAGCCCCATCTCGTCCGACAGCCGCTCGGTGTAGAGGCCCCAGCCCTCGGAGTACGCCGAGTTGTTGAGGTGGCGGCGGAACGTCGGCACCGAGTCGGGCAGCTCGGCCGCGATCGCGAGCTGGAGATGGTGGCCGGGCACGCCCTCGTGGAACGCCATCGCCTCGAGCTCGAAGCGGCCCCAGGACGCCGGGTCGGTGACGTTGACGAAGAACGTGCCTCCGCGCGAGCCGTCGGCCGCCGGCGGGAAGTAGAACGCCTTGGCCCCGACCTCGGTGCCCTGCACGGCGCAGGGCGCCTTCGGCACGACCTCGAACCACTCCCCCATCGCGCGCTCGGCCCGGGCGAGCGCGACCTTCGACTGCTCGACCAGCTCCTCGGCGGTCTCGAAGTGCAGGGCGGGATCGCTGCGCATCGCCGCGAAGATCTCGTCGAGGTCGTCGCTGCCGGCAGCCTCGGGCCCGAGCGCGCGGTACTCGCCGGCGAGCTGGGCGACCTGGGCCAGGCCGATCTCGTGGATCTCCTCGGCCGACTTGTCGGTGGTGGTGAAGTACCGGAGCGTCGCGGCGTACGCCTCGTCGCCGCCGTCGAGCCAGCTCAGCCCGCACCGGTCCTCGGGCCGCGCCGCGGGCAGCACCGCCTCGAGCGCGTCGCGGTAGGCGGAGAGGCCCGGGCGGACCGACCGCTCGACGCGGGCCCGGAGGTCGGCGCGCAACGCGTCGGCGTCCACGTCGTCGGGGATGCGGACGGCGGCCACGAGCGGGTCGTCCTCGAGCGGCCGGTCGAGCAGGCGCTCGAGCTGGGCGAGCGTCTCGCGCACCGCGAACTCCGCCGAGACCCAGCCGCCGTCGGCCGCGTTGCGGACCCGCTCGGCCAGGTGGTGGAGGTTGCCCCCGACCGAGTCGAGCTTGGCCGGCATCTGCTCGGCGACGGTCGCATCGGGCACCGACAGCAGACCCAGGACCAGCGGCAGCTGGACCTGCGGACCGCTCACCGGGTTGGCGGCGAGCCCGGTCAGCGGCGCCTCGACCAGGTCGGCGTTCGCGATCGCCGAGGCCGCCACCACGTCCCGGGTCAGGCGCGACTGCTCGTCGAGCCCACCGGGGTCCACGCTCTCGGCGCGCTGCGCGAGACCGCGCAACGTCGCGACGAAGCGCTGCTCGACCTCGCGGCTGCAGTCCTCGTACCGCCCCACGTCCCCGTAGTCGCCGAGCATGTGCCGCCAGGTGGGCCTGGCCTCGAGCAGCGCCGACCAGTAGTCGTCGGCCAGGCGCGTGACGTCGTCGCTCACCGGTGTCCTTCCGAGCGGGATGGGGACCCCCAACCTAGCCAGACGTCGGGACGGCGCTCGCACGGCCGGCTCAGTCGGCGCGGGCGTCGGCGCCGTGACCCTTCCCGGCCAGCCCGAGCTGCGCGGCGGTCTCCTCCCGCATCTGCACCTTGCGGATCTTGCCGGTCACCGTCATCGGGAACTCGTCGACGACCAGGACGTAGCGCGGGATCTTGTAGTGGGCCAGCCTGCCCGTGCAGAACTCCCGGACCCCGGCGGCGTCGAGCGGGGTCGCGCCCTCGCGGAGCTTGATCCAGGCCGCCAGCTCCTCGCCGTACTTCTCGTCGGGGACCCCGATCACCTGGACGTCCTCGATGTCGGGGTGGCCGTAGAGGAACTCCTCGATCTCGCGCGGGTAGATGTTCTCGCCGCCGCGGATCACCATGTCCTTGATCCGGCCGACGATGTTGCAGTAGCCGTCCTCGCGCATCTCGGCGAGGTCGCCGGTGTGCATCCAGCCGTCGG
>Ga0070679_100004139_pt1 | contig 13372 bp, 13 predicted proteins | sample KBSC63BmetaG_FD_65652 | JGI IMG/M metagenome (GOLD analysis project Ga0070679, IMG submission 65652) | Corn rhizosphere microbial communities from Kellogg Biological Station, Michigan, USA - KBS C6-3B metaG | ecosystem: Host-associated > Plants > Roots > Rhizosphere | place: USA: Michigan... | reverse complement strand
CACACGATTCAGATTCCCACCGACAAGATCCGCGATCTGATCGGACCCGGCGGCAAGGTCATCCGCGGCATCGTCGAGGCCACCGGCGTCAAGATCGATGTGGACGATACCGGCAGGGTCAACGTGGCTTCGAGCGACGCCGATGGTCTGGCTCGCGCGATCCAGATGATCAGCGATATCACCGCTGTTCCCGAGGTCGGCAAGACGTATCTCGGCAAGGTGGTTCGCCTGGCCGAGTTCGGCGCGTTCGTCGAGATCTTTCCCGGCACCGACGGTCTTCTCCACGTCTCCGAGATCGCGGAGCATCGTGTCAAGGAGGTCAAGGACGAGCTTCGCGAAGGCGATCAGATTCTGGTCAAGGTGCTCTCCATCGAGGGCAACCGCATCAAGCTCTCGCGCAAGGCGGTTCTCCGCGAACAGCGCGCCAAGCTGGGACTGCCGGAACCCGGGCAAGTCGGCATCGACGGACCGAATCCTCCGGCGGACGCTCGTTCTCGTGCGGCGGCTTCGGAAGAGAACGACGACGATGAGGATGGAGACGACTTCGACGACAATGAGAGTGAGGAGTCGGACGATGAGCCGAACTTCAACCGTGCGGACGGTGCTCCTGCGACCGCCGGTTCAGGCGCTCCTGCGGGTCCCGGCGGCCAGCGTCGTCCCGGCGGCAGGCGTCGCCGCGGCGGACGCCGTGGCGGTTCGGGTGGCGGCGCTCCTCGTAACGGCGGTAATGGCAACCAGTAATTGTTGTGGAACACGATCGGAGAGGCCGCGCTATCAGCGCGGCCTCTCTGCTTTTGTTCCATCTGCCGATCTATTTCGATCTTGAGGTTCCAGCTGATGCTGCTCGGAGGACGATCGCACGAACGATGGACGATATGGGCTGGCTTTGCGGCGTTGTGCGTGCTGGTGTCGAGTTCCTGGCTGCTGCCCTTCGAAGCGAATGACGGACCTTGGTCGCTGGTGAAGCAAAGCTGCTTCTACGGAGTGGTCGGGCTTGTTGTTGCCCTCGTTGGCAGCTACCGTTCTCTTTGGAGCAGGCTGCAAAGAAACGCGGCTGCGCGGCTGCGATTGGCCGGGGCGAGCGTCATGCTATTCGGCGTGCCTGCCGTGGTACGAACCTGGACGCAGCATGGCGTGTCCGATGTTGATCAGGCGGCGCTCTTTGGGCTGGTTCCGTTCGTCGTTGTGGTCGCCGCGATGGGACGCGAGCCCCTTGCCGGGGAGGAATTTGCGGTCAGGCGATTCTTCGCGCCTGCGCTGGCGGCCTTTTGCGGCGTGCTTCTGGCGCTCTCTTTCGGCTTACCGGTATCGGTGCGTGCAAGAGCCATGTTCGGTGCGGTCCTGGCAGTTGTTGTTGTGGTCGGTCTGGCGAGTGCGAGGATCTACCGGCTGCTGCGCGGGGTCGGGATGATGGAGGCATTTGCCGTCGTGTGTCTGTCGAATGCGATGTTTTTGGCGGCTTGCAGTCCGTTTTCCGATGGAAACTGGAGAGACGAAGCCGCGTCGCTGGTCTCGCTCTCTTCTCTCTACTATCTACTCGAACTGGTTTTGTTGATCTGGCTGCTGCGGAAGATGTCTCCCGTGCGTCTCGCCGCTCGCTATCTGGTGGTGCCTCTGCTGATCGTCCTTGAGGGACTGGTGATGCTGCGGCCTGATTTCACGCTGCGAATAGAAGTTGGACTGACTCTACTCGTGTCGGGGACGGGGTATCTTTTGCTTTCGCGAAGACAGAATTCTGATTCTGTGTTGTCGATACGGTAGGTTTTCCGCTCATCGGAGCGGTACACTGCGATGAATGGCTGCTTCTATGTACATTGTGGTGGAAGGTGTGGACCCCGGGTTCGACACCTTTGTGAACGGACGCTCGCTGGCGCGGCATGAAGATGCCTTGGAAAAGCTGGCGCTGTCGCTCGGCGTGCGACCGCTGATTGAGTTTTTTTCGGCGGACGAGAACTCGATGGCGCTGCTGATCGAAGAGGGCGCGGGAGATCAAGAGCTGCTGCGTCGCCTTCCCCCGCCGCAGTGGTACGCGCCTGCCGACGGGTTGAAGACGGTTGAGGCGCTTTTGCAGGCATTGCGCGACGACCCGCAGCAACTGGGAACCGAGGGCAAGCAGGTGCTGTCCGAGTTGAAAGAGTACGCCGAAGTTCTGGAAAAGGCCGGTGACAGAGACTTACGCTGGCATTTGGCGGTCAGTTGGCGTTAGTGATGTCCGGTCCTTCCCTTGAATCTTCTGAATCTTCTGAATCTTCGATTCGGGACAGTGCTCCACAAGTGCACTTAGTGACGAGTTTCGGTTGAGCCGACCGTGGTGGCAGAGACGTCGCCCTGACCAAGCTTGCGATGGAAGAGATTGAAGACCAGGCCGTAGAGGCTGTAGGCAAGCTCGGGGTCGTAGCGGGGGCCTTCGTCGCGCATGAAGGCGTGGGCTCCGTTGACCTCGTGCCAGCTTAGCTTGATGCCGAGTTCGTTGAGCCGGGCCAGCACTGTCAGCCGTCCTTCGAGCGGAATGTGCGGGTCCTGGCGACCCCAGATCATGAGGAGTTCGCCCTTGATGTCGGCAGCGCGCTGGAGCGAGTCGTCCTTCATCCCCTTGCCGAGGCCGCCCTTGTGGATGTCGGTGGCGTAGAAGCAGGCGGTGGCAAGCACATCGGGGTTCATGGCGGCGCGGAAGGCGAGGTGGCCGCCGAGGCAGATGCCGAGCGCGCCGATCTGCCCGGTGCAGTCGGGGCGGCTCTTGAGGTGGTCGATCGCGGCGCGGGCGTCGGCGTCGTAGTTCTCAAGCGGCTTGGTGGTCTTGAGCGCGTTGCCTCGGTCCGAGCCCGTCTGGTCGTAGGCGAAGACGGTGCCCGCAGGCTCGAACTCGTGGTAGACCTCGGGCATGGCGACGATGTATCCCTGTCCGGCGAGCAGGCAGGCGGTGCGATGGATGGGAGCGGTGATCTGAAAGATCTCGGAGTAGAAGACGATGCCGGGATAACGTCCGGGAGCCGCCGGCCGGACGATGTGGGTGCGCATGGGGCCGCTTGCGGTGGCCAGGTCTATGTGTTCGTCGCTGATGATGATCATGATCTTCCTTGGATTTGCTGATGGCTGGTTGTTGCAGTCTTCCGCTCCTTCAAGAATAGCCGTTTCCGGAAAAATACGGACAAAACGGGTAGCATAGAGGCAGAGTCTGGCTGGAGGGGTGCTTTGATCGGGTTTCGGCGGTTTGCGGTTCTGGCAGTGGCGGTTCTGGCGGTTTGTGGAACGGGAGCTTACGCACAGCAGGCGAAGCCGTTGGGCGCAAAGGCGCAGCAGATGCCGGAGTATCTGAAGGGTGCGGGAATCGTGGAGCGGCTGAATCAGCCGCTGCCGCTCGACGCCGCGTTTGTCGATGACGCTGGCAGGCAGGTAACGCTGGGGACGTACTTCCACCAACGTCCCATCGCGCTGGCGCTCGTGTACTTCAAGTGCAAGATGATGTGTCCCCAGGTCATGCACGGCCTGGCGGTGGGGCTGAAGGAGACCGGGCTGACGGCAGGCAAGGACTTTGACGTCGTAATCGCGAGTATCGACCCGAAGGACACTCCGGAAGATGCCGCTGCGGCCAAGAAGACGTTCCTCGCCCAGATGGGACAACCGGAGGCCGGCGACAGCGTTCACTTTCTGACCGGGCAGGCTGCGTCGATTGCGGCGCTGAGCGGAGCGACGGGCTTCAACTATGTGCCGATTCCAGGCCCGGACGGAAAGATGGACCAGTTTGCCCATTCGAGCGTGGTTATGTTCGCCACTCCGGAAGGGAAGATGTCGCAATATCTCGCGGGAATCGATTATTCGGGCAGGGATGTCCGGCTGGCACTGGTGGATGCCTCGCACATGAAGATCGCCACGGCCAAGGATCTCTTCCTGATGTATTGCTGCAACTACGAGCCATCGTCGGGCAAGTATACGGTGGCGGTGCTGCGGCTGCTGGGACTGTCGGGGATGGTGACGCTGGCCGGGATCGGCCTTGGGTTCTACTTCCTTAAAAGGAGTCGAAGATTGCCCGGAACTCCTGCCTAGAAAAATCGAGTAAAGATTGCCGACGCCCAACCGCTCGCACAACTTGCGAATGGCTGGGCGTTGTCCGGTTCAGGCAGCGACGGTCTTCACAAAGATGCCTTGAAAGGCGCGGCGCACCTCGGCGAAGACGATCAGCCAGAGCAGCGTGGTAAGCAACGCCAGAGGCAGGCCCGCCGGGGCCATCAAAAAGTGAAATATCAGGATGTTGACCAGCACTGGCCCCAACAGCACGAGCGCAAGCGGAACGAAGCGGTTGGCCAGAAGCAGCATGCCTCCGGTGATCTCCAGCAGAAAGATGCCGACCAGCGCATGGGAGACGAAGAGCGTGCTGAGGTATTGCCCAGCCAGCCCGGACGGCGGAGGCATGGGGATGAAGTGGAAGAAACCATTCAGCCCGAAGACCAGGAAGATGAGGCCAAGCAGGTTGCGGGCGATCAGAGCGGCGACTTTCATGATGTTCTCTCCTTGGGGGATGCGGATTATGCGGCGATGGTCCGGACGTGTTCCAGAACCGGCTTCAAGAATGTCTCGCGATCGACTTTGCCGGCGTTGAGCTGCGATGCTCCGCCTGCGGTAATGAACTTCACATCGGTGACACCGATGAACCCGAGGATCGCTTTCACGTAAGGCTCGATAAAGTTCATCCCCTCGGTTGGAGTGCCGGCCTGGTAGACTCCGCCGCTGGCGACCAGGACGGTGGCTTTCTTGCCCGTCAACAGGCCTTGCGGCCCATTCGCGTTGTAGGAAAAGGTGCGCCCGGAGCGAACGACCTGATCGATCCACAGCTTGAGCACGGAGGGGACGGAGAAGTTGTGCATGGCGACTCCGAAGACATACTCGTCGGCTTGTTCCAGTTCGGCGATCAGCTCCTCTGACGAGGCGATGATCGCCTTTTGCTCCGGCGCGCGGGCGTCCTCCGGCGTATAGGAGGATGCGATCCAGGCGGCATCGAGCGGTTTCGGAGGATTTGCGGCCAGATCACGATAGATCGCTGTGCCATCGGGATGAGCGGCTTTCCAGCTTTTGACGAATTCGCGGGTCAGTTCGCGACTGATGGAATTTTCAAGCGGGCTTGAGTCGAGTTGCAGTAGTTTGGGCATGGTGCTCTCCTTTAAATCGACATACGATGTTTAGGCATCTATTGTCGTCGTAATATAGACGACATGTGTTGTTTATTGGATTCTTTTTATTGTTTGGTACCCTCTAATCGGAAGAGGTCTTCATGCCAATCTCCGATTGTGAGGTACGCGATCCACGCATCCGGCGCACACGGCAGCTTTTGCAGTGCGCGTTGCGGACCTTGATGGAAAAGAAGAGCTTCGACGAGATCTCGGTGCAGGACATCACCGAGGAGGCTACGGTGAACCGGGCCACCTTCTACGACCACTACACCGACAAGTACGCTCTGCTGGACGCGATGGTCGGCGGCGGCTTCCATAAGCTGCTTGCTGAGCGCAACATCGGGTATGACGGTACCTGCCCCTCGGCGGCGAGCGCCATCATCCTGGCGGCGTGTGACTATCTCTCGCGTGAGTTTGGCTGCAAGGCGGAGTGCGGGCGTCAGAGCGCCTTTGAGCCGCTGATTGAGGCGGCCATTACGGCCGCGATCCGCCGCATCCTGATGGGGGGGATGCCAAGGGCCGGTTCCATTACGGGAGTACCGCCGGAGATGATTGCCACGACCGCCAGTTGGGCGATCTATGGAGCGGTCAAGGAGTGGGTCCACATGGAGAACCGGCCTGCTGCGGAGGAGATTGTTCCGGTCATCCTGCGGCTGGTGCTGCCAATTCTCGCGGCGGCAGGTCCGGTGGAATCCGAGGAGTTGTCGGTTGCGCAGGGTTAGCGATTCTGTCGGGATGAGGCCTGGCTATAGCAATCGGGATAGAAAGTGTGCGGTAGCAGCGTGACCGGGATGTGGGCGGAAAACTTTCGTGAGTGGCTTCAGGAGCGCGCAGCCGAGGCAGGTTTCGACACGGCCGGGGTTGCGCCTGTGTATGGGGCCGAAAGCGAGGCCGGCCAAGTGGATGCGAGCCGGTTTGCCGACTGGGTGGACGCAGGCCGGGCCGGGGAGATGGAGTATCTGAAGCGCAGGAATGAGCAGGGGGTGCTGCTGCGCAGCGGCGTCGAGGTAGCGATGCCATGGGCGCGGTCGGTGGTGGTTTGTGCGGTGAACTATAACGGCGAGGGGCCGCTCTCGATCGAGCCTGCCGGGATCGAGACCGGGTGGATTGCCCGCTATGCGTGGAGCGGCCGGGCTGTAGAGAATCCCGAAGGCGGCGAGGGACTGGCGCCTTCGGACTATCACGATGAGATGCTGGGCCGGTTGCGGGGAGTAGAAGCGGCTCTGCACGAGCGGTATGGGTGCGAGACGAAGTGTTATGTCGATACCGGGCCGCTGGTGGAGCGGGCGGCGGCGGCCAAGGCAGGAGTGGGATGGATTGGCAAGAATGCCTGCGTGATCAACCAGAAGCTGGGGTCGTGGCTGCTGCTGGGCGTGATTGTTACCTCGTTGGAGGTGGCCGGGGACACGGTGTTGGAGATTGCGGCGGATCGCTGCGGAAGCTGTACGCGTTGCATCGACGCTTGCCCCACCGATGCTCTGTTAGAGCCTCGCCAGATGGATGCTTCACGCTGTATCTCCTATCTGACGATTGAGAAAAAGGGGACGATTGCGGAGGAGTTTCGCGAGTCCATGGGGCGTCAGGTCTTCGGGTGCGATATCTGCCAGGATGTGTGTCCGTGGAACCGGAAGGCTCCGGTGGCGAAGCGAGAAGGGATGTTGACACGGCAGGAGATGGTGAATCCGGAGTTGGGGTGGCTGGCGGCGATGGATGCGCCCGCGTTCAGGCGATGGTTCAAGGGCTCACCCGTGGAGCGGACGCGCAAGAAGCGGCTGCACCGGAACGTGGCCATTGCGATGGGCAACAGTGGCGAGGAGCGATTTGTGCCTCAATTGGAGGCGTGGAGCGCGGGTGAGGACGAGGTGCTGGCGGAGAGCGCGCGGTGGGCGCTGGGACGGATCGGCGGGGCTGTGGAGAAGGGCTGAAACGGCTGCCGCGCTCTGCTAGCATCGAAGGCAGCGGTAGCATTTTCAACGGCTGTCGCGATCGTTCTATGGCCTCTACCGTTCCCGAGAAGACCGTTCCGCCTGAACCCGCTGAGCCGGGAGCCGTGATCGAGGCGGCGAAGAAGGAATTGCCGCCGAAGCCGATTGAGGAGGTGCGTCCGGTAGTGCCGCGGAGCGGCCTCTGGCCGCAGATCGTGGCGCTGGCTCACTACCTGATGCGGACAGAGGTGCATACCTATGCGTTCAGCGTGGCGGCGAACTCGATCCTGTCCCTGTTTCCATTTATAGTGCTCTTGCTGACGGTCTGCCGCCGGGTCTTCCATTCGCGGTCGATGGAGAGCGTGGTCAGCGAGATGATAAAGGGCTTCCTGCCAACGGGACAGGACTTCGTGATGCGCAACATGCAGTTGCTGGCGCACCCGCACAAGCGGACGGAGATCTTTTCGCTGGTGATGCTGCTGATTACGTCGACGGGGGTATTTCTGCCGCTGGAGGTGGCTCTTAATAATGTCTGGGGAGTGAAACAGAACCGGAGCTATCTTCGTAATCAAGCTGTATCCGTGGGGCTGGCGCTCGCCGTGGGCGTGCTGGCTATGGCATCGGTGGCGTTTACGACGGCGCAGGACACGGTGCTGGCGTGGGTCTTCTTCGGGCACACGCAGAATGTGGTGTTTCACTTCTTTACTGTGTTCTTTATGCAGATTTGCGCGGGAATCGCCAGCATCCTGCTGTTTTTCCTGATCTACTGGGTGCTGCCGAACCGGAAGATCCCGGCGCGGGCGGTTCTGCCGACGGCGATTGTGACGGGCCTGCTCTGGGAGGGCGCCAAACATCTATACATGCGCGCTCTGCCCTGGCTGGACTTTCAAGCGGTGTACGGGCCTTTTTATATTTCAGTGGGGCTGATGATGTGGGCGTTTCTGTCGGGCCTGCTGTTGCTGGCGGGAGCGCATTTTTCGGCGACGCGCTATGCGTTGTGGACGGCTCGGCAAGAGGCACGGCAGCAGGCAGAGCAAGAGGCGCGGGAGAAGAAGGCGTAATGCTGGACGCAATGAGATTACGGGTGCCGGGATGGGCGAAGCGCCTGCCGTCAGGGCTGGTGGGGGCTGCGTTGCTGCTCTCGCTATGGTTCTGCGTGCTCCTGCTGTTGCGCCTGTTGCCGGGCCGGTGGGGAACGTTTTTCAATCTGATCGAAATCTTCGTGGGGGTGGCGCTGGTGGCGGTCGCGGCGGGCCTGCTGCTGCAGGTGGTGCGGCGGCGGATGTTGTGGAGCCTGCGTAATAAGCTGGTGCTGACGTACCTGCTGATCGGGCTGGCGCCGGTGGTGTTGTTCGTGACGCTGGTGCTGATCTCGGCCTACATCGCGACCGGACAGTTTGCGATCCACCTGGTCGATTCGCGGCTGCAGGCAGAGTTGAGCCAGATGGCCGGGGCGAATGAGCACCGCGCCGAACTGATCGCCCAAGTGCTGGAAGGGAGTCCCTCGGCAGCGGAACTGGAGCAGAGGGATGTGGCGGCGAGTGCCGACATGGCACGGCTGCGGCTGCTACCGGAGACAAAGGCATATGTTGACGGGGTGGCAATTCCCCTGGACCCGATCGACGAGAAGACGCCGATGGGATTGCCGCCGTGGGCCTCGCAGTTGAAGGACGGATCGTTTCAGGGGCTGGTGCTTGATGGCGGCGATCTATACCTGGTGGTCCTGCATCAGCAGAAGCTGACGGATGGGAGGTTGTTCACGCTGGAAAGCAGCGTGTTCGTCGATAGCAGGCTGATGGATTCGATGGCGGATGGATTGGGCAGAGCGGCCCTGTTTCCGCGGAAGATGAAGAGCCTGGCGGAGGAGCGCCGGGCGGCGGTGGCGGCTGCCGACAACAGGGCGGTCTCCGCCGCATCGGGCAAGGGCTCCGGCGTGGCGGGCCTGGCAACCGGGACCAACTGGATCGTGGGCGGCAGCGAGCCGCCGGGACAGAACTTTGCGGATATCCGCGTGCGCTTCGGCTCCGAGACCGCGATCACCGATTGGGGCACGGGAGATGGCGACAACATTCTGATCGAGGTGGACTCGCGGCCCACGCTGCTCTACCGGCAGCTTTTCGGCGCGTCGCTGGGCGGCATTGTGACCAGCCAGATTCTCAATGGGCTGATCGCGTTGTGCGTGGTGTTCGCGTTGATCGAGGCACTGGCGCTGTTCATGGCGATCCGGCTGAGCCGGACGATTACAGCTTCGGTCGCGGACCTGTACGAGGCGACGCAGGCGATCGACCACGGCAGGTTGGATTACCGAATCGGAGTCACGCGGCAGGACCAGCTTGCGGAGTTGAGCCGGTCGTTCAACGCGATGACCGGATCGCTGCAGCGGCTGCTGGTCGAGCAGAAAGAGAATGAGCGGCTGCAGAACGAGATCTCCATCGCGCAGGAGGTGCAGTCGAACCTGTTTCCGCATCATGTCTCGAACCTTGCGAACCTGGAACTGCATGGGGTCTGCCGCCCGGCGCGGTCGGTCAGTGGAGACTACTACGATTTTCTGATCTTTCACAAAGAGGCGAATGACGGTGTGCCGGCGCGGCGGGAGACAGGGGTAGGCATTGCGCTGGGAGACATCAGCGGGAAGGGAATCTCGGCGGCGCTGCTGATGGCGACGCTGCACTCGGCGGTGCGCGCCTACCGGTTCGCCAGCGAGGAACTGGTGTACAGCGAATCCAGCATGGCAGGGTTGATGGCGAGCCGGGACGAGGAATACTGGGGGAACTGCGATGAGCTGTTCCAGTCGCCGGGACGGATTCTTTCGCTGCTGAACCGGCATCTCTACCGGAGCACGCAGCCGGAGAAGTACGCGACGCTGTTCCTGGCGCACTACGACGCGGCTTCGGCGATGCTGACCTACTCGAATGCGGGGCAGTTGCCGCCGCTGGTGCTGGGGCGCGACGGCTCGATTCGCCGGCTCGACCAGGGCGGAACGGTCGTGGGCCTGATGGACGGGATGCACTATGACGAGGACCGCTTCCAGATGCGGTCGGGCGACATCATGGTGGCTTATTCGGACGGGGTGACGGAGCCGGAAAATGACTTTGGAGAGTTCGGCGAGATGCGGCTGATGGAGGTCGTCGCCCGGTATCGGGACCAGCCGCTGCACGTGATCTCGAACAAGGTGATGCAGGCACTCGATGCGTGGATCGGGGCCGAGGAGCAGCCGGACGACATTACGCTGGTGCTGGCACGGCAGGCTTAGGGCATATCGGCAACTATTGGCTATCCAAAAGAGACAAGGCAAGTACGAGATACAGGGGGCTCTCCGCTGCGCCGGGCGATAAAGCCGCACGGCTCCGGTCGAGATGACGTGGTTATAGATTGCTCTTTTGAGATGACGTTGTTTGAGATATAGAAACTGCTTAAAAACTGTTATAGCCTGCTCTCAACCTGCTCCAGACTCACGTCATCTCAACCGGAGCGAAGCGCAGCGGAAAGCCCCCTATGTTTGGCCGGGAGAACTCACGCCTGGATAGGTTTTGGGCGCATGGCGTTAGGACTTCAACCGGAACGCCTTGACGGCGATGGCGTTGGGCGAGCTTCCGGCGGGAAGAATGGTGAAGAGGTTGGGGCCGGTCTTGTCCTGGGTGCGGAGGATGGAGACATCGCCGGAGTGGGAGTCGGCGGCGAGCAGAAGATGCTCGTCGGCGGAGAAGGCGAGAGCGTCGGGCCGGGAACCGGTGTGAATGCTGGCCGAGACCCTGCCGTCATCGATGCTGTAGACGCCGATGGCGTCGGCGCCGAAGTTGGAGACCCAGAGGGTGCTGTTGTCGCGGCTGACGAGGCCGTACGAGGGCTTGTTGCCGATGGGCTGGGTCCAGCCGACCTCATTCGTCCATGGATTGATCTCGGAGATGCTGTCGGAGTCGAAGTTGGAGACGAAGATCTCGCCGCCGTCGGGCTTCATGGCCAGGTTGACGGGGGTCTTACCGACGTCGAGCAGGGCGAGGAGATGGTCGTCCATCAGCGAGGGGTCCTGCCTTGCGGCCCAGGAGCCGGGAGCGGCGGAGAGGCTGATGGCCATCACCTGGTGCCCGGCCGAGCAGGCGATGAAGGCCTTGGAGGAGTCGGGCAGGATGACGGCGTCGGTGGCTCCGGGGCAGCCGGAGAAGGCATCGCGGAATTGCAGGATGTGCGCGGGCGAGGATTGGTCGTAGGGGGCGATGCTGTAGAGGGAGACGCTGCCGCTGCCGCGGTTGGTGACGACCAGAGTGCGGTTGTCGGGCGAGATGCGGGCAAGGCCGGGCTGCTCGCCGGTGCCGGCGACGGCGACCTCGCGGCGCTGGTCGAGGTCGATGACGCTGACGCTGTTGGAGCCGGAGTTGGCGACGTAGGCGCGGCGGCCGGCGCTGTCCACGCTGATGAAGTAGGGATCGCGGTGGACAGGGATGGTGGCCACGACGCGGTTGGTCTCGGTGTCGATGACGGAGACAGTGCCGGAACGGGTATTGACGACGTAGACCTCGTTGCGGACGGGATTGGCGGCGAGGCCGGTGGGGTTGGAGCCGACCTGAAGGGTGCGGTCCTGGCGCAGGTAGACGAGGTCGATTACGGTGACGGTGTTGGAGTCGCCGTTGCTGACGTAGGCGAACTCATGATATCCGGCGGGAACGTCGGGAAAGCGGTTGCGGTGGCAGCCGGTGGCGGCGACGAGGAGCGCGAGCGCGGCGGCGGCGAAGGGGCGGGATAGGAAGGGGCAGCGGGGGGTGGGCACTGTTGCGAGTTTATCGGGGAGGATTGGTGCGAGCAAGGGGGAGTGTCATGGTGTTGGGCGTGGCGGGTGGAGATAAGGAACAGATAACGGCGCGGTGGCTAGGAGAAGGTCGTGGTACCCATGTCCGAAGATCCGAACATGGGGCACCCGGGTCTGTGATTGGCAGACTAGCTGCGAGGATCCTTGGTACGCAGCCACTGGCGGACGATCCAGCCGAGATAGCCGAGCTGCACTGTCCAGACGGCGATAAAGGCGATCACGAGATGGCTGTGCTCGATGGTGCTCAGATTGAAGAAGGATTGCCAGGTCATGGGGCGGTCTCCAGAGATGCTTCGATGGCAGTGAGTGCGTCGTTCTGTTCGGCGAGCTGGCGACGGCGTTCGAGAGCGAAGCGGAAGAGCATGACAAAGACTCCCCACAGGCCCCAGCCGGCGACATTCCAGAGGAAGGCAGGCCACATGGAAGCGTCGAGGCTTCCGTTACCGCTGAAGACGGGCGAGGGATGCTGGGTGCGCCACCAGTGAATCGACATGTAGACGATGGGAACATCGACAGCTGCGAAGACGGAGATGACGGCGGCGAGGGTGTGGGACTCTCCGGAGGAAGAGAAACGTCGCAGCAACAAGTAGCTGACATAGAGTAGCCACAGCAGGAGATAGGTGGTGAGACGGGCGTCCCAGGTCCACCAGATACCCCAGGAGGCGCGGGCCCAGAGCATTCCGGTTATCAGTCCGATGCTGACGAAGACGATGGAGACTTCGGCCGAGGCCAGCGCAAGCGCGTCCGCGCTGAGGGCTTTGAGGGGATCGCGGCGGCGCCAATACAGGTAGGCGAGCGAGGCGAAGAAGTTGACGTAGGGAAGGATGAGTCCCATGAGGGCCGAGGGGACGTGGTAGTAGAAGATGCGCTGGACATCTCCCATCGTGGCTTCGGTGGGCGCGATAAAGATGGCTTCGCGGAAACCGACTGCCAGGATGGCGAGAGCGGCGATAAACCATAACCAGGCGGCGCTGCGAATGATGGCGGATCGGGACACGATGGGCATATTCTATCGCGAATCGGCCTCTTCTTTCTTGCCGGGAAGGGTTATTCGGCGTTGAGAACGGTGTCGAACAGGAACAGGCAGACGATGGTGTAGACAATATCGTAACCGGCCAATTGGGTGATCCAGGTATTGATTTGGAGAGGATCGAGCTCAGCGGTGAGAACGCCGGTGGTGGCCTGAACCATCTCAAGCAGCGCCGGCAGCGAGATGGGGAGCAGCAGCAGGGGGAGGAGAAGTTCTCGGTTGCGGGTGCGCAGGCCGAGGACGGCGAAGAAGGTCCCATTGACGACCAGCGCCCAGGTGCCGAGCGGAAGGATGAGGGCGAGCAGCCAGGGATTGCCGAGGACGTGGAGATTGTAGAAGACAATAAAGACGGGAGCGAGGATGGCTTCGACGACGAGGACGAAGATCATGTTGGCGAGCGCCTTGCCGAGAAAGAGCGCGGAGGCGGGGGCGGGGGCCATGCGCTGGG
>Ga0070679_100004137_pt1 | contig 13373 bp, 8 predicted proteins | sample KBSC63BmetaG_FD_65652 | JGI IMG/M metagenome (GOLD analysis project Ga0070679, IMG submission 65652) | Corn rhizosphere microbial communities from Kellogg Biological Station, Michigan, USA - KBS C6-3B metaG | ecosystem: Host-associated > Plants > Roots > Rhizosphere | place: USA: Michigan... | reverse complement strand
GAGCTCGTCGAAGACGAACTGCTTCTCCTGCTCGTCCTCGATCGACTTGTCGTAGCGCATGGTGAAGCGCGACAACAGGCCCTCGACGGCCTCGGGCGAGCCGTCGTCGCGAAGCACCTCCAGCGACGAGAAACGGTCGGCCGACTGCGCGTCTTTGTTGCGGGCGCGCGCGATGTGCTTGCCGAGGCGGCCCTTGCCGCCGCCGAAAAGGTCCAGGAAACCCATGGCGGGGGTTCTAGCACATCCGAGATATCGTTGATATCGTTGGGGGCATGGCCGATCGCCCGCGAGGCGGACCCGACCGAGCGTTCCCGCGCGTGGCCATCGACGCGTTCGTTCGTGTTCTCGGTGGTGACCGCGAATACGTATTTCGGACGCGCGACCTGTCGCAGGGCGGCCTCTTCCTGTACACGCGCGTCGGGCATTTGTACCCGTTCCGCGTCGGCGCGGCGCTCTCGGTCGAGCTCTACGACTTCGATCGCGCCGTCGACTTCAAGGCGGTCATCGTGCGCGTCGTCGAGGCGGGCGGCCCCGAGGCCGAGCGCTTCCCGATGGGGTTCGGCGTCAAGATCATCGAGATCGACGACGCCAACCGCACGCGGCTCGACGAGCTGCTCAAGCGCGCGGCGTCGGGCGAAGATCCCTATTAGCTATTTTTGATCGATCTGCGCCTGGATGAACGCCTTGTCGGAGGCGTCAGGCGATAGCTCGAGGTACTTCTTGAGATAGGGAACCGCGCGGTCGTGTTGGCCGAGGCGGTTGTAGCACTTGCCGATCATCTTCTGCGCCTTGGCGTCCGACGGGTTGGCGCGCGCGGCTTCCTGATATTTCGCGAGCGCGCCTTCGACGTCGCCGCCGCGGAACAGCGCTTCGCCCTCGGCGAGCGCGCCTTTGGGAGCCGACGGCGGCGCGGGAGTGGCCGCCGAAGGAGACGCAGCGACGGGAGGCGGCGCGGCGACCGCGGGGGCGGAAACGGGCTTGGCGATGTGGGGCGGCTCGTGCTTCTTGTGCGTGGCGTGCGCGGCGCTCGGCACCACGGTCGCAGGCGGCGGCTCGGGCGGAGTCGGAATGGGCGCCGCGGCAATGGGCGCCGCGGCCGGCGTCGTTGTCGGCGGCGGCGTCGTCGCCGGCGGCGTCGGCGTCACGGCCGGCGGATGCTGCACGATTCCGGGCGTCCCCAGATTCTTCAGGATCGGGACCATCGCCTCGACGTCGGCCCGCGATCGCGCATTCGATTCGCCACGGCCGAACATCATCCAGGCGCCACCGGCGAACGCCACCGCGACGATGGCCGCAGCGACGAGCAGACCGAGGCCCTTCTTCGCCGACGGCTGCGCCGCCAGCTCGCCGTGCACCGACGGATGCGACGACCCCGCCGGCTGCGTGGCGGCCTGTGCCGGCGTCGACACCGGCGTCGAGACGCCGGTCGCCGCCCACGCGTCGGCCGCCGACGCCCCGCTCGCCTGCCGATTCGACGATGACGACGACGAGCGCTTCATGCCGACCGAATCGAACAACGCGGCGCGCATCTCCGACGCCGTCGCGAACCGATCGGCCTTGTCCTTTTTGAGGCCGCGCAGGATCAGCGCTTCCAGCGCCGGCGGCACGCCCGCCGGTCGCCGCTTCGACGGCGGCGTCGGCTCCTCGGTCAGGTGCTTGGTGATGACGCCGAGCGCCGACTCGGCGCGGAACGGCACGTCGCCGGTGACCATTTGATAGAGGATGACGGCCGCGGCGTACAGATCGCTGCGCCCGTCGAGCGCATCGCCGCGCGCCTGCTCCGGCGACATGTACTCCGGCGTGCCGCAGACCATGCCCGCCATGGTGATCGCCGAGCCTTCGCCGTCGCGCTCCGACGCCACCTTGGCGATGCCGAAGTCGCACACCTTGACGAAGTCGCTCTCGCCGCGCACGTCGAGCAGCATCACGTTCTCCGGCTTGAGATCGCGATGCACGACGCCCTTGGCGTGCGCCTCGTCGAGCGCGCCGAGGATCTGGCCGCCGATGTGGCCGATGCGCTCGAGCGAGAACGGGAAGTCCTGCTTGATGGCGCGATACAGATCGCGCCCGCTCAAAAGCTCCATGGCGATGAAGAGCAGGCCCGCGTCGTCGCCGAAGTCGATGATTTGCAGGATGTTCGGATGCGACAGCATCGAGGCGCTCTTGGCCTCGCGATAAAAGCGCTTGGCCAACGTCTCGTCGCCGGCCATGGCGTTGTGCAGCACCTTGAGCGCGACCTGTTTGCCCAGGTTCGTCTGCTCCGCGAGATACACGCGGCCCATCGCCCCCGCCCCGAGGAGACGGTCGATCTTGAACTTGCCCCCCAGGAGGCGGCCGATCAGTGGATCGGCTTCGAGCGAATCCGCCACCTGTGGATCATAGCATGGGTCGATTCCATGTCACGGCAGCGCCACCAGCGCGGCGTAGATCTCGAGCCAGCGCTGCTGGACGCGCAGCGCCGGGTCGTGCTCGCTGGCCAGCTTGGCGACGGTGCCGTCGAGGCGGCGCGGCAGATCGAGGGTCAGCGTGAGCTGGCGATCGAGGCGCAATTCGGCGGCGAAGCGCAACAGATCGAGCTGATCGCCGTTCACCGGCACCCCGGTGCGGTGCTGCCAGGTGTCGGCGCGATCGAGCGCGAAGCCGAGCCACCGATTGGCGCCGGCGACATCGCGACGATCGCGGGCCACATCGGCGAGGCGCGCCTCGACGAGGCCAAGCCCGCGCAGGTGCTCGTCGATGCCGCTCTTGGCGAAGCGATCGATGGCGAGCGCGCGCCGCCGCTCGAGCGCCGCAGAAGCCGCGTCGAGCTCGCCGAGCGCCAGATCGGCGTTGGCCCGCAGGCCCGCCGCGATCATGCGATAGGCACGCAGCGTCGTCGCCGCGCTGGTGTGCGGCCACTCGAGCCGCGGCGCTTCGCGATCGTCGCCTAGCCTGCGATCCACGACGTCGAGATCGGCGACGGCGCGCCGCGCCTGATTGGCGCCGAGCGCGGCGCCGGCCCGCGCCAGGTGCGCGACGACCAGGTTGCGAGCGCCCGTCACCGACGGCATGAGGGCGTCGTAGAGCGCCAGCGCGCGCTCGAACTTGCCGGCGGCGAGGTGATAGAGCGCGTCGCGATCGAGGACGAGCGGGCGCAGCTCGGCCAGGGCCGGCGTGCGCTCGACGACGGCGAGCGCCTCGTCCGCGATCTTGGCGGCGTCGGCTTCGCGATCGAGGTGCATGAGCGTGCGCGCCTTGATCAGCCGATGCTCGACGCCGGCCGCGTCGTCGGCCACCGGCAGCTTGTCGCGATCGGCGAGGTAGCCGAGCGCGATGCGATGATTGCCGACCTCGGACTGCAAGAGCGCCAGCTCGTCGAGGACGTGCGAGCGATAGCGCGGGTTGCGCGCGGCGAGGTCGAGCGCGAGCAGGTAGTGCAGGTTCGCCTTCTGCGCCGAGGCGAGCTCGCCGTCGTCGAGGAAGCGCTCGTGCAACACGGCGCCCCACACCACCTGCGGCTCGGGCTTGCCGCGCAGCGCCGTCGAGGCGCGCCGCAGCTGCGCGACGGCATCGTCGATCGCGCGCTCGCGCGGCGCCCCGGTCAGCGACGGCAATTCGCGCGCCAGCAGATACGCGCCGACGAATTCGCCGACCGCGCCGTTGCGCGCGCGCTTCTCGTATTCGGCGCGGACCTCGGCCGGCGTCGCGCCCTTTTGCAGCCGCAGATCGACGTAGCCGATGTGCGCCTCGAGCGAGCCGGTGGTGTCGGCGACCTGGCGGAAGGTGTCGCGCGCAGTGTCGACGTGGCCCTTGGCGAGCCGGCGATAGGCGCGCGACAGCATCACGCGCTCGAACAGCCGCTCGGCGCGCCGCCGCTCTTGCGTGCCGCGCGGCACGTCGTCGACGTAGTGCTGCGCCAGCGCCTCGACCAGCTTCTCCGCCTCGAGGCGCGACGCCCGCTGCACCGCATCGAGCATGATGGCGCGCTGCCGATCGTGACGCGTCTGCCGCTTATACAAGGCGACCAGCGCATCGCGCACCGCGCGCGGCGGCTCCTCGACGCGGATGGCGTCGACCGCGCGACCGAGCTCGACGGCGAACGCCAGCTCCGAATCGGCGGGCGCCTCGACGCGCGCCAACAGCGCGTCGGCCTCCTCGTACGAAAGCCCGCGCACCATCGCGCGCACCGCCGCGCGGGCGAAGCGCAGGTGCGCGTCGGCGTCGAGCGCCGGATGATCCGAGAGGGCGCGCGCCGCGGCGACCAGGGCCGGACCGTCGTCGAGCTCGCGATAGAGCGCATCGGCGCGCTCGTACCAGGTCTCGAGCACCGACGGCATCGTCACCTCGGCCAGCGGCGCCGCTTCGAGCTCGGCGCGCGCCGCGTCCTTGTCGCCGATGCTGTCGGCGATCTCGCTGCGTACGATGCGCTTCATCGCCACCGCCGCCGGCATCTTGGTCTTGCCGAGCTCGAGCGCGGTCATGCGCGCGCGCGCGCCGCCGACGAACTCGGCGGCCATGCGTCCGCGCTCGCGCGCGCGATCGGCGCGACGCTGCTCGATCCAGATGCGCAGCGCCGTCGCCATGCCCGCCGTCGACGGATCGGGCTCCGCCTTGATCTTGCGCGCGTAGAAGTCGGCGGCGTCGAGCTCGCCCGACGCCAGATGCAAGCGCAGAAGGCGCATCATCAGCTGCCGCCGCCCCGTCACCGTCGTCTGCTTCGACAGAAGATGGCGATAAAGGATCGTCTGCTCGCTCTTGCGCGCGCTGAGCTGCACCTCGAGCCCGAGCCGCTCCGCGCTCCAGTCGCCCGGCACCTGCCCGTCGAGCGGCAGGCTGTAGATGTCGAGGCCGTTGCCGCCGCCGGGACGCGTGCAGGTCGCCACCAGCTGCGTCGCCGACGGCGACGGATATTGGCAGTTCCACGTCGACTCGGTGATCTGCTCGGGCCACGCTGCCGCGGCGCGCACCGGAGCGTCATCACGCGCCGATTCGAACGGCACCGAGAAGAGCACGCCGTGATCGCTGGCGTCGATGGTCCCGTCGTCATTGGTGTCGTTCAAGAACTGCGTCACGTAGAGCTGCTTGCCGTCGACGCTGAAGGCCGGCTGCCCGGTCAGCCCCGGCAGATCGAGCGGCAGCGGCAGCGGCGGATCGTTCGGCCGATCGAGGCGCATCGCCTCGAGCCGGTCGGCGGCGCGCGCGGCGAATCCCGGGCCGACGCGCTCGACGTAGCGCTGCACCGGCACGTACACCAACCAGCGCCCATCGGGCGACACCGTCGGGCTCAAGAGGTTGCGCTCGAGGAGCGTGCGGCCTTTGAGCGCGCGGCCGACGTCGACGGCGACGAGGCGCAGATCGCCCTCGAGCGACGCGCGGCTGACGAGCACGATGCGCGCGTTGTCGATCCACTGCGCCTGCAGCGCCGTGCCCGCGTCCTCGTAGCAGCGCCGCCGCTTGTCCGGCAGATCGCGCACACACAGCTGGCCGGACGCGTCGCCGCGAAACGAGATGTACAAGATGCGCTTGCCGTCGGGGCTTAGGCGGGGCCAGGTGACGTCGGCGCCTTCGTCGAAGACGAGCTTGGCGCCCGGCGACGCCTGCTCCTGGCGATAGAGCTCGTTGGCGGTGTTGCGATTCGACACGAAATAGAGCGTCTTGCCGTCGGGCGCGAGCTGACCGAGCAGCTGATCGGCCACGCCGGCGGTGAGCCGCTCGGGCCGCCGCACGACGTCGTCGTCGCCCTGCGCGCGCGCGTCCGCCGCCACACCGACGGTGGCGAGCGCCAAAAGGACGAGGGCGAGCGCGCGCCTCAGCACTTCTTCTCCTCCCACTTGCCGTCGTCGCGCTGCAGCCAGCCGCCGCAGACGACGCCGCGCGCGTGCTCGCCGTGCCACGCGCGGCGCACCTCGTCGAGCGAGCGCTCGTGCTTGCGCTCTTTCATCCAGCGCCACAGCTGCTGGCGCGCGCTGTTGGTGCGCTCGATGAGCTCGTTGGCCTGCGCGCGATCGGCGGCGCCCTTGCACGCATCGTGCGTCTCGACGATGAGGCCGTCCTTCGCCTCGCCGATGCAATGCTGCGCGAGCAGCGCGTCGACGCGATCGGCGTCGGTGCGCTCGGTGTCGTCGACCAAGGAAGGCGGCGCGATGCCGAGCGTCTCCAGCTGCTCGGGCGTCAGCGGCGCCGGTCGCGGCGCCATGGTCGCGCGCGCCAGCTTGCGCTCGAGCTCGGCGTAGGAGCCGGCCGCCTGCTGCTCGAGCGCGGTGGCGCGATCGACGAGCACGATCTCGGGCGCGCGAATGCAGCCGAGCGGCGCGCACAACGCGAGACAAAGGATCGCGTGTCTCATTGTTCTTCGTCCTCCTGCTGGCGCGACAACGGCGCCAGCAGCCTGTCGATGAGCGGACCCATGGGAATGCCGCGCAGATCGTCGACGCGCACGAGGCGCGCCAGGCCGCCGAACGAGATCTTGGCGTCGGCGAAGCCGTGCTTGAACGTCAGCCGCACGTGATCGGGATAGCCGAGCGAGAGCGCGCGGCGCACGCGATTGACGGCGGCGTCGGCGTGGTGCGGATCGTCGAGGTCGAGCAGGTCGTAGAGGTGGCGCTTGCCGATGCGCAGGATCTCGGCGCGCCCCTCGACGGTGCGATCTTTGGTCGAGACGATGACGGCGCTGTTGCCGTCGAATGGCTCACCGTGCGACGACTTGACGTCGCTGGCGCGGACGCGCAGCTGCACGGTGGCGCCGTCGTCGCGCCAGTCGACGATGCACAGCCCGGTGACGTGGCCGCCGCGGACGCCGAGCTCGAGCTGGTTGAGCGCGACGATGTTGTCGTCGATACGCAGGTTGCCGGCGAGCGGCGCGATGGTCGCCAGCGGCGTCACGATGCGCGCGACCGAGACGAAGCTGTGGCGGCTGAGCAGCGGATGCTGATCGGCGAAGCGCAGCTCGGAGTAGCTGTTGATGCTCGACGAGCGCAAAAGGTGCATGCCGCCGCCGTCCATGACCAGATCGGCGGTGATGGGGATCTCGCCGTCCATCGACTCGATGCTGACGCCGGCGTGCGGCAGCTTGATGGTCGCGCCGGCGACGCGCACCGCCGCCAGCGCGTGGTAGATACGCAGGTTGCCGCTGTCGACGCGCAGCTGCACCGACGCGCGCCCCGAGCCCTGCATCTGCAGCGGCGCGCCCCATAGGCGCGACAGATCCTGCTTCAGCTCGCCTTGCAGCGACAGGCTCCGCCGCTCGGCGCCGGCATCGAGCGCGCCGTGCAGCGAGAGCGTCGTGCCGGCGACGCGATTGCCGAGCGCGAGCTCGCCGATGTGCACGACGCCGTCGGCGTCGCGATGCGCCTTGATGTCGAGCGTGACGTCGCCCATGCGATATTGGCGCAACAGATCTTGCGAGATGCGCCGAATGGCGAGGCGGTGATCGAGCTGCGCCACGCCGGCGCGCAGATCGCCCGAGATGGACCCGTCGATGTCGTCGCGCACGTCGCGCAAGACGAGCTCGTGATCGCCGACGTCGAGCGTCAAGTTGTCGACGGTGAGCGTGCCGTGGACGAGCCGGCGCACGCTGTCGCCGGCGCCGTTCGCCGCCAGCACGGCGTGCCAGCGGGCGTGCTCGGCGGAGAGCTCGCGATCGCCGCGCGACCAGTCGAGCCCGTTGACGGCGAGGTCGAGCGTGCCGTCGGCGGCGAGCGTGCGCAGCGGATCGGCGACGAGCCGCACGTGGCCGCGGCCGTCGACGTCGTGGACGAGGCCGGCCAGCGAGCCCGCGCCTTTGAGCTCGACGGCCAGAGCGTCGAAGTCGAAGCCGGCGATGCCGCCGTGCGCCAGCGGCGCCAGCGACGACAGGCGACCGACTTTCGCGTCGACGTCGTAGGTGACGGCGCGGCGCGCGCGATCGAAGCCGAGCGCCGCGTCGAGCGCGACCAGCGGCCCCTTGTCGCCGGTCGTGGTGATGTGCGCGCGCGCTCGCTCGGCGGCGCCGTCCCAGCTCGCCTTGGCGCTCAAGGTCGTGTCGCCTTGCGGCGCGCCGCCGACGCGCAACGCCCGCGTACGCAGCTCGAGCGCGACCTCGCTCTTGGCGAGCGAGCCCGACGAGGTCGACTCGAGCTCGAGGCGATCGGCGGCGACGCTGCCGCCGGCGCCTTCGAAGGCGGGGCGCACGAGCGTCAGCGTCGTGTGCTCGCGCACCGAAGGCGCGGCCAGATGCTCGACGCGCCCTTCGGAGGCGAGCACGAGCGACATCTTTTCCCAGGGCGCGCGCACGGTGGCGTCGCGCGGCACGAACGAACGCACGAGCGCGAGTGACGCGGCGTCGGCGTGCGTCTTGAAGTCGACGGCGTCGGGCGTCTTGTCGGCGTCGAGCGCCACGGTGAGCGCCCCAACGCTGACGTCGGCGTGCAGGCGGCCGCGCGTGCGCAGCGGGCGTGCCGCGTCGGGCTGCACCTCTTGCACGCGCACGGCGATGCGCGCGGCGGCGTCGACGAGCGCGCGGCCTGCCGACGACAGGCGCAGCCGCTTGATCGGCACCTCGGCGTCGACGGCATAGGGCGGCTCGTAGCTCACATGCCCGACGGCGATGACGCCGACCCCGTCGCCGACGGCGTGCGTGGCGCCGTGCACGGCATCGACCGACGCGGCGCGCGCGTTCAGCGTGACCAGGCCGCGCGACTCCATCGGCTGCGCGCGGTTGACGCGCAGCTTCTCGACGTGCGCGCTGAGCGCGCCGTCGCGCATGCTCATCCGCGTCGCGCCGGTGACGCGCGCGGCCGCGAAACGCACGCCGACGTCGCCGGTGGTGACGTAGTCGGCGGCGACGCGCGCGTCGACGGTCGCGCTCAAGCCGTCGGCGGCGAACCCCGGCAGCGCCAGCGACGCGAGCGGCGCGACCAGGTGCACCGTCGTGCCGTCGCGTGCCGGCGACACGCGCACCGACAGCTTGCCGCCGTCGGCGACGATGACGCCGCCCGGCTGCGTGACGCGCACGCGCCCGAGCTCGCCCTCGACGGTGCCGCTGCCGCCGGCGACGTGGTAGCGCAGCCGCGCGCGCTCGGCCTCGACCGGCACCAGCGACGACGGCAGCAGCGCCAACAGGCGCGGCAGATCGATCTCGCCATCGGCGCGCTCGATGCGCGGCGGCCCGGCGTCGGGCAGCTCGGCCTCGCCTTCGAGCGTCGCCGCGCCGTCGCCGAGCCGCGTATTGCGCGCTTCGACGCGCACGCGCCCGTCGCCGAAGCGCGCGCTCGCCTCGACGTGGGCCGCCTGCTTGACCGGCGTCGACGGCGCCAGCGTCTGCCGCTCGACGTCGAGATCGATGCGCGCGCTCGCCGCGCTCGGCGAGACGGCGAGCTTGGCCGCCAGCCGCGCCCGCGCATCTCCCGCCGCCACGCCGTCGCGCGTGCGCGTCACGTCGACGACGAGCGGTGTCGCGCCGTCGCCGAGCGACGCGGCCAGCGCAAAGCCACGTCCGTCGGCGGCCAAGCGCGCGTGCAGCGCCAGCCCGTCGACGCGCAGCCGCTCGCGCGGCCGATTCGGAACGTCCGCGATCACGGTCACCGTCGCCCGCGCGACGTCGATGCGCGAGATCGGCGGCGGCCCGTCGAGCGCGTCGGCCGCCGCGCGCGACGGCGGCACCGGCGACGCCGCTGCGTTGCTCGACCCGTGCGGCTCGATCGTCGTCAGCGACGTGCGTCCCGCGGCATCGCGCACCAGCGTCAGCTCCAGCGACTCGACGTCGAGGCCGCCGAAGCGCGGCGTGCCGGCGACGAGCGAGCGCGCCGTCCACGACAGCGACACCCCGTCGAGCCGCAAAAGCTCCGGCGCCACGTCGCGCAGCGCCGGCGGCGTCTGCACGATCAGCCGCTCGATGCGCAGCCCCGAGAACAGCGCCACGTGCGTCGCCGTCCAATCGACGTCGAGCCCGCTCTTGTCGTGCGCCATCGCCTGCAGCCGCCGCTTGAGCCACGGCCGATCGAGCGAGCGCACCACCACCGCGAGCGCGACGACGAGCGCCAGCGCCAAGAGCGCCACCGTCGCCAGCGCGCGCTTAAGCCAGCGCCGCCGACGAGACGGCGCTACCGGCAGCGGCCGAACTCGGGAAGCGTGTCGGGAAGGAGCTCGCACTGCCCGTTGATGCACTGTGAATCGTCAGTGCACGACCAGCCGGTCGGGCTGACGCACTTGACGCCCATGTCGGCGCTGACGCCCTGCCCGCTCAAGCATTCGTCGGGCATGCCGACGATGTCGCCCGACTGCGCCTTCGGCAGACAGATGTTGCCGGGCCCGCAGAAGAACATCGTGCCGAGCGCGGGATCGTTGCCGCAGTCGTTCGACGACGTGCAGCGCCTGGTGCACACCGACTTGCCCGGCGATCCTTCGCAGGTCAGGTCGCCGAAGCACTCCGCCGTCGAGCCGCAGTTGATGGCGACGGGAATCATCGGCACGCAGGCGCTGAACTGATTGATGGTGCCGCAGGTCATCGGCATGTGCAGCGCCGCCGCCAGCGGGCCGCAATCGGACGGCGACGAGCAGCCGTGCACGCAGACCGCCGTCGTGCCGCCGAGCGCGCCGAGACCCATCGGCGGCACCATGCCCATGTCCGCCGACGGGAAGACGCACTCGGCCTCGGGATCGAGCTTGCAGTGGCCGAGGCCCTTTTCCGTACAGATCATCGGGAAGAACAGGCTGCTGAAATCGCGGCAGACGCCTTCGTGGCAGGTATTGTGCGAGAGGAAGTTGGGATTGCCACCGCGATCGAACGGCACGCAGTCGTCGTCGGTCTTGCACGGCGGCGCGCAGGTCTCGAAGCCTTTGAACTTGTCGGACGTGTCGCCCCAGTCGTAGCAGCCGCCGGCGGTGCAGCCGAGCTTGTCGACGCACAGCCAGCCGGGGAAGCCGGGCGCGCACGCCGGCGCGTCGGTCTGCGGGAACGCGTCGGACAAGCAGGTGAGCCCCGGCAGGCACTCGTTGAACGTCTGCCCCGGCTTGCGATCGCGCACCGGCGTGCAGATGGGCGAGCAGACGTCGGGCGCCGGAATCGAGTCCGGCAGGACGTCGCGCACGCAGGCGGAGCCCGGCTCGCAGGCGATGCCGTGCCCGTTGCATTTGCCTTGGACGCAGACGTTCCCCGACGTGAGCAGGCCCATGCCTTGCGCCGAGCCGTTGACCGTCGCGGTGCACTCGGTGAAGACCGGCGACGTGCAATCGGCGTTGTTCGCGCAGACGGCGTTGAGCGGCAGGCAGACGCCGTCGTTGCCGCCGACCGCTTCGATCGGCGAGTCGGTGGTGCGCGCGCACACGAGCGGCGCCGGACACGGGTCGACGTCGGTCGCCTGCTTGGGCACGGTGCAGCGCGTGAGGCACGCGCCCGACTGCGTGCAGGCGCCGTCGCAGGTGGTGGCGTCGTTGGGATCGCACTCGGGCAGGCAGACCGAGCCGCCGAGCGCTTGCGCCGACGAGTAGCACATGAAGCCTTTGCCGCAGTCGGCGTCGGCGGTGCGTGACGCCGGATTGCAGAAGAACACCTCGGCGGCGACCTTCTTGCGATCGTCGATGCAGCCGTGCGACGCCACGACGCCGACGGTAAACGCGACGAAGATGGCGACGAAGCCAACCGCGCGATGGACGCGACCGTTGCGCATCACCAGCGCACCTCCAGGCCGGCGAGGCCGTAGGGCCGCACGGAGGCGCGCTTCTTGTCCGACCCGCGCTCCTCGCGCGTAGTGCCGAAGATGTCGTGGCGATAGGCGATGGTGACGATGGCCGCCGTCACCGCCAGCACCGCCGCCGCGCCGAGGAAGACGTTGCCGGCGAAGCTCTCGACGAAGCGCGCGTTGGCGTCGTTGATCGCGCCCGTGCGCGTCGCCGCCGTCGTCGGCTGCAACGCCAGCGCGTCGAGCACGATGCCGACGACGCCCGACAGGCCGGCCAGCACCGCCATCGACGCCGCCGCCGGGCCGGGCCAGGTGCGCCGCTTGATGAGCGCGCTCAGCGGCACCTTGACCTCCATGGTCGCGCCGGCCGGCACCTCGATCTCCTTGGCCCAGCCGTTGTGCCCTTCCTTTTCGACGCGCAACGAGTGCGCTCCCGGCTCGACGCCGTCACGACGCACCGGCGTCGATCCCATGAACGCCTCGTCGAGATAGACCATGGCGCCGCGCGTCTCCGACGTGACACGCACCGCGCCCGGCTCGACCTTCGGCTCGAGCAGCTTGTCGGCGGTCGACTGCACCGCTGCGATGAGCGGCTGCACCTTGCCGCCGGCGACGAGCTCGAAGACGCGGTTTTCGACGCGCCCGGTTTCGATGTCGATGAGGTTCAAGTTGTACACGTAGTCATCGCCGCGCTTGCCGAGCGTGCCGACGACCATGCGCGTGACGCCGAGCTCGGTGCCGACGCGCCCGAGGCATCCGGGGTTCGACATGCAGTCGGCGGCGGCGCGATCGTCGACGCCGAGCTTGGTCTTGAGCTCCTCTTTGCCGGCGATCTCGTGATCGCCGCGGCGGGCGAGGCGCGAGATGAGCACCTCGGTCAGGTTGTCGGCGAGCTCCTCGTCGACGGTGCCGGTCTTGAGGATGAGCGCGGCGAGCTTGGGACGCGACGGCTTGGCCGCCGCCGGGCTGCAGACGCCCGCCGCCACGACGCACAACGCCACCCCCCCGAGCACGGTGCGCATGAGCTCGACGATACGCCGCGCGGGTGAGGAGGGTCAACATGCAGCGCGCCAAAGCGGTGCTACGCTACGGAGGTGCGGAAGGAGTGGGCCATCGCGCTTCTCTTCGCGTTCGTCGGCGCCGCGGCGACAGGCTGCGGACGCCCGGCGCGCGCCAGCGTCGATCGCGAAGCCGCCGAGTACGAGCAGTATCGCGCGCCGCAGACCATCGTCGCCGGCCTCGCGCTCGCGCCGGGGCAGCGGGTCGCCGACGTCGGCGCCGGTCGCGGCTACCTGACGACGCGCCTCGCCGCCGCCGTCGGCCCGAGCGGCCACGTCACCGCCACCGACGTGGATGCGGCCGCGCTCGCGGCCATCCCGCCCCACGGCGCCATCGAGACGCGCGTCGTCCGCGCCGAAGATCCCGGGCTCGAAGCCGGCGTCTACGATCGCATTCTCGTCTCCGAGGTCGACCACTACCTCGGCGACCGCGCCGACTATTTGCGCCGGCTCGCGCGGGCGCTCAAGCCGGGCGGCTTCATCGCCGTCACCAATCGCCTGCCCTATCGCGCGCCGCTCGTCGCTGCCGCCGAGGCGGTCGGGCTGAGCGTCCACGACATCACGCCGGCGCCGCCGGTGCACTTCTACGTCAAGCTGGAGGCGGCGCGATGAGCCGAATCGTCGCTCTATTAATGATGGGCGCGCTCGCCGGCTGCGGGTCGGGCTCGAGCAACGACAA
>Ga0070679_100004136_pt1 | contig 13374 bp, 8 predicted proteins | sample KBSC63BmetaG_FD_65652 | JGI IMG/M metagenome (GOLD analysis project Ga0070679, IMG submission 65652) | Corn rhizosphere microbial communities from Kellogg Biological Station, Michigan, USA - KBS C6-3B metaG | ecosystem: Host-associated > Plants > Roots > Rhizosphere | place: USA: Michigan... | reverse complement strand
AGCGCCGCCAGGCCGAGCCGCTTCCACTCGGCGATGTACATGCGCAGCACCTCGCTGCCCGCGACGTCGACGGCGCTGGAGAACGCCGCGCGTCCCGCCGGATTCACGAGGCCCACCAGCGGCGCCGCGCACGCCGCCACGCATGCGATCGCGACCAGCCGCCCCGGCGGCGGCTCGCCCATCACGATCGACAGCCGCGGCCGCCGCGCGCACAGCCGCGCGATCGCTAGATCCAAGGCGCGCGCCGCAATCAGCACGTAGCCGAGCAGCGCCGCCCGATGCAGCACGATCCACAGCCACGACACCAGCACCAGCCAGCCGAACCGCCGCCGCTCGAGCAGCGCCAGCACCGTCGGGAACAGCGCCAGCGACAAGAGGTTCGGCCGATCCGCCCACGGCACCAGCAACACCGCCAGGCCGGTCGCCACCACCAGCGGCAGCGCCTCGTTCGAGACCAGCCGCCAGCCGAGCGCCATCGCCGCCGCGCAGCCGAGGCGCAGCGCCAGCAGCGCCCAGAATCCGCCGTGCGCGAACAGCCCCCACAACATCACGTCGGCGACGAGGTCCTTGTAGCGCCACGGCGCCCCCGCGAAGCTGAACGAGAAGATGTCGACCGGCAGCGTCGTTCGCCCCGCCCACGCCGCGCGCCCCGTCGCCAGGTGCCACCACAAATCCGGGTCGTGCGCCGGCGCGAACGTCAGGAGCGCGCACGCCGCCAGCGCGACTCCGACAGCGACGGCCACAGCGGCGCGCGAGCGCATCTTCGCCAGCGATATTACATTGGATGAGTGGCCCGTCTCGCCGCCCGCCTCGACGAAAACGCGCCCGGCGCCTTCTTCGTCGACGACAGCTGCATCGACTGCGACGCCTGTCGCCAGATCGCGCCGGCCACCTTCGCGCGCTCGCGCCGCCTCGCCCAGTCCTACGTCGCCGCCCAGCCCGCCGGCGATGACATCGGGCGCGCGCTCATGGCCGTCGTCGCCTGTCCGACGGCGAGCATCGGCACCTCACCCAAGCGCCCGCTCGGCCGCGCGCCGGCCTGCTTTCCCGAGCGCCTCGACGACGACGTCTACTACTGCGGCTGGCACAGCGAAGCCTCGTACGGCGCCGCGTCGTACCTCATCGTCCGCCCGCGGGGCAACGTGCTCGTCGACTCGCCGCGCGCCGCCCGCCCGTTGTTCGAGCGCCTCGACGCCCTCGGCGGCGTGCGCACGCTCGTCCTGTCACACCGCGACGACGTCGCCGATCACGCCGCCTTCGCGCGCCGCTTCGGCTGCGAGCGCGTCATGCACGCCGCCGACGCGGGCGCGCTGCCCGTCGAGCGCCGTCTGACCGGCGGCGATCCGGTCGCCCTCGACGACGAGCTCACCATCATCCCCGTCCCCGGCCACACCCGCGGCTCCGTTGCGCTGCTCTACCGCGACAGGTTTCTCTTCACCGGCGATCACCTGTGGTGGGACGAAGACGACGCGCGCCTCGACATGGGCCGCGGCGTCTGCTGGTACTCGTGGCCCGATCAGCTGCGCTCGCTCGTGCGCTTGCGCGACTACCGCTTCGAGTGGGTGCTCCCCGGCCACGGCCGCCGCTTCCACGCCGCATCCGCCGGGGCGATGCGCGTTGCCGTCGAGGAAACGATCGCGCGCCTGGCGCGCTTCGCGCGCTGAATACGATCGTCGGCTGAATACGCGGCGACCCTCAGTCGTCCCAGCCGAGGACCTTGACGCCGCCCATCGCCGCCACCAGACGCTCGACCGCCTGCGCCGCATCGGTGCCGGCGCCCTCGAGCGTCAGAAGCCAGATCCGCCCCACGCCGTTCGACCCATGGGCGCCCAGCTTGAGCAGCACCGTCTGGCCCGAGACCGTCGCCGCTGCGGAGTATCCCCAGTCGTCGGGCTCCACCGATGCCACCTCCACGCCGCCCGCGCGCAGCGCATCGGCGATGGCGTCGAAGAGCGGCCGCCCCGCGCGCGCATCGTCGGCGTCGTCGGGCGGCCCACCCGCCAGCTTCAACGCCGGGGTCGGCGCCGGCTGCGTCGACCGGACGCGCAGGAGCTGCACGACCAACATGGCGACGAACGCTACGACGAAGAGCCACCACATACAGGCAACGTACCATGTACGCGCGCCGGTCAAAGTTTGACAGTGGGGCCAGTCGCGAAAACACTTAGGCGGATGCCTCGCGCCCTGGCTTTGGGACTCACGCTCGCCCTCCTCGGCGGGCCGGCGCGCGCGCAGGCTCCATCGCTGCCGACGCCGGCGCCGTCACCGTCGGGCGTCGCGAGCAAACCGTCGGGCGTCGCGACCAAACCGTCGGGCATCGCGAGCAAACCGTCGGGCGTCGCCGCCAAGCCCAAGGTCGCCACCAGGCGCCGCAAGCCCAAGCAGCCGCCGCCTCCGCCTCCGCCCGCCGCCGAGCTCTTCGCGCTCAATACGCGCGAGACCTTCCACATCCGCCCCGACAAGCGCGGCCGCATCAACACGCAGACGCTGCGCGGCTGGAACCGCTTCCTCCGCTGCCACCACACCGGCCGCGTCCACTCCATGTCGACGCGCCTCGCCCAGCTCATCTACGAGGTCGACAAGCACTTTGGCTTCAAGCGCGTCCTCGTCGTCGCCGGCTACCGCGCGCCGCGCATCGCGCGCGAGAAGGGCAACCCGAAATCGCCGCACAAAAAGGGCGTGGCCTGCGACTTCCGCATCGAGGGCGTGCCCAACACCGAGCTGCGCGACTTCGAGCGCACGCTCAACCACGTCGGCGTCGGCTACTACCCGAACTCCGAGTTCGTCCACCTCGACGTCGATCCGCTGCGCCTCAAGCACAACGCCTTCTGGATCGACTACTCGCGGCCCGGCGAGCGCGCGCGCTACTCGAAGAATCCCGAGAGCGACCTCGAGGCCGAGAAGCAGCAGCAGCCCGCGCCCGAGGATCTCGACGAGGACAACGAGCTCGCGCCCCTTCCATCACAGATGGCCGGCGGGGGCACCGAACCACAGAAATCCGGAAGTCAGGGGGCACTCGCCCCCAATCCGGCGCCAGCCCTACAGCCAACTCCCCAGAATCCGTAAGTTTCGCATCCGGCACGGCCTGTGCTGTATGGCACCGACCGTGGAGGGTCGAACGATGCGTAAGCAGCTCAACCTGATGGCGGCCGCCGGATTGGCGATCGCCGTGGGCGGCGCCGGCTGCGACAACGGCCAGGCGAACGTCCTCGGCGGCGTCTCGGCGATTGCGTACATCCAGCGCACGCCGGCGGACACGGGCAACGTGTTCGACTACACCGGCGGCGGCACCGACGGCAACGTCTGGACGCTCTCGCCGCCGACGGCGTCGGGCGTGAAGCGCAACCTGACGAACTGGACCGGCGGCGACGTCAACGCCATGGACCTGTCGTTCGACGCGCGCGAGATCGTCTTCTCGGGCAAGGCGCCCGGCGACGACCGCTATCACATCTTCCGCGTCAACGTCGACGGCACCAACCCGTGCGACGCGGCGATGGGCAAGGTCTCGCAGGGTCCCTGCCAGATCACGATGGGCGCCAACGACGAGGTCTATCCCATCTACCTCCCCGCCGGCCGCATCTTCTACGTGACCAACCGGAACGTCGAAGGCGGCGCGATGCCGCAGTTCCGCGACGAGTACGAGCGCGCCACGACGGCGCAGGTCGCGACCATGAACATCGACGGCTCGGACCAGCTCCTCGGCCCGCGCAACGTCTCGCACCGCGTCGCCCCGACGCTGCTCTCCGACGGCCGCGTGCTCATGACCGAGTGGCGCCACCTCGGCGAGACCAACGAGGGCGACCTCACCATCATGCAGCAGGACCTGACCGGCGTCCGCGAAGGCTTCGGCCGCGAGGGCAAGGGGCTGACCAACAGCTACCTGCGCGCGAAGGAAGTCTCGCCGGGCAACCTGGTGGTCATCGGCACCTCGCGTGACCGTACCTACCAGGCCGGCAAGATCCTCAAGGTCAACCTCGGCGGCGCCGACATCACGCAGCAGTCGGAGGCCAACTCGTCGGCGGAAGATCTGACGCCGCTCGTGCCCGCCGATCGCACGCCGTCGTTCAAGGACGTCGGCCGCTACTACGACGTCGTTCCCGTGCCGGGCATCGCCGACCGCTACCTGACCACCTGGTCGGACGGCGCGGTCGAGACCGAGGTGCTCTCGATGGCGCACGCGCAGCCCGACTTCGGCATCTACGTCTACGACGCCAAGTCGCAGACGCGCTACCCGATCGTCAACGACCCGAACACGTGGGAGCAGTCGCCGCTGGCGATCATGCCGCGCAGCGAGCCGCCGACGCTGTCGCCGCTGTTCACCGCGCAGGGCACCACCGCCACGCTCATCGGCGCCATCAACGTCTACGACTCGACGATGTTCCCCAACATGACCGTGGGTGACGCGATCAAGGTGCGCGTGTCGGAAGGCTTCTCGTCGGAAGAGGGCTTCCCGAACATGTTCGGCCTCTCGGAGTTCGACGGTCAGGCGCGCCTCGGCGAAGTTCCGATCAACAAGGACGGCTCGTTCAAGGCGCTCATCCCGGCCAACACGCCGGTGCGCCTGCAGCTCATCGACAAGTTCGGCATGGCGCTCGGCACCAGCGGCCCCGGTGGCGACACCGCGTCGGAGCCGCTGTGGATTCAGGGCCGCTCGGGCGAGGCGCGCATCTGCGGCGGCTGCCACGAGGACCGCACCAAGGCCATCGCGCTCGCTCCCGGCAGCTCGGTGCTCCAGGCCGCCGGCGCGTTCGACGCGATGTCGGCCGTGGCGCGCACCGACCGCCTGTCGACGACGTACACCTACGACAAGGTCGTGGGCACGCCGTGGGACAAGGCGATCCAGCCCATCTTCGACGCGCACTGCATCGACTGCCACGACGGCACGCCGGGCGCCGCCAACCCGAGCTACACGATCACCGACATGACCGACATGACGACGTTCATGTTCACGTTCGACCTGCGCTCGACGCCGACGACGATCAACGCCGGCGACATGGTCTACACGTACAACGCGTCGTACATCGCGATGCTCGGCCCCGAGATGGCGTTCATGGAGAAGAACATCATGGTCACCGGCGACGCGTCGGGCTACATCACGCCGGGCGCCGCGCACGACTCCAAGGCGATCCAGATGCTCAATCCGCCGCAGCTGTTCCCGTCGGTGGACATGAACACCCGCGCGCTCGGCGGCATGCCGGTGCATCCGGCCGAGGTCGGCACCTACAACGGCCACGACGGCGCCGATCCGAAGTACGCGCTCTCGAGCGACGAGTACTACCTCTTGATCCTGAACGCAGATTCGGGCGGTCAGTTCTACTACCGCGAGAACAACCCCGGGGAGGCGTACTAAGATGCGTACGGCAATCATCTTCGCGTCGGTAGTTGCGCTCTCGTCGCCGGCCTTCGCTGGCTTCGGAAGCTCGGCGGTCGCCCTGAAGGCGGCGGTGCAATCGGGATCGGTCGACGCCATCGTCTCCGAGCTCGAGAAGGCGGAAGAGCTGCCTTCGCAGGGCGCCATCAGCGTCGTCCTGCCGCTCGTCGACCACGACTCCTATCGTGTGCGCGACGCGGCCGGTTGGTGGCTCACGCGCCGCGGCGTGCGCACGCAGGTGCTCGCCAACATGACGGCGCGCCTGTCGGGCTCGGATCCGGTGGCCGCGCGCAACGCCGGCGACGTGCTCGCCGCCATGCGTGACGTCTCGGTGCTCCCGGCGCTGTCGAGCTATCTGGCGAAGCCGCTCGACGAGGACTCGGGCATCGCGGTGGCGCGCGCCATCGGCGCCATCGGCAACGCCAAGGGCGTGACCGCGCTCAACACCGCGTTCAGCTCGTCGCTGGCGGGCGTGCGTGCCCAGGCGGTGGCGTCGGTGCGCGACCTGCGCGCGCCGCGCGGCACCAAGGTCGCCGGCTCGGTGGCGGCGGTGGTGCCGTTGCTCTCGGACGCGGACGCCAACGTGCGCCGTCAGGCGGCCATCACCATCGGCTTCCTCGGCGGCAACGACACCGCCCAGGCCGGCGCCGCGGTGCAGGCGCTCTCGTCGATGGTCACGGGTGATCCGGCGGCCGTCGTCCGCAAGGCGGCGGCGTGGGCGCTCGGCGAGCTCAAGGACGGCACCGGCCGCGCGGCGCTCATGCAGGCGCAGGCCAACGACTCCGATGCCTTCGTCCGCTCGATTGCGAGCGCGGCGTTGGCCAATCTGCGGTAAGATCGCCGTGCGATGATCCGTCGAGTCCTCCCCATTGTCGTCCCCTGGATCGCGCTGTGCGCGGTCGGCTGTGACGACCAGCCGCCCGCGGGCCCGCAATACTACGAGCGCGTCATCCAGCCGATCCTGACGCAGAACTGCGTCTTCCAGCAGGGCGCCTGCCACAAGGATGACGGCAACGGCAACGCGCTCGGCAACCTCGATCTGACGAGCTACGCCAACACCACGCGACGGCGCGACGTGCTCCGCACCTACGGCTCGTTCCCCGTGCCGCTGTTGTTGCTCAAGGCGTCGGGCGCGATGGTGCCGCCGATTCCGTACAAGGGCTCCACCGACGGCACGACCAAGTTCTTCCCCTCCGAGATCCAGCACGCGGGCGGCGCCACGCTCTCGGTGACGTCGTCGGCCTTCCTCGAGCTGCAGAAGTGGCTGGCCAACGGCGCCGCCGAGGACGGCTCGGTGGTGCAGAAGGCGCAGCAGACCGGCACCGGCCCGTGCAACCCCGACTTCATGACGGTGCGCCCCGACGTCGCCGCGCAGCTCTCGTCGGTGGACACGACCTCGCAAGCCTTCAAGGACTTCACGTCGAACGTCGAGCCGTTCATCACCAAGAGCTGCGCGTTCTCCACCTGCCACTCGGGCGAGCAGTCGGACTTCTTCCTCACCTGCCAGGGCGACGGCTCCAACGACGCCTCGAAGTTCAACTTCCTCGAGGCCCAGGCCTTCGTCGGCAATCCGCCAGAGACGTCGATGATCGTGCTCAAGCCGCTGGCGCCGTCGGGCGGCGGCACCGTGCACACGGGCGGCGTCTTCTTCACCGACAAAACCGATCCGCAGTGGAAGCAGCTCCTCGCCTGGGCGACGGAAGCCGGCGCGGCGAGCGCGACCACGCTCTCGGCGGGCGAGCAGTTCTTCGACGACTTCGTGATGCCGATCTTCCTCAAGCGCGGCTGCGCCCTCGAGGCGTGCCACTCGCCGGGCGCGGCCAACGACTTCAAGCTGCGCGCCGGCTCGCAAGGGTTCATCTCGCGCTTCTCGCTGCACTCGAACTACGACGCCGCGCGCCGCGAGTTCCTCGTGCCCGACGTCCCCGACGTGCGCCAGAGCCGCCTCGTGAAGAAGCCGGTGGTGTCGATGGCCGAGGGCGGCTTCGGCCTCACGCATCGCGGCGGTCCGCCGCTGCAGTCGCCGGGTGAGGTGCTCGACCCCGCGATGTGCGCGCAGCCGTTCCCCACCGACGGCTCGGCCTCGCCGTTCTGCACCGTCGTCGAATGGCACAAGCGCGAGCGCGCCGCGCTCATCACCGCCGGCACCGCCGACGCGATGGCCTCGGGCTCGACGCTGCCCATCGTCGCGGTGTCGCGTCCGCCCAATCCGGACCGCGCCATCGACTTCGACACCTTCGAGGGCGGCGCCGATCTGGTGATCGGCAACGTCGCGCTCGGCGCCCTCGGCGACATCGTGCCCGGCTCGGCGGCGGTGAGCGGCAGCCTCCTCGGCAACTGCGCCGGCGTCGCCGCCGATCGCAGCAACGTCGACGTGCGCCACCCCGCGGTCGCCTACGACGCGTCCAAGGTCGCCTTCGCCATGCGCCTCGGCGCCGGCGACACGCTCGACATCTACGAGGTCACGCTCGACGCCGCGCACACCTGCACCAAGGTCACCGACGGCAACGGCATGTCGAAGAACGGGATCCGCCTCGACAACCTCGATCCCATGTACGCGCCCGACGGCACGCTGGTCTTCGCCTCGACGCGCGGCCGCCCGGCGGTCGGCCCGACGCTGACGCTGAAGTATCTGACGCCGCAGACCGACCTGTGGCGCATGTCGCCGATGGCCGGCGGCGGCTACGCGGCGCCGCAACAGATGACGTCGCTGCTCGGCGACGAGCTGTCGCCGGCGATGATGGCCAACGGCCAGGTCACGATGACGTCGGAGAAGGCGAGCGCGGACTTCTATCAGCTCTCCGGACGACGCATCAACTGGGACCTCACCGACTATCACCCGCTGCTCGCGCAGCGCTCGCAGTCGCAGGGCTTCGATCCGTACACGCAGACGATGTCGATGCACCCGTCGGTGAACTACGAGCAGGCGACGGAGATCCGCGAAGCCGTCGATCGCAACTTCCTGTTCGTCGCCTCCGACGTCGGCGCCAAGGGCGGCGGCGGCACCATCGCCACCTTCAACCGCTCGATCGGCCCCTTCGAGTCCGATCGCAGCGACGTGCAGTTCCTCCACGCCATGACCATCCTCGACCCGGCCGCAACGGGACGCGCGGGCGCTACGCAGGGGGCGTATCGCTCGCCGTTCCCGCTGCCGGACGGGCGCGTTCTCTGCAGCTACGACGGCGCCGTCACCGATCTGTCGGCGCAGACCCCGCGCTACGATCTCGTCGTCCTCGATCCGGCGACGGGCATGCACACGCCGCTGTCGGGCTTCGGCGGCGGCGGCAAGTCGTGGGTCGGAGGCGTGCTCGTCTACAAGCGTGAGCCGAAGTCGCTCTTCAAGAACCTCACGCAGCTGGTCTTCGGCGGCCACGTCGATCCCACCGACCCGACGCACGGCGAGGTCCACTATCCCGATCTTCCGATGCTGGGCACGCTGCTCATCGCCAACCTGCGCACCGGCCGCTTCGTCGACATGCTGCGCGCGACCGGCGCGCAGCTCGTGATCTACGAGGACCAGGGCCCGACCGACGTCGCCAGCGGCATGGCGGGCCAGACCGGCACGCAGATGGTCTACCAGAGCCGCAAGGAGCTCGGGCGCGCGCCGCTCGCCTCCGACGGCTCGGTGCACGTACGATTGCCGTCGCTGACGCCGATGATCATCGAGCTCCAGGACGGCAGCGGCAACAAGATCATGACGATGTCCGAGGAGGATCAGCTCGGCCCCGGCGAGCGCATCTCGCGCGGCGTGCCGCAGAAGTTCTTCAACTCGGTGTGCGGCGGTTGTCACGGCTCGGTGTCGGGCAAGGAGCTCGACATCGCCATCGACCCCGACGCGCTGACCGGCGCCTCGGTCTCACTCTCGCGCGATTCCACGCAATCGATCGGCCCCTAGGGCACGCAATCGATCGGCGCCTGGCTCACGCAATCGATTGTCCCGTGATATAACGCGGGCATGAAACCCCTGCACGCTTTCGCGATCGTCGTCCTGTTGGGCGCAGGCCCAGCCTTGGCCAAGGGCAAGGCGAAGAGTAGCGGCGGCTCCAAGGCACACGCGGCCGACGCGCGCGCCGTCGGCGAGCTGGCCGGCAAGTTCAAGTGGGGCATGTCGCCCGAAGAGGCGCAGAAGGTCATCGCCGACGGCATCCACGCCAAGTACGTGGACATGATCAAGAAAGAGCCCGACGTCTACAAGCAGGACCAGCTGCGCAAGGACGAGACGGACGAGATTCAGAAGGTCAAAGACTCGTACGTGAAGTTCGACGGCATCTCGCCGGGCACCAAGGAGTGGGGGACCTCGATCGTCCAGAGCGAGTTCGCGCCGCGCAACGACGAGTCGATGATGACGCTGTGGGAAAAGGATCAGCGTCGCTTCCTCTTCTTCTGGCACGACAAGCTTTACAAGCAGTACATCGCGTTCAACGCCGAGCACCCGGTGTTCGCGGGCAAGTCGTTCGACGACTTCGCCAAGCTCATCCAGAACCGCTACGGCCCGGCGGAGATGAAGTTCTCGCAGATGAAGACCAAGCAGGACATGAAGCTCGACCACCTCGAGTGGCCGGCCTCGGGCGACTACCAGCTCTACGCGATCGATCAGTCGGAGTTCTACGGCAACTTCTGCCTCGTGCTCTTCAACCCGTCGGTCGCCAAGCAGGTCGACGCCGCGCGCAGCGAGCACAACACCAAGCCGGCGCACGGCAACGCGCTCATCGACGCGGTCACGCAGCAGCCCAAGGTCTCGGGCGACTCGAACGAGAACATCGTCGATCAGATCACCGGCAAGACTCCCCAGAAACATTAGAAATGAGGTAGGGTAGCCGCACTGCAATGAATTGTGTGCGGCTCGGCGTTGGGGTGACGCTCGCGGTCGCGCTGGCGACAGCGTCGTGGGCGCAGGAGCGCCCGGCGATGGAGTTCTCGCCGGAGGAGGTCGGGCACGCCGACGCCGGCGCGCCAGCGACGGCGGATGCGCCGCCACCGCAGCAGGAAGAGGATCGCGAAGCGGCGCCGCTCGGCCGCGATGCCGACAAGCCCGACAGCAAGCCGAAGAGCCCGCCGCCGCCCGTCGTGGCGCAGCCCGCGCCGCCACCCCGGCCCGCGCCGGCGCCGCAGCAGAAGCCCGAGAAGGCGAAGAAGGCGCACGCGGAGAAGGCGGCGCCCGCGGCCCCGCTGGCCGTGATGGCCGCAGATCCGCCACCGCCCGCCGTACCACCGCACGTGACCCTGCACGTCTGGGAGCCGGAGAAGGCGACACGCTTCGACGCCGAGGAGACGATCGAGTCGGCGATGGGCGAGGTGCTCGGCGCCGACCCGCGGCTGCGCTACACCGCGCTCGGCACCCTCTTGTCGCCGCCCGACGCCGCCGACCGCGCGCTCGTCGACGCCGACCACGCGCTCGCCGACGCGCGCCAGGCGTACGACGCCATGGAGCTCGACAAGGCCAAGGCGCTGCTCGAGACGGCGCTCAAGGCCTATCAGCAGCACCTGCCCGAGCTGGCGACGCGCTCGGAGTCGATCGCGCCGATGCGTGACGGCTTCATCCTGCTCGCCAACGTGCGCTTCTTCGAGGGCAACGCCGACGGCGCCAAGGACGCGCTCCGCTACGTCTTCGCGCTCGACGGCACGGTCCGCTACAAGCAGGGGCTGTTCCCGCCGCAGATGAAGAAGCTCGTCGTCGAGGCGCGCCTCCTCTACGAGACGCTCGGCAACGGGCGGCTCACCATCGACTCCGATCCGCAGGGCGCCAGCGTCTGGCTCAACGGCGCCAAGCTGCCCGATCGCACGCCGTCGCAGCCGATCGACGCGCCCAACGGTCCCAACTTCATCAGCTTCGCGCGGCGCGGCTGGGCGCCGATGACGCAGGCCTTCGTCGTCTCGGGCGGGGGCGAGGAGTCGCACGCGCTGGCGACGCTGTCGCGGCCACCGCACAACCCGCTGGCCCCGATCGATCGCGCGCGCGCCGTCGTCGACGACACGCCGACGCCGCCGTCATTGAAAGAGGCGTGCGCCGGGCTCGGCGTCGACATGCTGGTGCTGGTCAAGACCGCACGCGCCGGCGGCAGCGACGACGGCGAGCCGCAGATCTTGACGGCGTACCTGTACGACGCGCGCGCGGGACGCATCATCAATCGGCTCGAGATGAAGGTCGAAGGCGATCTGCCGGCGACGGCGCGCGTGCTCGCGCGCGAGCTCACCCACGGCGTGCGGCTCGACGGTGTGTGGGCGCCGCCGCGCGTGGCGCAAAAGCCGAAGTGGAACCAGCGGCTCTGGTCGGACGTGAAGGACGACTGGGGCCGGTTCCATCACTGGAAGGGCTTCTGGTACGTGGTGGGCGGCGTCGGCGTGGCCGTGGTGGTCGGCACCGTCGTCGGCGTGACCGTGTCGCATCAGCACCAGGTCGCGGCCGACACGTTATTGCTTGGTGGAAACTAAGAGGGGATGTCGATGAAGCAGACGAACTGGATCGTATGCGCGATGCTCGCCGCCGTCGGTGGCTGCTCGCAAGGCGTGAGCGTCGACAACGGCAATCCGTCCGGCACCGTCGCCGGCGTGGTGCTCGACGCCACCAGCGAGGCGCCGCTCATGGGCGCGGCCGTGACGGTCATCGCGGGCTCGAAGACGCTCACGGCGATGACCGACATGAACGGGCAGTTCGCCGTCGGCAAGGTGCCGGCGGGGACGTTCATCATGTCGGTGTCGCAGATGGGCTTCGTGACCGCGCAGCTCACCGACGTGCTCGGCGGCGCGGTGGGCAACTTCCCGGTCAACAATCCGCAGCGGACGATCGGTCCGGTCGGCCTGTTCCCGGCGACCGGCACGTTCACCGTGCACGTCGTCGACGAGACGGGCGCGCCGGTGCCGTCGCTCAAGCTGTCGGCGCGCACCGGCGTGCGCCAGGTCGTGTGGCAGAACGGCGCGCCCCTGGGCGAAGGCGCGTACGAGGTCTCGGCGACGACGGGCATGGACGGCTCGGCGATGTTCAACGGGCTGCCGGTGTACGCCGGGCTCGTCGGCCTCGTCGACGACAGCTTCACCGTGTCGGTGCCGCCGACCAAGATCATGGGCACCGAGATCTACGACTTCCTCGGCGCGTCGTTCGGCTTCCACCTGAACGGCCTGGTGTCGTCGGCGCAGGTGATCCACCTGGCGGGGCCGCACACGGCGCTCACGATCGTCGACTCGAGCATCGAGTATCTGCGCGGCTACGCGGGCACGACGACGCAGGCGTTCACGGCGCCGGTCGGCTCGCTCATCCCGATCAACGGGCCGATCAACATCGCCTTCAACCAGGCGATCGATCCCTCGAGCCTGCGCACCGAGTTCCTCGACGGCGACGGCAAGCTGATGGCGACGATGGCGATGGCCACGGTGAACCTCAATCAGGTGAGCGTCACGCCGTCGGTGCCGCTCGCCGCCGGCAAGCGCTTCAACTTGATCCTGCACGCGGTCGCGGCGACGACGGCGGGCACGCTCGGCTCGGGCGCGCAGCTCGACGTGACGGCGCCGTTCTTCTCGCAGCCACCCGCGGGCGCGCCCATCACCGTAGTCGCCAACTCGGTGACGACCATCCAGCCGCCCGGCGGCACCGGCAACGTCACCGTGCAGTTCGAGCTGTCGGAGCCGATCGGCATCGGCGGCGGCAGCAACGCCGCGCTCGACTGCGTCGCCTTCTACGAGATCGGCAGCATGGGCCTGCCCGGCTTCAACAACGACGGCACCACCGTCTTCCAGGGCGACTGGAAGACGATCAGCGCCTCCAACGCGCCGCCGACGAACCTGGTGTGCCGCCAGACGGTCGCCGCCGGCGTCGCCGGCGAGCCCGAGATCAACGTGACCGCGCTCAGCTCCCTCGAGACCAACACCGCCTCGACGAACCCGACGGTGGTGACCGGGTTCTCGTCGAAGTTCTCGATCACCATCGCGGTGGCGCCGACGACGGGGACGGGCGCGCACTCGGGCCCCTGCAAGCAGCCCCTCATCTCTCCGACGTGCGCGCTGCCCGG
>Ga0070679_100004135_pt1 | contig 13375 bp, 11 predicted proteins | sample KBSC63BmetaG_FD_65652 | JGI IMG/M metagenome (GOLD analysis project Ga0070679, IMG submission 65652) | Corn rhizosphere microbial communities from Kellogg Biological Station, Michigan, USA - KBS C6-3B metaG | ecosystem: Host-associated > Plants > Roots > Rhizosphere | place: USA: Michigan... | reverse complement strand
ATGTTCAGGGCCACAATGAACCGAAGGCGCTCCACGTGGTCAGTCGCACCGAAACCCATTATAACCCTATGAAAACTTCTCTGCTCATTACCGCGGCCGCAGCGCTCGCTCTGGTCGGCTGTAACAAATCCACGCGCAGCGCGGATACCACCGTACCGAACGACACGGCGGCCAACACCGCTCAGACCGCCAACGGCACGAGCGTCTCCGGCAACGCCACGGCCGCGGCCGATTCAGTCAGCAATGACCTGCGCGGCGCCGCGAATTCGGCGTCGAATGCCATTGGCAGCGCTGCGACCAACGTCGCGACCAGCGCTCGCATCACCCAATGGAAGCTGAATAGCTCCGACATCCAAGCGGACTTGGAAAACGATCGCGATATCGTCCGCACCAAGGATGAGAACGCCGGTGCGGCCGTCAGCACGAAGGACACCTCCGTCGTCGAGAGCATGGTCAAGGGCCGGCTCGAAGCCGACAGTGACATCGCCGCCCTCGATTTGAAGGTCGATGCCGACAAAAACGGAGAAGTGACCCTCAAGGGCAAAGCGCACAACGCCGAGGAAGTCGGCCGCGCGATTGCGCTCGCGCTCGATACCGATGGCGTCAGCAAGGTCACCTCAAAGATCAAGCTGGATAATAAATAAGCCGGCCTACCGGCAGTTTTTCGCCGACTCGCTCGGCCAAGGCAGACCGCGACGACACCCGTCGCGGTCTTTCCATTTCCGGGCCGGAACGCCGGCCTCGCAGCTCATGCGGTTTGCACGGGGAAGTCGGTGAAACCGCGCGTTGTGCAAGACTTGGCGGAATTCGTCGATGGAACGTCCGCGCGCAACGTCGCGCGAACGCTCAAGTTACGATCCAAACGCGGCCAGGTGATCAGCGCGGCAGCTAACGCAATCCCCTCCGGCGCAGCCGCCTCGGGGTAGCGGCGCGGCGTGCCACGAGCTCCTGCCGAGAATGGGTCATCCGCCCGGCGAACCGACCCTACCCCGCGCGGTCAGTCGGCGCGAAACTCAATACCCGCCTATGAACAAATCCATTCTGTTACCGATCGCCCTGGGCCTCGTCCTCAGTGGCTGCAACCATAGTACTCGCTCCGCGTCGTCGACCGATACGACGACGGCCACTACGACCGGCACCACGACCGGCGTATACAATGACACCACGGGCACCACAAGCAGTGGTGGCGCGTCGGTAAACGGGACGGTGTCCACGACGCCTTCTTCCGCTTCGAACTACAACGCGAGTTCGAATAACAACTACGACACGAACACGAACTATAATACGAGTAATCCGAGCAACGCGTCGAATTACAACTCATCGAATTATAATACGAGCGCCTCCGCCAGCGCCACTCCTTCATCGAGCGCCAATTATTCGTCGAGCTCCGACCAGAATAACACCAGCGCTTCCGGTTCGATGTCGGGCAGCATGTCGGGGTCGATGAACTCGACTGACACGTCGAATACGAACTCGTCGCTGAACAACAACAGCAACACGAACTACAATTCGACGAACACGGACAACAACAACACGAGCGGCTCTGCGACCAGCTCGGAATCGGGCTCCACCACGCCGTCGACGAACTCTGAACAGAACTCGACGGCCTCGCTCGATCGCAACGCGTCCAGCTCGCCGACGACCGCTTCCACCAGCTCGACCAGCCAGACGGGCAGCACGAGCGGCTTCGCGAACAACGAAAGCAGCAGCGGCGCCACCTCGGCCTCGGCGACGTCCACCAGCGGCGCTAGCGGCGGCAACGACCAAGCGGCCTCGACCGCCAGCCCGACCAGTTCGTCCGGCGCGATGGCCAGCAACGATCAGTCGACCTCGTCATCCAGCACGGCCGCTGCGAGCGACAGCCTCGCGAGCAACGATCAGTCCGCCGCATCCAGCAGCACGGCGGCGACCTCGCCCTCGTCGGATTCGAGCAGCTCTCTGAGCTCGACCGGTTCGACCAGTGCCGTCGCCAGCAACGACGCGAGCAGCCAAGCGACGTCCAGCACCGCCAGCGCCTCGTCGCCGTCCACCGCGTCCAGCACTTCGTTGAGCCAGACCGGCAGCACGAGCGGTTTCGCGAGCACCGGCAGCGCCAGTGGCGCGACGTCCAGCACGGCCTCCTCGACCGATGCGGTGGCGAGCAACGATCAAAGCGCGGCGAGCAGCAGCACGTCCGCGTCATCGCCCTCGACGAGTGCGACGGCATCGCTGAGCTCGACCGACTCCGCCACCAGCGGCATCGCGAGCAACAGCAGCACCTCCACCGGTGCCAGCTCGATGAGCGCGAGCACGAGCTCGACCGGCGCGGTAGCCAGCAATGACCAAAGCGCGACGAGCACCTCCACGACGGGCGCAACGAACTCCGTCAATGCGACCACCAGCAGTGGCGCCGCGGGCATTGCCTCGACGGATGTGAGCTCGAAGATCACCCAGTGGCGCTTGGCCCCGACTGATCTCCAATCGGACCTCGACCACAATACGACGATCGTCCGCACGCGTGAAATCGGCGCCGGTGCGCCGACGGGCAATATGGATGACTCGGTCATCATCACGATGGTGAAGAACAAGCTCCAGGCCGACAGCGACCTGTCTTCGCTCAACATCGATGTGCAGGCGCACAACGGTGAAGTCACCCTAAAGGGCAATGCGCAATCGGCCAATCAGGTCGGCCGCGCCATCGCTCTCGCCCTCGATACAGACGGCGTGACCAAAGTGAGCTCCGACATCAAGGTCGGCGCCCAGAAGTAGTCGGTCATCCTCGGTTTTCGATTCAAGCCCCTGCCCGCGCGGCAGGGGCTTTTTATTGGCCGAGATGGTCGGCCGCCGCCCGATCGGTCGCCGCGGGAGCCGGCGCCCCGACGCCGCGGCGGTATGCGAACCAACGGGACGTGACCGCGAGCATTCGGCTCCCGCGAAAAATAGACGTGCGCGGCCCCCGCCGTTCGCCGTAACTCGCCCCATGCTCCGCGGGTTTCAATGGGACCTCGCCCGCCAGGTCGAACGCCTCGACTGGCTGCTGGCGCAATTGCCGAGGTATGCGGATTGGGGATACAACGAGCTTTATCTGCATCTCGAGGACGCGGTGGAATTTCCGAGCGTACCGGGCGTCGCCCGCGCGGATGCGTACACGTATGGTGAGCTGGAGCGCCTTGTCGCCACGGCCGACCGCGTCGGCATCAAGACCGTGCCGATCGTCAATCTGCTCGGGCACACCCAATACCTCGTCAAAGTGCCCGGCCTGCGCGACCTCAACGAACTGCGGGCCGACGACGGTTCTCCGCTCGAACGCGGCCAAATCTGCCCGCTTCACCCCCGGACGCTCGACCTGGCGCGGCGCTTGATCGGCGACATGGCGCCGTTTTGCACGGCGGGGAAAGTCCATGTGGGCTTGGACGAGTCTTTCCACCTGGGGCGGCATCCGCGGAGCCGGCGCGAGATCGACCGGATCGGTCTGGCCGCGCACTTTGCGCGGTATGTCGGCCGGCTCCGGAGAGTCGCCAGAGAGCACGGCCTGCAGCTCGGATTATGGGCCGACATGCTGTACTTCCTGCCTGCGGCGATCCCACTTCTGCCGGGCGACGTCGCCGCCTACGAATGGTATTATTATCGCTTCGATCGTCGGCCGCGCGTCGAGCTGTTCAATTTCCGGGAAAGCGACGTCGGGGAGCGCCTGCGCGCGCGAGGCATCGAGTATTGGGGCTGTCCGATGAACGGCGCTTTCCGCTACGAGCCGATCCCCCACTTCCGCGATCGCCTCGACAATATAGTGAGCTGGTGGCGTCGCTGCCATCGGCTCGATGCCGCCGGCATGCTCGTCACTTCGTGGCAACCCAATCGGCTGGCAATGGAGCTCACGACCGTCGTCGACGCCGCGGCCGCCAGCCTCTGGCTCGATGGCATTGCAGAACCTCGTGCCATGTTGGAACGCGGGTTCGCGCGTGTAGCCGGGCGGCAGCTGAAGAGCCGGAAGCGCGGCGCACTCGTCACGACCTCCGCGCGGGCGGCGGCGCGGGCGGCCCTGACGGCCGACCGTTATCCGTTTAGCGGTTATCCGCGTTGGGAGATTAACAGCGGTTGGGATGTGGTGTCGCGGCGGGAGAGCATTGCGCCGTACGCCCGCGAGCTGCGCTGTTTCGAGCATCTGCTACGGAACGGCGGAACGGATCTGCCGGTGCCGCTCCGCGCGAGCCTCGAGCTGCGGCGTTACCTCGCGTTTCGAGATGTGTGGGTCCGGACGACGCTACGGACGGGACAGCCGGACCTCGTCGCCTTTCGCAAGGCGTGGACCGCGGGATTGCGTGCCGCACGCCTCCTGTGGACGCGCACGCGCCACGCGTCCGCTCCTCCGCCGAACGAGGCTATCCTCCGCGCCGATCTCCGCCGGGCGGAAGCGTGGCGCGCCGACGGCGTCGCGGCTGGCGAGCTGCAGCTTTGCTACGCCGTGGAAAATTTTGCGCCCGCCGCCCAGCTCGTGATCGTCGAGCAAGGCGCGCCCGATGGCTCGTGGACGCGCGTGCAAGCCTGCTACACGATTGAATTTCTCGCCTGCGCCGCCCGTCGCCGGGACGGCCTGCGGCGGGAACACGCCGCGCCGCTTCGCTTCGCGCCGGACGAACCGACGCGCGTGCGCCTGCGCGTGGCGACACCTGGCCAGGTGAGAGTGACGCAGGGCGCCCTGGTTACTCCTTCGGGGTGCTACCCCGTGTTCCAGACCGCCGTTATCGGCACGAAATCGCAAACCGGCGGCTGGCCCGTGGGCGACAGCTCGGGTCCCTGGCTTTCGATTGAGTGGCGCGCCGTCGACTCAAAACACCGCCCGCTCGATCTGCGCGTGCGGCGGCGGATGACGGGGCCTTGAGGCCGAGCGGTGCGGCGTCGCTGTCCGCGAGTCCGGCCCGAATCAAAGTCCACGGCCGCCCACCCGCTCGGTCCCGAGCGAAAGGGATGTCCGTTTAGAACTTCTTCTTCAGCTCGACGAAGTAAAAGCGGCCAATGATATCGTACACACTTTTGACGGTGTTGTTCTCCGCGACGAACGACCCATCCCCCGCGACGTACGGCGCCGCCCGATTGAAGACGTTGTTCGCGCCCGCCATCACGGTGAAGCCGCGCAGGAAACGGCGACCGTAATCCGGCAGGGGGAAGGCGACCGTCAGATCGGCGGTGAAGTAATTCGGAGTCTTCGAAGCGAGACCATTTATAGTGTAATCATTCGTCGCGCGGGCGCCCCCGAACAGGGTGCCGGGCACCGTGGTCGCCGGGATGTAACGCATGAACATCGACGCCGCCCAACGCTTGTAAGTATAAGTGACGTATGGATTGATTTGATACGCGGGCAGCAGGCCGACGTAACCCGCGCCGCCATCGGTGCGGTCCGTCATCACCCGAGCGTATTGCAGGTAAGCGTTCGCCTCGGTCGCGCGAAACTTGAAGTTGAACACCACCGTGGCATGGGCGCCGAAATCGAAGACGCCGAGATGATCCGTGTGGAGGGTGTAATCAACCGAGAGATCGAGACCGTCGGTCTTTTGATCGCCCTGCGGATTGCGCGCGACGGTGACGGTGCCGAAGTTCGTCGAATTAACTTGGTTCGGCGTCGTCGTGGTGAGCTTCGTACCGTCCGCAAAGACATAACCCGTGCCGAGCTGCAGCGGATCTCGCGCATACACGGAGCCGGAACCCTTGGCGTTGAGATCGGCGACAATTGCCGTATAATCAATGGAGCCGACCTTATCCTGGGAGATCGAATAATAATCCGCCGTGATCGTGAGGCCTCGGATCGCCCTCGGCGCATAGACGATCCCGGCGGTGTACGAGGTGGAGTGAGACGGCTGCAGGTACGGATTGCTCAACTCGACCGCGGTGCCCTGAATCGTGATCTTCTGATCCGTCGAGCCGCCAGCGCCCGACCGCCCGTCGCCGCGCGGCAGCGTGAAGCTGGGCGAGTTGCCGGCGGAAGGCCCGAACAAATTATAAATCGCCGGCGCGATGAATCCCTTCGCGTACGTGCCGCGCAGCGCGAACTCGTCGTTGAACGGCAACCAACGGAGACCGACCTTGGGGGTGTTGGCACTCCCACCGGGTTCGATCTTTTCCTGCCGGTCGGCCAGCGTCGCTTCGAGCGTGTGAAAGCCAAGGACGCCGCTCTTCGGCGCGAGCAGCGGCACACCGAGCTCGATGAATGCGCCCTTCGTGCTGCGCGCGCCGCCGCCGCCCGGGAACGTTTTTGCCGGATTGTACCCGAGCGCCAGGCCATTGGCGAAGAGCCCATCCACCGAACTGGTCAGCTCCTCGTGCCGCGTCTCGACGCCGAGCGCAAAAGAAAGGTCGCCGGCCGGCAATTCAAACGGCGTGCCGCGCACCCGCACACTGATGTCACGCAGGCTCGTGGTGCCGCTGCGGAAAAGCGTGGTCCGAATCGCGTCGATCGTCCGCGGATCGTTCGCGCCCGGTAAGGCAAAGAAATCATAGACCGGGAGACTATTCCCCGCTGCGTCGGTCAACCGTGACAGCGGGCGGCCGTTGGCGTCATAGACATAGCCGCCATTTGCGCCGATGAGCGGCTGCATCGCGGTATTCATGTTGGCGCCGTTCGCGCCGCCGAAAAGGCGCTCCACCAAACTGGCTCGCGAGTACGCGAAGTCCGCTTCCCAGTCGTAACGATCCGTGATGGCGCCTTTCAGACCGGCGACGACCCGCCACGTATCGGTGTCGTTGATCGCCTGGCGCATCCCCATCTCATCGAGGCGCGTCCGCACCGTCGGCGCACCGGCCGGCTGGCCGACGCCGATCGTGATCCCAAACAGATTGTACGGATTGTTCGCGGGGATCGAAAGGCTGTTGCCGCCACCTGGCCCCACGCCAGACACCGGAGCCGGCGCGAGGTCATTGCCGCCATTCGTCGTCTGAGAATACATGAAATCGCCAAAAGCGACCAGGTTCTTGCCGATGAGCTCTTTTTCCGCGTTCGCGATGAACTCATTTCGCTTCGTATCCACAATCAGCGGATTGTTATACAGCGTCGTATTTAAAATCGAGGTGCTGCCACCCGACGCGATCGAGGCCGGAGTGGCGCTGATCGGGATGTAATATCCGGCCGCCTGCAACTGCGCGGCTGTCATGGGCGCGGCGTTCGGGTCGGTTTTGGCCGGAGGGGACACGATCGCGGCGTTGTACCCCGGGGCGCCGATCGCCAAGGGTGAACCCGCGAGGACGAGGCTGTTGACGCGGCCCGCAAAACTGCCGCTAAACACCGTGCTGCTTACATTGTACCCCAAAGCGGCGATGCCTGCCGGGTCGAGGGTGGTCAGAGGCCGGTCGGTGGTCACCAGCGACGTGTTCTCGAAGTGCTGTGCCCCAATCGTGAGCGAAAATCCATTCCGGGCGACGCCGCCGATCACATACAAGTTCCGGGTCTTATAATCGTTCTTCCCCGTAAAGCCCAGCCGTCCGCCGACTTCAAATCCGTTATAGTCTTTCTTCAGGATCACGTTGACCACGCCGCCGATGGCATCCGAGCCATACACGGTCGAGGCGCTGTCCTTTACGATGTCGATATGATCGATCATCGCCGTCGGGATGATGTTCAAATCGACGAATTCGTCGTTGCTGAAGGGCGACGACGTCATTCGCTGCCCGTTGACCAGCACCAGCGTCTGAAGATTACGCAGCGCCACGTTCGATTCGCCGGCGAACCCGTTGTTCGACTCCGTGCCGAGATTGCCGTTGCCCGCGAAGTAAGGCGTCAACTGCTTGAGCAATTGCAGCGGATCCGTCATGCCCGACATCGCGATTTCGCTGCTGGGGATGGTCACAACCGGGCTCGGGGTCACGCTGGCCGAAAGCGGCAGATACGAGCCCGTCACGGTGAACCGTTCAAGCACCTGCGGGTTCTGGCTCGCGATGGCGGCGTCCGGGGCGGTCTGGGCGCGAGCCGCTCCCGCCAACAGACTGCCGGCCGCATATAGCGAAAGCGCCGCTCCGAAGGTCCGTCGTGCGAGTTTGTTCATAGCGTTCGATCCGGGTTGGGTGATGGGAAGCGAACACGGGTGGTGCCGCCCTCGCTTCGGAGGGTGGACCCAACGCTATGTCATAAGCCGCCGCAACTTAATTTTCTCGTCGCAAATTGCCCGGGATCGCGGAAACGAGCTGAATTATATAATGTTTTTCTTCGACGAATAAACTTATTTATATAATCGTCCGGTCGACCGCGGGGGACGCCGAGCCAAGGGCGACCGCCGCCCGCGCACGATTTTTGCGGCAAGACTTGCGTTCTGTCGTGGTGCGGAATTGTTCACCGGAATGCAGGAGCTGCAGCAAATCGTGCATTGCCTCACCGCGCAGCCCGACGCGCGCGGTGCCCTCGCGACGCTCGTCACCGTCGCTGGCTCGTCGTATCGCCGGCCGGGGGCGCGACTGCTGTGGCTGCTGGACGGCACGCGGCTCGGTTCCGTCAGCGGCGGCTGCCTCGAGGAGGATTTGCTGGAGCGGCTCGCGCGGGTCGCGTCGAGCGGTGAGCCAGAGCTGGCGACGTACGACACGACTTCCGAAAACGATCTGGTCTGGGGCGTCGGTCTCGGGTGCCACGGGGTGATTCAAATTCTCCTCGAGCCGATCTCCGGTTGTCCAGCGTGGGCCACCGCCGTTGCCGTGGCCTCGGCCGCGCGCCGTTCGCTGGAGCTATTCGTCCGGTTTCAACCGGAGGGCGGGCATGGACTTGGAACCACGATGGAGCGAGACGGCGGTCAGGCGTTCAGGCAAACGGTGCCGCCACCGCTGGCGCTGGCAATTTTCGGTGCGGGCGACGACGCGCTGCCGCTGGCCAAGCTCGCGCAGCAGCTCGGCTGGCGCGTCATCGTCGCGGACCCGCGTCCCGCGTATATCGCCGCGGAAGGTTTCGCGGTGGCCGCCGAGCGCGTGTGCGCGCCGATCGAAGATTTAGCCGCACGCACGCCGCTCGACGACCGGACCGTGGTGGTGATCATGACACATCGCTACGTGTACGATCGGCCATTGCTGCGTCAGTTGTTGCCTCGACCCATCCCATACCTCGGCTTGCTGGGCCCGCGTGCGCGCGCGGAGCGGTTGATGTCCGAGTTGGCGGCCGACGACTTCCCGATCACCGCCGAAATGCGCGCGCGGCTGCACGCACCGGTGGGGCTCGATCTCGGCGCCGATGGCGCGGAGCAGGTGGCGCTCGCGATCGTGGCCGAGATCCAGGCGGTCCTCAACGGCCGTGCTGGTCAGCCATTGCGCCACCGCACGCAGCCGATTCACGCGAGCCGATGAGCATTGCGCACAAGATGTCGATGCCACCCGTCGCGTCCTGCGCGGCGATTGTGCTCGCGGCCGGAGCATCGAGCCGGCTCGGCACGCCGAAACAATTGTTGCCGTACGGCGGAAAAGCGCTGCTGGTGCGGACCGTCGAGGCTCTGCTCGCGGCGCCGGTTTGGCCGGTCGTTGTCGTTGTCGGTGCGCAGGCCGACCGCGTCCGTCCCCTCCTCGCGCCCTACCCCGTTCTGACGACCTACAACGAAGGTTGGCCCGAGGGCATGGCATCTTCGGTGCGTTCCGGAATCACGACCGTGCAACAATTCTCGAGCTCAGTCGGCGCAGCCCTGCTCTGCGTCTGTGATCAACCGGTCCTCGGGACGGCGCAGGTGCTGCAATTGGTCACGGCCGCGCGGGAGGGACCGGATGCGACGGTCGCCGCGCGCTACGCTGGTCGTCTCGGCGTGCCGGCGGTGTTTCCGCGGGCGCGGTTTGCCGAACTGGCGGCGCTGACCGGTGACACCGGCGCTCGCGGCCTCCTCGAGCGAAGTGCCGGGCCCGTTATCGGGATCGATCTGCCGGAATTGGCGTTCGACATCGATAGTCCGAGCGATGTCGGACGAGACCTGTAGCGGGTGCGCGCGGGTGGCTGGCCCGCGTCGCTCGGCGAGATGCTCCGATCCGGGCGGCCGCCGCGGCGCCTCCCCGAGTTTAACGCGACCGATGAAGCTTCGCCTTCAACTCCCGAGCCACGCGGAAGGCTTCGTCCACGGTGCTGGCGACGACGGTGAAGTGCCCCATTTTGCGGCCAACCCGCGGCTCGCGCTTTCCGTACAGATGCAGCCTCGCGCGCGCGTCGCCTAACACCGCTGCCCAATCGGGCTCGGCCGTCATCCTGCCATCCTGCCAGGTCCACGCGTCACCGAGAATGTTCACCATCACGGCCGCTGACGTCATCGCCGGGCTGCCGAGCGGCAAGCCGCAGACGGCGCGGACATGTTGCTCGAACTGCGACGTGACGCACGCATCCATCGTCGCGTGGCCGGAGTTGTGGGGGCGCGGCGCGAGCTCATTGACGAGGATTTCTCCATCGGCGCCGACAAACAACTCGATCGCCAGCAGCCCGACGACGCCGAGCTTCTCCGCGATCGCCTTGCCGAGGCGTTCCGCGGCTTCGGCGACCGTGGCCGGGACGCGAGCGGGGACGATCGAGAAATCGAGGATATGGTGCGTGTGGATGTTCTCGGCGACGGGGAACGTGCGCATGTCACCGGACGCGGCGCGCGCTACGATGACGGATACCTCACAGGCAAAGGTGATGAATTTCTCGACGACCGCGCGTTGGTTTTTGAAGGCCGCGACCGCCGCGGCGATCGCTCCTGCATCGCCGACCTTCATCTGCCCCTTCCCGTCGTAGCCAAAATCGGCGGTCTTCACCACGCAAGGCATGCCGATCGACTGGATGGCGGCGGCGAGATCGCCGTCGGCCGCCACTTCCAAGAAGGCGACGTGCGGGAACCCATGCTGCCGCAGCCAATTTTTTTCCCGCGTGCGATTCTGGCAGATTTCCAAGACCCGCCACGGCGAGTGCAAAGTGACGACGCCCTCGATCTGGCGCAGCGGTTCGGTGGGGATATTCTCGAACTCGTACGTGACGACGGCGCACCCCTCGGCGAAGGCGCGCAATTGGGCGACGTCTTCATAAGGCGCGTTGGTTTCAAGGGCCGCCACTTCCCCTGCAGGCGAGCCGGCGGCAGGTTCATAAATATGCACGCGATAGCCGAGCCGCTCGGCCGCGTGGGCGAACATCCGGCCAAGCTGGCCACCGCCGAGCACACCAATCGTTTTTCCAGGAGGCACCATGGGAAGAAGCGCGTCAGCGGCGAAGGGCCGTAATCCGGGAGCTGGCCGGTGCACGCGACGTGCAAGCCGGGGAAAGGACAAGCGACGGCAGCCGGCTCACGGAAGCTTGGCCGCGAGGACCTTCTCGGTTTGCGACCGACGAAACGTTTGCAGGGCGGACTTCACCTTCGCATCGCCGTGCGCGACGATGGCGGCGGCAAAGAGCGCGGCGTTGATCGCGCCGGCCTTGCCGATCGCGAACGTTGCCACCGGCACCCCGCCCGGCATCTGCACGATGGAGAGCAGTGAATCCATGCCTTTCAACGCATGCGATTCGACGGGCACGCCGAGGACGGGCAGGACCGTCAGCGCCGCCGTCATGCCTGGCAAATGCGCGGCGCCGCCGGCGCCGGCGATCAGCACTTGCAGGCCGCGGCTTTCCGCCCCTTTCGCGTAGTCGACCATCAGCTCGGGCGTGCGATGAGCGCTGACGACCCGTTTCTCGTACGCGATGCCAAGTTGCTCCAAGGTCTGCGCGGCGTGCTGCATCGTCTCCCAATCGGACGTGCTGCCCATGATGATTCCAACACTTGGCGTGGGTTCAGGCATACGCGGATGCCTTACGCTAGAGGCGCGCGGCGGCGCAAATTAAAACCGCGGCAATCGCTCGCCGCGCCGGCGACTGACCGACGAGGAAACTAGACCAAGGACACGGTGCGCCCCGCATGCACGACGGTGGTCCCAGCGATCTTGTCGTGCCACGACTGCTTTTCGTCGTCGAAGGCGATCCAGATGAATCCGAGGAAAACCACGATGAGCGACAGGAAACAACCGAGCGCGCGGACGCAGGCCGTGGCCCAGTCGATTTCGCGGCCGTCGAGGCGCACGACGCGCAAACCGCACACGATGCCGCCAATCGTCGAACCTTTTGCCTGCCACATGACGGCGCCGTAAATCGCCAAAACGAGCAGGACTCCGGCAGGGCCGAGGTGCAGGAAACGAGGCAGCACGACGTGAGACATCATGCAGATGAAGGCGACCAGGATAAAGTCGATCAACAGCGCGCCCAGCCGGATCCAAAAGCCGGCGCGGGGCAAAAGAGACAAGCCCAGCGGCGGCACGGCGGTGGCGACGGCCGGACCGGACGCAGCCGCCGCGGGGTCGACCTCGAGCGGCTGCGCCGAAGCTGGCACGGTGAACGCCGGCGTCGCCGCGGCGGTCGCGGCCGGAGCGGAAGCCGCCGCGCGCACCGCTTTCTCACGCTTGCTCGAAAGAATCACGGAATAGACCACGACGCCCAGACCGAGCAAATCGAGGAGCTTGTAGATGAAGAGACCGCCGTAGGGCACGGTATACAGCGCGAGTGCGACGATGCCGCCGAGGAAGACGGCGACGACGGGATGCATTTTCGCGTTCGGTGCCCAGGCGAGGAGCCGTCGGCCAATCCAGGCCAGCATCACCACTTTTCCAAACAGGCTCGCCGCGACGAGACCGATGAGCACGAACGGAACGACCGCGATGCCGACGACCGTGATGCAGAGCAGCACGATCACGACCGGCGTGAGCAGCACGGTGAGCACGGCGGCGAGCACCGAGCCACCCGGATATTGCTCCAACGTGCGGCAGTTCGCGTCGACCGTGCGACCGAAGAGAAGTGCGAGAAAGAGATAAAACGCGAAGAACCCGAGCGCGATCGACCACGCCCAGCCCAGATGAGGCGCAAACGCGAGCGGCCGGCCCTTCAGCAGGCAGGTGGCGACGTAGGTTTGCAGCGCTGGTACCGGGAGGTGGTGGCGGCCCATGCCGATGATCGGCATGTCGCCGTGAACGATCGCATTGGGATCGCGCTGCACCGTTCCGCCCACCGACACGACGTCATGCATCACTTCCGCATGAGGCCCAAGATGGATGTCACCGAGGACGGCAACGACGGAGTCGACGCGAGCATCGACGTACGCATCGCCGCCTACCGCGACGACGGCGTCCTGGACCGGTCCCGTCACATGAGCATCGCCGCCAACGGCGGTCACGGCATCGGTGGTGCCCTCGCTAATCGCGTTGCCGCCGATCGCGACGACGGCATCGGCGATTTCGTCCTTCGCCAAATGAGCGTCACTGGCGAAAGCGACGCGGTCACTACTCGTGGCGCGCATGGCTCGGCGGCCGCGGCCGTGACCTTTTACCGGTGCAACAGCGTCTTCGGAGTCCGGGGCGGCCAGCGTGTGAAGCGTCGTGGAAGTGCTGGCCGTGGAGGCCGCGGTTG
>Ga0070679_100004133_pt1 | contig 13380 bp, 10 predicted proteins | sample KBSC63BmetaG_FD_65652 | JGI IMG/M metagenome (GOLD analysis project Ga0070679, IMG submission 65652) | Corn rhizosphere microbial communities from Kellogg Biological Station, Michigan, USA - KBS C6-3B metaG | ecosystem: Host-associated > Plants > Roots > Rhizosphere | place: USA: Michigan... | reverse complement strand
TTTGCCGCTTTTTGAAGCAGCAAGCTGAAGCCCTGTAGTATACTGAAAACAACTTATGGCTTTACAAACACAACCCTATAAAGGTGCACGCGATTTTTATCCGGAAGATAAGCGTCTGCAGAAATACATTTTCGGCAAGCTGCGCTCGACAGTTGAAAAGTATGGCTACGAAGAATACGATGCGCCAGTCCTTGAGCCGCTTGACTTATACCTAGCTAAAACTGGTGAAGAAATTGTTAATGAACAAACGTATACCTTTGAAGATCGTGGTGGACGCAAAGTGGCCATACGGCCGGAAATGACACCTACGGTCAGTCGCATGGTAGCTGGTAAGCGACAGGAGCTGGCGTATCCCCTGCGCTGGTATAGTATCCCAAACTTGTGGCGCTACGAGCGCCCGCAGCGCGGACGACTGCGTGAACACTGGCAGCTTAATGTTGACCTGTTTGGTGTTGATGGTGCTGAAGCGGAGTTTGAAATTATTCAAATTGCCGATGATATATTTAAAAACTTTGGCGCTAAACACGACATGTACACTGTACGGCTTAATAGCCGTCAGCTGGTTGACTATATATTGAAAGATTATCTTGGTTTAGCAGAGGTTGAAGCAGGCATGATGGGACGGCTCATAGACCGTATGCACAAAATGGAGCGCACGGATTTCATAGCAAAGGCGGATGCCATATGTAGTCCGAGCGAGCGTGAAGCTGGCGTAGTGGAAAAGCTGCTGGATGTGCTTGCCGCCAAGCGCTTTAGCGCTTTACCGCAAGAGGTACAATCCCAACCGGCCGTACAAGAACTGAAAGACATGCTTGAAATGCTAGAGACTGCTGGCGTCAGCAATGCTGAATTTGATGTGACGCTGATGCGCGGTTTTGATTATTACACCGGCATTGTGTTTGAAATATTCGATAACGACCCAGAAAACAACCGTGCCATGATGGGCGGTGGTCGCTACGATGGTCTGGTAGGCCTTTTTGGCGTAGAACCAGTTCCTACCGTGGGCTTTGGTTTAGGCGATGTAACTTTGCAGAACTTTTTAGAAGGCCATAATCTATTGCCAGCACTGCATGCTGAGACAGATGTATATGTCGCATTAGTGGGAGATGTATTTACACGGGCTCAAAAGCCTATTCATGAGCTCCGCGTTATGGGTCTGAATGTTGCTGTGGGCGCTGCCGGCAAAAAAGTAGGTGACCACTTCAAGACGGCTGAAAAGAAAGGCATAGACAACGTACTAGTTCTCGGCGAAAGTGAACTGGCCGACGAACAATATACGCTAAAGAATTTGCACACTGGAGAGGAAGAAAAACACAGCCTGGAACGCATTGTGACTATTGTGAAAGACTACCGAAAACGAAACGATGACAGCGACTAATCATGCGCTTACGGGTGCATTTATAGGCCTGGCGGCTGGAAATCCGTGGGTTGCCATTCCGGCGGCATTTGCATCGCACTTCATTTGTGATGCTATTCCTCACTTTGGGCAGGAGCGTAACAACATGAAGTGGCTCCGGTCGAGATTCTTTAAACGGATGCTGCTAGTAGATATTGTTCTTTGCTTTGCTGTAGCGGGCACGCTAGTGGTGGTTCATCCAGTGCACTGGTTCTTGGCCGTCGTATGTGCCTTCTTGGCTACTTCTCCTGACTTTTATTGGGTGCGGAAGTTTCGTGATGCGGTAGCCAATAAACCTTACCAAAAGCCAGAAGGCTTCGGTTATTTCGCAAGTGTAATCCAGTGGTTCCAAAAGCCTATTGGAGCAGTAGTAGAAGTAGCATGGGCGATAGGTATGTTTGTACTGCTTATACCGTTCTTACGCTAGATTCTGGCAAATAACCGGCTAATCTGTTAAGATAGTTCACTATGCAAGTGAGCAAGGAAAAGTTGAGCCCGACATCATTTAAGCTAACACTAGTTGCCGACCAGAAACTGCTGGATGCGGTTAAACAAAAGGTACTGAAGCATCTAGCCGAACATGTGAAATTACAAGGCTTCCGCCAAGGCAAAGCACCAATGGAACTGGTGGAAAAAAATGTCGACCAGACAGTACTCCAGCGTGAATTCTTGGAAGAGGCAGTAAACGAACTATATGTTAGTGCGGTGGAGCAGGAAAAGCTTCGGCCAGTGAGCCAGCCACAAGTAAATGTGACGAAATTCGTACCTTTTACCACGCTCGAAGTTACCGCCGAAGTTGAAGCTGTCGGTGACATAAAGCTAACGGATTATACAAAAATTAAGCTTACGCCAAGTACTGTCGTGGTGACCGATAAAGACGTCGATGATGTGGTGCATAACTTGCAACTGCGCGCTGCTACTAAAGAAGAGGTCAAGCGAGCTGCTGAAGATGGCGATGAAGTCTGGATAGACTTTGCGGGTGTGGATGCGAAGACTAAAGAAGCTATACCGGGTGCAGACGGCAAAGAATACCCATTACTGCTCGGTAGCAAAACATTTATCCCTGGTTTTGAAGACGAGCTGGTTGGCGTAAAAGCTGGCGAAACTAAAGAATTCACCATTACATTCCCGAAGGATTACGGCGTAAAAACATTGCAGAGCCGAAAAGTTACGTTTACTGTTACTGTCAGTAAAGTGCAGAAAGTAGTCGAGCCAAAGGCTGATGATGCATTTGCTGCGACAATCGGACCCTTTAAGACTTTTAAAGAGCTTCGCGAAGATATTCGCAAACAACTTCAGGCCGAAAAGCAAAACGAAGCCGACCGCGAATTCGATAACCAACTACTGGAAAAAATTGCCGAAAAGAGCCAAATAGATATCCCTGCAGTACTCGTAGAAGATGAAATTGATCGTATAGAAGCCCAGGAAAAACAAAATACAGCTTATCGTGGACAGACCTGGCAAGAACACTTAGATGCAGAAGGTGTAACCGAAGAAGAGCACCGCGAAAAGAACCGGGCTGGAGCTGAACTGCGCGTCAAAGCTGGGCTAATACTGGGTGAAGTTGCCGACAAAGAAGGTATAGAAGTAAGTCCCGCGGAGCTCGAAATGCGCTTACAGCTACTCAAAGGTCAGTACCAGGATGCTGCTATGCAGGCGGAACTCGACAAGCCCGAAAACGTCCGTGATATTGCCTCGCGGTTATTGACTGAAAAGACACTTGATAAATTAAAATCTTACGCGCAAAGTAAATAGCATGGTGCGCATTCCATCGGTAGAGTCGATGGTGGGAAAAAGTAGAAAGGACCTAGAAACTCCCTTTGAAAGAGAGTTACTTACTCCAGTCATCCGTACGTCTATGCTTGGAAAAGCTGCAATGACGGTAGCTGAAGCTGAGGTTGTTCAGGCTGATATGACAATTGAACAGCTTGATGAGGTTATAGTGGAGGATGATAAAAGATTAAAAGACTTACAAACTCTACAAGGGGCGCGTTATAGGGCAAAAGCTCGCCTTGAGGCTCTCCGGGATGGAACTTTCAATGAATGGAATGATTAAGCGGTATATGCCGGAGTGGCTGTATCAGGATCCATTGGATTTGCATAACTTTGACTGCAAACAGTTAACGGTAGAGAGTTTTAATAATCGCTACGCGGATATCAACCCGGTGAAACATCTGCGTCATCTCGGGCATTTAGTCTTGCCCTCACAAGCCCTACCGCCTAGTGCAGAACAAGTATTAGAATGAATTAGCACTCTCACTTGACGAGTGCTAAAACGCAGCATATACTAAGTGGTACATGAATGATTTTGTGCACACAACCAGTCAAATACTAGTCCCAACCGTAATAGAAAACGAAGGCCGTTACGAGCGCGCCTACGACATATATAGTAGGTTGCTCAAAGACCGCATTATTTTCCTCGGTACAGATGTAAATGAAGCGACTGCTAACCTCATAGTGGCCCAGCTACTATTTCTGCAGGCAGAAGATGCCAAGAAAGACATTTACTTCTACATAAATAGCCCCGGCGGCAGCGTGTATGACGCTTTAGCTATTTACGACACCATGCAGTACGTGACAAACGATGTGCAGACGGTAGGCATAGGCGTGCAAGCTAGTGCAGCCGCTTTTCTGCTTAGTAGTGGAACGAAGGGCAAGCGCTTCATACTGCCGAATGCCACAGTTATGATTCACCAGCCCTCAAGCGGTACCCGTGGTAAGGTTACCGACATGGAAATTGATCTTAAAGAATCGCTGCGTATCAAGCGTCGCTTAAACGAGATTATGGCCGAAAATACTGGTCAAAAGGTCGAAAAGATTAAGGATGACATGGAGCGCGACTACTGGATGACGGGCGTTGAAGCCAAGAAATATGGCATAGTCGACGATGTCATCACGAGCCCCAAGGCCTTGAAGTAAACCGCTCATGGTTTTAAAAGGTTGTAATGATATCTTGTAGTAATGTCCAAAAAGAAGATAAATGTGGCAAAATTTGAGATTCCCGGCAAAGACTATGCTATTGAAGTAAGCCGGATTACGCCTGATAAAGCCCTCGCAGCAGCTCGTGATATACAGCGAATTGGACAGGCAGCCTATAGATTGGCTTTTGAGCAAACTTCTTCAAACCCTACGAGGCCTCTCTCTCCAGGCTCAATAACGGAACATTTATTTAAGCCTGGCAGCGAGAGTAGAGTAAGGAGCCAATCTGAAAAAATCGAGGAAGGCTTTAAGCATGGGGTCGCTTACTGGGCGCTCTACTACCGTTCGGCCAATGTAGATACTGCAGTGATTCCACCTGCCATGGTTGGTGTAGTTAAGACATCGCCATCGCCATTAAAGCCCTGGGAACGATGGTTTAGGGAGGGTAACTGCTTTATAAATGATGCTATGGTGGTGCCGATGCATCAATATGAAGGCCTTGCGACTGCCGGTGTGTACACCGCTCTACACGATTACAGTGATAACAAAGAAGTTTTAACACACTTATTTGATAACAGTAGTCAATTAAATGAGGCTATCCAACATTATCTGCCGTTCACGACGGCTGAGTCTATTACAGCCTTCCCGATTGGCAGACAGGCACTAGGGCAGCATCGGTTCGGAGGTTTATCTGTCGGACAGGCTAAACAGCGACTTACCGACCGCCAGCCCTGGTTGGTGGACGTGGACATACAAGCTGGCACTTGACAGCTCTAACTTGATGATTCACAATAGTGTTTAAGAAGTAGTGTAAGTCGGGCAGCGCATTGCCAAAAAATAGCGCCAAACACACCCACTTAGGAACCTTCGGCCGAACAAATTATCACATCAAAATTAATCTGATTGAGGTATTGCTCGCTGGTTTTTGAAGTGCGAGGAATATCTGAATCTCGTAATAAATCCACTAATCAACCTAAATAGGGGGCTGCTTAGCATATATGGCAAAGACCACGACTGCTAAAAGTGCTGCTCGCGTGTATTTTACGCGTGAGGACGATGCGCTTGAACTACCAAGTCTGGTAGATCATCAAAATAAATCATTTCAATGGTTCGTCGACGAAGGCTTGGGCGAACTACTCGCCGAAATAAGTCCTATAGACGACTACACCGGCGCAAAATTATCACTAACATTCAAAGATTATCACTTTGACGAGCCAAAGCTCACCGAAGGTGAGGCTCGCGAAAATAACGTTAGCTACGAAGCGCCGCTGAAGGCTAGCGTTGTACTCACGAACAAAGTGACCGGTGAAGTTAAAGAGCAAGAAATATACCTGGGCGACTACCCGTGGATGACCAGCCGCGGTACATTTGTTATAAATGGCGCTGAACGCGTTGTTGTAAGTCAGCTTATCCGTTCCGCCGGTGTATTCTTTACAGCTGACCAGCATGGCACAACTGCCCTATATGGCGCTAAAGTTATACCTGGCCGAGGTGCTTGGCTTGAGTTCGAAACAGCTGCTAACGGCGCACTGTACGTCAAAATTGACCGCAAGCGTAAAATTGCCGTTACTACTTTATTACGGGCGCTTGGCGTAAGTGAAAGCCGCATGCGCGAGGTATTTGCTCACGTGGATACCGGTAAAACCAGCTACCTCGACGCAACTCTCGAAAAGGACCCGACTCGTGGTCAGAACGATGCACTTATTGAAGTCTACCGTCGCTTGCGCCCGGGTGATTTAGCTACCGTCGATAACGCCAAGAGCCTTATCGAAAACATGTTCTACAACTTCAAACGCTTCGACTTCAGCCGTGTTGGCCGTTACAAGATTAATAAGCGTTTGAACCTCGATGTACCAAACACCATGGAAAACCGTGTATTGCGCCTAGAAGACCTGGAAGCAATCGTCGCTGAAATCATTCGCTTGAACAACACGCAGGAGCCAGCCGATGACATTGATAGTCTCGCGAACCGCCGCGTAAAGCTCGTAGGCGAACTAGTGCAGCGCCAATTCCGCATTGGTTTACTCCGTATGGAACGAAACACCAAGGACCGCATGTCGATGTCGGAAATCGAAACTGTTCAGCCCGGCCAGCTTATAAATGCGCGACCAGTTGTGGCGGCGGTACGTGAGTTCTTTGCTAGCTCACAGCTAAGCCAGTTCATGGACCAGATTAACCCGCTTTCCGAGCTGGCACACAAGCGCCGTTTAAGCTCTATGGGCCCGGGTGGTCTTTCGCGCGAACGCGCTGGGTTTGAAGTTCGTGATGCCCATCCAACCCACTACGGCCGTATCTGTGCCGTCGAAACTCCAGAAGGCGCAAATATAGGTTTAGTCTTAAACCTTGCTAACTATGCCCGTGTAAACGAGTACGGTTTTATAGAAACTCCGTATCGTAAGGTTATTAACGCTGTGACCGCCAAGGATGCAGCCGGCTACATTGCTGCTGTCGACCTTGAAGATGTTAAGGGTAAAGTCATCGTTAAAAAGGGTGCCAAGATTACGGCTGCTGATGCCGCTAAACTTGCTAAGATAACTGAACAAGTTACATGGCCGGTGAAGGCTCGTGTGACAGATGAGGTTGAATACCTCGATGCTGCCGAAGAGGAAGTTGCGGTTATTGCCGGTGGCGGTAACGCCGTAAAGGATGACGGCTACTTTGCTATGGAGCGTGTTGGTGCCCGCACTGGCGGTAAGTCAGGGGAAGTTGATGCCAATGACGTGACCTACATGGACGCATCGCGCCATCAGATTATTGGCTCGAGCGCCGGCTTGATTCCTTTTATTGAAAAGAACTACGTGTACCGTTCGCTCATGGGTAGCAACCAGCAACGTCAAGCAGTACCGCTGATTCAGCCAAGTGCGCCGATTGTGGGTACTGGCCTGGAAATTGCGGTCGCTCGTAACAGTGGCCAGATAGTGCTCGCCGAAGCCGATGGTGAAATTCTGAAGGCTAATGGTGAAGAAGTGGTTGTCCAGTACAAGGAAGGTAAAAAAACCTACCAACCACTACACTTTATGCGTTCTAACGAAGGTACGAGCGTCAACCAAAAGGTTGTTGTTAGTACTGGTGACAAGGTTAAGAAGGGTGACGTGCTTATTGAAGGCATGTCGGTTGCTGATGGTGAGTTGGCACTCGGTAAGGACTTAATCGTAGCCTTTATGCCTTGGGCGGGTTACAACTTTGAAGACGCTATCATCATTAGCCGCAAGCTGGTAGAAGATGACACCCTAACCTCTGTACACATCGTAGACTTCATGATTGAAGTCCGCGAAACTAAGCTCGGTCCAGAAATTGTTACTCGAGACATCCCGAACGTTTCGGAGGAGACTCTGCGACACCTCGATGAAGACGGTATTGTCCGAATTGGTGCCGAAGTCCACCCTGGTGACATCCTGGTCGGTAAAATTACGCCTAAGGGTGAACAAGAGCTGAGTAGCGAAGAGCGCCTACTGCGCGCCATATTTGGTGAAAAGGCCAAAGAAGTACGCGATACATCGCAGCGCATGAGTAATGGTAAGCACGGTAAAGTTGTTGGCGTAAAGGTATTTAGCCGCGAAAATGGCCATGAGCTGAAAGCCGGCGTGATTATGCAAATTCAAGTCTTCGTGGCTCAAATGCGCAAGATTGCTGTCGGTGACAAGCTGGGTGGCCGCCACGGTAACAAGGGCGTTATTGCTCGTATCTTGCCGGTTGAAGATATGCCCTTCATGGAAGATGGCACCCCAGTTGATATCATTTTGAACCCACTTGGTGTACCAAGTCGTATGAACGTCGGTCAGTTGTTTGAAACTCACCTTGGTATGGCTGCTCGTGCTCTTGGCATGCGTGTGGCTAGCCCATCATTCAATGGTGTACCAGAGCCTAAGATTCGTGAACTGCTCAAAGAAGCGGGCTTGCCAGAAGATGGCAAGCAACAGCTCTTCGATGGCCGCAGTGGTGAAGCCTTTAAGGAGCGCACTACAGTTGGAAGCATGTACATGATTAAGCTCAACCACATGGTCGCCGACAAGATTCATGCTCGCTCTACGGGTCCGTACACCATGGTTACTCAGCAGCCGCTGGGTGGTAAAGCTCAAAATGGTGGTCAGCGCTTTGGAGAAATGGAGGTGTGGGCACTGGAAGCGTATGGCGCGGCTACCACCCTACAGGAAATGCTCACACTCAAGTCGGACGACGTCTACGGTCGTTCAAAGGCTTACGAGAGCATCATTAAGAAGACTGAAATCGTTGGACCAAAAGTACCTGAAAGCTTTAACGTGCTTGTGAAAGAGCTGCAAGGTTTAGGCCTCAAGGTAGACTTAGTGCGTTCAGATGCCGTCATAGACGCTGAAGACGTGCTTGCTACAAACGTACACGAAGAAGCTACGCATCCGGCTGAGGTTGATGTACCGGCTGATGCGGTTTCAGAAGTAGATGTTACCGAAGAAGCGATTGCCGACGAATTCGACATGGTTGGTGATTTAGATGACGACCTGGGCGTAGTCGATGATGCTGCCCTGGTAACTGCCGACGACGATACTAACACCCAAGAAGAGGAGGCCTAAGATGTCAGCACGCTATTCATACGGAACTGATATTGCCGATTTTGACGCCGTCCGGCTCGCTGTAGCTAGTCCCCAGGATATTCTGGACTGGAGCTATGGTGAAGTGCTTAAGCCGGAAACCATTAACTACCGTACCCAAAAACCGGAACGTGATGGGCTCTTCTGTGAGCGCATCTTTGGGCCGGTTAAGGATATTAACCCTCATGATGCCAAGTACAAAGGTGTACGTAGTCGTGAAGCCGCCGTGGACAAGAACGGTGAGTTGGTAACTCGCAGCATTGTCCGCCGCGAGCGCATGGGCCACATAAACCTGGCGGTGCCAGTTGCACACATTTGGTTCCTGCGTGGCACGCCAAGCGCTATTGGCTTATTGCTCGGCATGACGGTCAAGAACCTTGAGCGTATTGCTTACTTTGCAAGCTACATAATCAAGAGTGTTGACACCGAAAAGCGTGACAAGATGCTGGCCGACAAAGAAGCTGAATTTGCTGCTGCTAAAGAAGCCATAAAGCTACGCTACGAAAAGGAAGCCGAAGCTGAGAACGCTAATGTTAAGGCGCTTGCTGAAATGCAGACCAAAGAACTCGAGGAAGTTACCAAAGAGTTTGAAGTCTTGCGTGACCAGCTTACTGGCCTTACAAAGCTTGGTCTCATTAATGAAACCGAGTACCGCAACTTGCCCGATGAAGTTCGTGCACTCATTACGGTTGGTATGGGTGGTGCTGCACTAAAGGACCTACTCGAAGAAATTGATCTGAAGCAATTGATTACTGACCTGACCGCTGAAGCCGATGAGGCTAAGGGTCAACGTCGTAAGCGCCTTATGAAGCGTTTGCGCTTACTAGAAAGCATGGACCGAGCAGGTATTAAGCCAAGTAGCATGTGTGTGAGCGTACTGCCAGTCATTCCTCCGGACCTGCGTCCGATGGTGCAGTTAACGGGTGGCCGTTTTGCAACTTCTGACCTCAATGACCTGTATCGTCGTGTCATTAACCGCAACAACCGCCTTAAGAAGCTTATGGACCTGAATGCTCCAGAAGTGATTCGCCGGAACGAACAGCGCATGCTTCAAGAAGCTGTCGACGCGCTTATAGACAATAACAGCACTCGTAGTGGTCGCGCGGTAGCTGCCACCGGTCAACGTCGCCGCCTGAAGAGCCTTAGTGACATGCTTAAGGGTAAGCAAGGCCGATTCCGTCAAAACCTGCTTGGTAAGCGTGTAGACTACTCTGGCCGTTCAGTTATTGTGGCCGGTCCTGAGCTAAAGATTAATCAGTGTGGCTTGCCGAAGATGATGGCGCTTGAATTGTTCAAGCCATTTGTAATTGGTGAACTTATTGCCCGCGAACAAGCGCACAACATTCGTAGTGCGTCTCGCCTCATTGAAATGGGCGAAACTGTCGTCTGGGATGCACTCGACGAAGTCATTAAGGGCAAGTATGTGCTCCTGAACCGTGCACCAAGCTTGCACCGCTTGAGTATTCAGGCTTTCCAGCCGGTACTTATAGAAGGTCGTGCTATACAACTACATCCGCTTGTGTGTAAAGGCTTTAATGCCGACTTCGACGGTGACCAAATGGCCGTTCACTTGCCACTTTCCGATGCTGCCCAAGCCGAAGCTCGTGACATCATGGCTGCTAACCGCAACCTGCTGAAGCCAGCCGATGGTTCACCTATTTTGCACATCGAACAAGACATTGTGCTTGGTTGTTACTACTTGACATATCTAAAGCCTGATACCAACGAAACACCGTTCATTTACAGCGGTATCGATGAAGTTATTTTGGCTCTCGATGCTGGCACAATTGGCTTACAAACGCTTGTAAAGGCGCCATTCCGTGGTGAAGTGCGTACGACTACTGCCGGCCGCTTGCTATTCAACGAAACCTTCCCAGAAGACTTCCCATTCCAGGATGAGCCAATGACCAAGAAGCGCTTACAGCGAGTGCTTGCCCGCGTCTATGCTCAGTATGGCCAGGAAAAAACAGCAGAAATTGCTGACAACCTAAAGGACTTGGGTTTTGCCTACGCAACAATCTCAGGCCTTTCTATGGGCATGACTGACTTTGCCCAGATTACTGGCATGGACGAGCTTGTTGTTAAGGGTGAAGAACGAGCAGCTGCTATTTCTGAGCAGTACGAACAAGGCTTCATCACCGATGAAGAGCGTGCGCGCCTAACGGTCGACAACTGGACCAAGATTGATACTCAAGTGCAGGACCTGCTGGCCGAGCAAATGGTCGGCAAGGATAGCTCCACTGCAATCGCCATCAACAGTGGTGCCCGCGGTAACATTAGCCAAATGAAAAGTGCGGTTGGTATGCTCGGTGTTATGGCCGATGCATCTGGCCAAGCCATAGAGCTGCCTATTAAGTCTGGTTATATTGCTGGGCTCGACCCGCTGGAGTACTTTACTGGTACCCGTGGTACTCGTAAGGCACTTATAGACATCGCCCTCAAGACGGCGGATGCTGGTTACTTGACTCGACGCCTGGTAGATGTATCACAAGATGTGTTCACTGTCGACGACGATACTAGCGACCCAGGTTTTGCCATGCTGCGTAGCGATGCAGAAGAAATCGGTGTCAGCTACGGCTCGCGCCTGAGTGGCCGCTACGCTGCCGAAAATGTTAAGGGTTACCTAAAGCGCGGTGAACTCATTAGCGATGACATTGCAGCTAAGATAGAAGCCGATGAAAAAGTAGATGGCGTGAAGATAATGAGCGCCCTCAGCTGTACTAACGTTCGTGGCGTGTCACAAAAATCCTACGGTATCGATCCCGCTACTGGAGAATTAGTGGTTGACCATCACCCAATTGGCGTTATTGCCGCTCAGAGTATTGGTGAGCCTGGTACCCAACTTTCATTGGACTCCAAGCACCGTTCAGGTGCCGTCGTAGCCGACGATACAGCCCAAGGTCTTAGCCGTGTCGAAGAATTGTTTGAAGTTCGTACACCAAAAGGTCAGGCATACCTAACCGAAATTAGCGGCACCGCTAATGTATGGGAAGAAGGCGATCACTACGTCGTGCAAGTAACTGCTGATGCTAAGGAAAACATTAAGCTGAACCTTGGTGAGCGCAAGCCACACCTGGCGAGCGGCAGTGATGTAGCCATAGGCGACGTAATCGCCGCGCTTGAAGATGGTTCTGAGCCACTGGTGGCACCAATGGCTGGCAAGATAGAGCTTACTGACCGTCAAGCAATCATTACACCAACCAAGCAAAGTGTGGTGCGCTATGAAATCCCAGGCTACAAGCAAGTGCTCATTACCGATGGCGACAAAGTTGTTGCTGGCCAGAGCCTTACGAATGGTTCTGTGAACCTACAAGACCTTATGCGCCTACAAGGTGTGGAGGCTACCCAGCGCTACATCATGAACCAAATCCTTAACATCTTCGTCGGGCAGGGCCAGAACATTGCCGACAAGCACCTTGAAATCATCGTGCGCCAGATGTTTAGCCGCGTACAGATAGAAGATGCTGGCGACAGCGAATTCGTAACCGGTGACATTGTAAGCAAGCTGGCAGTTGCTGATGCCAACGAGCAACTTGTTGCTGCCAGCAAGCAACCAGTCCAGTTCAATCAGTTACTGCTTGGTATTACCAAGGCCAGCCTCAGTACCGACTCGTTCCTAAGTGCCGCAAGCTTCCAAGATACAACCCGCGTGCTTATAGCTGCTGCTACCAGCGGCCGTGTCGACCATTTGTATGGCCTGAAGGAAAACGTCATCCTTGGCCGTAAGATTCCAGTTGGGACCGGCTATGGCGAAGTTGCAACTGGTGATCCAGAAGCCGAAGACATGGTGTCGCTCGACAGCGTTGCATCTATAGATTAAATCTGTTAAAGTAAATACGTTCAATAAGCAATCCGAGCCCTTGGGTTGGCATGCCCATCGCAGCAGCTAGATTGCAACCGTAGAAGGAGATTAAATGCCAACTATTAACCAATTGGTCCGCAAGCCGCGTACCCGCGTGACTAGCAAAAGCAAGTCACCAGCTATGCAGCGTGTGGTCAACAACCTCAAAACAACCAACTACGAAAAGTCAGCGCCTTTTAAGCGCGGGGTGTGCGTAAAGGTCACTACCAAAACCCCTAAAAAGCCAAACTCAGCTCTCCGTAAGGTTGCACGCGTGCGCCTTACTAACGGTTACGAAGTCTGGGCCTACATAGGTGGCGAAGGCCACAACCTGCAAGAGCACGCCGTAGTGCTGGTGCGTGGTGGCCGTGTAAAGGACTTGCCGGGTGTGCGTTACCACATAGTTCGTGGCAGCCTCGACCTCCAAGGTGTCAACAACCGTAAGCAAGGCCGTTCTAAGTACGGCACCAAGAAGGCCTAAGGTACAGCTATGCCACGAAAGAAGACGAAAGCTTTAGTTCGCGAAGTTAACCCAGACCGCATGTACAACAGCGTACAGGTACAAAAGGTTATTAACCGCGTTATGTTAAACGGCAAAAAGCAGCTGGCAGAAAAGCTGGTATACACCGGTATGCAAAAGGCTGCCGATCGCTTGAAGG
>Ga0070679_100004128_pt1 | contig 13386 bp, 10 predicted proteins | sample KBSC63BmetaG_FD_65652 | JGI IMG/M metagenome (GOLD analysis project Ga0070679, IMG submission 65652) | Corn rhizosphere microbial communities from Kellogg Biological Station, Michigan, USA - KBS C6-3B metaG | ecosystem: Host-associated > Plants > Roots > Rhizosphere | place: USA: Michigan... | reverse complement strand
GTGGTCATCGTGCCGTCGCTGAAGGACCCGGCGGTGATGAAGCAGAAGTTCCCGAAGGGCTGGAAGGAACTGAAGCCGTACCTGCGGATGACGCCGCAGCCGAACAAGTAGGCGCCTCACCCCGACCTCTCCCCGCCGGGCGGGGAGAGGGAGAACTGCTAGGTCTGCGTGAGGCCGTCGGCGTGGGCGTCCACGTTATTATTCGTGGAGCTGCTGCACGCGATCGGCGCCGCCACGATGGCGAGACCGAGGAGAATCCAGAACAGAAGGCTGGGCGTTCGGCGCATGGCGACCTCGTTTACGGGGAGTATAACGGCGCGTCGAAGCTCGTCTAGCGCAAAACTTTGCGCGCATTCAGCCCCACGGCCTGCGGCAGCAAGCGCGCCTGTCCGGCCAGCCAGACCGGCAGCTCGGTGAGACCCCGCAGGCGGCGCAGCCGCTCGCCGTCGGCGTCGCGCGCCCGCGTCAGCTCGCGCAACGCGCGCCAGCCGCGCCGGGTGCGGAACTCGGCGTGCACGGTGCGCGACAGCGTCCGGTAGAACCCGCGCGAGAAGCGGCCCGGGAACAGCGGGTCCAGGTCGTCGCTCTCGCGCCAGTTGCGCTTGTCGCCCATCCGGTCCTGGACGCGCGCGTGAAACTTGGTCCCCGGCAGCGGGTAGCTGACCGAGATGCCGATGTCGTCGGGCGCCAGCTCGCGCACCAGGCGGCGGGTCAGGCCGATCTCGGGCCACCCCTCTTCGGGGTAGCCGAACTGCAGGAAGAACCCGATGCGGATGCCGGCGGCGCGCAGCCGGGCGACCGCGCCGCGCACCTGGGCGACGGTGATCCCCTTGTCCATCGCGTCCAGCACCGTCTGGGCGCCTGACTCGACCCCCAGCCAGGCCTCGGCGCAGCCGGCGCGCCGCAGGGCCGCCACGTTCTCCTCCGTCATGAGGTCGGCGCGCGTCTGGCAGAGGAACGGCGTGGCCAGCCCCTCGGCCGCGACGCGGTCGGCGAACGGCGTCAGCCAGCGCGACTTGAGCCCGAAGATGTCGTCGCAGAACCAGAGGTGGTCGGGGGCGTAGCGCTCGCGCAACAGGCGGAGCTCCGCCAGCACGTGGTCGGGCGAGCGCGTGTGGTACGTGTTGCCGTAGACCGGCTTCGCGCACCAGTTGCACAGGTACGGGCAGCCGCGGGTGGTGACGACGTTCAGCGAAAAATAGCCGTGCCGCCGCCGCCAGAAGTCGCGGTAGCGCGCCACGTCGACCAGATCCCAGGCCGGCAACGGGAGCTGGTCCAGGTCTTTCAGCAGAGGTCGGGGGGCGCTCCGGCGGGGCAGGCCACGCTGCCGGAACACCAGCCCCGGGATGTCGCCGACGTCGGGCGTGACGTCGCCCACTCCGTCGAGCCGGGCCGCCAGCTCCCCCAGCGTCAGCTCCCCCTCGCCGCGCACCACGAAGTCGGCGCCGGCGGCCAGATACACATCGGGCGCGTCGGCGGCGTCGTGCCCGGCCACCACCACGCGCGCGCCGGCCGCGCGCGCCTGCCCGACCATCCGCAGCGCCGCCTCGCGCATGCGTCCCAGACACATCTTCGTGAACCAGTTGAAGACGTCGTCGGTGATGGCGACCAGCGTCGGGCGAAAATCGGCCAGCGCCGCCGCGAAGCCGCTCACGTCCTGGTCCAGCATCGGGTCGAACAGGCCGACCTCGTGCCCCAGCGCGCGCAGGTGGGCCGCCGCCGTGATGGTCCCCAGCGGGGGGTAAGGCTTGCCGATCGCGAACTGCTTGCGATCGAAGCGCAACAAATGAGCGTGCGCGAAGAGGACGCGTCCCATCCGATGATCCGAGCCAGGCGGCGCCGCGAGTATACTCCGCGGCCGGATGCGCACCGGCGGGGCACAGGCTTTCGACGCGCTGGCGCCCCGCTACGACGCGCTGTTTTCACCCGCGGCCAACCCGCTGGTCGGTCTGATGCGGGCGCGCGTGCACGCCGTGCTGGCCCGCCACTTCGCCCCCGGGACGACCTTGCTGGAGCTGGGCTGCGGGACCGGCGAGGACACGCTGGCCCTGGCCGCGCGCGGCCACACGCTGGTGGCGGCTGACCCGGCGCCCGCCATGCTGGCGCGGGCCCAGGCCAAACTTCAACACGCGGGGCGCTCGGAGGCGGCGCGGTTCGTCCAGGGCGGCGCGGCAGCGCTGGCCGACCAGTGGCCGGGACTCGGCGCGCGCGTCGACGGCGCGTTCTCGAACTTCGCGCCGCTCAACTGCGAGCTGTCGCTGGACCCCGTGCGACGCCTCCTGGAGCAGGCGCTGCCGCCCGGGGGCCGCTTCGTGGGGGTGGTGTTGCCGCGCCTCTGCCCGCTGGAGGTGGCGCTGTTCCTGGCGCGGGGTCAGCCGCGCACGGCGCTGCGCCGCTTTCGCCGACACCCCGAGGCTGACGTCGACGGGGTGCGCTTTCCGATGCGCTACTACGGCGCGCGGGACTTCGACGCCGCGCTGGGGGCTGGCTTTCGCCGGATCGAGACGCGCAGCCTGGGCCTGGCGCTGCCGCCGCTGTCGTTCGGCCCCAGCCTGGCGCGCGCCCCGCGGCTGATGGCCGCGCTGGCGGGGCTGGAGGACCGGCTGGCCGGGCTCCCGGGCCTGTCGCGCCTGGGCGACCACATCGTGCTGGTCTACGAGCGCCGGTGATGACCAGGCGCGGGGCGGCCACGCTGCTGGTGGCCACGGCGGCGGTGCTGCCGTTCGAGCTCCGCGCCACGCTGCCGGTGGGGCCGCTGCGCCTCTCCAGCGTCGAGCTGTTCCTGTACGCCACGCTGGCGCTCTGGTGCGCGTCGCGTCTCGGCTCGCCGGCCTCCCGCCGCGAGCTCCTCGATCCGCGCCGCTGGCCGGGCGTGCTGCGGGCGGCCGCGGTGCTGGCGCTGGTGATGCTGCTCTCGGCGGTGCGCGCCCCCGAGCTGCGCGGCGCCGCGCTGAAGTTCGCCCTGCGCAGCCTGAGCGGGATCGGGCTGGCCTTCGCGGCCGCCGATCTGCTGCGCGCCGCCGACACGCGGGCCCGTGCGCTGACCGCGCTGATTCTGGGTGGACTGGTGGCCGCCGTGGCCGTGCTGGTCGAGGCCCGGGCGCCCGCCGCGGCGGCCCTCTGGTTGCGGCCGTTCCACGAGCAGACGTTCGAGACGCTGGGCCAGGTGCGGGGGAGCGGCCCCTTCCAGTTTCCGAACATCGCCGCCATGGCGCTGGAAGCCGCCATCCCGCTGGCGCTGGTGCGCGCGCCCGCCGGGCCCGTCGCCGCGCTGGCGATGTTCTTCGCCGTGGTCGCCACCGGCTCGCGCGCCGGGCTGGTCGGATCGATGGCGGCCACGCTGGCCATCGCGTTCATCTGGATCGGCCGCCCACCCAGCCGGCGCGCCGGTTGGGTGCTGGCCCTGTCGCTGCCGGTCTTGCTGGCGGCCGGCGTCGCGGCGAACGGAACGCTGACCACGCGCCTGCGCTTCTGGCGCGAAGCCGACTGGTACCGGACCACGATCGCCCCGGCCGGCGGGCCGGGCGATCGCTTGCCCGCGCGCCTGGTCCCCGGCGCGCCCGCGACCGAGCTGATCGCCGTCACCAACCGCGGCACGCTGGCCTGGCGGCCGGCGCCCCCCTGGCCGGTGGCGCTGTCCTATCACTGGGTCGACGCGGACACCGGCCGGATCGTCGAGCGCGACGGCCGGCGCACACCGCTGCCCGCCGATCTGCCGGCCGGCGCCTCGGCCACCTTGCGCGCCGCGATCCGCGCGCCGGCGCGCCCGGGCCGCTACCTGTTGTGGTGGGACATGGTGCAAGAGGAGATCACCTGGTTCAGCGCGCGCGGCGACGCCGGCTGGCGCGAGCCGGTGCTGGTGGGCGACGTCGGGCCGGCGCCGGGCCCGTCCGCCGCCGTGGCCAAGCTGGACGACCCCGACGTCCCGCGCCGGCAGCTCTGGAGTGCGGCGCGGGCGATGTTCCGCGCCCATGCGTTGCTGGGCGTCGGTCCCGACAATTTCCGCCATCTCTACGGCCGGACCCTGGGGCTGCCCGTCGCTGACGATCGCTTGCACGCCAACAGCCTGTATTTCGAGACGCTGGCCGACCTGGGCCTGGGGGGCGTCCTGGCCTGGGGCGCGCTGCTGGTGGCGCTGGCCCGCGCCGCGCGGCGCGCGCTGCCACAGCCCGCCGCCGCGGGCGTGGTCGTCGCGCTCGGCACGTTCCTGCTGCACGGCGCGCTGGATTATTTCTTCGCCTTCACGCCGACCTTCGTCATGTTCTGGCTGCTGGTCGGCGCGCTGGTCGCGCTGGACCCGCAGACGTCCGAGCCCAGGAGGGAGCCCGCCGCGTGACGCGCGACGAATCGCTGGAAGCCACCGCGCTGGTGCACCACGCCGCGGTCGTCGTCGCGTCGCTGGCGGTGGCGCGCGGGGCCCACGCGGCGCTGGCCCAGGTGGTCCCCGGCCTGAAGCCCCCCGTCGACGCCGGCGACTACTGGCACCTGCTGCTGGCCTTCTTGCCGATCTGGGTCTTCATCGCCGAGCGGCTGGGGATCCATCGCATCGCCGTGCTGACCGGTCCCCCGACCGAGCGCGCGCGCCGGATCCTGCTCACGCAGGCCGGCGGGCTGGCCGCCGCGGCGCTGATCCTGGTCGCGGCGCAGACGGCCCTGAACCGTTCGTTGATCGCGCTGTTCTTCGGCATCTCGACGGCGCTGCTGCTGGCGGCCAGCGCCGCCGAGCGGCGGTGGGTCGCGCACCGCCGCGGCGCCTCGCGGGTGCTGGTGGTCGGTGAGGCGCCGCCCCCCATCGCCGCCGTCGAGCAGGCACGCGGGCGGCGGGTGGTCTGGGAGGCCGAGCCGGATCTCTCGTCGGTCGAGGCCCGCCTGATCGCCGAGCCGATCGACGAGCTGCTGGTCGCGCGCGGCACCGCGCCCGAGAAGACCCGCGCGCTGGTCGAGATGGCCGGCGCGCTGGGCGTGACGGCGCTGGTCCCCCTGGCCGAGGCCGAAGCCGTCGCCGACGCCGGGCTGCCGCTCCCCCCGCCGCGCGTCGAGGGGATCGGCGCGTCGCAGTTCCTGGTCTATGCGCGCTCGGGGCCCAGCGCGGCGGCGGTCCTGGTCAAGACGCTCTGCGATCGGGCGCTGGCGGCGGCGCTGTTGATTGTCCTGGCCCCGGTGATGGCCGTCATCGCCGTGGCGGTCGCGGTGCGCCTGGGGCGGCCCGTGCTGTTCCTGCAGCGACGGGCCGGGTTTCACGGGCGCCCGTTCAGGATGCTGAAGTTCCGCACCATGCGCGTCGGCGCGGAGGCCGAGCTCCCCGGGCTGCGCGCCCGCAACGAGATGGACGGCCCGGTCTTCAAGATGACCAACGATCCGCGGGCCACGCCGTTCGGGCGATTCCTGCGCCGCTCCAGCCTCGACGAGCTGCCGCAGCTCTTGAACGTGCTGGCGGGCCAGATGAGCCTGGTGGGACCGCGCCCGCTGTCGCTGGCCGAAGCCGACTCGCTGAATGGCCCGCACCGGCGGCGCCTCACGATGCGGCCGGGGCTGACGTGCCTGTGGCAGGTGAGCGGGCGCAACGACCTCTCGTTCCGCGAGTGGATGGCGCTGGACCTGAGCTACGTCGACCGCTGGAGCCTGGGATTGGACCTGGCCATCCTGCTGCGCACCATCCCGGCCGTCCTCAGCGGGCGGGGTGCGCGCTAGTTACGACCGCTGCAGCTCGGCGTCGACCACCGCGGCGAAGCGGGCCTCGAACGTGGCGCGATCGAAGCGTCGCGCGGCGGCCCGCAGGCGCGCGGAGTCGAAGGTCATCGTCTCCAGCCGATCGATCGCCGCGTTCACCGAGGCGGGGGTGGGGTCCTGGAAGGCCACGCCGCCCCCCTCGGCGGCGTCGGCCGCTCCCCCGTGCGCGAACACCACCACCGGACGCCCGGCGGCCAGCGCCTCGCGCGGGACGATGCCCCAGTCGTCGATGGCCGGGTGGATCACCGCGCGGCACTGGCCGTAGAGGCGCAGCAGCTCGCCGTCGTCGACCCGGCCCAGCAGGGTGACGCGGCCGCCGCCCAGCCGCTCCAGCCGCGCGCGATCGGGCCCGTCGCCGACGACGACCAGCCGGCCCGGGCGCGTGCGGGCCTCGAACGCGCGCACCGCCAGATCGACGCGCTTGTACGGCACCAGCGCCGAGACGCACAGGTACAGCGGCGGTCCGCCCTCCGCCGGCAGGTCGGGCACGGCCGCGAAACGGTCGACGTCGACGGGCGGTTCGAGAACGACGGCGTCGCGCCCGTAGCTGTTGCGGATGCGCGCGCGCGTGTAGAGGCTGTTGGCGACCAGCAGGTCCACGCGCGCCGTCGAGGCGCGGTCCCACCGCCGCAGATAGCGCGCGGTCAACCCGAACGCGGCTCGGCCCAGCGCGCCGCCCGGCACCGACGGGTCGTAATCGGCGCGCGCCTCCCAGATGTAGCGCATGGGCGAGTGCACGTACGACACGTGCCGCGCGCCCGGCGGCACCACCACGCCCTTGGCCACCGCGTGGCTGCTGGAGACGATCAGGTCGAACCCGTCCAGCCGGAAGGATTCGATGGCCGTCGGGAACAGCGGCAGGAACAGGCGGAACCCGGGCCCGCGCGGCGGCAGCCAGCGCGCCCAGCGGTGCAGGAACGAATCGTGGAACGTGCGCGCCGCCAGCTCGGGCGACAGGTGCCCGGCGTCGTGGCTCAGCGTGAAGATGGGCGCGTCCGGGTAGAGCCGGCACAGCGACTCGAGCACCCGCTCGGCACCGCGCATCGACACGGCCCAGTCGTGGATGATGGCGACGCGCATCGGACGCAGCCTAGCGGCGCTCCTCGCCCAGGCGCCGCGCGGCCTCGGCCCGCGTGGCCAGCGCCGCCGGATAGTCGTGCAGCCGGGCCAGCGCCTGCTCCGAGGCAGCCGCCGCGCCGGCCGCGTCGCCCAGATCCAGCCGCGCCCGCGCCAGCGCCAGCCAGGCGTTGGGCGACTCGGGCTCGACGGCCAGCGCCCGTTCCGCCGCGCCCGCCGCCTGCGCCGGTCGCCTGGCCCGCCAGGCGGCGTAGGCCGTCCGCAGCGCCACGTCGAAGTCGCGCGGCCGCGCGCGGGCGGCCCGCGTCAGATCCGGCAGCGCCCGGGCCGCCGCCCCGTCGCCGCTCGCCAGCGTCCGTTCGGCGCGCCCCAGGAACAGCGAGGCGGTCACGAGGTGGCCCCCCCAGACGGCGGCCTGCCCGATCGCGATCGCGCCCAGCATCCACGCGCCGGCGCGGCTGACCCGCGGCGCGCGCGCCGCGACGATCTCGGCGCCGGGCCGCACCGCCAGCGCGCCCGCGGCCACCGCGAACAGGAACAGCGTGGCCGGCATCGACATGGGGAAGCCGGTGAGCCCGCAGCCGATGAACGCCGCCAGCGCGCCCGCGCATCCGGCCGCCATCCGCCGCTCGTCGGCGTCGACGGCCTGCGCCCGTCGGGCCGCCGCCATCGCCAGCGCGGCGTAGAGCGCCGCCAGCGCCGCCAGGCCCACCAGACCCGTCTCGGTCAGCCGCTCGAGCAGGTCGTCGTGCACCTGTCGGGGCGCGCGCGTCGGCGACAGGACCCCGTCCGCCGTCGCGCCCGGCTCGGCGTGGCGCGGGAAGAGGACGGCGAAGTTGCCCGGACCGACCCCCAGCCAGGGGGCGCTGCCGAACATGGTCCAGGCCCGCCGCCACAGACCGAGGCGGGTCCGCGCCACCGGCGACGCCAGCGACACGCCGTCGCGGACCAGCTCCGCGGCCGGGGCGAACCGCTTGGGGTCCCCGGCGTCATGGGCCGTCCAGCGACCGGGGATCGCGGCCGCCGCGAGGGCCGCCACCAGACCGGCCACCAGCCAGGCCGTCGCTCGCCGCGAGAGGCGCGGGCGGGCCATCGCCGCGAAGACCAGCAGGCCGGCGGCGCCGCCGATCCACGCCCCGCGCGTGCGGGCGACGGCCAGGAACACCACCTGCACCAGCGCCAGCGCCGCGGCGGCCGGCCCGCGCACGCCGTCGGCGCCGGTCCGATCGGCGCGCGCCAGGGCAAACGGCAGCGCGACGGCCACGGTCTCGGCGGCGATGTTGCGGTTGCCGAAGGTCGACCCCGGCACGCTGATGCTGGGGATGGGCAGCGGGCAGATCCCCAGGTGCTGCGCCAACCCGACCAGCGCCACCAGCCCGGCGCCGATCTGGACGGCGTCGGCGAGCCGCGCCCGCCCGATCGGATCGAGCGCCGCCACACCCACGGCCACCCCGGCGACGGCGGCCCACCGGATCAACGCCAGGCCGGCGTAGGGCGCGCCGGGCGGGTGGCCCGCGGCCGCCAGCGCCGACAGCGCCGTGGTCAGCAGCACGGCCGCGCCCGCCGCCAGCACCGCCGGGTCCAGACGAGACCGCGGCCCCCCGCGAACCTGCACGTTCAACTGCATCGCCAGGCCCAGCGCGCCGGCCAGCGCCAGCAGCGCCAGCTTGACCGGGACGAACGGGGCCGCGGCCGGCGGCACGTAGGCGAGCAAGACCGCCAGCGCGGCCGCCGACAGCAGCGGCGCGCCGATCACGCCGAGGCCGGCCAGGTCGCGGCGTCGCGCGCGGGGGCCGGCCAGCGCGCCCGAAGGTCGTCCAGGCGCGCGCCGAACCGGTCCAGCACGCGCCGCCGGTGATCGGAGAGGTGCATCTTGAGGATGCCGCCCGACAGCACGACGTCCGCGCTGCGGGCCCGCGCCGCGCGCCGCCCCAGGCGGTAGCGCCACACCGCGCCCAGCGCTTGCTCCAGGGCGTCCCCGCCCAGCTCCAGCGCGCGCTCGGCCGAGCGCTGCCAGCCGGACGGCGCCAGGTCGCCCGCCGCCGCGCGCGGCACGTAGCCGGGGTAGTGCGCCTGCACCCAGTCGCGGTTCGCCTCGACGAAACGCGCGAAGGTGACCGGGCCGGCGATCGGCACCAGCGACAGCGCCTGGTGCGCGGTGAACAGGTCGTGGTGGTAGGCGATCTCCAGGTTGTTCTCGTCGACCAGGTAGTTCGGACAGACGATGCCGCGGGTGCGGGTCAGGCGGCTGGCCAGGAACAGCAGCGTGTAGGCCGTGAACACGCGCCCGGCGGCGGCCACCACGAACAGGTCGATGTCGTCGCCGCCGCGCGCGTTCCGGTGGGCGGTCCCGCCCGACAGCGCCAGCATCCGGATGTACGGCAGCGAGGCCAGCGCCGCGATCACCCGCCGGTGCCGCCGGAGCAGCGCCTCGGTCCGGGCCACCCCCTCGGCGCGCCGGGCCGCCAGCGCCTCGCGCCCGCGCAGCGTGAGCACACCCTCGGCGTCGATCGAGACCAGCTTGGCCAGCGGCGGCCGCGTGGCGCGCCGGCGGATCTCCGCCGCGTCCAGGCGGGTCCCCCAGCAGGCGCGCTCGAGGTCGCCGGCGGAGATCGCGGCGTCGAACAGATCCGCGTAGGCGACCGTGGCGGCGATGGCCCAGTCACGCAGGTCGGCGCCGGCCGGCGGCGCGGGGGCGGCCGCGGCGCGCGGGGGCGCGGTGCGCGCGCGAAGCCCGCGGCCGAAGCTCCAGAGCCGCCGCGCCGAGGCCTCCCAGGTCAGCTCGGCCGCCCGCCGCAGCCCATCCTGCCGGGCCCGCGCGCGCGCGTCCGGATCGGCGATCAGCCGCCGCAGCGCCGTGGCCAGCGCCGCTTCGTCCTCCGGTGGGACCAGCGTCGCCGCGCCGCCCGCCGCCTCGCGCAGCCCGGGCACGTCGGTGGCGACCACCGGCGTCCCGCACGCCATGGCTTCCACCACCGGCAGCCCGAACCCCTCGAAGTGCGACGGGTACGCCATCGCCAGCCCGCCGCCGTAGAGCGCGATCAGATCGTCCTGATCCACGTACCCCAGCACGTGCACGCGCCCGCCGGGCAGCCGCCGCTCGAGCGCGGCCCGCAGCTCGCCGTCGCGCCACCCTTTGCCCCCGGCGATCACCAGGTCGACGCCCAGGTCCGACAGGCCGTCGAAGGCCCGCAACAGCAGCGGCAGGTTCTTGCGCGGCTCCAGCGTGCCGACCGTCAAGACGTAGGGTCGTTGCAACCCGAAGCGCGCGCGCGCCGCCGCGACGGCCGCCGGGTCGGCCGGGCGGCAGGCCGGGTGGGGCGCCCCGGGCAGCATCAAGATGCGCTCGTCGGGGACGGCCAGCAGGTCGCCGATGTCGCCGCGCGATGCGGCCGACACGGTCGCGACGGCCGCCGCCCCGCGCGTGACCAGCGGCAACAGCAACTTCATCATGGTGCGCTTGGCCAGCTCGAAGAACTGCGGCGTCCGGTAGATGGCCAGGTCGTGGACGACGGTCACGTAGGGGCAGGGCGAGGCCAGCGGCGCCAGGTAGTTCGGGAACAGCGCCAGGTCCGCGCCGGTCTGCTCCAGCAGGCGCGCCGCGTCCCGCTGCATCCACAGGTACCGCCGGCGCGCGCCGCCGATGTGCAGCCGTCCGGCCCACCGGCGCGCCAGCTCGGGCGCGACCGCCCGGTTGCCGATCAGGACCACGTCGTCCTGCGGGCCGGCGGTCGCGATCAGCGCGTCGGCCAGGTGCTGGGTGTAGGTGCCGACGCCGGCGCGATCCGCTGTGCAGGTCGTGACCTCGACGGCCAGCTTCACGGGTGGCATCATGGCCCACCGCGGGGCCGTGTCCACGCCCAAAATCGACGGGTTTCAGGCAGAGCGCCGGCTGGCGCTGACCAACGCCATCGTCAAGACGGTCTCGATCCCGATCGAGAAAGCCTGCCGGCTGGTCCTGATGTTGATCGCGGCGTCGGCCCTGGGCGTGGCGCGCTTCGGCAGCTACCAGTTCGCGTTCGCGGCCACCACCATGCTGGCCGTCTGCACCGACCTGGGGATGAGCGTCTGGACCACCCGGGCGCTGGCCCGCGACCGGTCGCGCGCGCCGGCCATCCTGGCGACCGCCCTGCACCTGCGGCTGTGGGCAGCCGGCCCCTACCTGGCGGTCATCGCGGTCGCCACGCTGCTGCTGGGCCGGGGCGACGCCGGTTGGACGCTGGCCCTGCTGGGCCTGGCGGCGTTCATCAACGCCGTGCTCGACTACTTCGTGGGCGTGTTCCGCGGGTTCGAGCGCCTGGGCGACGAGGCGCGCCTGAACGTGGCCCGGGCCGCCTTCACGCTGGCCGCCGGCCTGCTGGCGCTGCGCCTGCGCCCGACGCCGGCGGCGCTGGCGGCCGCCCTGCTGGCCGGGGTGTCGGCCACGGCCCTGTACGGCGGCGTCTTGCTGCGCCGGCACGGGCTGACGCTGTCGCCCCGGACGCGGCCACCGGCCGGCCTGGCCCGCGCGGCCTTCGCGGAGGCGCTGCCGCTGTGGCTGGCCACCCTGCTGTCGCTGCTCTACTTCAAGGGGGACGTCGTCGTCCTGAAGGTCTTCGCCACCGACGCGGAGATCGGGGCCTACAGCGCCGCCTACAAGGTGTTCGAGGGGCTGATGATGGTGCCGGCGGTGGTGCTGGCCGCCACCTTCACGCCGCTGGCCCGCGCCAAGGGCGACCCCGAGCGCCAGCGCCGCTGGGAGGGTGGGGTGGCGCTGGTGCTGCTGGCGCTGGGCGCGCTGGTCGGCGCGGTGACCTATCTGCAGAGCGCGCGCATCGTCGGCCTGGTCTACCGGGGGGGCTTCGCCCGCGCCATCCCCTCGCTGCGCGTGCTGGCCGCCGCCGTCCCCATCCTGTTCCTGAACTTCGGCCTGACCCACTTCCTGATCGCGCGCGACCTGGAACGCCGCAACCTGGCCTTTGCCGGGGTCATGCTGGTGGTGAACGTCACCGCCAACCTGATCCTGATCCCCCGCGCGGGCGGCCCGGGCGCCGCCTGCGCCACCTTGATCACGGAGGCGGCGCTGACGGTCTGCTGCGCGATCGCCTTGAAGGACCGCCGCTCAGCCGGTTAGGGCGGTCCGCGTGATCTCGCCCATCCGCCCGCTCTGGTAGTCGGCGACGGCCTGCACCAGCTCGGACTGGTCGTTCATGACGAACGGACCGTAGCGGGCCACCGGCTCGTTCAGCGGCACGCCGGCCAGCAGCAGCAAGCGCCCGCCGCCCGGCTCGCCCCGCAGGCGGACGGCGTCTCCAGGGTCCAGGATCGCCATCTGCCCGTCGTCGACCCGGGTCTCGCCGACCCGCACCGCCCCCTCGAACACATAGACCAGCGCCTGGTGATCGCGCGGAACCGCCTGGGTCACGTCGCCGCCGTCGTCCAGCGCCCAGTCCTGATAAATGACGGGCGTGTGGGTGGCGATGACGGCCCGCGTCCCCAGCGCCTCGCCCGCCACCACCCGGACCCGCGCGCGCCCGTCCGGCGTGGCCGCCGCCGGAATCTGGCCGGCCGGAATCTCCTGGTAGCGCGGCGTGGTCATCTTCAAGCGCGCCGGCAGGTTGATCCAGATCTGGAAGCCGTGGACGCGGCCGCCGCGCTCGCGCAGCGCGCGGGACGGCTCTTCCGAGTGGATGATGCCGCCGCCGGCCGTCATCCACTGGACGTCGCCGGGGCCCAGCGCGCCGCGGTGCCCCGCGGAGTCCTCGTGCTCCATCTCGCCCGCCAGGACGTAGGTCACCGTCTCGAACCCGCGGTGCGGGTGGTCCGGCGCGCCCACGGCCTCGCCTGGCGCGTAGTCCACGGGGCCCATCTCGTCGATCAACAAAAATGGATCGACGTACGACAAGCCGTACGATGGAAAGGGGCGGCGCACGACGAAGCCGCCCCCCTCGCGCTGCTTGTGCGCGGTGATGACCCGGGAAACCTGGCGAACCGTGTTCGTTCCTTCCATGAAACCGCCTCTCTCTCGTATCGACAGGTTTCGATGTATGTGCGGTGGCGCCGGTTACACACAGCTCCCGCTCGACCGGAGGATGATTACTTTTCGGTCGGGGTAGGTGGCTCAAGCGCAGCGGAGGATTGACGATGCACCGATCGATGAGCGACGTCGAAGCGCTGTTGAGCGTCGACGCGGGGAAGGTGCCGCCGGGGGTGGTGGCCTTCTTCGCCCGCGATCCCGAGGCAGCCAAACGCCGGGCGCTGGCGGTCTTCGCCGTGATGCTGGGGGCCGCCACCGCGGCCGCCTACTTCGCCGGCTTGACCCGTCCGCCCATCGCGCTGCTGGCGCTGGCCACCCTGGCCATGGTCATCCAGGCGCTGCCGCCCGAGCGCGACCCGGAGGCGGCGCGCCACAAGCGGCCGACGCTGGTGGTCACCGCCAACGGCGTGATCGTGCGTGACGGGTCGGGGCTGCGCAGCTGGGCCTTCGACGACTTGGCCGACGTGCGCCCCTACCTGCACCACCAGCGCATCGGCCTGCTGCTGGCCCGGCGGGACGGGGCGCGCGAGTTCGTCGACACGCTCAGCTTCGAGCGCGGCGAG
>Ga0070679_100004127_pt1 | contig 13386 bp, 14 predicted proteins | sample KBSC63BmetaG_FD_65652 | JGI IMG/M metagenome (GOLD analysis project Ga0070679, IMG submission 65652) | Corn rhizosphere microbial communities from Kellogg Biological Station, Michigan, USA - KBS C6-3B metaG | ecosystem: Host-associated > Plants > Roots > Rhizosphere | place: USA: Michigan... | reverse complement strand
CGCGACGCCCGTGCCGAGCTGCGCAGCCTGCCGCAGTCACTCGCCGACCGCGTCGCGGGGCACCTGGTCGCGGCAGGCCGGCTGCTCGACGAGGATCCGGAACAGGCCCGCGCGCACGCCTGGTACGCGCGCCACCTGGCGCCGCGGCTCGCCATCGTGCGGGAGGCCGCCGGCGTCACGGCATACGCCGCGGGCGACTACGCAGCCGCCTTGGCCGAGCTGCGCGCCGTACGCCGGATCACCGGCGATCCCAGCGGCCTGCCCATGATGGCCGACTGCGAGCGTGGGTTGGGCCGCCCGGACCGGGCCCTCGCCCTCGCCCGCGACCCGGACGCACGCCGCCTCGACCCGGCCGGCAAGGTCGAGCTCGGCATCGTCGCCTCCGGCGCCCGGCGTGACCGGGGCGAGTACGACGCGGCCGTCGTCGCGCTGCAGGGCCCCGCGCTGGACAGCGATCGCCTCGCGCCGTGGACGGCGCGGCTCTGGTACGCCTACGCCGAGGCATTGCACGCCGCCGGCCGGCGCGAGGAGGCGCTGCGCTGGTTCGAGTCGGTGGCGGCTATCGACGACGCGGGGGAGACCGACGCGGACGCCCGAGTCGAACAGCTCACCCAGGACTGATCCACAAGCGTCCGCCGCCGGCCACGATCCACACCGCGCCCTCAGCCGCCGCGTCGCAGCCCGCCGTCCACGACGGTGGTGTCATGAGCGAAGACACTGCCCACCGCAACGAAGTCGTCCTCGTGGGGCGCGTGACGAGCGTTCCTGAAGAGCGGATCCTCCCCAGCGGCGACAGCATCTGCTCGTTCCGGATCACGGTGGACCGCGACACCGGCGACGGCTTCGACGTCGTCGACTGCACCGCCTGGACAGTCCGCACGCGCAAGAGTGCAGCGTCCTGGCAGCACCACGACATCGTGGAGGTCACCGGCGCCCTGCGCCGCCGGTTCTACCGTGCGGGCGCGGGGGTCTCGAGCGCCTGCGGCGTCGAGGTGCTCCGTGCGCGCAGGCTCGCGCCGGCGCTCACGCGTCAGCGAACGCGCGGATGACCAGGCCGGTCGCGGGCTTGGGCACGAACAGCGTCGACTTGCGCGGCATCCGCTCGCCCGCGGCGGCGACGGCCGCGACGTCAGCGACCGGCGTCGGGTTCAGCAGCAGCGCGCAGCCGCCAGATGCCCGGGCCGCCTCCAGCGCCGCCGGAACGTCGTGGCGGTAGTCGACGACGCCCTCGCGGTCCTCCAGCCCCCACACCGACCGGATCAGGAACAGATGCGCCACCGTCACGTCCAGCCGGCGGAAGGCCTCCGAACGCTCGGCCGGCAGCGCCGCCGCGAGCTGCTCGGCCGCGGGCTCCGAGAGCAGCCACGAGGCCGAACCGTCGGTGACGACGAAGGCCGTGCCGTCGACCCCCGCCTTGGCCAGCTCGGCCAGCGCGTCGTCGAGGGAGCCCTCGAGCTCGCGCACGCGGAAGGCGCCTTCCGCCCGCCGCGCCGCCTCCCCAGCCGGGAGTCCGGGGATCACCCGGTGGATCGCGTGCACCTGCGGCCCGAACGCCGAGCCGTCGACCAGGAACGCCAGCCCCAGGTCCCACGCGCCGGCACCGTCACCGGCGTCGTGGCGGTCGGCCTGGTAGCGCAGGAACGTCGCATAGCGGTGGTGCCCGTCGGCGATCACCGCCCGACGGCCGCGGAGATCGTCGGCGACCTCGGCGAGGACCCCCGGATCCGTCACCGCCCACAGCCGGTGCGTGATCCCGTCCGCGGTGGTGACCTCGACGTCCGGCTCGCGTTCGTCGGCGCCGGCCACCAGCCGGCTCGCCGCGCCGCCGCCGTCGTAGACCAGGAAGATCGGCTCGAGGTCCGCCTCCACCGCCGCCATCAGTGCCAGGCGATCCGCGACGGGGCCGGCCATGGTGTTCTCGTGCGGCAGCACGATGCCGTCCTCAGCGGGTGTCAGTCCGAGCGCGCCGATGAGCCCGCGCTGCACCTGGCCGTCGCTGCGCTCCTCGTAGACATACACCGCGGGCGTGTCGTCGACGGCCAGCGTGCCGTCGGCGCGCCAGGCGGCGAGCGTCTCCCGCGCTGACGCGTACGCCGCCTCCGGCGAGCCCTCCGACCGGTCCGCGCGGGGGAGGGTCAAGCGCACGACGTTGACCGGTGACCGCCGCGCGAGCTCGTCGCGCTCGGCCTCGTCGATCACGTCGTACGGCGGGGCCAGCACGGCGGCCAGATCGACGCCGCGGCCGTAGCGCAGGGCACGGAAGGGGGCGAGAACCAGCCCCTCGGGGCGAGGAATCCCGTTCTCGGACCGCACGTTGTCCATAGCGGCGCATCGTACGGTCGCGCCTCCCGCGATCGCGGGCATGGGTGCGCGACCCTGATGCGGGAACAGTCTTTCCAGCGACGACGAGCGAGGAGGCGCGCCGATGAGCGAGGCGTCCGCCGCCGTCCCGGCCGGCGACGTGTACGAGTGGTACACCCGAGGGATGCGGCTGCTCGCTGCCGGCGACGCGGCCGCGGCCGCTCAGCTGCTCGAGCACGCCGCGCGGGCCGAACCCACGTCCCGCAGCGTGCGCGAGGCGTTCGCCCGCGCGCTGTTCGACTCCGGCCACTACGAGCGCGCCCGCGCCGCGTTCGCCGCAAATGTGGACGAGAGCCCCGCTGACGACTACGCGCACTTCGGGCTTGGACTGTCGCACGTGCGGATGGGCGAGCTGGCCGAAGGGGTCGAGCATCTGGCCATCGCCGCGGCGCTCCGTCCGGACAACCGCCACTACGGCACCGCGCTGCGCAGCGCCCGGGCCGCTCGCGCGCGGGGGTGAGCGCACCGCCGCAGGCGACGACACTGCTCACCTCGTACGACGCCCTGCTCGTCGACCTCGACGGCGTCGTGCACCTCGGCCCGCGGCCGGTGCCGGGCGCGGCCGAGGCGCTGTCCCAGGCGCGCGCCGCCGGACTGCACATCGTGTACGTCACCAACAACGCCTCGCGCACCGCCGCTGAGGTCGCGGCGAGCCTCACGAGCTTCGGTGTCGACGCAACGGCCGAGGAGGTTCTCACCTCGTCGATGGCGGCCGCTGACGAGCTGGCCGGCCGGCTGCCGCCGGGCGCGCGCGTGCTGGTCGCGGGCGGTCCTGGCCTGCGCGAGCCGGTGGTTCAGGCGGGCCTCGTTCCGGTCACCAGCGCCGACGACGAACCGGTTGCGGTGGTGCAGGGCTGGTCGCCCGACCTGACGTGGGCACTGCTGGCGGAGGCTGCCGTCGCCGTGCGTCGAGGTGCGATGTGGATCGCGACCAACACCGACGCGACGCTGCCGTCTCCGCGTGGCCCGCTGCCCGGGAATGGCGCGATGGTCGCCGCGGTCGCGTTCGCCACCGGCACCGAGCCGGTCGCGGTCGGTAAGCCGCAGCCCGGGCTCTTCCGATCCGCTGCACAGCGCGCCGGCGCGCGGCGCCCGCTGGTCATCGGTGACCGCCTTGACACCGACATTGCCGGCGCAGGCGCGGCCGGCTTCGACAGCCTGCTGGTGCTGACCGGCGTCAGCTCGCCGGACGACCTCGTCGCCGCCGCGCCACCGCTGCGACCGACGTACGTCGGTCACGACCTCGCTGCGCTCGCGGGGCCTGCAATCGCCATCACCGGCGACGGGGCTGCAGACGACGGGCTCGACGAGCTGCGCGCCCGCTGCCGTGCGACGTGGGACGGCCTACAAGCCGAACAGTGACCGCAACCGAAGCAGGTCGCGCATGCTCGCCGACACCTGGACCCGGCCGCGCAACCACGCATGCAGGAAGTCCTCCTCGCCACGCGCGAGCGCGACGAGCTCGTCGCTTGTCATGGAGACCCGCGCGTCGGGCGCCGGGTCCGAGTCGCCCGCTTCGTGCAGGTCGTCCATGCCGTCGGGGCCGATTCGTCCGATGAACGTGCGGTCGAGATCGGTCAGTCGACACGCGACGACGCGCTCAGGGACGTGTCGAGCGCGCAGGTCGGGATGGACACCGGCCAGCATCGCGGACAGGTCGTCGAGCGCAGCGCGACACGCCTCGACACTTGCCATGCGGTCCTTGTCCGTCCCCCGACTCCTGGATGTACGGCTCCGGCACGCTAGCGCATGCCCCGAGCCACCAGTTCGATAACGTCAGTGCTCGAGGAGGCACTACATGGTCCGCGATGCAGTACTGGGATACGTCGAGGATCTGATCGCGACCAGCCGTCGCAATCGGGAGTCGCTCGCTCTGCTGGTGCGCCACGAGGTGGAGCAAACCGTGAAGCGGCTCGGCCTCGCCCCGTCGGGCGACGTGGAGGAGCTGACGCGTCGGGTTCGCGAGCTCGAGCGGGCAGTGCGTGAGCTGAAAGCAGCCGCACGCACGCCGGCGGCTTCGTCCGACGACAAGACCGCGAACGCGCGGAGCAACGGTCGATGACCGACGACGCCGCTGTCAACGACACGGTTGTCAACGATGCAGAGGCGACCGACGACGACCAGGCGCCGACAGGAGTGCCCGCCGCCGACGCGGCTGCGGAACGCCTGTCGCAGCTGGACGACGCGCCACTCGAGGAGCACGTCGAGATCTACGAAGACGCCCATCGACGGCTCCAGGAGGGGCTGGCAGACCTCGACGAGCAGTGATGGCGACCAAGCTCCGCCTCGACGCCGAGCTCGTACGACGTGGCTTGGCGCGCTCCCGGGAACACGCGCGCGCGTTGGTCGACGCCGGGCAGGTGCGCGTCGGCGGGATCGTGGCGACGAAGCCCGCGACCGGTGTCGATGCAACGGCGTCCGTAGTGGTGACCGCCGATGAGGAGACCGACTACGTCTCGCGCGGCGCGCAGAAGCTGACCGGTGCTCTCGACGCGTTGAACGGCCCGGCCGTCGCCGGCCGCCGCTGCCTCGACGCCGGAGCATCGACGGGCGGCTTCACCGACGTCCTGCTACGACGCGGAGCGCGCGAGGTGGTCGCGGTCGATGTCGGCTACGGCCAGCTGGCGTGGCGGTTGCGTATCGACTCGCGGGTGACGGTCCATGAGCGCACCAACGTGCGCACACTGACGCCGGACAGCGTCGGCGGACTCGTCGACGTCGTGGTCGCCGACCTGTCGTTCATCTCGCTGACGTTGGTGTTGCCTGCCCTCGCCGCGTGCACAGCGAACGACGGCGACCTGTTGCTGATGGTCAAGCCACAGTTCGAGGTCGGCCGCGAAGCCGTGGGTCGCGGTGGCGTCGTACGGGAACCGGAGCTTCGCGAGCACGCCGTCGTCTCCGTTGCCAACGCAGCAAGCGCCTTGGGACTGGCCACGCACGGCGTGACGGCGAGTCCGCTGCCCGGTCCGGCCGGCAACGTCGAGTACTTCCTGTGGCTCGTGCCGGACGCAACGCGTGCCTCCAACGGTGTCGACCGAACCGCCGTCGCCCGCGCCGTCGCGGAAGGCCCGCAATGACCCGCGCCGTACTTCTCGTGGTCCACACCGGGCGACGCGCCGCCGTCGGTGCCGCGCGCGAGCTTGCCGCTCGTCTGCACACCGCCGGTGTGCAGGTGCGCGCGCTCGCGGCAGAGGCGCCGCAGCTGCGCAGCGACGACGTCACGGTCGTCGATCCATCGGTCGCGCTCGCCGACGACGTCGAGCTCGTGGTCGCGCTGGGCGGTGACGGCACGCTGTTGCGCGCCGCGGAGCTCGCGCGCCCCGCCGGGACGCCACTGCTCGGCGTGAACCTCGGACATGTCGGCTTCCTCGCCGAAGTGGACCGGTCCGACCTCGACATGACCATCGAGCGCATCCTCGACAAGACCTATGACGTCGAGGAGCGGATGACCCTCGACCTCGTCGTCGTCCGTGACGGTGACGAGGTCGCACATGACTGGGGGCTCAACGACGTCACGGTGGAGAAGGCCTCGCGGCAGCGGATGCTCGACGTCGTCGTCGAGGTCGACGGGCGACCCGTCTCGCGGTGGGGCGGTGACGGAATCGTGTGCGCGACACCGACCGGGTCCACCGCCTACGCGTTCTCGGCGGGCGGGCCGGTCGTGTGGCCGTCGGTGCAGGCGCTGCTCGTCGTCCCGCTGTCCGCGCACGCGTTGTTCGCGCGACCGCTCGTGATCGCGCCCGACTCGTGCGTCGCGATCGAGCTGTTGCCGGACCAGGGCGGCGCGGTCGTGTTCTGCGACGGCCGCCGGACCGTCGACGTCGCCGCCCACGACCGCGTCGAGGTACGCCGGGGCCGGCGCCCGGTGCGGCTGGTGCGGCTGCGTGCGGCGCCGTTCACCGATCGTCTGGTCGAGAAGTTCCACCTGCCCATCCGCGGGTGGCGGGGGCGTCTCGAGGACGACTGACCCCGCGCGTCGCCGCGGCGTTGTCGTCGCGGCCTCGTATCGTCGGACGTTGTGCTGGAAGAGCTGCGGCTGCGGGGACTCGGCGTCCTCGAGGAGGCGGTTCTCGATCTCGGTCCGGGCTTCACCGCGATCACCGGCGAGACCGGCGCGGGCAAGACGATGCTGCTTACCGGGCTCAACCTGCTCTTCGGCGGCCGTGGCGACGCCGCTCTCGTCCGCGCCGGACACGAGCGCGCAGAGGTCGACGGCCGCCTGCTGCTGCCGACGGACCATCCGGCGGTCCAGCGCGCGCTCGAGGCAGGCGGTGCCCTCGACGACGACGCTCTGTTGGTCAGCCGCACCATCGCGGCCGAGGGGCGTTCGCGCGCCTTCGCCGGCGGTCGCGGCGTGCCGGTCGCGCTGCTCGCGGAGCTGGCCGAGTCGATTGTCGCTGTGCACGGCCAGGCGGACCAGCGGGGCCTGCTCCGGCCCTCGGTGCAGCGCTCCACCCTCGACCGTTACGCCGGTGACGAGCTCGCGGCCACGCTGGCCGCCTACCGCGAGCTCTTCGCCGGGCTCGGGCGGCTGCGCGAGGAGCTGGCGGAGGTCAGCACGCACCGCCGAGAGCGGGCGCAGGAGGCTGACCTGCTCCGCCTGGGCCTGGCCGAGATCAGCGCTGTGCAGCCCGTTGCGGGTGAGGATGCCCGGCTGCAGTCCGACGTCGCGCGGCTGTCCCAGGTAGACCTGCTGAAGCGGGTCAGCGAGTCGGCGCGCACCGCGCTGTCGGCATCCGACGGCGAGGACGTCGATGCGCTCTCGCTGGTGGCCGCCGCGCGCCGCACGTTGGAGGAGGCGCGCGGTGTCGATCCGTCCCTTGACGCGATCGCCGAGCGGCTGGCCGAGATCTCCTACCTGCTCTCGGACGTCTCGGCCGACATGGCGGCGTACGCGTCCGGTGTCGACGCCGATCCGCTACGCCTGGAAGCCGCGCAGCAACGCATCGCTGCCCTCGCCGGGCTGACCCGCAAGTACGCCCCTGACCTCGACGGAGTCCTCGCCTGGGCAAGTAGCGCAGCCACGCGACTGGCCGAGCTGGACGACGACGGCCGCGTCGACCGGCTACGCGCCGAGCACGACGCCCTCACCGCAGAGCTCGCGACCCACGCGGCGCGCCTGTCGGCGTTGCGCATCGCGACGGCGACACGGTTCGCCGCCGCCGTCGAAGCCGAGCTCGCCGGGCTGGCCATGGCCCAGGCGCACATCGAGGTTGCCGTGACCCAACGTGACGACCCGCACGGCCTCCCGCGGCCCGACGGGCGTCGCGTCGCGTTCGGGCCGCACGGCGTCGACGAGATCGAGATCCTTCTCGTCGCGCATGAAGGCGCGCCCGCGCGCCCGTTGCACAAGGGCGCCTCCGGCGGTGAGCTGTCCCGCATCATGCTCGCGATCGAGGTCGTCCTTGCCGGCGCCGACGCGGTCCCGACGTTCGTCTTCGACGAGGTCGACGCGGGGGTGGGCGGCCGCGCCGCCGTTGAGGTGGGGCGGCGCCTGGCGGCGCTCGCGAGCTCGGCACAGGTGCTGGTGGTCACCCACCTGCCGCAGGTCGCCGCGTTCGCCGACCGGCACCTGGTCGTCGACCGCGAACAGACCGGGGACGCCGCACGCACGACCGTCCGTCGCGTCGACGGTGAGGAGCGACTCACCGAGCTCGCCCGCATGCTCGGCGGTTTGTCCGACTCGACTCTCGGGCGAGGTCACGCGGAGGAGCTGCTCGCGGTCGCTGCGCAGGCCAAGTCCGGCCTCTGAACGCCGCGTGCCGGGCCGGGTCCAGGACCGGCGTCTGGCAGACTCATGGGCAGATGAGGATCGCGACTCTGCGCCGTGCGCGTGCCGGCGACCGACTACCCGGCGTGGTCGGCACGGCGCGCCTGGACCGGCGTACGAAGAACCTCACCAAACGGCTGCGCGCAGGCGACATCGCGGTCATCGACCACGTCGATCTCGACCGCGTCGCTGCCGAGGCGCTCGTCGGCTGCGGGGTCGCCGCGGTCATCAACGTCGCGCCGAGCGTGTCCGGCCGCTACCCCAACCTCGGCCCCGAGGTGCTGCTGGCCGCCGGCATCCCGGTCATCGACGACGTGGGCGCCGACATCTTCGGCCAGGTCCGCGAGGGCGACCAGGTCCGCGTCTACGACGACACGGTCTATGCGATCGATGGCCGTGTGGTCGCCAAAGGTCAGGCGCAGAGCGGCGAGACGCTGGCGAGTGCGATGGCCGAAGCTCGCGCCGGGCTCGCGGTGCAGCTCGAGGCGTTCGCTTCCAACACGATGGAGTACCTCCGTCGTGAGCGCGAGCTGTTGCTCGACGGGGTCGGCGTGCCGGACATCCGCACCTTGCTCGACGGTCGGCACGCGCTGGTCGTCGTTCGCGGTTATGACTACCGGCAGGACCTCGCCGCGCTGCGGCCCTACATCCGCGAATACCGCCCCGTCCTCATCGGCGTGGACGGCGGGGCTGACGCACTGTGCGAGTTCGGTCTCAAGCCCGACATCATCGTCGGTGACATGGACTCCGTCACCGACGAGACGTTGCGTTGCGGCGCCGAAGTCGTCGTGCACGCCTACCGCGACGGCCGCGCGCCGGGACTGACGCGCGTGCAGGAGCTCGGCATCGAGCCGGTGGTGTTCCCGGCAGCAGGAACGAGTGAAGACGTCGCGTTGTTGCTGGCCGATGACAAAGGCGCATCGCTGATCGTCGCCGTCGGCACGCACGCGACGCTCGTGGAGTTCCTCGACAAGGGCCGCGCGGGGATGGCGAGCACGTTCCTGACCCGTCTTCGCGTCGGCGGCAAGCTCGTCGACGCAAAGGGTGTGAGCCGGCTCTACCGCAGCCGAATCCGCCTCTCGACGTTGTTGTTGCTCGTCCTGTCCACGATGGTCGCCTTCGTGGTGGCGCTCACGGTCACTCCCGGCGGCCGCCTGTTGCGTGAGCTCTACGGAACCGACTGGCACGGCTTCGTGCACTGGCTGTCCGGACTGTGGCCTTGATCGATTTTCGCTACCACGTTGTCTCCATCATCGCCGTGTTCCTCGCGCTGGCGCTCGGTCTGTTCGTCGGCAGCACCTCGTTGCAGGACGCCGTGGTGCACACGATCAACAGCAAGGCCGACCGGGTCAGTCATCAGAACGACGCGCTGAGAGCACAGGTATCGACCCTGCGCGACGATGTGAAGAACGGGCAGAACTTCGACAAGGCGCTGCTTCCGTACGCCGTGACGGGCAGGTTGTCCGGACAGCTGGTCGCGGTCGTGTCGGCGCCCGGCACGAGCGACTCGCTGCGCAAGCAGGTGCTCGCAACGCTCGACGATGCGGGCGCGACGGTCAGTGCCGATGTGCGGTTGCAGGACACCTTGGTGAACCCCAGCCAGGACGGCTTCCTGACCGCGTTGACGCAGCGAGTGACCATTCCCGGGCACGACGAACCGCCCGACGCCACGGGTGCCCAGCGGGCGGCGTCACAGCTCGCGACGGTTCTCGGCGTACGTCCATCGGTTCACGGCGTTGCGCCGACAACGATCGACACCGTGCTCTCGGCCTACACCACCGGCAAGCTCGTGAGCATCAACAGCAAGGACGGGTCGGTGCGTCCTGGGACGCTGGCCCTCGTTCTCACCGGTCCGCCGCCGCCGCCGACGGCCGATCCGAAGTCCGTGCAGGCGCAGCAGGACTTCGTTCTCGGCTTGCTGCGTGACCTCGACCACACGGCACTCGGTGCCGTGCTGGCGGCGCCGACCCCGCCGCAGGGCGCCGCAGGCGACATGACGGCGGCCGCCGCCGATGCCGGTGACCTCACCAAGCAGGCCTCGACCGTGACCGGCGCTGACACGCCCGCCGGGCTGATCGCGACGGTGTTCGCCCTGGCCGGCCAGGTCGACGGCGTCGGCGGCCGTTACGGACCGGGTGCGCAAGCGTCGCCACTGCCCACCACGTCCAACGCGCCGTGACGGGTCCCGGCCGGTCGTGACCATCGGTCGAGCAGGCGCCGCCGCCACCGGCGCCGCCGTTGCGATGACCGGCGTCATCGTCCTGCGTCGTGTCGCGGTTGGCCGACCGCGCTGGCAGCGCACCAACTTTCGCGGCACGACGGTGTCACTGACCGCGGGGCCGGCGGTCGCGGCCGGTGCGCTCGCCGGCGCCGCCGGTGCAGGAGCGCCCGGTGCGCTGCTCTGCGGTGGCGCCGCGGGTGCGCTCGGTCTCTACGACGACCTCTACGGCGACACCCACGCACGCGGACTCGGCGGGCACGCCCGCGCGCTGGCGCAAGGCAGGGTCACGACCGGGCTGGTGAAGCTGGCCGGGCTCGTCACCGCCGGCGCGGCGTCGTCGGTGCTCGGCGGACGGCGCGGACTGCGCGTCGGGGCCGACGCTGCACTCGTCGCGGGCACGGCCAATCTCGTCAACCTGCTCGATCTGCGTCCCGGACGTGCACTGAAGGCGGTCGGCATGGTCGGCGCCGTCATGGCGGTTGCGATGCCGCGCGCGGATCTCGCGCCCGCTGCCGGCGTCGCGGCTTGTTGCGTGGGCGTAGCCGCCGCTGCGATGCCATCCGATCTGGCTGAGCGCGCGATGATCGGTGACTGCGGCGCGAACGCGCTGGGTGCAATGCTCGGCTGGACCATGGCGAGCGGATTGCCGACGACCGGCCGACGGATCGCGCTCGCCGCGGTCATCGCGCTGACGCTTGCCAGCGAGCGGGTGAGCTTCACCGGCCTCATCGAGTCGGCACCGTGGCTGCGCGTCCTCGATGAGTGGGGGAGAGCGGCGTGACCGGTCCCGCGGCCGCGGGACCGGTCACTGCGCGGGCGCCCCGGCAGCGCAACGGAGACATCGCGCGTGCCGCTGCGCTGGTCGCCGCGGTCACCGTGGCGGCGCGTGTCGTGGGGTTCGGTCGGATCATCGTTTTCGCGCACACGGTCGGTCCGACGTGCCTTGGCGACACCTACTACACGGCGAACACCGTGCCCAACATCATGTTCGACGTCGTCGCCGGCGGTGCGCTCGCGGGAGTGGTGGTGCCGCTGCTCGCCGGCCGCGCGCAGAACGACCCGGAGGCCGCGGACCGGATCTCGTCCGCCTTGCTGACGTGGACGCTGTTGCTGATGCTTCCGGTGCTCGTCATCGGACTGGTCGCCGCCAGACCGATCATGAACCTGTTGGTCGGCAACGGTCATCCGGGCTGCATCGCAGACCAGGAGCAGGTCGTCGGGGCGCGCATGCTCGTCGTGTTCATGCCGCAGGTGTTGCTCTACGGCGCCGGCATCGTCCTCACCGGCATCCTGCAGTCGCACCGTCGCTTCTTCACTGCAGCACTTGCGCCATTGCTGTCGAGTGTCGTCGTCATCGGCGCCTACCTCACTTTCGCGGCGGTGGCGCGCCCGGGGGAGACCTCGATGACGACCTTGACCCGGTCGCACGAGCTGATCCTGTCAGTAGGCACGACCGCGGGAGTCGTTGCGTTGGTGGCGCCGCTGCTCATCCCGCTCGCATGGACAGGACGACGACTGCGACCGACGTTGCGCATGCCCGCCGACGTCGCGAGGTCCGCGCGACGGCTGGCGGTCGCAGGTGCCGTGGTGCTGGGCAGCCAAGACCTCGCGACGGCGGCGATCCTGCGGCTGGCGAACGACCGAGGAGCCAGCGGCGCCGTAGTGCTGTTCAACCTCGCGTGGACCGTGTTCCTGCTGCCATGGGCGGTGCTGGCGGTGCCGTTGGCGATCGCGGCGTTCCCGACGTTGGTCGAGCGGTGGGATGCGCACGATCGGTCGGCGTTCGCGTCGACAGCTGCGGCCGCCACCAGAGCGATCCTGCTGGGATGCGCGGCTGCCGCCGCCGTGCTGATCGGCTGCGCCGAGCCCGCCGCGCGCGTCGTCGTGCAGGGCGCGCCGGGGCACGTAGCACCGACCGACCTTGCCCGCGCCTTCATCGCCTTCGCCCCCGGCCTGCTCGCGTTCGGTGTCATGGCGCATGTCGCCCGCGTCATGTACGCGCGCGGCGACGCACGTACACCAGCGGTAGCAACTGCGGCGGGTTGGCTGGTGACGGTGCTCACCGACGTCGCGCTGGTCACCGCGTTACCGCGGACCTGGACCGCCGCCGCGTTGGGCATGGGCACGACCATCGGCATGACGATGGCCGCGACCTGGATGCTCCTGTCGCTCAGACTCGCGCAGCCGGACAGTCTGCGCGGGGTCATGCGAAGCCTGCTGAGCAGCGTTGCCGCAGCGGTGGTAGCCGCAGCGGCGGCGGCCGCTGTCTGCGCGGCGCTGCCGCGACGGGGAGTAGCGACCAGCCTGGGGGTCGCCACTGTCGGCGGCCTAGTAGCGGCCGGGTTGTTCTTCGCCCTGGTCTCTCGGCTCGACCGCTCCACCATGTTGCTCGTGCTGCGGCGGGTCCCGGGTGTCCGCTGAGGCAGCCTTGCGACTACTGCAGGTCGTGCCCGAGACGACCGGTGGCATCGGCGTGCATGTGCGCATGCTGGTCGAGGAGCTGACGAAGCGAGGTCATTCCGTGACCGTCGCCGCACCCCTCGCGACGTTGCAGCGCTTGGCACTCGAGGGCCAGGGCACGCGCACGCTGGCGCTGCCGGCCGGATCGATGCAGCACTCGCTGCACGTTCGACAGCAACTGCGCGAACTGGCGAACGCACATGACGTCACCCACGCCCACGGGGTGCGCGTCGGTGCCCAGACGGCAGTTGCGGGGGTGCGTCCGCTGGTGGTCACGTGGCACAACGCGCCGGTCGGCGGAAGACTTCGTCACGCCGGTCATGCCGCGCTCGAACGCATCGCGGCGCGCCGCAGCGACGTGGTGCTCGGCGCTTCGTCCGACCTGGTCCTACGCGCTCACAAGGCCGGTGCCCGCGATGCGCGCCTGTGCGAGCTGCCGGCACCCGCGACGGTGACGTTGCCGCCCGATCGCGACGTGGCCTTGCATGATCCGCCCACGGTGCTCGCGGTCGCGCGGCTGCACCGGCAGAAGCGTCTGGACCTGCTCGTCGCGGCCGCCGCGTCGTGGCGGGGG
>Ga0070679_100004126_pt1 | contig 13392 bp, 12 predicted proteins | sample KBSC63BmetaG_FD_65652 | JGI IMG/M metagenome (GOLD analysis project Ga0070679, IMG submission 65652) | Corn rhizosphere microbial communities from Kellogg Biological Station, Michigan, USA - KBS C6-3B metaG | ecosystem: Host-associated > Plants > Roots > Rhizosphere | place: USA: Michigan... | reverse complement strand
ACCGGAGCAGCGCCGGTGATAGCCAGGACCGCGCGTGAGCTTGGCATTCTCACCATCGGCGTCGTCACCAAGCCATTCCAGTTCGAGGGCCAGCGGCGAATGCGCTTTGCCGAAGCTGGCATCGCGGACCTGCTCAAGGCGGTGGACACCCTGCTGGTCATCCCAAACCAGAACCTGTTCCGGGTGGCCAACGAGAGGACCACCATCGCCGATGCCTTCGTGCTGGCCGATCAAGTGCTTTATTCGGGTGTGGCCTGCATCAGCGACCTTGTCGTCAAGGAAGGTCTGATCAATCTCGATTTTGCCGACGTTCTCTCTGTCATGCGCGAGAAAGGCAAAGCCATGATGGGCAGGGGCGAGGCTTCCGGCGCGAAGCGGGTGCTCGATGCCGCTGTGGCCGCAATTTCCAATCCATTGATCGAGGACCCCTCGATCAAGCGTGCCAGTGGCCTCATCATCTCCATCACCGGCGGCAAGGACCTCATGCTGTTCGAGGTCGACGAAGCCGCGTCCCGCATTCGCGAAGAGGTCGATGAGGACGCCAACATCATCGTCGGCGCCACGTTCGATGAAAGCCTGGAAGGTATCGTCCGCGTCTCGGTGGTCGCGACCGGCATCGATAATCTTGGCGCAACGCGCCAGGCGCAACCAGGGGGTTCACTCACGGAACTCGCCGCCAGGCTGCGCAACGATAACCTTCGCAGCGCCGAGCGGATCGAGCGCAGTGCAGCGCTGCCGCAGTTAGGGAGTCCGGCGTTCCGTCACCCCGAAGGGCTGCCGGCAAAGCCGATTCCGGAACACACGCGCCGCGTGGCCCCGCGGGGCCTCGACCCGTACGGCCGCCTCTCCGCTGTGCGCAATTCGATCGAGCAGGCCGTTCTCGACATCCCGGCCTTCCTGGGCCGCAGAGCCAACTGAGCCCTCGCAAAACCAAAACGAACTCGGACCTTGCAGGTGCAAGCCCGTCCATTTCGTCCGGGCTATTCCTGATTTTGATGAAGCCAGGATGATCCGTCACGCTTGCGAATTGCTATTGAGGCTTGTGCTCGGGCAAGCCGATTTGCCTTCGCGCCCTTCGAATGCGTCTAGTAGTGGGACGGAGCGTAGGGCGCAGCATTCATCAGCAGCACACCAAAAAGAAGGACCAGATAGAGCATCGAAAACACGAACAGGCGGCGAGCAGGCCGCCTTTCCTTGTCGTCGCTCCGACGTACTTGCCATGCGAGAAAAATCATGATCGCTCCAAGCATCGCCGCAGCCGCGCCATAGATGGCTCCCGCGAACCCCAGTGCACAGGGCATCAGTGAGATCGGAAGCAGAAGAACGCTATAGAGAAGAATCTGGCGCTTTGTTTCGGTCCTGCCGGCTACGACCGGCAACATCGGCACACCGGCGCGGGCATATTCTCCAGCAAGATTGAGCGACAGTGCCCAGAAGTGGGGTGGCGTCCAAAGGAAGATGATCAGGAACAGGATAAGCGGTTCGAGCCCGACATTTCCGGTGGCCGCAACCCAGCCGATCACCGGAGGGAGTGCGCCAGCCGCACCGCCAATGACGATATTCTGCGGTGTTCGGCGTTTGAGCCACATCGTGTAGACGACGACATAGAAGAAAATTGTGAAAGCAAGCAGCGCAGCCGCGGCCATGTTCAGCAAAGTGCCGAGGGCCAGAATGGCGCACATGCCAAGCACCAGTCCGAAAACCAAGGCTTCCGAGCGCGATACACGGCCGCTAGGAATCGGACGCATGGCGGTACGCGCCATCACCGCATCGATGTCGGCGTCGTACCACATATTGAGCGCACCTGCAGCGCCAGCTCCGGCAGCTATGCAAAGAAGGGCAACGACACCGGTGAGGGGATCGATGCCGCCTGGTGCGACCATGAGACCGACTAGCGCAGTAAAGACGACCAGCGACATAACGCGCGGCTTCGTCAGCGCGATATAGTCGCCGATGTTGGCATAGCTCCCGCGAAGAATTGCACGATTGATTTGCATGAGATCAATGCCCCGCCTTGCAATCGACATGGCCACCTCATAGCCGTCCTTCTTCTGGTACGAGGCAATGGTGGCTACGCCGTTGGCGCGAAAAATATGACCCGGAGGAGATGCGTGTAGTCGGATTCGAACACCATGATCCCCACAAACACCAACACCAATACCGGCGGCACCAGGATGGCGTAGGCCAACGCCAATCGCTCCCACGCCATGTGCATGAAGACAGCGACGATCAGGCCGGCCTTCAACACCATGAACAACAGGATCAGCGACCATCGGAGATGGCCATGGATACCAAAGAAGTCGACAAGATAGGAGCAGGTGCTAAGCACGAACAGCCATCCCCAGACCACGAGATAGAGCTTGATCGGGTGCTGCTGGCCCTTTGTGTGCGTGGCTGCCGATGCGACTGCGTCATGCACATAAGCGTGTAGCGCATGTTGTGTTGCCTGCCCTTCCACATTTACCGCTGCGTTTGTCATGCGCCAACCTCACCAGAGATAGAAAAAGGCAAAGATGAACACCCACACGAGATCAACGAAGTGCCAGTACAAGCCGGTGATCTCGACGATCTCGTAATACCCCCTCCGGCTCGTGAAGAAACCACGCCGCTCGACGTCGAAGTCTCCCCGCCAGACCTTTCGCGCGATGGCGGCCAGGAAGATCACGCCGATCGTCACGTGCGTGCCGTGGAAGCCGGTGATCATGAAGAAGCATGAACCAAACTGCGCCGCGCCCCACGGGTTGCCCCAGGGCCGCACGCCTTCCATGATCAGCTTGGTCCATTCGAAGGCTTGCATTCCGACGAACGTTGCGCCGAATGCCGCGGTGGCTAGCATCAAGGCTGCGGTCTTGGCGCGATCCCGGCGGTAACCGAAATTGACGGCCATCGCCATCGTCCCGCTGCTGCTGATCAGGATGAAGGTCATGATGGCGATCAGGATGAGCGGGATGTGCTTGCCCCCGATATTGAGGGCGAAGACTTCGCTGGGGTTAGGCCACGGCACGGTCGTCGACATTCGCGCCGTCATATACGACAGCAGGAAACAGCTGAAGATGAAGGTGTCGCTCAGGAGGAAGATCCACATCATGGCCTTCCCCCAGGAAACATTCTTGAAGGCGCGCTGATCCGAGGCCCAGTCGGCGGCGATACCCCGCCATCCCGCGATCGTCCCAGGCGGTGCCTTCGGGTGTGCCAGTGTGGTCTCTGCCATCGGTTCCTGCCCTCTCTAGGTGAGCAACTGGCGACAGATGTCGACAAAATTATCGGTCCAGCCCGTCAGTAGACCGAGCAAGACCAGCCAGACCAACAACAGGAAATGCCAATAGATAGCGCAGAGTTCCACACTCAGGCGCACCTGCATCATCGGAGCGCCACGCCACACCTTGGCGGTCGTCCTGCCGAGGGCCACCAGACCGCCCATCAGATGCAGTCCGTGGGCCGCCGTGATCAGGTAGAAGAAGGAATTGGCTGGATTGGACGCTACGAAATACCCGGCGACGTTCAGCTGCTGCCACACCAATAGCTGCCCGGCCAGGAAGGTCATGGCGGATGCTCCGCCGACGAGCAGGCCGACGATCAAGCCATCAATGTCGTCGCGTCGCGCGGCCATGTGCGCCCACTGCAGCGCCGCACTGCTTATGACCAGGACGCCGGTATTGAACCATAACAGCCTGGGCAGTGGCAGCTCCCGCCAGTCCGCCATGTTGGTGCGCATGGAGTAGGCGCTGATCAGGAGCGCGAACAACGAGCCGACAACCGCGAGAAACACACCCAATCCGATCTTCGCCGCCGGCACGGACGAACCGCTCCGGTCGCGAAAATCGACGGCCACTCCCTCCTCCAGCCAGGGTTTGGCCGCAAGCCGTTGCTGCGAGAGCCACCATCCCGCGATGGCCGCGACCGTAGCCATGAACAGGAGAATGGCACTCACGGGTGGGCCCCCTGCGCCGATAATCTGGCCGGCGGTTCATTTTGCGGCACGAAATCCCTGGTGGCGCCGGGTACGCTGTAATCGTAGGCCCAGCGATAGACGATCGGGAGTTCCTTGCCCCAGTTGCCATGCCCCGGCGGGGTCTCCGGCGTTTGCCATTCCAGCGACGCGGCTCCCCAGGGATTGCCGCCGGCCTCTTTTCCTTTGAACAGGCTCCAGATCAGATTGAACAGGAACACCATCTGGGCGAAGCCGACAATCAAGGCCGCCACGCTCATGAACGCGTTGAGGTCATGGGCGGATGCCGGGATGAAGGCCGTTTCGCCAATGTCGTGATAGCGGCGGGGCATGCCCAAAAGACCGAGATAATGCATGGGGAAGAAGACCGCATAGGCCCCGAGGAACGAGACCCAGAAGTGGAATCGTCCAAGCGCCTCATTGAGCATTCGTCCGGTGACTTTCGGGTACCAATGATAGATCCCGCCAAACACGGCCATAATCGGCGCAATACCCATCACCATGTGAAAGTGCGCGACAACGAACATCGTGTCGGACAACGGAACGTCTACGACCACATTGCCGAGAAACAGGCCGGTCAGGCCACCGTTTACGAAGGTGATGATGAACGCCAGCGCGAACAGCATCGGGACGGTGAGATGAATGTCGCCGCGCCACAGGGTCAGCACCCAGTTGTAAACCTTGATCGCGGTCGGGATCGCGATGATGAGGGTCGTGGTGGCGAAGAAAAACCCGAAATACGGATTCATGCCGCTCACATACATGTGGTGCGCCCACACAACGAAGCTGAGAGCGCCGATTGCCACGATAGCCCAGACCATCATGCGATAGCCGAAGATGTTCTTTCGCGCGTGGACGCTGATCAGATCGGAAATGATGCCGAAGGCCGGCAGGGCGACGATGTAGACCTCGGGATGGCCAAAGAACCAGAAAAGGTGCTGGAACAGGATCGGACTGCCGCCGCCGTACTTCGTCAGCTGCCCCATCTCGACGAGCGTCGGCATGAAGAAACTGGTTCCCAAGATGCGGTCGAGCAGCAGCATTACCGAGGCGACGAACAGCGCCGGGAAGGCCAGGAGCGCCATCACGGTGGCCGTGAAAATGCCCCACACCGTCAAGGGCATTCGCATCAACGTCATGCCGCGCGTGCGCGCCTGCAGTACCGTCACCACATAGTTAAGCCCGCCCATCGTGAAGCCAATGATGAACAGGATCAACGATGCGAGCATGAGAATGATGCCCCAGTCCTGCCCGGGGGTACCGGAGAGAATCGCCTGGGGTGGATACAGTGTCCAGCCGGCGCCGGTGGGACCGCCAGGCACGAAGAACGTCGAGGCCAGCACCAGGACTGCAAGCAGGTAGACCCAGTAGCTCAGCATGTTCACGTAGGGGAAGACCATGTCCCGCGCGCCAACCATCAGCGGGATCAAGTAGTTGCCGAAGCCGCCAAGGAACAACGCCGTGAGCAGGTAGATCACCATGATCATGCCGTGCATGGTGATGAACTGAAGGTACTGGTTGGCATCGATGAAGGAGAATGTTCCGGGAAATCCCAGTTGCAGTCGCATCATCCACGACAGCACCAACGCCACCAGTCCGATTGCCGACGCCGTGAGCGAATACTGGATGGCGATGACTTTGGCATCCTGCGAAAAGACGTACCTCGTCCACCAACTCTTTGGGTGATAGAGCTCGACTTCACCTACTTCGGCGGGCGGAATGCCTGCGACCTCATCAAACGGGATATCGACCATCGGAATACCCTCCTTGGTCTTCTGTTCAGCGACGAGTTCGCCTCACATCTGTCCGATCCTCGTCAGCATGTTCATTCGCTACCAGTCTTGTACGCTGCCTTCGCGACGTTGTGCTGGCCTGACACCTCCGCGAACGTGCGCTGCTTCTCGAGCCATGCGTGATATTCTTTCTCTTCCTCCACGATGACCTTGCTCCGCATCTGCGCGTGCGCGGCACCGCACAGTTCCGCACAGAGGACTTCGAATGTTCCGGTGCGGGTGGGCGTGAACCAATAATACGTCACCGAGCCCGGTATCATGTCCATCTTTGCTCGGAACTCGGGAACATAGAAATCATGCAGAACGTCAATTGAGCGGAGCAACACCTTCACCGGCTTCCCAACCGGCAGGTGCAGGTCGTCGTTTTGAATGACGATGTCGTCTTTCCCGTTCGAATCGTTGGGATTCAACCCCAAAGGATTGTCGGAGCTAACATCGCGCGCGTCGGAGGTGCCGAGCCGGCCATCCTTTCCAGGAAGCCGATAGCTCCACATCCATTGCTGTCCCACGACCTCGACCTCGGTCGCACCGGCCGGAACCGTGACGAACTGGTGCCAGACTACCAGGCCAGGTGCCAACATGGCTGCGACGCCGATTGCGGTCCCGATGCTGAGCCACCATTCGAGCTTCTTGTTTTCGGGATTGTAGGCTGCCTGCCGTCCTTCCTTATGGTGGAAGCGGAAGACGCAATAGGCCATGAACACGACGACCGCGGAGAAAACCGCCCCTGTGATCCAAAACGTCAGGGTAATCGTGTCGTCGATGTAGCCCCAGTTTGAGGCAAGCGGTGTCCACCACCATGGGCTGAAGAGGTGAAACAGCACCGAGGCGATCGCTACCAACAGCAGTACGAATGCTACAACCATCCCTCATTCCTCCTTGCCATTGAAGGCTACGGAGACGAACGAAAGAGCGGAGCTCACGTCAGAGGGATGGTGCCACGTTCACCATCACCGAGCCTCTTGCCTCGCCCATTCTGCCGGTCGCGACGCTGGGTCATGACAAAGGTTCAACGTCACGGCCGCAACCTCATCGGAGCTGGGGGCGTTCAGTGCTTTTAAGATGGTACCCGTCGAGCCCGGCGTCAATAGAGGAGTATGCCTGCGGCCCTGTCCGGCGCGTGTTGGCCGCGCATGCACTGGGTGCGGGATAACAGCTATCGGCACCGACATTCGATGACGCAGTGCAGCAGCCAATTTGTGCGGATGCACAATCCTCCCAACCGCGTGTACTACCTTGCTTCTGCCGCATACCGCGCTAACCTTACTGTACCGGTCGCGACAGGTGTCGTCCGGCGAAGCTCCTTCACGTTGAATCTGATTTGCCGGACTCAGTCGCGATTTTCGCGCATGAGGCGGATGCGCGCGTTTTGAGGGCGCTCCGTTCCCCTGCGACCACAAGCAAGGAGATCGGAGCCATGGCCACAGTATTCGCAAGGCCCAAACTGCAATTGTTTGGCGTCTCCACGAGTTATATCGTTCGCAAGATCAGCCTTTCTGACCTGGGCAACGCGCTGCGCCTGGGCTGGGAAGACTTCAAGGCGATCCCAACCCACGCTGTCGTCCTGTGCGTGATTTATCCCGTCCTCGGACTTGTCCTGTTCAGGCTTGTCCTTGGCTATTCGGTGCTGCCGCTGCTCTTCCCGCTCGCCGCCGGGTTCACCCTGATCGGTCCTTTCGCCGCACTTGGCCTCTACGAACTCAGCCGCCGCCGCGAGCGTGGAGAGGAAGCAGCAGCCTGGAATGCAATGCACGTACTGCGCGCGCCGTCCTTCGGCGCCATGCTCGAACTTGGCATCCTCCTGCTTGTCCTGTTCGGGGTCTGGATCGCCGCCGCGGACGCGATCTACGTCGTGACCTTCGGCTATGCTCCGGCTGCGAGCATCCCTGATTTCGCAGAGCGCGTGTTGACGACGCCTGAAGGCTGGTCGCTCATCATCATCGGATGCAGCGTCGGCTTCCTTTTTGCCCTGGTTGCGCTGTGCGTCAGCGTCGTCTCATTTCCACTGATGCTCGACCGGCATGCGACAGCGATCGATGCGATCCGCACCTCGATACGGGCCGTGACGATGAATCCAATTGAGATGGCCGTGTGGGGACTGGTTGTTGCAGTATTGCTGGCAGTGGGTTCACTGCCGTTCTTCGTCGGTCTTGCGGTCGTTCTGCCGGTGCTCGGTCATGCCACCTGGCATCTTTATCGGAAAGTGGTGGAGCCCGACCCTAATCCCCCACAAGAGCAACCCCGCCTACCGATAGGTCATCGCTATGCGGCGGATTTCCCGGCTTCTCTCTTCCCCTGGAGCCGTGAGAAGTGAGAGCAGGTGATACGAGGCTTGTAAGCCGCAGCGGAGGTCCATCATGTCCATAGCTCCCACACTGCAGCGATACTTGACTGCCGAAAACATCCAATACGACGTGATTCCGCATGACCCTACCATGTCATCCGCACGTACCGCCGAGGCTTGTCGGATTTCAGGGGACCGTTTGGCCAAGGCGATCGTACTGCGGCGCAATGCCGGCTACATGCTCGCCGTCTTGCCAGCGTCGCATCACCTTCGCCTTTCGGATTTGAGGGACCAGCTTGGCGATAATGTTGAAATGGCCGAGGAAACCGAGATCGATCCGCTGTTCCCGGATTGCGCGCACGGAGCTGTTCCGCCCCTCGGTCACTGTTACGCGCTGCCTCTCATCGTGGACGACAGCATCGAGGTGCAGCCAGAGATCTATATGGAGGCGGGCGATCACGCAACGCTGCTTCGTATGAGTCATGCGCAGTTTGCTCGCTTGATGGAAAATGCACGACACGGCCGATTTAGCGAGAAGCTGCCGCACGGCTCGATTGTGTGGGGGTAAGGTGCGCTTGCGGCCGCGTCACAGTCGTCGTTCATTACGAAGCTGCGGAAATGGAAATTTGACAGATTGCTGTCAAACAAGTTGCCGGAACTTGCGTTCGAAGGAGGATACAAATGACTGCGGTGCGACAGTTGCTTGATCAGAAGGGCAGGAACATTTGGTCTATTCATCCGGATGCTACCGTCTTCGACGCCATCGCGAAAATGGCTGAAAAAGACATTGGATCGCTGGTCGTGATGGAAGGCGAGGATCTCGTTGGCATCATCACCGAAAGGCACTATGCGCGGAATGTTGTTCTCAAGGGCAAGACGTCTCTCACAACGCCCGTGCGGGACATCATGGAAAGACACGTCGTCATTGCACAGTCAGGACAATCCGTTGACGAATGCATGGCCGTCATGAGTGAGGAGCGCGTGCGCCATCTGCCGGTGTTTGAGGGAAAAAAGCCAATTGGCATTGTTTCAATCGGCGATCTCGTCAAGAGCATAATCGGTGATCAGAAGTTCGCCATTATTCAGCTCGAGCAGTACATCCACGGTGGACGGGCCATTGTAGACGGCTGAATGCGACCGCGAACGACGCAGCGCTCGGAAGCTTATGTCCGAACATCGCCGCGCCGAATTGCGGAATTCGCGCCTCACAAGGTGACGCGTCTTCCTTCATCCGCGGCCCAATAGCCGGCGTAGTTGACCTTGATGGTCTCGAAGGCGAGCGAAAGATCGGACAGCGGCTGCCGCCCGGTCGTCGCGCACTCCATGAAATCCTGGATTTCCTGCAAGTACCCGCGGGTCCATTCCTCCTCGAGGCAGACATATTGCCAGCCGGTCTTCCGGTCGACCTTTTCGGTGATGTAGACGCTGGCGAGCTTTTCCTCGCTGGTCTGGTAACTCATCATATGCGTGTTCGGCGTGATGTTGGCGAACAGCGAGCCGCCGGACGTGTAGGTCTCGATCAAATTGCGCACGCCGCCCATGATCATGTCGCCGGAGAAGATGGTGGCCTTGGTGCCGTCGGAGAAGGTGAGGGTGAGCGTGCCCCAATCTTCTACGTCCACCGGGTTGGCCTTGATGTAGGCCCGCTCCTCCGGCTTCAGGCAGGCCGCGACATTGCCGACGTCGCAGGTGACGCTGGCGACATGGATGGTCTCGCCGCGCGCCTTGGCCTCGACCTGCTTCAGGTAAAGCACGCCCGACAGCGGATGGCAGCCCATCCGGATCAGCGAGCCGCCGCCGGTCATCGCCCATTGCGCGGCATGCGCGGCATGCGAGCCGGAATGGCTCTCCTCGCCCTTCATGAACAGGATCTTGTCCTTCGTCGCCCGCAATATCTCGGCAGTCTTGGCCACCGCCGGCGCATAGACCCAGTCCTCGGCATACATGAAGAGTTTTCCAGTCTCCCTGATCGCGGCAGCCGTCTTTTCCATCTCCTCGATCACGCGCTGATACATCAGCGCCTTCGGCACATGCTTGCCGATCGGCGCCGTGTCGCCCTCGCGGCCGAAATAGCCCGCGAACGGCTTTTCGCAGATCACGTGCTTGCCCGCCTGCATGGCGTCCACGATCATCGCGGCGTGCAGATTGGGCGGCGTGCAGATGTCGATGACGTCGATCTCGCGGTCCGCGACCAGATCGGCGAAACTGCGATGGGTATTGGGGATGCCGTGGCGTTTGGCGAACGCGACGACATGGTCGCCGCGCGCGGCCACCGCCTTCACCTCGACATCGACACCATAGACGCGCCGGTATGCATACATATGCAATTCCGACACGAAGCCGCAGCCGGCCAGCCCGATCCTGATCTTTTTCATGGTTTTACTCGATGACGTCGTCGGCCTGCGCCAGCAGGGTCGGCGGAATGGTGAGCCCGAGCGCCTTCGCGGTTTTCATGTTGACGCAGAGCTCGAAGCGGGAGGGTTGTTCGACCGGCATGTCCGCGGGCTTTTCACCTTTAAGAATGCGGTCGACATAATAGGCGGTGCGGCGCGCGATTCCGCGCTGGTCGGCGCCGTAGGAGATCAGGGTGCCGGCCTCCATGACTTCCTTCACGTGACCGCACGTCGGCAATTTGCGCGCCAGCGCGAGTTTCGCGATCTGTTGCTTGCCGAGATAGAAAAGGCTTTCCGCGTTAATGACGATGGCCTCCATGCCATCAGCGATCATGGCATCGAAGGCGCCGTCGAGGCCCTCGAGCGTGCCGACATGATAGGACTTGCAAGTCAATCCGAGCTTGGGACCGGCTTCGTTCGATTGCCTGGTATAGAAGTCGGAAATCGGATTGGTCGGGTTCAGCATCAACGCGACCTTCGACAGAGAGGGAATGATCTCCTTGAGATGTTCGAGCCGCTTGGCCGCGAGCTCGAGCCCGAAATTCGTCAGCCCGGTGGCGTTGCCGCCCGGATGACGGATGCTCTCGACGAGCTTCGCCCCGATCGGATCGGCGACATACATGAACACCATCGGGATGGTCGACGTCGCCTTCTTGACATAGGGCGCAGCACCCCCGACGCCGACCAGCACGTCAGGCGAGAGCGCGACCAGTTCGGCGGCCATGCTCTGAAACTGCTCGGGCTTCTCGTCGGGGAAGCGGTGGATGAGCTCGATCTTGCCCCTCGTGTAGCCGAGCGCCTCGAAACCTTCGAGCAGGGCGCCGAAAAAGGGAGTTTCGCCCTCGATGTCGCCGGCGTGCCAGAGCACGCCGATCCTTGGCACGCGCCGGCGCTCCTGCGCGCGCGCCAGCGTCGGCCATGTCGCGGCGCCGGCGATCAGCTTCATCAGGTCGCGCCGCTTCATGTCCTGCCCCCGATTTCTCGTTGACGGCTATGATAGCGGCTGATGTGCCCTGCGGGCAAATAGTTGGCGGGCTACTCCAGCCCGGCGCGGCGCAAACCTTCGAGGAAATGCTTGCGTTCATCTTCGTCCCGGACCGGGAGCTGGATCGCGGCCAGTGCCAGCGTGATATCGGGCAGCGTCCGGCGGAATCCCTGCAGCGCCTCGGCCGCGATGTCCGTTTCGCCGGCCATGCCGGCGGCCGCGGTCATGACGCGCCAGCCGGCGACGAAGTCGCTGCGCTGGCGGATTCCCTTGCGCGCGAGCGCGATCGCTTCCGCATAGTCGCGCCCGACATAGGCGGCGTAGGCGGCGATCCCATAAAAGATCGCAGCGAATGGACCGCGCGGCGACAGCCGCAGCGCGCGGTGGGCGGCCTCTGCGCCCTCGCGCCAGTGCCCGCCCCAGGACAGCACCAGGCCGCGACAGCCGTGCGCGAGCGAAAAACTCGGGTTGAGCCGCAGTGCGGTTTCGAACGCGTCGAGCGAGTCGGCGATGCGGCCAAGACGGGCGTTAACGAAGGCGACCCCGAGATGAGCCCAGGGATCCTCATTGTCGATCCTCACGGCGGCAAGCGCCGCACGCTCGGCGCTCGCCATCACGGTGGCGCTGTCCTGCCAGCCCATCTGGACGCCGAAGATGTGGCTGACCGCGAGCACGGCGTGCGCCTGCGCATAATCCACGTCGATCGCGATGGCCTGCTCCAGCACCCCCTGGGCGAGGAGATTATCCTCCCGCGTCATGCGCCAGAAGTGCCACATCGCGCGCATCACGAGATCCCAGGCATCGAGGTTGTCCGGCGCCTTGCGCTGGGCGCGGAAATTCTCCGCCGCATAGAGCTGCGGCTCGATCGCGGCGACGATCGCGTCGGTGATCTCGTCCTGCACCGCGAAGACGTCGGCAAGGTCGCGATCGTAACGGTCGGCCCAGAGATGGCTGCCGGTCGTGGCGTCAATGAGCTGCGCGGTGATGCGCACGCGTCCGCCCTCCTTGCGCACGCTGCCTTCGACGACATAGCCGGCGCCGAGCTCTTCGGCGATCTGCTTCACCTGGACGGCCTTGCCCTTGTAGGTGAAGGTCGAGTTGCGCGCGATGACGAAGAACCAGCGCAGCTTCGACAGCGCGGTGATGATGTCCTCGCTGATGCCGTCGGAAAAATATTCCTGCTGCGCTTCGCCGCTCATGTTGACGAAGGGGAGCACGGCGATCGCGGGCCGGTCGGAGGAGGGCAGCGCCATGCGCGGGGCGGCGGCATGGCTCGCAGCCGGCGCCGCCCCGCTGCCGGGCAAACGGACCTCGCCGATGAAGCGAAGGCCCTTGCGCGCGACGGTGCGGATCAGCCGCTGTTCCTCGCCGCTGTCGCCGATCGCCCTGCGCGCCGTGTTGATGTGGGTGGCGAGCGTCGAATCGGCGACGGTGCGGCCACCCCAGAGCGCGGCCAGAAGATCCTCCTTGCTGACCACCCGTTCGCGATTTTGCACCAGATAGGTCAGGAGGTCGAAAACCTGCGGCGGCACCGGAATTGCGGTATCGCCACGTCGCAACTCGCGCGTGTCCGTATCAAGCGTATGATCGGAAAAGAGAAATTGCACGCGAAGTCCCCAAAGACCACGTCTCGTCGATCAAAAATCAAGCATATCTAGGGCAAAAGCCAAGACCTCGGCGAAGTCTTTAGGTCCCGCTCCGGCTATCTCCCGCGGCTCGCGCTGCCACCACAGAGCCCCTTACGGACGCGCCCCGCCAGCTAGCGGGCCGGCTCAGCCGCATTTTTATCAGAGATTGAACCGAGGAGAACCAAATTGAACGTTGTTTCGTGGGCCCGGAGCCTTGCCCTGCTGTCGCTGGTTGCCGCGGGAGCCGCTTATGCGGCGGACGCGAGCCACAATCCTCTTGCCGAGCAGGTGCGCAGCGCCAATGACCGCTTCAGGGATGTCGCGGTCGCCGTCTCCGAGGGCTATGCGCCGATCCCCTGC
>Ga0070679_100004124_pt1 | contig 13399 bp, 17 predicted proteins | sample KBSC63BmetaG_FD_65652 | JGI IMG/M metagenome (GOLD analysis project Ga0070679, IMG submission 65652) | Corn rhizosphere microbial communities from Kellogg Biological Station, Michigan, USA - KBS C6-3B metaG | ecosystem: Host-associated > Plants > Roots > Rhizosphere | place: USA: Michigan... | reverse complement strand
TCATCTGCTGGCGGTGCCCGGCCTTGCGGCGATAGTTGTGCCGCCGGCGCTTCTTGAACACCGTGACCTTCTCGCTCTTCGCCTGGGCGATGATCTCGGCCGACACGACGGTCTTCCCGGCATCGGCGAGCTTGTCGCCTTCGCCGGCGAGAATAACGTCGCCCAGCTTGATCGTGTCGCCGGCGTTGCCCGCCAGCTTCTCGACCGCGATCTTGTCTCCGGCGGAAACCCGATATTGCTTGCCGCCCGTGCGCACGATTGCGAACATGGTTACACCTGATCCGTTCATTTCGACTGCCATTCCCGCCGCATCGGCGCAAACGACAAAAAGGGCGCCCAGCCGGGCGCCGGAAAGAGCGACGCCGTTAGGCGATGAGGTGGTGCCTGTCAACGGTGACCGCAAGCCATTTTCGCGCCCTTGCCGCTGGAAAGGCCGGCGCGTTCAAGCTAAGCGCCGAGGCGATGAACAGGCGCTTCCTGGCCCTTCCCCTGCTCGCCGCCCTGGCCGCCTGCGCCAGCGCGCAAAGCGAATACCCCAGCCTGGCGATTCGCCCGGCCGAACGGGCGATCGGCACGATGCAGCCGCCGCCCGCCGAACCTGTGCTGGCCCCCGCGCCGCAGGCGACGCTCGACAAAGTCTCGCAGCTAGCCGCCGACGCCCGGGCCGATCACCAGGCATTCGTGCAGCAAGTCGCGGGCGCCCGCGCGGCCATCACCGGGGCGCGCGGGGCGGCCGTCGGCGACGATTCGTGGGCTCGCGGCGAAGCGGCGCTCGCCGACGTGCGCGCGGCGCGCAGCAAGACGATGGGCCCGTTGGCCGACCTCGACCGGCTGTTCGTCGATGCCGGCACGCAAGGCCAGGCGACCGACAGGATCGCCGCCGCCCGCGACGAGGTGCAGGGTTTCGTCACGGCCGAGGACCGCACCCTGGCCGAACTGTCGGGCAACCTGCCCTAGGCGCTCCACCGCGCCAAGTCGGCGTGGTCCTCCGGCCGCGGGTCGATCCACCGCCATTGCCCGCCGCGCTTCTCGCGCTTCCAGAACCACGCATCGGACTTCAGATGGTCCATCGCGAAGTCGACCGCCTGGATCGCCGCGCGGCGGTGGCGTGCCGCGGCCGAAACCAGGACGATGGGCTCGCCCGCGCGCATTTCGCCGACGCGGTGGGCGATGAGGATGCCCATCAACTCGAAACGGCCGAGCGCCTCGTCGGCCAGCGCGTCCATGCCCGCGAGCGTCAGCGGCTCGTAGTGACTGAGCTCCAGCGCCTCGACATCATCGTCGCCGCGCACTTCGCCGACGAACGTGCAAACCCCGCCCAGCCCGGGATGCGCGTCGGTAAACGGGCCGACCAGCGCGCCCGGATTAAAGGGTTCGGTCAGCAGGCGGACGTCCTTCACCGCCTCAGCCTCCGCTGACCGGCGGCAACAGGGCGATCTCGTCGCCGTCGCTCGCCTGCAAGTCCAGCTTGTCGGCGAGAATCCTGCCGTTGACCGCCAGCTTCACCTTGTCGGACGCCAGCCAGCCGCCCAGTTCACCTTGCAAGGCGTCGAGCAAGCCGGACCAGTCGAGCGGGCCCGCAACCTCGCGCTCGTTCACACCCGTGAGATCGGCCAGCCGGCCGAGAAAGACCAGCTTGGCCGCCACGATCAACCGCCCGTGAGCGACATGTGCCGCGGCTGGGCGGGCCCGGCGCCGCGTTCGATGCGGAAGTGGTGCCGCTCCGGCTTGATCCGCATCGCTTCGTCGAGCGCGGCGGCGAGGTTTGCGTCGGGCGCGTCGGAGCGCAGCGCGGCGCGCAGATCGACTTGCTCGGCTCCGCCGAGGCAGGCGTAAAGCCGGCCGGTGGCGGTCACGCGCACGCGGTTGCAGCCGGCGCAGAAGTTGTTGGTCAGCGGCGTAATCAGGCCGATCCGGCCGCCGGTTTCGGCGATGTCGAAATAGCGCGCCGGGCCGCCCGAGCGGTGATCCGACGGCGTCAGCGTCCACTGCCGGTCGAGGACATCCTTGATCGCGGTCAGCGGCAGGTAATGGTCGATCCGCTCACCCTCGATCTCACCGAGCGGCATGACCTCGATCAGGGTGAGCTCATGGCCTTGCGCGTGAGCCCATTCGACCAGGAACGGGATCTCGTCCTGATTGAGGTCCTTCAGCGCGACGGTGTTGAGCTTGACCTTGAGGCCCGCCTCCTTGGCCGCGGCGATCCCGCGCAGCACGTCGTTGAGCCTGTCGCGGCGGCTGAGCCGCTCGAACAGAACACCGTCCATCGTATCGAGCGAGACGTTGATCCGCTTGACGCCGGCCGTCGCGAGATCCTCGGCGTATTTCTCCAGCTGGGTGCCGTTGGTGGTGAGGGTCAATTCTTCCAGCCCGTCTCCCAGCTTGCGCCCGATCGCGCGGACGAGCTCGATGACGTCGCGCCGCACCAGCGGCTCGCCGCCGGTCAGGCGGATCTTGCTGATCCCGCGCTCGATGAAGGCCAGCGCCAGCTTGTGCAGCTCTTCGAGGCTGAGCACGTCCTTGCGCGGCAGGAACTGCATCTGCTCGGGCATGCAATACGTGCAGCGCAAGTCGCAGCGATCGGTCACCGACAGGCGCAAATAGCTGATCCGCCGGTTGAACGCATCGACGAGAGGGGTGCTGCAGGACATGGGGCCTATTTGCGCGCGGGAGGGACCGAACTCAACGTAATACGGCTTGGCGAGTGATTCGTTCAGCTTTCAGGGCCATAAGATGGCGAAGTTTACACCGCCCTGACACACCTGACACAGTCCAGCGCGCAAATTTCACTCCCGCCCGAAAGGGTCATCTTTTACGCCGGACTGCCGCTTTTCGCTCGCGATCGGCGGCCATGATCCCATCCAAAGCAGATCGGCGGCGTGTAGGAAAGCGATCAGTCGACCGCGAGCAGTTGGCCGGTGACGCCCGGCGCTTGCGCCAGCCACTCGAGGGTCGCCGCGACTCGCTCGTCGTCTCCGGCGACGGCGTTGACCCGCTTCGGAGCGGCTTCTCGGGCGAGGTCCTGCACGGCGGCGAGGCGCCACCCGCGGTGATCGTAAGCCGCCGCCGGAAGGACCAACGCGAGAGCGTCGCTTGCGGCCAGCGCTTCCCGCGCCCGGGAAAGCCACTGGGCATGAAACGCCGCCGCGGCATCGAGCGCGCCGTCGGGCAAGCCCTCGACCCGCAGCACTGCCTGCATCAGCGCCTCTCGCGCGTCAGGGTAATCCCGATCTTCTCGTCGGCTTCGCTGAGCGCGAGCTTGACGATCTTGACGCTCACTTCCTCGACCCGAGCATCCTGCACGAACAGGGTGTCGCACACGTGTTCGGCGACCGCTTCGATCAGCTTGAAATGCGTGTCTTCGCCCAGCGCTTCGGAGGCAGCGAACTTCAGGTCCATGTAGTTCTTGCTGGCGTCGAGCGAAGTGTCCGCCTCGTAGCGCGGCATCGCCTTCAGCTTGACCCGGATGGTGAAGCGCAGCGGCTGCGGCCGGCCGGTTTCCTCCGAGTAGATCCCGGTATGCACGAGGTGCTCGAAATCGGCGATCTCAAGATAAAGCGAATCGGCCATGGCAGTCCCCCTACTCCGGATTCGACCAGCGAGCGAAGATCGCCGTCGGCAGGAGACGGCCCTCCTGCCCTTCCTCGCGCACCGCCAGGTCGCCGTGCTCGATCGCTCCCGGCAGGTCGGCGAAAGACTCCGCCAGCAGACCGGCGAGCGCGAGGCTGCTCATCCGCACGGCATAGACGGTGAGAAACAGGAACTTGCTGTCGGCGTCGAGCAGCTTGCGGCAATCGCCGATCAACGGCGCCAGACTCTGCTCGAGCCGCCAGACCTCGCCTTCCGGACCGCGGCCGAACTTGGGCGGGTCGAGAATGATCCCGTCATAGCGGTTGCCCCGGCGAACCTCGCGCGCGGCGAACTTGGCGGCATCGTCCACCAGCCAGCGGATCGGGCGGTCCTCCATGCCGGACAAGGCGGCGTTCTCGCGCGCCTGCGCGACCGACTTCTTGCTCGCGTCCACGTGGGTGACGCGGCCGAAGCGGCTCAGCGCGAGGCTGCCGACGCCGGTGTAGCCGAACAGATTGAGAGTCTCGGCACCCTCCACGCCGCTCAGCCTTTCGCTCATCCAGTCCCACACCGGCGCCATGTCGGGAAAGAAACCGAGGTGGCGGAACGGAGTGCACTGGGCGGTGAAGCGGACCTCCTCCCAGCTGAGCGGCCAGCCTTCACCTGGGACCTCGCGCGCGAACTGCCAGCGGCCGCCGCCGTCTTCGTCCGAACCGGGGACGAACTCGCCGTCGGCCTGCCAATCGGCCAGGCGCGGCGACCACAACGCCTGCGCCTCGGGGCGAATGAAGCGGTAAGGGCCGTAGCGCTCGAGCTTGCGGCCATGACCGCTGTCGACGAGACCGTAATCGGTCCAGCCGCGGCCTTCGAGGACGATCGGCTGTTCGGTCAGCCGGGCCATGGCGCTGCTTGAAGCGCTCGCAGAGGCGCAGAGGCGCAGAGAGCCCGAGCTTGCGGCGGAGACGCCCAGTATTCAGGAGGGTTGGAAGGACCGCACAAACGCTTGAAGGCAGGCCTTCGGCCCGTTGGCGCTTCTCTGCGCCTCTGCGCCTCTGCGAGCGAATTTTTCATCACTGAGACGGAGTCGCGTGCTCGGCGACGTAGGCGGCGATGGCGTCGTAATCGCCGGGCAGTTCGACATAGCGCTCGTCGCGTTCGAACAAGTCGCCGACGCGGGCTGGCAGCGACGGGCGCGTGCCGGTGGCGCGCTCGACCGCGTCGGGGAACTTCGCCGGATGCGCGGTGGCCAGCGTGACGATCGGGACCTCGGCCGGCAGGTCCGCGTGGCGCGCCGCGTGGAGGCCGATCGCGGTGTGCGGGTCGATCACTTCGCCGTCGCAGCTTTCCCACGCCCAGCGCATCGCCTGGCTCATGTCGTCGGCATCGGCGCGAGTGCTGGCGAACAGCGCCGCGGCCCCTTCGCGCTGGGCGTTGGTGAGGCGCATCGCCTTGCTGGCCTCGAAGCCGCGCATCTGCTCGGCGAGGGCCCCGCCGTCGCGGCCGCCGACATCGAATAGCAGGCGCTCGAAGTTGGAGCTGACCTGGATGTCCATCGACGGCGCCGCGGTGGCGGTGACGGTGCCGGTGGAATAATCGCCGGCCGACAGGGCGCGGTGGAGGATGTCGTTGACGTTGGTGGCGACGATCAGCCGCTCGATCGGCAGGCCCATCCGCGCCGCGACATGCCCCGCGAAGACGTCGCCGAAGTTGCCGGTCGGCACGCTGAAGGCGACCTTGCGCTCCGGCCCGCCCAGTTGAAGCGCGGCGGCGAAGTAATAGACGACTTGCGCCATCAATCGCGCCCAGTTGATCGAATTGACCGCGCTGATGTGGAAGCGCCCGGTCATCGCGGTATCGCCGAACATCCGCTTCACCATCGCCTGGGCATCGTCGAAGCTGCCGTCGATGGCGATGTTATAGACGTTGGGCGCCTTGACCGTGGTCATCTGCCGGCGCTGGACGTCGCTCACGCGGCCCTTGGGGTGGAGCATGAAGATGTCGATCCGCTCGCGCCCGGCGACCGCGTCGATCGCCGCGCTGCCGGTGTCGCCGCTGGTGGCGCCGACGATGGTCAGGCGGTCGTCGCGGCGCGAGAGGAACTCCTCGAACAGCAAGCCGAGTAGTTGCAGCGCGACGTCCTTGAAGGCGAGCGTCGGGCCGTGGAACAGCTCGAGCAGCCAGTTGCGCTCGTCAAGCTGGGTCAGCGGGGTGACCGCGACGTGGGCGAAGCGGCCGTAGGCCTGGCGGCACAACTCGCGCAGCCGCTCGGGCGTCAGGCAGTCGCCGACGAACGGCTGCATCACGCGCGCGGCCAGCTCCGGATAAGGCAGACCGCGCATCGCGGCGATCTCATCGCGCGAGAATTGCGGCCAAGCGCTGGGCACGTAGAGCCCGCCGTCCGCCGCCAGCCCCGCCAGCGTCGCGCCTTCGAAGTCGAGCGCCGGAGCGCTGCCGCGGGTCGAGACATAGTCCATCGGCTGCGCCGGTTAGCCGGGCGGCGCCCGGTCGGCAAGCAATCGGCGCTAGGGACGCACAAACCTCCGCTCGTGGTGAGCTTGTCGAACCACGACTGTCACGCGCTACCGTCCTTCGACAGGCTCAGGACGAACGGATGTTGGGTTGGCTGCTTCCAAACCCCGCTTCAGGCGCAACAGTCCGGCCGCGGCCCCGGCGGCGTGCGGGCCGATCCAACGTTCGTGGATCGCCTGGATCGGCATCGCGTCGAGGTAATTGAACCTCTCCCGCCCTTTGCGCACCGGCACGACGAGGCCGGCGTCCTCGAGCACCTTGAGGTGTTGCATCACGGTGCAGCGATCGAGCTCCGGAATGCACGCGCACAACTGCGAAGTGGTCAGCGGCCGCGGCCGCAACTCGTCGCAGATGGCCCGGCGTACCGGGTTGGCCAGCGCCTTGAAAACCCGGTCGAGCTCGTCATCGGTTGACATGTTATAAATCTATAACATAAATGGCCGCGACTCAAGAGGAGAAGTGCGATGGATCTGAAGTTCCGGGTGTTCGCCTTCATTGCCAGGCCGGTGCACGAGGTGTTCGAGGCCGTCGCCGATCCGGCGCAGCTGTCGCATTACTTCACGACGGGCGGCGCGAAGGGCCGGCTGGAGCCCGGTGCCACCGTCACCTGGGACTTTCACGACTTCCCCGGCGCCTTCCCGGTCCACGTGATCGAGGTCGTGCCCGACGAACGGATCGTCCTCGAATGGAAAGCCAACGAGCCTGACACCGACTATCGCGTCACCGTGACGATGACCTTCCAGCCGACCGACGACGGCCGCACCAAAGTCGAAATCGCCGAGGAAGGCTGGCACGAGACCCCGGCCGGGCTCAAGGCGAGCTACGGCAACTGCATGGGCTGGAGCCAGATGGTCGCCGCGCTGAAGATGTGGGTCGAGCACGGGATCAACATGCGCGAGGGGATGTACAAGTAGCATCCTTGGCTTGACGCTGGCGCCTCGCGCGCCCATCTTTCGCGCTGCCCACGGAAAGGTCCCGCGATGAACAACTGAGCATAGAGAGCGCGTTTTTCGGCCCCCTATTGCTTGGTTTTTTCGCATGGCTCTGCTGACATTCGACGGCGTAAGCGCCGTTGCACCCGACGGCACAATCCTGTTTTCCGGCCTCACGCTGGCTCTCCAACGGGAGAAGCTCGGCCTCGTCGGCCGCAACGGAAGCGGCAAGTCGACGCTTCTCGCCCTGGTCGCCGACGGTGCGGCGCCGGCCGTCGGCTCGATCGTTCGCTCGGCCAGGATCGGCATGTTGCGCCAGATCCCGGCGGACCCCGATGCGACGTTAGGCGAGGTACTCGGCATCGCAGACGACCTCGCGCGGCTCGAGCGCATCGACCGCGGTGCGGCTCTGGCGCAAGATTTCGAGCTGGCCGACTGGACCCTGCCCGCCCGGATCGAGAAAGCTTTGGCCGACACCGGCCTCCTGGCGCTGGATCTCTCGCGCAGCATCGCTTCGCTGTCGGGCGGCGAGCGGACGCGTGCGATGCTCGCCGCATTGCTGTTGCCCGATCCCGAGGTGCTCCTGCTCGACGAGCCGACCAACAACCTCGACAGCGCAGGACGTTCAGCAGTGGCCGCACTGCTGGACCGGTGGCCCGGCGGCGCCATCGTGGCCAGCCACGACCGCGAGTTGCTCGCCCGGATGGATCGGATCGTCGAGTTGAGCCCAAGCGGAGTGCACATCGTCGGCGGCGGGTGGCAGCTGTTCGACGAAGTGCGCTCGGCCGAACGCGAACGCTCAGCCGCAGCGCTTGAAAAGAGCGAGGCCGAGCTCGCGCGCGCACGGCGCGCCGGCCAGCGCGAACGCGAAAAGCAGGAGCAGCGCGACAAGCGCGGCCGGGCGAACGCGGCGAAGAAGAGCGAACCGAACATCCTTCTCGGCGCCCGGCGGCAGCGCGCCGAGCGAACCGCCGCTCGCTACCGCGCGGTGGGCCACGAAAGCGAGCAGCGAGCGGAGGATTCGCTTGCCGAAATGCGCAAGGATGTCGAGCGGGTCACGCCGATAAGAATAGACCTGCCCGACAGCGGCCTGTCCGCCACGCACGAACTCCTCCGCACCCATGGCATCGCCTGTTCGCGCAACGGCCGGACGTTGTTCGCCGACCTGGACATCGCCGTACGCGGGCCGGAGCGCATCGCGCTGAGGGGACCGAATGGATCGGGCAAGAGCTCGCTGATCGCGATCCTGACCGGCATTTGCGCCCCGTCGGCGGGTGTCGTCAGAGCGGATCGCGATCGCGTCGCCGCGCTTGACCAGCATCTCGGCTTGCTATCGGGCGAGGCCACGGTCGAAGAGGAAATCCGCCGCCACAATCCGCATCTCGGTCGCCAAGAGGCCCAGGCGGCCCTTGCGGCCAGTGGCTTCCGCAACCGCTGGGCCGAACGGCACGTGGCCAGCCTGTCGGGCGGCGAACGCGTGCGGCTGGCGCTCTGCGCGCTGTTCGCGCGCGCGACACCGCCGCAGATGCTCATCCTCGACGAACCGACCAATCATCTCGACATCGCCGCGACCGAAATGCTCGAGCAGGCGCTGGCGGATTGGGACGGCGCGATCCTGTGCGTCAGCCACGATGCCGCCTTTCTCGACGCGATCGGGATAGAGCGCGAGATAACGCTCGGCTGACAGGTCAGCCCCGCCAGCGCCTGCGGAGCGCCAGCACGTAAATAACCAGCGCCGTCGTCGCGAACAGGAACCACTGCACCGCGTAAGACAAGTGGTTGTTCGGCATGTCCCGCGGATCGGGCGGCGCGAGCTGCGCCAGGTCCGCCTCCGGAGGCGAGGCGACCAGACGCACCGCTTTCTCCGAGCCCGCGACCCAACCGCTTACCGGGCCGCCGCGCCATGGCACGGGCGCGGGGCCGTTCGACCAGCCCAGCGCCACGTCTGCCGTCCCGCCGCGGGGGAGAGAACAATGCGCGATATGCGCCCAGCCGGGCCTCCCGGTCGCCGAGCGCCCGGAAATCTCCGCCATCCCCGTCACCGCCGCGCAGTTGACGCTGCTGCGGCGATAAAGCGCGCTTGCGTACTCGCCCGGCCCGGTAGGCCAGGGAACTTCGGAATTCATCGTCTCGGCCCGCTCGTAGCGCGCGATGAGCCCTTCCTTCCATTGCTTGCGATGCAACTGCCAGACGCCCAGGCTGACCATCGCGGCCACGGCGGCGAACACGACAAGCGTCGAGACGATCGGAATGCGCCGGGTCACTTGCGACCCGCTTCGACGGCTTTCTGCTTGTATTCGGAATAGAGCAGCGCCGCCTTGGAGACGCGCAGGCCCGCGACCACCCCGATGGTCGTAAGCGGGATCCACAGGATGACGTGAACCCACCACGGCGGTTCGACCGAAAGCTGCAAGGTCAGCGCGAGGATCACCACCAGCGCGCCGACAATCATCGTCAGGAACGCCGCCGGCCCGTCACCCACATTGAACTTCGAGAATTCGAGCGAGCAGGCCCGGCAGTGATCGGCGAACCTGACCGGCCCTTCGAACAGGGTCTTCGCGCCGCAGCGCGGGCAGAGACCGAAAAGGGCAGCCTCGCGGAGCGATGGCTGCCCTTTCGATAGCTCCGGATCGGCCGGCATCGGCTTATTCGTAAACCGCGCCCCAGCCGCCCCACACGTAAACCACGACGAACAGGAACAGCCACACTACGTCGACGAAGTGCCAGTACCACGCGGCCGCTTCGAAGCCGAAGTGCTGGCGGGGGGTGAAGTGGCCCTTGTAGGCGCGGATCAGGCAGACGATCAGGAAGATCGTGCCGATGATCACGTGGAAGCCGTGGAACCCGGTCGCCATGTAGAACGCCGAGCCATACGTGTTCTTGCCGAAGCCGAACGGCGCGTGGGCGTATTCGTAGGCCTGGATGCACGTGAAGGTCAGGCCGAGCAGGATCGTCAGCCACAAGCCCTGCTTCAGGCCCTTGCGGTCACCGTGAATCAGGCAGTGGTGCGCCCAGGTGACCGTGGTGCCCGAGCACAGCAGGATCAGCGTGTTGAGCAGCGGCAGATCGAACGGGTTGATCACTTCCTTGATCGACTTGGGCGGGAATACTCCCCCGACCGTGTCGGTCAGCGCGTTGGGGAACAGCGCGAAGTCGAACCAGCTCCAGAACCAGCCGACGAAGAACATCACTTCCGAAGCGATGAACAGGATCATGCCGTAGCGCATGTGCAGCTGCACGATCGGCGTGTGATCGCCGGCCTGCGCTTCCTTCACCACCGCCGAGAACCACGAGAAGAACGTCGCGATCAGACCCGCGATGCCGAGCGGCAGAACGATCTGCCAGTTCGCCAGCGAGTGCATGAACATGACCATGCCGGTGGTGAAACAGAGGCCCGAAGCCGCGCCGAGCAGCGGCCAGATGTTGGGCGCGAGAATGTGATATTGATGGTTCTTGGCACCGGCCATGATGATCGCTTCCTGATCCTTGTTGCTGAGGCCCATAATGGCCTCGCAAGTCTTGGTCCAGAGGGTGCTACCCCTCTTTCTTCACCTCGTGAAACGTGTAGCTCAGCGTGATCTGCTGGATGTCCTTGGTGTCCGGGTCCTTGAGGATCTGCGGATCGACGAAATAGATCACCGGCATGCGCACCGCTTCGTGCGGCTTCAGCGTCTGCTGGGTGAAGCAGAAGCACTGGATCTTGTTGAAATAGGACCCGGTCTGCTCCGGCACGACGTTGAAGGTCGCCGACCCGGTGACCGGCTCGTCGGAATCGTTGCGCGCCATGAACAGCGCCATGCTGCGCTCACCGATCTGCACCGTCTGGGTGGTCTGCAGCGGCGTGAAGGTCCACGGCATCCCGCGCTCGACTTGCGCGTCGAAGCGCACCGAGATCGTCGGCGCGCCGGCGCTCCTGGCGAACTGCGCCGCGTCGACCGCCTGGCTCTCGCTGGCACGCTGGGTCGTGCCGGCGAACCCCGTGACCTGGCAGAACAGCCGATAGAGCGGAACCGCGGCGAAGCCGAGGCCGAGCATCGCCAGCGCCACCAGCACCATGATCAGGCCGACCCGGCGGTTCCTGGTGTCCGCTGCCGTCGCCATTGCCTTACCCCGCGATCTTCGCCCAGGCGATCGCGTAGAACAGCACCACCAGGCCGAGCAGCACCAGGCCGAGCGCCAGGTTGCGCCCTTTGCGGGCGCGCTTGATCGCGTCTTGCTCTTCCGGTGTCATGCAGAGGTCCCCTGGCCGAGAACGACGCGGTCGACAACGAGCGCGGCGAACAGCGCGAACAGATAAAGCACCGAATAGGCGAACAGGCGCTTCTCGGGTTTCATCGTGTCGCCCTGCCCCGCCAGGCGCGACGCCACCGGAAGACACAGCGCGACGAAAGCCGCCGACAGCGCGAGAGCCGTGACCCCATAGATCGCACCCGTGCCGCCGATCCACCACGGGACGAGGCTGACCACGAGGAGGATGACCGCGTAGGCGAGTATCTGTCGCCGCGTGGACTTTTCCCCCGCCACCACCGGCATCATCGGAATGCCCGCCTTGGCGTAATCGCTCTGCACGAACAGCGCGAGCGCCCAGAAGTGCGGCGGGGTCCACATGAAGATGATGAGGAACAGCAGCACCGGCATCCAGGTGATGTGGCCCGTCACCGCGATCCACCCGATCAGCGGCGGAAAGGCACCGGCGCCGCCGCCGATGACGATGTTCTGCGGCGTGCGCGGCTTGAGCCAGATCGTGTAGACCACCGCGTAGTAGAGGATCGAGACGGCGAGGACGATCGCCGACAGCCAGTTCACCGCCAGGCCCATGATCAGCACCGAGCCGACCGACAGCGCCACGCCGAAGTCGCGAGCGCTGGTGCGCGTCATCCGCCCGAGGGGCAGCGGGCGCTTGGCGGTGCGCTTCATCCGCGCGTCGAGATCGGCCTCCCACCACTGGTTGAGCGCGCCTGCCCCGCCGGCGCCGAGCGCGATGCACAGCACCGCGGTGAAGCCGAGCACGGGGTTGATGTGCCCCGGCGCCGCGAGCAGGCCACACAGGCCGGTGAACACCACCAGGCTCATCACGCGCGGCTTGGTCAACGCGTAATAGTCGCGCCATTCGGACGGGGCCGTGGTGGAAGTGACAGTGGTCGGCATCGTGGCTGTGGTCATGTTCTCAGCGCGAGAAGGGGCGCGCCGTTCCCGGCACGCCCCCACCCCTTGTCAGTTGCGGTCGCCCGCGATCAATGCGCGGCGGCGGTCGAGGCGTCGCCGATCGCGTTGTGGTGCGAGTGGTACTCCTCGATCACCGGCAAAGTCTCGAACTGGTGGAACGGCGGCGGGCTCGACAGCGACCATTCGAGCGTCGTCGCGCCTTCGCCCCAGTAGTTGGCCGGCGCCTTCTTGCCCGCGGTGTAGGCGTAGATCATGTTGACGAAGAAGATCAGCATCCCCGCGGCCATGATCAGGTAACCCATCGAGGAGATGTGGTTCCAGTAGGCGAACGCCGGCGCGTAGTCCGGATACCGGCGCGGCATCCCGTTCATCCCCAGGAAGTGCTGCGGGAAGAAGATGATGTTCACGCCGATGAAGAACACCCAGAAGTGCGCGTGGGCGAGGAATTCAGAGTGCATCCGCCCGCTCATCTTCGGGAACCAGTAGTAGAACCCGGCGAACAGCGAGAACACCGCGCCGAGGCTGAGCACGTAGTGGAAGTGCGCCACCACGTAGTAAGTGTCCTGAAGATTGTCGTCGATGCCGCCGTTGGCCAGCACCACGCCGGTCACGCCGCCGACGGTGAACAGGAAGATGAAGCCGATCGCCCACACCAGCGGGCTCTTGAACTCCAGGCTGCCGCCCCACATCGTGGCGATCCAGCTGAAGATCTTGATGCCCGTCGGCACCGCGATGACCATCGTCGCCGCGGTGAAGTACATCTTGGTATTCACGCTCATGCCCGTGGTGAACATGTGGTGCGCCCAGACGACGAAGCCGACCACGCCGATGGCGACCATCGCGTAAGCCATGCCGAGGTAACCGAACACCGGCTTCTTGCTGAAGGTCGCGACGATCTGGCTGACCATGCCGAAGCCCGGAATGATCATGATGTAGACTTCGGGGTGGCCGAAGAACCAGAACAGGTGCTGGTAGAGCACCGGATCGCCGCCGCCCGACTGGTCGAAGAACGTCGTGCCGAAGTTGCGGTCGGTGATCAGCATGGTGATCGCCGCGGCCAGCACCGGCAGCGCCAGCAGCAGCAGGAATGCGGTCACCAGCACCGACCATACGAACAGCGGCATCTTGTGCAGGGTCATCCCCGGCGCGCGCATGTTGAAGATGGTGGTGATGAAGTTGATCGAGCTCATGATCGAGCCGGC
>Ga0070679_100004121_pt1 | contig 13404 bp, 13 predicted proteins | sample KBSC63BmetaG_FD_65652 | JGI IMG/M metagenome (GOLD analysis project Ga0070679, IMG submission 65652) | Corn rhizosphere microbial communities from Kellogg Biological Station, Michigan, USA - KBS C6-3B metaG | ecosystem: Host-associated > Plants > Roots > Rhizosphere | place: USA: Michigan... | reverse complement strand
CGTTTAAAGCTGCCACGCCGTTGTTGATGATGGCGTTCGCCTGAGCGGCGATACTGCCACAATCAGTTGCTGGCAAGGCCTCCAAATCGGCAACGATCTGGGCGGCGTACTGCTGATCCAGCGTAATATGGCCATGCTCATGGGTATCCAAAGCGGCGACGAAGGCCGACCACCGAGAGGCTAGGCCAGGGGTAGCGTAGGCGCTGGCTTGCCACGATGGCAACACTTCACCGATGTGGATACCGATCTTCGGCGTGGTCAGGCTACAGGTACCGTCGGTGTTACCGGTATAGTTGTACTGCCAACTCAGACGATACGTGGTGTAGCCGGTAAAATCGTCGTCGCCCGATAGCTTCGGCGCGCAGGCATTGATCTGCTGGCGAATCTGGGTGTTCGTGTAGCCGTATACCTGGTAATAGTGCGTCGGATCGATCTGCGTGCTCAAACCTGGCGAGGCAGCACTCAGATTAAGACTGGTCGGACCAGCATAGGCGGTGTCTGGCGTACAGGTAGGTAAAGCGGGGACGGATGATTTCACGGTCGCCACCACTGGTGCCGGAGTCGGTGTGGTAGGGGGCGTGGCGGTAGGTGTAGCCGTGGGAATAACGCTGGTAGCCACTTTGGCGGCAGGGGTGTAGGCTTGCTGCTTGATGGCCGTACCGTAGACGCTGATAGCCCGGAGCAGGCTGAAAAGGAGCAGGCAACTGACCGACGCGGCCATGATGGCCGGACGCAGGTACGCCTGCTTAGCGTAACCGGCAGGCATTGCTGACCCGGCATAGCTATAGGACTGACGAAATACTCGCATATAACTCCTTGTTCTTCACCTCTCCGAACAATTTATGAGCAATAAATTGACGGAATGTAAACATTATAGCATAAACAGTATAAATACGCAAGTCTCGACCTCTGTCACATGTCAGCGGCACGAAACCGAAACTTTTTGGCATCCCTGGAGCGGACGGTGTAGTATAAGACTAGATGAAATGTGTCTTCAGTAAGGATTGGGAGCAGGGAACGAATGACCTCGCCGCGCGTCTGCGTAAGGAGTTAGCGGCCGGTAAACGCGTGCTCTGGCTAGTATGCGGCGGCTCTAATATCAGCGCCAGCGTCAAAGTGATGGATATGATTACCGACGAGGAGAGCGAGCACTTAGCTATTTTCCTGACCGATGAACGCTACGGCGAGCTGGACCATGCCAGCTCCAACGCCCGCCAACTCCGGGAGGCCGGTTTCCACCCCAAACAAGCCGTCTTCATACCGATGTTAGCCGATGCCCTGAGCCTCGGTGAAACGACCGAACGTTATACCCAGGCCCTGCGGGCCGCCATGGAGCACGCCGATATCATCATCGCCCAGTTCGGTATCGGGCCGGATGGCCACATCGCCGGTATCCTACCGAATTCGCCGGCCGTCAAAAGCGCCGACTGGATAACCGGCTACGAAGCCCCGCCGTATATCCGTGTCACCCAGACTTTCGAGGCCCTTCGACACATCGACGTGGCCTACGCCATGGCCTTCGGCGCCGACAAGCATGACGCCCTCATCCGCCTCCGGGACGAAACGGTACCGCTGGAGCAACAGCCGTCGCAGATCCTGAAGGAATTACCTAAAGCGTTCGTCTATAGTGATCAATTCAAGGAGAAAACATGAAGATAGCCATCCAGGGGCTCGGTCGCATGGGTATGCAGATCGCCCAGAAATTAGTCGAGGGCGACCACACGCTCATCGCCCACAACCGCAGTAAAGATAAGATCGACCAGGCCGTCGGCTTCGGCGCGGTCGGCGCGTACGAAAAAACAGATGTCTTAAACGCGTTCGGCACCGACCAAGTCATCATCTGGATCATGCTGCCGGCTGACATCGTCGACGCCGAGGTCGATGAGTGGCTGACGCTGATTCCCAAAGGCAGTATCATCATCGATGGTGGTAACTCCAATTTTAACCTGACCAAGAAGCTCAACGACGTCGTCAAGGCCGGTGGCTCGAATCTGGTTGATGTCGGCACCAGTGGTGGTATCTGGGGTTACCAGAACGGCTTCTGCATGATGGCCGGTGCCGATGACGAAGCGGCTTTCAAAGCCGTCGAACCGGCGCTCATGACGCTCGCCGCCCCTGAAGGCGCCTATCACTACTTCGGTCCGAGCGGCAGCGGCCACTTCGTCAAGATGACCCATAACGCCGTCGAATACGGCATGATGGAAGCGCTCGCCGAAGGCTATCATATCTTGGAGGAAGGACCGTACAAAGGGTTGGATCTGGCCGCCGCCGGAGCGGTCTGGCAACAGCACAGCGTCATCACTAGCTGGCTTAACGAGTTGGCGGCCAGCGCGCTCAAGGAAAACCCGACGCTCGAGGGTATCGATGGCTTCGTCGCCGAAAACGGCGAAGGCCGCTGGACACTGGAAACCGCCCAGGCGCTGCATATCGACATGCCCGTACTCGAAGCCTCGCTGAATGTTCGAAAAGCCTCACGTGAGGGGGGCGTCAGTTTTGCGACCAAGCTTCTGGCGGCTATCCGCAATAAATTCGGTGGTCACGAACTGAACAAGTGATGGACGAGCGCCCGAACCGAGTCGAACCGGCCATCATCGTCATCTTCGGCGTCACTGGTGATCTGGCACAGCGCTATCTGTTGCCAGCGCTCTATCATCTGTTCAAAGAGCACCTGCTGGACGAACACACCCGAATCATCGGCCTGACGCGGCAGGCCCTGACCGTCGACGACCTGTTCGGCAAGGTCGAACTGTGTATCAACGAAGCCGATAACCTCTGTGATCCGGTGGCGCTCAAGGCCATGCGCGACCATAGCGAACTCCTCAGGTTCGACCCGGCGCTCGGCCATGATTACGACAGATTGAAGCGGCAGCTGGACGACATCGAGACCCAACAGGGAGTCTGCATGAACCGGCTGTATTATTTATCCATCCCTCCCGATCTGTTTCAGACGACGGTCCGTTTCATGGGCGCCGCCAACCTCCAGGAAAGCTGCGTCCACGGCGTTGGGAAGGCGCGGTTGCTCGTCGAGAAGCCGTTCGGTTCCAATCGAGCCACGGCCGAAGCGCTGATCGAGACCGCGAATCAGGTCTTCGCCGAACGGCAGGTCTTCCGGATCGACCACTATCTGGCCAAAGAAACGGTCCAGAATATCCTGACATTCCGGCGTTCCAACCCGATTTTCGCTAGTATCTGGGACAATCGGCATATCCGGGCCATCGACATCCTGGCCAGCGAGAAAATCGGTATCGAAGGCCGGGTGAACTTCTACGAAGGTGTCGGCGCGCTCCGTGATCTGATCCAGAGCCATCTGTTACAGCTCATGGCCGTCACCACCATGGTCTTACCGCACGAACTCAACAGCGACGCGATTCATGCCTCCAAACAAGCCTTGTTGGCGGCCGTGGAGCCGGCCGAAGCGTCCGAAGCGGTGCGTGGCCAGTACAACACTTATCGGCAAGAGGTCGGGAATAACGAGTCGGCAACCGAGACGTACGCCAGCCTCCGCTTGCGAATCGATACCGACGAATGGCGCGACGTGCCTATCAGTATCACTACCGGCAAAGCGCTCAGTGATAAGCGGACCGAGATCCGTGTCACGTTCCGCGATACGCTCCACCATTCGCGCGCCGTCAACGTGTTGACCTTCCGGATCCAACCCGACGAGGGCATCGACCTCCGCTTACGGGTCAAAAAACCCGGTTACGAGCACGAGCTACAGGACGCGCTCATGAATTTCAGCTACCAGCAGACCTTTGGTGACAGTAGCCATCCCAACGCCTACGAACGGGTCCTGGTCGACGCCGTCAAGAGCGACCGTACGCTCTTCGCCACCAGCGAAGAGGTGCTCCAATCATGGCGGATCATCGAGCCGGTGCTGGAGGCCTGGCAACGGAGCAGCGACGGCCTGCAGCCATACGCCAGTGGGTCGAACGGGCCGGAATGACGACTGACAACGAACATAACGAACAGGGGCGTTCCTCAGCCGGATTTCGGCCGGATGTGCGACAATAGGTAGGCATGAATCTGGTTGATATCCTCATCATCATTTTTCTGATTACCTCTGTGTTTCGGGGGAAGGAGGTCGGTTTTGTCCGCCAGTTATGTTCGACCATCGGTTTCTTCGGTGGCCTCCTGCTCGGCGCGCTGTTGGAACCACACCTCGTGGGTCTGGCGCACAGCCAGATCAGCCGTTCGTTGATCACGCTCAGCACCACGCTGGGCTGCGCCTTCATCCTGCTGACAGCCGGCGAGTACGTCGGCATCCTCCTGAAAACCCGTTTTTATGCCAAGCCACTCAATAAGGTCGATAACATCCTCGGTTCGGTATTGGCGTTGGTATCGATGATCATCGGCGTCTGGCTGAGTGCCGCCATCATCCAGTCCTTGCCGAATCCGGCGCTGCAGACAGCCGTGAAAGAGTCGCGTATCGTGTCCCTGCTAACTAGCAAATTCCCGGCCGCGCCGACCATCATCGCCGATCTGGGACATCTGATAGATCCGAACGGTTTCCCGCAGGTATTTACCGGTAGCGAGCCCCGTCCGTCAGACAGTAACGTCGCGCTGCCGGACCTGGGCACGTTGACCGCGGCCGTCAATAAGGACAGGGATTCGATCGTGAAGGTAGAGGGACAGGGCTGCGGCGGCATCGTCGAAGGCAGCGGCTTCGTCATCGCTGACGGTTTGGTCGTTACCAACGCCCACGTCGTCGCTGGGATCAGTAATCCTTACGTGCAGGATGCCAATGACACGCACCGGGCGACGGCCATCTGGTTCGACCCTGACCTTGACCTGGCTATCCTCAAGGTAAACAATCTGGCTGGTAAACCGCTGCCGGTGTCCACGGTCACCCAGGCCAGAGGGACTGCCGCGGCCGTCGTCGGATATCCTGGCGGCGGAGACTTCACGGCCAAATCAGCGGTCGTCCTCGGCCCGCTGACCGCCACCGGACGTAATATCTATAATCAGGGCAACACCACGCGTGAGATTTACGAAGTAAAAGCCGACATTATCCCCGGTAACTCCGGCGGACCACTGATCACCGCCGACGGATCGGTCATCGGCGTGGTCTTCGCCGAATCAACCGCCTACAGCCACGTCGGGTACGCCCTGCAGACGCAGAAAGTCATGAGCGAGCTGCACCAGGCCCAAACCCAACACAAAACCGTCAGTACCGGCAGCTGCGCCGCCTAATCAGAAGAGGAACCCATGGCTATCCATCCGGCCCCGTCAAAATCAACGCTGACACGCGCTATCCCGTACTTGTTGCTGATCGGTGGCACCATCGGACTGATCTGCTCGTTCATCATCAGCCTGGACAAGTTGAAACTGCTGGAAAACCCCAATTTCAAACCGAACTGCGATCTGAACCCGATCATCAGCTGCCTGAGCGTCATGAGCTCGAAGCAAGGCTCGGTGTTCGGTTTCCCCAATCCATGGATCGGCCTGGTGGCTTTCGGCGTCCTGGTGACCATCGGTGTCGGCCTGCTCGCCGGCGCCAAGTTCAAACGCTGGTTCTGGCTCGGCTTGGAAGCCAGCGCGGTCCTCGGCACGGTGTTCGCGTATTGGCTGCTCTATGAAAGCGTCTACGCCATCAAAGCCCTCTGTCCGTACTGCCTGACGGTAGATGTCGTCGTGACGACGCTGTTCTGGTATCTGACGCTTCATCTGATTGAACGGCGCTTTATCGTCCTACCGAAAGGTAAGGCATGGCAAGCCGGCGCCGCCTTCGTCCGGCGGCACCATCTGGACATCCTAGTCCTCTGGTTCCTGATCGTCATCGCCATCATCCTCAAGCATTTCTGGTATTACTTCGGGCCGCACTGGTTCGGCTGGCTATAACCCCCATATCTAATCCCGGGCCATTGCGTTTCCGTGGTAGAGCATCCGGCTGAAATCTGTTACAATCTCCTGCATAAGCAGTAGCTTATTCTTACGAGAGCTATGAATAAAAACGAAGAATTATTCAAAAAAAGCGTCGAGGCACCGGCCCAGCTACTGGACCGGACCATCGCCACGACCCAGCAGATTACCGCCAACATGCCCGGTGGTGATGTCATCCGGAAGACCGAGGATTACTGGCACATGCTCGGCCCGGGTCTGACCACCGGCGCTTCGGATGACGACCCCTCCGGCATCGCCACGTACAGCCAGACCGGCGCCCAGTACGGCTTCCGGTTCCTGTGGCTGGCACCGCTGACATTCCCGCTGATGTCCATCATTCAGGAGATGTGCGCCCGTATCGGCCTGGTGACAGGCCGGGGACTGGCCGGCAATATCCGGGTCAATTTCTCGAAGCGTATCCTTTACCTCTGTACCGGCCTCCTATTCGCCGCCAATGCCTTCAACATCGGGGCCGACCTCGGCGCCATGGCCCAGGGATTACAACTCCTCAATCCACGCTTGAACTATAGCGCGATCGTCATCGTGTTCGCGCTTATCAGTATGCTGCTCCAGATCATGACCCCGTACGTCCGCTACGCGAAATACCTCAAATGGCTGGCCATGATCCTGTTCGCGTACGTGTTTTCGGCCCTGTTGGCCCATCTGGACTGGGGGGAGGTCTTCCGCAACACCGTCATCCCGCATATCAGCTTCAACAAAGAGGAGTTGCTGATCGTGGTAGCTATCCTCGGCACTACCATCTCGCCATATCTGTTCTTCTGGCAGACATCGCAAGAGGTCGAAGAGCAGATCCTGCAGGGGAAGACATCGGTCGCCGAACGCCAGAAGGAAACCACCGCCGCCGATGTCAAAAGCATGCGTATCGACGTCTGGAGTGGCATGTTCCTGAGCAATGTCGTCATGTTCTTCATCATCGCCGCTTGTGGCGGGGTATTGTTCAAACACGGTATCACCGACATTAGGACCACCGCTGACGCCGCCAAAGCGCTGCAGCCGTTCGCCGGTAACGCTACCTACTTCTTATTCGCCCTCGGTATCATCGGCACCGGTTTCCTGGCAATCCCCGTACTGGCGGGCAGCAGCTCGTACGCGCTGGCGGAAAGCTTGCGCTGGAAAGAAGGGCTCTACCGTAACTTGCGCCAAGCCCACGCGTTCTACGGTGTTATCATCATCTCGATGTTAGTGGGCCTGGGCATCAACTTCATCGGCATCGACCCCATCAAAGCACTGATCTACGCCGCCGTCGGCAACGCCGTCGCTGCGCCAATTATCTTAGCGCTCATCGTCCTCATCAGCAGCAACCGCAAAGTAATGGGCAAGTGGACCAACAAACCCCTCACGACCGCCATCGGCTGGCTAGTAACGGCCATTATGACCGTCGCCTCAGTCGCCGCCATCATCTCGCTGTTCTGAGGTATACTTGTCATCATGAGCGAGTTGATTGATTTTGTCGATGCTGACGGCCAGGTGGTTAGGACTGGCGTTCAACGGGATGACGCCGAAGCCTATCAGGACGCTTATATGCAAATCATCGTAGGGGTCATTACAAATAGTTTGGGTGAGATTCTAGTGCATGAGCGCGCTAACACAAAATCGGTGAGCAAAAACAGTGTCGACTTAGTTTGCGGGGGTATACAATCTGGCGAGACGCCTGAGCAGGCTTTCGCAAGGGAAGCTGAAGAAGAAGTAAGAGTCCGGCCAGATAAAGTGCGTCGCGTAGCTCAAGGAATCAACGAATATGGAAGGTACCGCTACCTACTTTATGGAGAATCCAACCAAGAGCCCGCGGAGCCTGACTTTACAGAAGTAAACTGGATAGGTTGGCGTTCGCCGAAAGAGCTGAAGGACGCATCCGTAAATGGGAGCTTGAAGTTTGTTGAGGGCTTCTTTGAAGATCTCGAGCTAGTTCTCGGCGCTTAGTGCTACTCGCCACGGAGGGCGGCGATGGGGTCTTTGCGGGCGGCTTTGAAGGCCGGGGCGGAGCCGAAGAGGATACCGACGATAATGGATACGCCGGAGGCTAAGACGATGATCTTCCAGTCGACGACAGGAGCCAGGGAAGTCAGGATTCTAAGGACGAGGTTTACCACCAACGAGATGAAAATACCGATGACACTGCCGATGACGCTGAGCAGGGTAGCCTCGGCGATGAATTCGCTGAGTATCTGACGATTAGTGGCGCCGACGGCCTTGCGAATACCGATTTCGTGCAGACGCTCGGTCACCGACACGAGCATGATGTTCATGATGCCGATGCCGCCCACCAGTAGCGAGATCGCCGCCACGCCGGTAATCAGTTGGGTCAACAGATTCAGGACACCGGTGGTCTGGGCTAAAGTCTGATCCTGGCGCAGGACGGTGAAGTCCTGGCTGTCGCCATGGATTTTGAGTAGGCTGCTATTGATCGCGGTGGCAGTCTTGTTAGTGTCGTTCGGGTTTGCGGGCTTGGCGAGGATTTCATACGGCGTCACGCTGTTGTTCGTCAGCGCTTCGGCTGTCGTCTGAGGAATGAAGATGGCATTATTGAAGTCGATATCGGCGGCTAGCGGAGCGGTAGCGAAATCGTTCAGGATGCCCCGGACCATGAAATCGTGGCCGCGGAAATTAAAGGTCTGGCCCAGCGGTACTTGCTGATTGAACAGCTTGGTAGCCGCTCGCTGGCCGAGTACGGCCACGTCGTTACCGTCATCATCGGCGTTGAAGAAATCACCGTAGGCGACGCTTTGATTGAGTATGGAAGGTAACTGGCCGGTAGTAGCCACGACCGGACCAGCGAGGTATTCGCCCGTCCCGCTTTTGACCGTGCCACCGACGATACCGAGTGGCACCGTGATACCTACGCCACCGGTTTTTTGGACGGCTCGCACGTCCTTGCTGGAGAGCGAACCGCTACTAGGCGTGACCGACAAGATATTAAGCGAGTGCAGCGAAGCCGGATCGATATGTCCGGGCCGGATGGTGATCAGATCGCGGCCGACATGGTTGATTTGGTGGGCTACCTGCTGTTTGATGCCTTGGCCGATACTGACGACCGTGATGACCGAACTGACGCCGATGATGATGCCGAGCATGGTCAGGAAACTGCGCCAACGGTTGGAACGCAAGGACGTCCGGGCGACACCGAAATTACCGCGGGTCAGAGATTTCATCGTTTGGCGCCCTTTTTGGCCCGGCTCTTCGCGGTTTTGCGCTTGGATTTCTTGGTGTCGGCGCGCTTTTCATCCTTGCCAGGTAGGGCCTTCATCAGGGTAGAGACGCCGGCCAGATCATCCTCTTCGGTCATGGTGGGTATGATGTACATTTCGCGGCGGGCCGTCCGGGCGACCTGGCCGATGGCCGTCTTTTCGTCCTGGACGATCATCCCGTCGTGCATGTACACGACGCGGGTGGCGTAGCGGGTCAGTTCCGGGTTATGCGTCACGAACAAGATGGTGTTGCCCATCTTATGGATTTCGCTGAGTAATTCCATCACCAGCCGCGAGCCGGCGCTGTCCAGATTGCCGGTCGGCTCGTCGGCGATGATAATCTTCGGATTGTTCACCAGCGCCCGGGCGATGGCCACACACTGGACCTGGCCGCCGCTCAACTGCGAAGGTAAGTAATATTCACGCTCGCGCATACCAACTCGTTCCAAGATGTTACTGGCTTGTTTGAGTCGCCGGGTGGAGGTCATGTTGCGGTACATCAGCGGCAGGGCGACATTTTCGAGAGCGGTGAGCTTCGGTAACAGATTGAACGACTGGAAGATAAAGCCGATGGTGTCGCGCCGGATCTTGGCGGCTTGGTTCGGTCGCAGCCGCGACACTTTACGGCCGTTTAACAGATAGTCGCCGTGCGTCGGGCGGTCCAACAGGCCGATGACGTTCATCAGCGTGCTCTTGCCGCAACCGCTCGGACCCATCACCGCCACGAACTCGCCTGGCTCGATAGTCAGACTAGCCTCGTCGAGCGCCAGGGTAGTGGCATCGCCGAAGCCGTACAGCTTACTGACGTCTTGTAATTCAATAACCGACATTACCTACCAGTGTAAACCCGCCCCAACACCTCCCGCAAGGTGTTTTTGATGTAATTTTGCTATACTTGTCATCAATGGCCGCTTATCTGTAGCTTTCAGCAGCTCTCAAAAGCAAATACAGATACAAAATCGCAGTGAGCGCCAGGGAAAAGAGCAGCCCGAGCGGCCGAATTTACTTCGGCGCCCGGCGCGATGAGAAAAACCGCAGGTTTGTCTCATTACTGAGGAGAGGTCGCATAGTGGCCTAGTGCGCCGCCTTGGAAAGGCGGTATACCCGCAAGGGTATCGGGGGTTCAAATCCCCCCCTCTCCGCCATGTACCGTACGGTACATGGCTCCGCCAACCAAACGCTACCATGGCTCCGCCACAAACCTAAATGATCCTATGAAATGTTTTTACGTTTACATTCTCTACTGTAACGATAATAAATTCTATATCGGATTTACTGCCGACTTAAAGGCGCGTATCGAACAACACATACAAGGCCTTGTAGACTCGACCCGGCCACGCCGGCCGCTCGAATTATTATTTTATGAAGCTTATCCGAACAAATACGATGCCTTGAGAAGAGAAAAATACCTAAAAACAGCTAAGGGCAAACAGACTCTCCGCACGATGCTCCGAGAGACGCTTGCCTCAAAAAACCCAACTGAAAATAAGGATTAGCCGATTTTGGTGCCGACGGAGTCGCCATTGACGACTTTGGCGAGGTTGCCAGCCTGCATGGCATCGAAGACGACTATAGGGAGATTGTGCTCCATCGCTAGGCCGAGGGCGGCCTTGTCCATGACTTTGATGGCGCCATCGCTGACGGCCTGCTGGAAACTCATCTGTTCCAGCTTTACGGCATCAGGGAATTGTGCCGGATCCTTATCGTAGACGCCATCGACTTTGGTAGCCTTGAGAACGACATCGCACTCTAGTTCGAGCGCGAGTGACAGGGCAGCGGTGTCAGTCGTCAGATAAGGACGGCCGATACCACCGGCAACGATCACGACATGGCCTTTGCTCAGATCACTGATCGCTCGACGGTGAGTAAATTGATCGGCGACTTGGTCGGATTTAATGTTCGTGAGCGCACGGGCCGAGACAGCTTCGGCATTGAAGATGTCAGACACCGCTAAGGCATTCATCATCGTGGCCAGCATACCGATGTTATCGGCGGTTACACGGCCGATGCCATGTCCGGCCAGTTGGGCGCCACGAGCGTAGTTACCGCCACCAACCATGATGACCACTTGCGTGCCACCATCGACGATTTTCTTGATTTCCGTGCCGAGCCAGGTGATGAGTTCGGCATCGATACCACCCTCGAACTTACCAGATAATTGTTCGCCTGATAGTTTGAGAAGCACACGTTTGTAAGCCATTGCTCCCTAGTATACCAGAGGTTATACTGTCCGCATGACTAAAATTTACTCGTGGAACGTCAATGGTATCCGGGCCGTCCTGAAGAAGGACGCGTTTCTGCCGTTCATCGAGAAAGAACAACCCGATATTCTATGTCTGCAGGAAACTAAAGCCAGGCAAGAGCAGGCAGTATTCGAGTTGCCCGGCTACGAACAATTCTGGTACAGCGCCGATAAGGCCGGCTACAGCGGAACGGCCATCTTCAGCAAGCAAGCGCCGCTACAGGTCATCAACGGCTTTCCACGGGACATCATCGACAAATACAAGGTCACCGGCGATACGTTCGGTGACCCGAACCTGGAGGGACGGATCATCGCCGCCGAATTCGACAAATTCTGGGTCGTGACCGTTTATACTCCCAATGCCAAGGACGACCTGGGCCGCCTGAACCTGCGTCACAAACAGTGGGACCCGGCCTTCCTGGCGTACTGCAAGCAGCTCGAAAAGACCAAGCCGGTCGCATTCTGCGGTGATCTCAATGTCGCCCACACCGAAGATGACTTGGCGAATCCTAAACCGAATGTCGGCAAAAAAGGCTTCACGGACGAGGAGCGCGAAGGCTTCGATAACTTCGAGAAAGCCGGCTTCGTCGACACGCTGCGGATGTTCCAACAAGGCAACGGCTTCTACACCTGGTGGAGCCACTTCGCTAATGCCCGGGCTCGCAACGTCGGCTGGCGCATCGATTATTTCCTAGTGTCTGAGAGCCTTAAGTCGAAAGTCAAAAGCGCCGCCATTCATCCCGAATATATGGGCTCGGACCACTGCCCGGTATCCATTACGCTCGATGTCTAAGCACGCGACTGTCACTATCATCTACGGCTTCACCGAAGGTGCCTGGCACGGCAAGCGCTTCCGGCGGGTGTTCCGGGAACACGGCTATTCGGTAACGGAACGGGCCGCGGAGGCGGACATTATCATCGCTCATTCCGCTGGAGCTTTTTATGTGCCGAAAAGCCTGCGTTCGGATCAGCTACTGATACTGATCGATCCGCCATACTGGCCGGAGCGGCCGATCATGCTCCGCAGCCGCAACATGGTCCTGCATATGATTCAGTCCATCAGAAAGGACAATCATCCGTTCTATCAGCTGCATAAGACCGTCCATAATTTCGTGTATCTGGTACGTCACCAAGCACTGAATCGCGAGATGATCCGGCACGCCCGGACATTCGACCTAGCCGCCGAGCTGAAGCATCCTCGTACAATCCTGGTCCGAAACCGGCACGACCCCTGGCTCACTCCCGACCTCGAGCACCTCAAACTCATCCAGCCGAAATTGAGAATCAGACAGCTGCCCGGTGGCCACGATGATTGCTGGCATAACCCCCAGCGCTACGTCAATCTGTTACAATCAGATATATAAGCGGAGGAGCGGCACGATGACCCCAGATCAGTACACCATCCAAGAAACCTTTATCGATGTTGGCGACGGTCACACGCTTTATGTCCATGACTGGGGCAACAAAGCCGCCAAAACCCCAATAATCTTCCTCCACGGTGGCCCAGGCGGTGGCTGCCGCGACCGGCACAAGCAATCCTTTGATCCAACCCGGCAACGAGTTGTATTCTTTGATCAGCGAGGGAGTGGCCGTAGCCTCCCCTATGGCTCCCTCAATGATAATACTACCCAAAAATTAAGCGGTGATATCGAAACCCTGGCCGATCATTTCGATCTCAAACAATTTATTATCACCGGAGGATCGTGGGGCTCGTGCTTAGCTTTGGCCTATGCCCTAGAGCACCAAAACAGATTGCAAGCCCTAGTACTCCACGGCGTCTGGACATCGAGCAAAGCCGAGAATGACTGGCTTGATAAGGGTGGCTTCCAGCGTTTCTTTCCGGATGCCTGGCAGCGATACCTGGAACAAACGCCCCAGTCGCATCACAGCGATCCTTCGAGCTACCACTTCGCGCGAGTACTGAGTGACGACGCAGAAGCCGCTAAGCAGTCCGGATACGCGTACGAGCAGCTCGAAGGCAGTGTCATGCGGCTCGATGACCGAACGCAGCCGGACGATTTCGAAGCCTACGATCCTGCCAGCATCCGTATCGAAATCCAGTACCTTCAAAACCTC
>Ga0070679_100004120_pt1 | contig 13405 bp, 12 predicted proteins | sample KBSC63BmetaG_FD_65652 | JGI IMG/M metagenome (GOLD analysis project Ga0070679, IMG submission 65652) | Corn rhizosphere microbial communities from Kellogg Biological Station, Michigan, USA - KBS C6-3B metaG | ecosystem: Host-associated > Plants > Roots > Rhizosphere | place: USA: Michigan... | reverse complement strand
GTGGAGTCGATGAGCCGGGTGCCGATGGGCTCCGACGGCGGCGCGTGGGCCATGGACCCGGCGACCGCGCTCACCACCGGCTTCGTGCCGCAGGGCATCGGCGCCGACCTGATCGCCACGCTCGAGGGCTGGACCCGTGAGGACGTCGACGCCTACGCCGCCGAGTCGCACCACCGCGCCGCCAAGGCCTGGGCCAACGGCTACTTCACCGACGCGATCGTGCCGGTCAGGGATCGGAACGGCCTGACGGTGCTCGACCACGACGAGCTGATCCGCCCCGACACCTCCGTGGAGGGGCTGGCCGGCCTGAAGCCCAGCTTCGCCTCGATCGGGAAGGACGCCGGCTTCGACGACGTGGCCCTGGAGAAGTACCACTGGGTCGAGCGCATCGACCACGTGCACCACGCCGGCAACTCCTCGGGCATCGTCGACGGTGCCGCCCTCGTGGTGGTCGGCTCCGAGCAGGCGGGCACCGAGCTCGGTCTGACGCCGCGGGCGCGCATCGTGATGACCGCCGTCTCGGGAGCCGACCCGACCATCATGCTCACCGGCCCCGCGCCGGCCGCCCGCAAGGCGCTGGCCAAGGCCGGGCTCACGGTCGACGACATCGACCTGTGGGAGATGAACGAGGCCTTCGCGGCCGTGGCCATGCGCTTCATGAAGGACATGGGCATCACCCACGAGGTCACCAACGTCAACGGTGGTGCGATCGCCATGGGCCATCCCCTGGGTGCCACCGGTGCGATGCTCCTCGGCACGCTCGTCGACGAGCTCCGGCGCCGCGACCTGCGCCGCGGCCTGGCCACGCTGTGCATCGGCGGCGGCATGGGCATCGCCACGATCGTCGAGCTGGTCTGACGACCTCCGCGACACCTCGACCGACCATTCGCGCACGCTGCAACGGAAGAGACCGATGACCCAGACCCAGCACGAGACCGCCGTCCGCTACGAGCGGGACGCCGACGGCATCGTCACCCTCACGCTCGACGACCCGACCTCGAGCGCGAACACGATGAACGAGCTCTACCAGCGCTCGATGCACGAGGCGGTCGAGCGTCTGTACGCCGAGCGGGACGACATCACCGGAGTCGTCGTCGCCAGCGCGAAGAAGACCTTCTTCGCCGGGGGCAACCTGACGACGATGATGCGGGCGACGCCCGACGACGCGGCCACGATCTTCGCCGGCGTCGAGGCGATCAAGGTCGACCTGCGCCGCCTGGAGAGGCTCGGCAGGCCCGTGGTGGCCGCGATCAACGGCGCGGCGCTCGGCGGCGGGCTCGAGATCGCGCTGGCCTGTCACCACCGGATCCTGGTCGACGACCCCGCCGCGGTCGTCGGGCTGCCGGAGGCCACCCTCGGACTGCTGCCCGGCGGCGGCGGCGTCACCCGCACCGTGCGGATGCTCGGCCTCCAGACGGCGCTGATGGACGTCCTCCTGCAGGGGACGCGCTTCAAGCCCGCGGAGGCGCACGCCAAGGGGCTCGTCGACGAGCTCGTCGCGTCGCGCGACGACCTGGTCCCGGCGGCCCGGGCGTGGGTCCTCGAGCATCGCGGTGACGACGAGGCCGCCACCCAGCCGTGGGACCGGCCGGGCTACCGGATGCCCGGCGGCACCCCGCAGTCACCCAAGCTCGCGGCGTTCCTGCCGGCGTTCCCGGCCCTGCTGCGCCAGCAGACCAAGGGCGCGGTGTACCCCGCCCAACGGGCGATCCTGTCGGCTGCGGTCGAGGGCGCCAGCACCGACTTCGAGACCGCCAGCCGGGTCGAGAGCCGCTACCTGACCACGCTGATCGTCGGCCAGAACTTCAAGAACATGACGCAGGCGTTCTTCTTCGACCTGCAGGCGATCAACGCCGGCAAGCTGCGCCCGCAGGGTCATGAGCAGTACGTCGCCCGGAAGGTCGGCGTCCTCGGCGCCGGGATGATGGGCGCCGGCATCGCGTACGCCTGCGCCCGCGCGGGCATGCAGGTCGTGCTGAAGGACGTCTCGCAGGAGGCGGCCGACCGGGGCAAGGCGTACAGCGAGAGGCTCAACGCCAAGGGCATCGAGCGCGGCAAGCTCTCGGCGGAGAAGTCCGAGGAGATGCTGGCGCGGATCACACCCACCGCGGACCCGGCCGACCTGGCCGGGTGCGACCTCGTCATCGAGGCGGTCTTCGAGGACCCGAGCCTCAAGCACCGGGTCTTCGCCGAGGTCGTGCCCCACGTGAACCCCGACGCCCTGCTGTGCTCCAACACCTCCACGCTGCCGATCACCGAGCTGGCGACCGGCGTGGAGCGCCCCGAGGACTTCATCGGGCTGCACTTCTTCAGTCCCGTCGACAAGATGCCGCTGGTCGAGATCATCAAGGGCGCCAAGACCTCCGACGCGGCACTGGCCAAGGCCTACGACGTCGTGCTGCAGATCCGGAAGACGCCGATCGTGGTCAACGACAGCCGCGGCTTCTACACCTCGCGCGTGATCGGCACGATGGTCAACGAGGGGCTGGCGATGCTCGCCGAGGGCGTGGCGCCGATGTCGCTCGAGCGCGCGGCGATGCAGGACGGCTACCCGGTCGGCCCGCTCCAGCTCAGCGACGAGCTCAACATGGAGCTGATGGCCAAGATCGCCCGCGCCACCCGTGACGCCGCCGAGCGAGACGGCATCGCCCTCGAGGAGCACCCCGGCGGTGCGGTCGTCGCGCGGATGATCGAGCTCGGACGGCCGTCCCGGCTGAAGGGCGCCGGCTTCTACGAGTACGCCGACGGCCGGCGTACTCACCTCTGGCCCGGCCTGACCGAGGAGTTCCCGGTCGCCGCACAGCCGATCCCCTTCCGGGACGTGAAGGACCGGATGATGTTCATCGAGGCGCTCGAGACGGCGAAGTGCTTCGAGGAGGGCGTCATCGAGTCCTCCGCCGCGGCCAACATCGGGTCGATCATGGGGATCGGGTTCCCCGCCAACTCCGGTGGCGCCGCCCAGTTCATGGCCGGCTACCAGGAGGTCGACGAGCACGGGGAGGGCAGCGGGCCGATCGGGCTCGCGGCGTTCCTGGCGCGGGCCGACGAGCTTGCCGACCGCTACGGCGAGCGGTTCCGCCCCACGGCGTACCTGCGCGACCTCGCGGCGAACGGCGGCCGCTTCCCCGCCTGACCCGAGAGGCCGCCGACGCGTCGGCACGCCGTCAGGACGGCGCGTTCGGGACACGACGGCCTGTGCTCGGCTCGAACCCTCGCTACAGACGGGCAATGTCTGCATGCTTGGCTCTGTGAAGGTGCTGGTGACATGCGTTCCGCAGACAGGGCACTTCAGTCCGATGGCGCCGTTGGTCGGTGCGCTCGTGCGTGGCGGGCACCAGGTCGCCGTCGCCACCGCTGAGGCGATGCGGGAGCCGGTCTCACGGCTGGGAGCGACGTTCGAGCCGGCGGGACACGGGATGGAGGAGTGGTTCGGACAGCTGGCAGCGCGTACCCGCGGTGCGCCCGGAAACGGGCTGCCGCCGGAGCGGATCAACCACTACTTCGTGCCGCGGCTCTTCGCCGAGATCGCTGCCGCGGACATGCTGGACGACGTTCTGGCGGCGGGGCGTCGGTGGATGCCCGACCTCGTGGTCTTCGACACCCAGGCCTACGTCGGTCCGCTGGTGGCCGCCCTGCTCGACTGCCGTCAGGCGCACCACACCATCGGCGCACTTCCCGCCGCCGATGTCACCCAGCTCGCCACCGATGCGCTGTCGCCCTTGTGGCGGTCCGTGGGGCACGACGTACCGCCACACGCGGGCCTGTACCGCGGGGCCACGCTGACGATCTGTCCCCCGTCCCTGGATCCCGCTCTCCCACCCACCGGCAGACGGCTCCCGCTGCGGCCGGCGCCTCGGCCGCGGCGGGTGCCACGAGCTCAGGAGCCGCCCCTGGTCTACTTCAGCCTCGGGACGATGTGGGCGAACCCCGACGTGGTCCGCACCGTGCTGGCCGGTCTGGAGGACCTGCCCGTCCGGGTCGTCGCGACCCTGGGGTCGCTCGAGCTGGCCGAGATCGGCTCGGTCCCCGCCAATGCGGAGGTGCACGGCTTCGTGCCCCAGCAGGACCTGCTGCCCGACGTGTCGGTGGTCGTGCACCACGCCGGTTCCGGCACCATGTTCGGCGCGCTGGCGCACGGGGTCCCGCAGCTGGCGCTGCCCCAGGCGGCCGACAACTTCGTGAACGCCGAGCTGCTCGCGCGCTCCGGTGCGGGGCTGGTCCTCACCCCGTCGGAGGTGAGCGCCATCGCCGTCGCCGACGCGGTGGGTCGGCTGCTGGAGGACCCGTCGTTCGTCGTGGCCGCGCGCACGGTCGGCCAGGAGATCGACTCGATGCCTGAAGCCGAGGCCGTGGTGGCATCGCTGGCGGAGGCCTGACGCGCCCTACGGTGCAGGCATGGCTCGATACCAGGACCTCATCTCCGGCGACGTCGATGCGCTCGTGGCCCACCTCGACCGCGCGATCCCGGGCGGCAGCGTCACCGCGAAGCGGGAGGACGGGTCGGACCAGGCGATCGGCGACGCGCGCATGGTGGTCCGGGTCTACGAGCGGTACAGCGCCCTCGGCGGCAACCGGGTCAGCCTCACCGTGAGCATCCTCGCGGTCGGTCAGCAGCTGGCGGTCACCATGATCAGCTCGGGCGGCAGCCAGGCGATGTTCTTCAAGATCAACACCTTCGGCGAGGAGGCCTTCCTCGACAAGGGCGTCGAAGCCCTGCAGGGGTTCCAGGGCTGACTCCGCCAGGCTGTGGTCCGGATGGATGAACTTTTGACCGTTCCGGTGCCAGATCGGGGATCGGTTGAGAGGATTCTCCGGTGACCCAACCCCCCGTCGTCGACGTGCGCAGCCTGCACGTGCGTTTCGGGGAGGTCGAGGCCGTGGCCGGCATCGACCTCGAGGCGTACGCCGGACAGGCGACAGCGCTGCTGGGCCGCAACGGCGCGGGCAAGTCGACCACGATGCGCGTGCTGGCGGGAGTGGTGCCGCCGACCGCCGGCACCGTGACCGTCGCCGGGCTCGACATCCGCACGGACACCCTGGCCGTCAAGCAGGTCACCGGCTACTGCCCCGACGTCGGCGGCCTCGTGCCGCGGGCCACCCCCTGGGAGCACCTTCAGCTCAGCGCCCGGCTTCGCCGGCTCACCGGCTGGGAGGACCGGGCTCGCGACCTCCTCGAGCGCTTCGAGCTCGGTGACGTGATGAACCGCGTGACCGGCGGCTTCTCCCACGGCATGGGTCGGCGGCTCTCGGTCGTGCTCGCGGCGATGCACGAGCCCCAGGTGCTCCTGCTGGACGAGCCGTTCGACGGGGTCGACCCGATCGGCGTCGAGGCGACGTTCGAGGTGATCGCCGACGCGCGCGCCCGCGGCGCCACGATCCTGCTCTCCACACACCTGCGCGACCTCGCGATCCAGGCCTGTGGCACGGTGCTCGTGCTGCGCGGCGGCTCGCGCGTCGCGGCGGTGGATGCCTCGGAGATGGCCGGCGAGGAGGGGGCCCGTGCCTACCGCGCCCTCCTCGACTGAGGTCGCCGTCCCGCCGCACACTCCGGAGGGACTCCTGACCGCGGCCCGCCGGGCGGTCGTCGACGTGGGCATCCTGTTCCGCTTCCGCCGCCAGGCCGTACGCCGGCGCCACCTGGCCCGCGTCCTGTCGTTGGTCTTCCTCGGCGTCACCCTGGGCGTGGCGATCATCCCCGCCTTCGTGCCCGAGGCCGGCGGCCCGAACAAGGCCTTCGACATCCGGCTGCTGATGCCCAGCGCCATGGCCGGCTTCCTGGTGCTGGCCATGAGCTCGGCGATCGCCTCGGGCGGCGGCCGCGAGCTGCTCTCGCGCGACCAGGCCTCGCCGTACCCGGTCAGTCCCACGACCGACCACCTCGGGGCCCTGCTGATGGCGCCCCTCAACATCGCCTGGATGGTCCAGGCCTGGGTGCTGCTGGGGTCCACGGCGTTCAGCCTCGGCCACCACAACCTCGTCCAGGCACAGATCGTGATGGTGCTGTGGCTCGTCTTCTCGACGGCACTCGGGCAGGTGATGGCGTGGTCGATGGAGGCCGTACGCCGCTGCCGGGGCGGGATCTTCGTGACCCGGGGGCTCCTCGTCGCCGTCGCGCTGACGGCCGGCGTCGTCCAGCTGACCGGCAACACCGCCCACGTCCTCGACCAGGTGCCGACGCTGTGGTTCTTCCTCGGCGCCATCGACGGCTGGTCCTTCCGCTGGGCGCTGACCGTCGGGGTCCTGCTCGCCGTCACCGCGGTGGCGGTCGTGCTGGGCGCCGTCCCGACTCACCTGGCCGCGCGCCGGATGGCCCGCGACGAGGCGCGGATGGAGACCGATCTGCACCCGCCGCGCCGCCTGCCGCGCTCGGTGCTCGGCATCCTGGTGCGCACCGACCGCGCGTCGGTGTGGCGCTCGGTGCCCATGCGTCGCGGCGTCATGGTGCTCGCCGTGGGCCCCGGTCTGGTCGCGATCTTCGGCAACCTGCCGTGGTCGTCGATGACGATCCTGCCCGGGCTCGTCGCCTCGGGTGGCGCCCTGCTCTTCGGGGTCAACGCCTGGTGCCTGGACGGCCGCGGCTCGCTGTGGCGGGAGAACCTGCCGGTCTCGCCGCTCACGATGTTCGACGCCCGTGCCTGGGTCCTGTTCGAGTTCCTGGCCACCGCCTCCCTGATCACCATCGCGCTCGGTGCGCTGCGCGCCGGGATGCCCAACGCCGAGGAGCTCGCGGCCGTCGTCTGCACCGTGGTGGTCGTCCTGGTGCAGGTGGTCGCCGCCGCCCTGCGCTGGTCGATCAAGAACCCGTACCCGGTCGACCTCCGCTCGGCCCGGGCCACCCCGGCTCCTCCCGCGGCGATGGTGGGGTACTCCGCCCGCCTGGCCACCAGCACGACCATCACCAGCCTGTTGTTCTCCGGAGCCGCCCACGTGCCCGACTGGCGGCTGTCGGTGACGATCGCCATCCCGTGTCTGATGTGGTCGGGCGTCCGGCTGGTGCGGGCACGCGACCGGTGGTGCGATCCGGTCGTTCGCGCACGAGTGGTGGCGACGACCGCGTCCTAGGCTCGGGGCCATGGACCTCGCTCCCTCGCCCCGGGCCGCCGACCTCACCGCCCGGGTGGCCGCCTTCATGGCCACCGAGATCGCGCCCGTGGAGCCGGCGTACCAGCGCGACCTGGCGGAGGCGCGCGCCCACGGCGACCCCTGGACCCCGCTGCCGGTCATCGCCGAGCTCCAGCGCAAGGCCCGCGCGCAGGGGCTGTGGAACCTCTTCCTGCCGCGCGAGCACGCCGGGGAGTACGCCGCCCGGTTCGGCACCGACGGCGGGGAGGGTCTCTCCAACGTCGACTACGCGCCGCTCGCCGAGCAGATGGGCCGGTCGACCCTCGCGCCGCTGGTCTTCAACTGCAACGCGCCCGACACCGGCAACATGGAGGTGCTGCTGCGCTACGGCTCCGCCGAGCAGCGCGAGGAGTGGCTCGAGCCCTTGCTGGACGGTCGCATCCGCTCGGCCTTCACCATGACCGAGCCGGAGGTGGCGTCCTCCGATGCGACGAACATGGCCGCGACGTGCGTCGTCGACGGCGACGAGATCGTGGTGAACGGCCGCAAGTGGTGGTCGACCGGGATCGGCAACACCCAGTGCCGGATCCTGGTCTTCATGGGTGTCACCGACCCGGACGCCGACCGACACCGTCGGCACTCGATGGTGCTGGTCCCGGTGGACACCCCGGGTGTGAAGGTCGAGCGCATGCTCAACACGATGGGGATCCACGACGAGCCGCTGGGGCACGGGGAGGTGTCGTTCACCGACGTCCGGGTGCCACTGGGCAACGTCATCTCGGGTCCCGGCGAGGGCTTCGCGATCGCGCAGGGACGGCTCGGCCCGGGCCGCATCCACCACTGCATGCGGCTGGTCGGGCTGGCCGAGCTCGCCCTCGAGCTGGCCTGCCGACGCGGGCTGGAGCGTAGGGCGTTCGGCAAGCCCCTGGTCGACCTCGGCGGCAACCGTGAGCGGATCGCCGACGCACGCATCGCGATCGACCAGGCCCGCCTGCTGGTCCTCGACGCGGCCTGGAAGCTCGACCAGGGCGGGCCGGCCCGGGCCCTGGCGGAGGTGTCGGCGATCAAGGTCGCCGTCCCGTTGATGGCCCAGCAGGTGATCGACATGGCGTTGCAGCTGCACGGGGGCGGCGGGATGTCCGACGACCTGCCGCTGGCCGCGGCGTTCGTCAGCGCCCGCTCCCTGCGCCTGGCCGACGGCCCCGACGAGGTGCACCGGGCGATGGTGGCGCGCCTCGAGCTGGCCAAGCACACATGAGCCGGCACGCATGAGCCGGGTGCTGGTCACCGGTGCCGCCTCCGGCCTCGGTGAGGCGCTGACCCGGGCCCATCGGGCGCGCGGGGACGAGGTGCTGGCCACCGACATCGCCGCGTCCGCCGAGGGCGTCGACCTCGGCCTCGACATCACCTCCGACGACGACTGGGCCCGGGCCCTGGCGACCGTCGAGGACCGCTGGGGCGGGCTCGACGTGCTGGTCAACAACGCCGGGGTCGCCGGTGGCGGTCGCATCGACGTCGCCGGCATCGACGAGTGGGAGTGGATCGTCGGGATCAACCTGCTGGGAGTCGTGCGCGGCTGCCGCACGTTCACGCCGATGTTCAAGCGTCAGCGCGCCGGCCGGATCGTCAACGTCGCCTCGCTGGCCGGGCTCGTGCACCCGGCCGGGATGGCGTCGTACAACGCGGTCAAGGCCGGCGTCGTCGCGCTCACCGAGACCCTCGGGCACGAGCTGGCGGCGTACGGCGTCCGGGCCCACGTCGTGTGCCCGTCGTACTTCCACACCAACCTGCTGGCGTCGATGCGCGGGGCCGACACGACCGTGGCCGCCGTGGTCGGCCGACTGGTGGAGTCCTCCCCGTTCACCGCCGACCAGGTCGCCGAGGCGGTGCTGGCCGGGGTGGACGCCGGCGACGAGGTGATCCTGCCCGACCCGGCGGCACGGGCGGCCTACGAGCAGAAGCTCCACGACCGGCCGGCGTACGACGCGCAGCTGCGGAGGCAGGCCGCTCGTCTCGACGCGTCAGGCTGACCGGGGAAGTACTCCGGGGCATCCCACAACCCGCCCGTCCTGGGGCATCGTGGACCCATGACGGTCGGGTACGACGAGTGGGCGCCGGCGCGCACGCCGTCGCTGCTCGCCTTCGCGCACGCCCTGACCGACGACCGCCGGCGCGTCGACGCGGCCGTGTCGTCGGCGCTGGGCCGGATGCGCCGGCAGTGGCACCGGCTCGACCACGACGACCCGGACCTGGTGGCGCGCCGGCACGTGGTGCGCGCGTGTGCCGGCCCGCGTCGGGCGGCCGTGGTCCTCCGGGTGCTGGAGGAGCGGACGGACGCCGAGATCTCCGAGGTGCTGCGGTGCTCGGAGTCGGCGGCGCGGCGCCATCTGGTGCGCGGTCTTGCCGAGGTGCAGCGAGCGGGGGCCTCGCCCGCGGTCGGGGACCCCCTGGCCGAGGCCCGACAGCAGGTGGCGATGCGGGTCGGCACGGCTCCCACGCAGCTGTTGACGCGTCAGGCGCCGGCGGCGCTCCCGGCCCGGACCCGCCGGGGTGGCGCGGGCCTCGCCGCCCTGGCGATGGCCGTCCTGGTGGGCGGCGTCGCGCTGGTCGCGCACGAGTCCCGGACGCCCGACGGGGTCATCACCTACCCGAGGGTCCACGCGCCTGACGGCTGGCGCTACGAGTCCTACGACGGCGTCCAGCTCCAGGTTCCCGACTCGTGGGGCTGGGGCTCGTCGCCGATCACGTCGACGTACTTCGCGGGCCGGAGGCACCTCGGTGCCTGCGGGAGCAACCAGGCCTCGGTGCTCTCGGGGTCCGACGGCTCGTCGTACGTCTCGAGCAGCACCAGCTTCGTCGGCCGCCCGGTCCAGACCACCCGGACCTGCATGACCTACGGCTCCAGCGGGACCATGCCGGAGGCGCCCGCGGTCTGGTTCGGCTCGCCGCTGCCGGTCGGGGTGAGAAGTGTCGGCTCCACCATCGCCGAGACGCGCCTCGCGGGCGACCAGCACGTGACGGTGTTCTCCGGGCAGCCGGCGTTCCGGCGCAAGGTGCTCGGCACGGTCCGGACCGTCACGGTGGACGCCAACGGCTGTCCCACGCGGGCGGTCGCCGCGCCGGTGGCCGGACCCGCCGGGCTGAAGCCGGACTCGATGTCGGTCTGCGTCTACTCCCAGGACACCGGGTCGACCGCGCTGGTGTTCTCCACGAGGCTCGCGGCCGGGAGCGCCCAGGAGTACGTCGACCTCGTGGGCACGGCCGGGCACGGACGCGACCGGTGCGGCCCGCCCTCGGGACGCTGGGTCGCGCTGGGTCTGCACGGTGGCGGGACCCGCTGGGACGTCGCCGATCTCGGTTGCGACGCGATCCGGCAGGCGGGCGGCCGCACCGTGCCGATGACCGTCGACACCGTGCGCAGCTGGGCCGTCGGCGGGGTCACGGCGTACGTCGCTCCGCCGCCCGGCGACCGCGATCTGGCGGAGTACTTCCGGGCACCCGCCGGCTGACCCTGCGGACATCGGGCCGGGATACGGGACGGGATACTGGCGCAGTGATCCCGACCGACGAGTCCCGTCCGGTGCGCGACGAGGACGCGGTCGACGCCGAGGCGGTGGTGGCGTGGCTGCGCGCGCACGCCGACGCGGCCGTCGTACCGGACGGGGCACCGGAGGTGCGGCAGTTCCCCGGCGGCGCCTCCAACCTGACCTACCTGCTGCGGTGGCCGGAGCGCGACCTGGTCCTGCGCCGGCCGCCCGCGGGCGTCAAGGCCCGAGGCGCGCACGACATGGCGCGGGAGTACGTCATCCAGCGCGCGCTCGCACCGGCGTACCCCCTGGTCGCCGGCATGGTGGGCCTGTGCCGCGACGCCACGGTGATCGGGTCGGACTTCTACGTGATGGAGCGGATCCCGGGGTTGATCCTGCGCACGGATCCTGCCGTGCCGCTCAGCCCCGGCCAGGCGGCGCAGGTGTGCGGCGAGGCCTGGGAGGCGCTGGCGCGGCTCCACGAGGTCGACGTCGCCGCGATCCCCGACCTGGCGGCGCTCGGCCGTGGCGACGGCTACGTCGCGCGCCAGGTGGCGGGCTGGACCGAGCGGCTGGCGCGAGCGGCGACCGACGACCTCGGCGACTGGGCCGACGTCACCGCGTGGCTCGACCGCGAGCAGCCGGCCGACGTCGGTCAGTGCCTGATCCACAACGACTGGCGGCTCGACAACGTGGTGGTCGACCCGGAGGACGGCCTGCGGGTCGTCGGCGTGCTCGACTGGGAGATGGCGACGGTGGGAGACCCGCTGATGGACCTGGGCGGCGCCCTGGCGTACTGGATCGAGGCGGGCGACGACCCGGCGTTCCGGAGCCTCAGCCGGCAGCCGACCACCCTGCCCGGGATGTGGAGCCGCGCGCAGGTCGTCGAGTGGTACGGCGAGCGGCGGGGACTGACGATGTCGACGGACCGCTGGCGCTTCTACGAGGCTTTCGGGCTGTTCCGGCTGGCCGTGATCCTGCAGCAGATCTGGTACCGCTTCGTCCGCGGCCAGACGCACAACCCGGCGTTCGCCGGCTTCGGAGAGGCCGTGGCCTACCTGGAGCAGCGGGCCCGGCGGGTCGTGCGCGCCTGATGGGCGTGGCGCTGCTGGTCCGGCACGGGCAGGCGTCCTTCGGTGCCGAGGACTACGACGTCCTGAGCGAGAACGGCGTCGAGCAGAGCCGGCTGCTGGGCGCTGCGCTCGCTGCCCAGGGGCTCACCCCGACCCGTCTTGTGCACGGGGCGATGCGCCGGCAGCGAGACACCGCGGTCGCGATGGCCCAGGGCGGCGGGTGGACCGTCGTACCGGAGCTGGACGAGGGATGGGACGAGTTCGACCACCTCGGCGTGGTGGCGCGAGGCACCGCGGGCGAGGTGGACCAGAGCGACCCACGGGCGTTCCAGCTGGTCTTCGAGCGCGCGACCGAGCGCTGGTACGGCGGCCGGCACGACGCCGACTACGCCGAGTCCTGGACGACGTTCGTCACCCGCGTCCGCGGTGCTCTCGACCGGGCCCTCGACCGGGCCCTCGCTCCCGCTCGGGCCACGGACGGGGTCACCGTCGTCGTGTCCTCCGGGGGCCCGATCGCGGTCGTCTGCGCGACCCTGGTCGACCCCGCCGCAGCGCCGTCCGCGCTGCCCCGCTCGTGGACGCTGTTCAACACCGTGACCGCGAACGCCTCGGTGACCCGGGTGCTCGAGGGCGAGCGGGGCCGACGCCTGCTGTCGTTCAACGAGCACCTCCACCTCCCCCGCGACCTGGTCACCTACCGCTGAGGCCGCTGAGGCCGCTGCTCCCAGCGGATCAGCAGAGGGCGGATCCGCTCGGAGCAGCACGCCCTTCGGCCGGCGCACGCCGGGTGCCACCGTGGCGAGCATGACTCACCCCACGAAACCACTCGCTGCGCTCGCGCTTCCGCGAGGACCCCGAGATGAGTGACGCAACGGCCTGGGGCCGGATCGACGACGAGCTGGCGAGCAGCCTGCTCGAGCAGCGCACGCTGCTGATGGGCGGCGTGCTGGACGAGGCGCTGGGCAACCGGCTGTGCACCGGGCTGATGGTGCTCTCGGCGCGCGACCCGCGGGCCGACATCCACCTGTGGATCAGCTCGCCCGGCGGGTCGGTCCCGGCGATGCTCGCGATCCGCGACGTGATGACGCTGATCCCCAACGACGTGTCCACACTGGCGATGGGGATGGCGGCGAGCGCCGGGCAGTTCCTGCTCAGCGCCGGCACCAAGGGCAAGAGGTACGCGATGCCGCACGCCCGGGTCCTCCTCCACCAGGGCTCGTCCGGGATCGGCGGCACCGCGATGGACATCGCGATCCAGGCCGACGACCTGCGGCACACCCGCGACACCGTGCTCGGGCTGATCTCCGAGGACACGGGACAGACCGTCGAGACCGTGGAGCGCGACTCGCGGCGGGACCGCTGGTTCAGCGCCGAGGCCGCCCGCGACTACGGCTTCGTCGACCGCATCGTCAGCTCGGTCGACGAGGTGCAGACCACCTCCACGCGACCCTTGGGTCTGGAGACGGCCGTAGCCGGCCTCCTCAACCACCGGACGAGGTCGGCCATGGGCGGAGCCCAGGACGGCCGATGGGTGACCCCGACAACCATGTGCCGAGGTCGCGTGCTTGTATGCGAAGCATGAGTGACACCTTGAGCGCCCGCACGATCACGATCAGCGGGGACGGGGGCGACGAGGTCGAGGCCTACCTCGCGCGTCCCGGGGGCGAGCACGACGCCCCGTCCCGCGGTGGCGTCGTCGTCATCCACCACCTGCCCGGCTACGACCGCGCCACCAAGGAGATG
>Ga0070679_100004118_pt1 | contig 13407 bp, 12 predicted proteins | sample KBSC63BmetaG_FD_65652 | JGI IMG/M metagenome (GOLD analysis project Ga0070679, IMG submission 65652) | Corn rhizosphere microbial communities from Kellogg Biological Station, Michigan, USA - KBS C6-3B metaG | ecosystem: Host-associated > Plants > Roots > Rhizosphere | place: USA: Michigan... | reverse complement strand
TGATAATCGCATGCGAACGGTGATTTGGTCGAAGCCGCATGGTCCATCAACACCCATCCAACGCCGCCGGAACGGAGATTCCCCATGATGGATCCACGAGCGGTTGAACGAACGCTGCTCGATCTCACGCGCTTCCGTGGTGAGGCATCGGCTCTCGGATTGACACGCCTCGCGCATACGCACATCGGCTGGGCGCGACCCGCTCGCGGGTGCCCCGAATCGCCCCCTACGGGGTTGACGTTTCCTCGTAGGGACGACGCAGGCGGCGCCCAGCGCGCCGTTCAGGCGGCGCCCGTCTCCACTTCGTCCAACTCGCCACGTTCGGTATCATTCATTCAATGAGTAGCACGCTCCAACACGCCGAGTCATTGACGCCTGTGGTTTGTGTACGTACACTATGAAAAGCGCGAACCCTGCAGCGTCCATCCATCGCCGTTTCCCGATCGATCTGAAGCGAATCGAGTGCGTCTGTGACGATGAACGATACGTGTTATCCCTTCCGATCGACCGCGCCGAAGGTCACGTTGCTGCGGGATGAGTCGGCGGCGCACCCCTTTGGGTTGGCGGTGGCAGCGGCCTGGACCTGCTATGGGCCACGACCGGCGCGCGTCGAGAACGTGCTCAAGCTGATGGATGAGTCGCTTGATGAACCCGGCGACGAAACCCGACCCATCCGGCGCTCGCGCGCTCAGCGGCTCTATCGCGACCTCTTCGAGGCGGGCCACCATACGACGATGCAGCACGCCAACTTCGTCTTCGCGCTCGACGGCGTTTCGCGCCTCGCCATCTGGTCGTTCTTCCACCACCATCCGCACTACAACTCGGAGCAGGTGTCGCAGCGCTACCGCGAGGTGAGCGGCAAGACGATGGTGACGCCGGAACTACCGGAGAAATTGCAGCCGATCTACGAAGCGGCCGTCGAACGCGCCCTCGCCGGCTACCGGCGATTGAGCGAACTGCTGACGCCCGATCTGGCCGCGCGCTACGGCGCTGTCTTCCCGGCGCGCGTCAAGGCGAAGGGGCCGGACGCTGAGGAGCGCGTTCGCGCTGCCGTGCAAAAGAAGGCGCAGGAGGTCGCGCGTTATGTCCTGCCGCTGGCGACTCCGGCTCATCTCTTTCATACGATCAACAGCCTGACGCTCATGCGCTATCACGTCCTCGCCAATCAGCTCGACGTGCCGGGCGAAGTGCGCTATATCGTCAATCGCATGGTCGACGAGGTGGTGGCGGTCGATCCCTATTTCCTCGGCGCGCCCGGTTACCCGCTCGATCTGAGCGTTCTCGGTGAAGACGACACGCTCGAATACGAGACACTGGCCAACCTCGGCGCCAACCTGAATCAGAACAACGACGAGGCGTTCTTCGAACAGTTCGACGCCGGACTCGACAGCTACGACTCAAAGCTTGTCGGCTTCCAGCCCGATGCCGAGCGGACGCTGGCCAACGCCGTGCGCACCGTCCTCGGCCAGACCGCGGCCGATCTCTCCGATCCGGACGCGATCGCACGGGTGCTCGATCCGGCACAGAACCGCTACCTGGCACATCATCTCTTCCTGGCGATGAATTCGAAGCTGATGCAGACGATGAACCACGTGCCGTTCACCTTCCAGAAGCGGATCAGCGGCGCCGAAGAGGCGCAGAACCAGCGGCATCGCGGCACGCTCTCGTCCAGCCCGGTCCTGACCGCGCACCTGCGTCAGGAGCCGGATGTCATCGTCCCCTATGACGTGACGCGGGTACCCGAAGCGCTCGACGAATATCACGCCACGGTGCGGGCGCTCTGGGATGCCAAGAATCAGCTGCTCGATGCGGGCGTACCAGCCGAGAAGGTGCTCTATCTCCTGCCGAACAGCCACCGCGTGCGGTTCTACGAAACCGGCACACTGCTGAACTACTACTGGAAGTGGATCAAACGGCTCTGCTATGACGCTCAGCGCGAAATCTTCGAGACGGCGCGTCAGGAAACGGCCCAGGTCGCCGAAGTGCTCCCCGAAATCGGCCGCTACGTCAATCGCCCACCCTGCGTCGTGCGCTCCGAAGCAGGCCAAACGCCGAAATGTCCCGAAGGCGAGCGCTACTGCGGCGTCCCCGTCTGGCGCAACTACGACCCCAAGACGTTGGCCGAACGCCGGGTATTGTAATTTCTCGCGCAGAGACGCGGAGACGCAGAGATTTTAATGTTAAGAACTCTGCGTCTCCGCGTCTCTGCGCGAGTAACTCGCCTTCTCTGCGCGAGATATTCCCCCGTCGCCTACACCGTGCCGCCGCCGTCGACGATGATGTTGGTACCGGTCACCCACTCGGATTCGTCGGACGCCAGATAGAGCGCCGCCGTTGCGATATCGTCAGGGGCACCGATGCGACCCAGTGGAAGAGTACGCCCAACTCCGGCGACAAGCCGATCCTGATCCGGCTGGCCGCCGAAGCGCGCTCGGCGCAGCAGTTCGGTGTCGATCGCGCCAGGCGACACGCAGTTGACGCGAACGTTGTGTGGTGCCAGATCGAGCGCGGCCGCTTTGGAGAGCTGAATGACGGCACCCTTGGTGCCACAATAGGCCGCGCGCTGCGCTAAACCGCGCACCCCTGCTGTCGACGCGGTGTTGATGATGCTACCGGAACGTTGTCCGATCATGATCTCGGCCGCCCATTTCGTGCCGAAGAAGACCGAGCGGACATTCGTATCGAAGAGTTGCTCGAAGTCGTGGACCTCGGTTTCGAGAATCGTGCGCGGCAGCACCGAGCCCGCGTTGTTCACCATCACGTCGAGCCGGCCGTGTCGAGCGGCCGTGTCCTGAATCACGCGTTGCAACTCCGGCAGTCGTAGCACATCGAGTTCGACGTACTCGGCCCGTCCACCGATCCCAGCGATGCGTTCGACGACCTCGATGCCCATGCCGGCATGACGGCCGGTGAAGGTGACGATCGCGCCTTCTTCGGCGAAGAGGCGGGCGATCGCTTCACCGATTCCCCGCGTGCCACCGGTGATGAGAATGACTTTATCCTTGAGTCGCATCGCTCGCCTCCTTCTCCCAATCCCTGAACTGCAGCTTGATTTCCGGCGCGGCATCAATGTGTCGAACCTCAGTGATGGCGCGCGGCGTTTGCAACGCGTCTCCGACCAGCCATGGCGCTTCACCTCAACGACCACCGTCGATACGGTGACGTGATTCTAGCCGGGATCGTTGGGCCACGCTCGCTGGTTTCGCCCGAGCGCCCGCCCGGCTAGGTGATCACTCAATTCCCGACGCCAAATCGCCGACCAGCATCCGGAGATCGCGCAGCCCGCGTTCGATGCCGGCGGCATCGAACGCGGGTATGGTGAAGACACAGCGCTCAACGCCAATGGCGAGGTAGCGTTCGACCGCGGATCGATCCCAGGCAACCGAATAGATGGTCACCGGCAACGGATCTCTGCCGAGTTCGGTCAAACGCCGGCGCAGATCGATCACGCGCGCGTCGACACCTCGATGCTCGTTGGGCATCCAGCCATCGCCATAGTCAAGCACGCGATCAAGCACGCCCGGACCCTCACCGCCAACCAAAACCGGCGGGTGCGGTTTCTGCGACGGCTTGGGCCACTGGAAGGCTGGGCCGAAGTCGACGAAGCGGCCATGAAATTCGGCCCGCTCCTCCGTCCAGAGCGCCTTCATCGCCAGCACATGCTCGCGCAGCAACTCCCAGCGTTGGGCTGGGTCGACTCCATGATCGAGCATCTCAGCGCGGTTCCATCCGGCACCGACCCCAAAGAGGAAGCGCCCGGCCGACAGGAGATCAAGCGTCGCCACCTCCTTGGCGAGCGTGATCGGATCGTGTTCGACGATCAGGCTGACTCCGGTGCCGAGCCTCAACCGCTCCGTGACGGTGGCGACGGCCGCCAGCGCGACAAACGGGTCGATCATGTGCATGCACGTCTCGAGCCAATCAGGATCGTCCGGTTCGAGCGATCTGGTCGCCAGCGGAATGTGGGTATGCTCGGGGAAGAAGAGCGATTCGAAGCCGTGCGCCTCGACCATACGGCCGATCTCACGCGGATCGAGTGAATAATCGGTCGGACGGATCTGTACGCCCAGTTTCATCGACGCGGCCCCTCTCGGTCTGTCGCCGGTCCCAACGTTCATCGTTCACGCCGCGATATAGTCAATCAACGACTGAGCGGCGAACGCATTCCAGGCACCCGCGGCAGGACCGGTCCAACCACCGCTTTTCGGCCGGGACGTTCGCCGTGCCATACGCGGTACGCGCGTACGTTCTGGTTGGGACCGCTGTAGGATGCCACGACGAAGGTCGGCTCGCTACGCTTAAGCTGGTCGCTCCATACGACGTTCCACCGCATGCGAATCCGACGAAAGAGGGTCACGTGCTCGACGATAATCTCGATTTCAGGGCGTACGAACTCGATGCATTTTCCGAGCTTGACGATGGCGAGATGGAGGAGTGGGACTCGCTCAAGGATCTCCTCTCGGATCTGGACGATCGCGAACGCGAGCCGATTGCACCCGGAACCTTCAACACTCCGGCATTGCTCGGTGATGGCGATGGGATTGCCCGCTGGGTACTCCGCCTCAGCCAGGTCCGGCGCCTCGCGAAGATCACCAGCTTGCTTCAGGGGTTGCCGCGTGCGCCATGGTGTATCGCGGTACGGGTCATCGCCGTCGATCGCGACGCAATTCGGATCGGTGTCACCACCACCCGTCGCGTCAGCCAGGATCAGCTCACCGATTTCGTCGTGCAACTCATCGGCAGCGCCAGTGATCTGAACCTCGAGATCGAACCGGTCGGAAATCAGGCGACCGGAGAGCGCTGGCTCACAGTCGACGAAGTCGCGCGCGACATGCGCGTCGAGCCGCCCGACGTTGAACGCTGGATCGAAGCCGGTCTCCTCGTCGCCCGGCACGTCGAAACGGCACATGGATCGGAATGGCGCATCCGCCTGCGACCAGCACCCGTAAAGCAGATGGTGGAGGTCTGAGCATGGGCATGTATGGAGATCTCAACGATTTCGCGCTCACCGATATCCTGGCGATGATCGCCGAGCGTGGCAAATCAGGCACGTTGCGGCTGAACACGGCAACCGACCGCATCACGCTCAGCTTCGATCGAGGCATTATCAGTTCGGTCAGTTCCGGCGAAATCAACCAGCACATCGGCCGGCTGCTCGTGCGTCACGGCTACGTGCGCGAGGAGCAGGTCGAGCAGGGACTCGTCCTCCAGGCGCTCAGCACGCCACGCCGCCGCCTGGGCGAAGTACTGGTCGATATCGGTGCCGTCACGCGTCGGCAGGTCGCCGACACAGTCGCCAGCCAGCTCAAGTCGTCGCTCGTCCGGCTGTTGATCGAACCGGTCGGCACGTTCGCCTTCAGCCCGAGTGACGAAGACGGTCCATATGTCGAACGCGACGCGGAGAATCCGATCGACGTCGTTATGCGCGAGGCTCTGGAACTGGCCGGCGAATGGCTGGAAAACCATCCGGCCCGCCAGACGGTGGCGATCAGCGACGACGAGATTGAGCCGAACTGGCCGGCCGAACTGAGCGACGCCGATCGCGCGATCTTGCTATGCATCCTGAACGGTTCGACCGAGTTGCACACACTGGCACTCGAATCCTCGCTGCCATTTATCGAGTTCGACGCGTCGATCGCGCGGCTCACGGAACACAATCTGATCCAGGTCGCTTAACGGTCGCGGCACGGCACAACCAGGCATCAACCCATACGTTCTAATGGGCACGCGAAAAAACGGAGCAACGAGGGGACACAACGTTGAGCGCGACCATGGAGAAGGTATTGATCGACGATCGCCAGGTCTGGTGCGTTTGCTGGCAATCGTCGAACCGCCGATCGTCATCCTACTGGTACTTCGAACGGGAACACGAAGCGAACATCGCCCACCAGCGACTACTCAGCTGGGAAACGGGCAATATCATTCCGCGCGCCGAAGCACCGCGACGAGATTAGGTCTGTCGCTGAGACGCAGAGCGTTCGGATCCAACCGAGGCGAACGCGCGCACGGGCACGGCCGAACCGCCACGGAACGGCAGCGGCACGGCCGTGAAGCGGAAGTCGCGGGCCGGTAACTGCGCCAGCCCGCGCAGATTCTCGACAATCGGGATGCCCGCGCCGAGTACGCACGTATGCACTGGACGCCTGCCGTCGCTGGTGTCGTCGATATTCCAGCTATCGATCCCCACAAGCGCGGCGCCGCGCTCCACGAGCGTCTGTCCGGCATCGCCGGTTAAGAATGGGTTTGGCCCGAGATAGTCCGACGCGCCCCAGCGCCGGTCCCAGCCGGTGTAGAGCAACACAGCGACACCAGCCAACTCCAGCCCCTCGAACAGTTCCGCCCCGAAGCCACGCTCGCCCTGCTCGACCCGGGCGTGAACGTCAATCACCAGCCCCGGCAGGTCGGCCGTCGCGGACAGCGGAAGGCTGGCCGTATCGGCACCACTGGAATGCCGGTGATACGGCGTATCGAGATAGGTGCCGCTGTTGCCCGCGAACGCGTAGCGATGAATCACGAACGTGGTGTCACCGGCATAGTGTGCCCGCGATTCTTCGCGGCTCAGCAGCACCGCAATCTCCGGCGCCGGTAACCCCGGAAACATCGGGATATCCGCATCGAGCGGATGACTCAAATCGATCAGCACCATCAACCTCCGATCTCATTATCTCGCGCAGAGACGCGGAGAGCGCACTCCACTTGTCGTCCTGAACCGCAGTGAAGGATCTCTTCTCCGCAACCCACAGCACCACATACAGGAGACGTGAAGGAGATTCTTCGCTGCGGCTCAGAATGACAGAGTCTGCCTCTCTGTGCGAGATATGCATCCATCCCCTTGACCCTCACGTAACGTCATGGTTTAGCCTTATCCTGTGGGCGGAAGGAGGCGAACAATGCGCGTTGGAGAGCTTGCGAAACGGACTGGACTCACGGTGCGGACGCTGCGCTACTACGACGAGATTGGCCTTCTGTCACCGCCACGCCGGCCGGGCTCGACCTACCGGCAGTATGGCGATGCCGAGATCAGCCGCTTGCAACAGATCGCCTCGCTGCGGCAACTCGGCTTCTCGCTCGATGAGATCCGCGAGATCCTTTCCAGGCCCGAGACGTCCGTCCGGCAGGTGATCGAGCTGCATCGGACGCGGCTCAACGAGCAGATCGCCCTGATGGAGCAGTTGCGCTGGCGGCTGCAAGCGATCGAGCGCGGTCTGAACGCGAACGGCTCGGTCACCGCCGAGGAGTTCCTGAACACGATGGAGGTTATGAATCGTATGGAGAAGTACTACACACCGGAACAGTTGGCCGCACTCAAGGCACGTGCCGAGGCGATTGGCGATGAGCATATCCGTGCGGTCGAGGCCGAATGGCCCGTGTTGATCGCCCAGGTGCAGACCGAATACGACGCTGGCACCGACCCGGCCGATCCAAAGATGCAGGCCCTCGCCACGCGCTGGATGGAACTGGTACACGAGTTCACCGGTGGCGATCCCGGCATCACCAGATCGGTCAACCGCATGTGGCAGGAGGAAACCGACGTCCACGGCACCGAAACCGCTCCGGTACGCGCGCTGATGGGCTACGTCAGCCAGGCGATCGAAGCCGGCAAAAACACCGGCTAACGCGGCGGCCCGCTCGCCGGTGTTCTCGCAGAGACGCGGAGATTCAGAGAAAGAACTCCGCGTCTCTACGCGAGTTATTCTCCGGTAAACTTGCGCCGGGAGGTTGTCGATGCACGTCCCCAAGGGTAGCCGTCTCAGTCGCCTCAAGTGGCTCACCGTGCTGGCGCCGGTCGCGTTCCTCGGACTGCTCGAGGCGCTTCGTCGACTTGTGGTGACCGGCTTCTGGGATTCCTGGCCCGGCTATCTGATCCTCGGCGCCATCGTGCTGCTCGCCACGCTCGTCTTCGCCGAGGCGATCTTCCGTGTCATCGGACAGATGCAAGCGAGCCTGACGCAACAGAACCGTGAACTGCTGGCGCTGCACGAAGCCGGGCTCGCGATCACCGGCGAGCTCGATCTGGAAACGGTGCTGCAGACGGTCGTTGATGAGGCGCGCGATCTGGCCGGCGCCCGCTACGGTGCGCTAACGCTGCTCGGCGACGGCGACAACGTCGAGGCGTTTCTGACCTCCGGCATCGATCGCGATCTGCTCGAGCGGCTCGGTCCGGCGCCGGAGAATCACGGCCTGCTCGGCGTCGTACTGCGTGAAGGCCGCGCGCTCCGTATGGCCGATCTTACTCAGGATCGGCGCTCAACCGGCTTCCCGCGCGCTCACCCACCGATGCACTCGCTGCTCGCCGTCCCGATCCGCTCACACGGCCGCATCCTTGGGAGTCTCTATCTGACTGAAAAGGCGAGCTCCAGCGAATTCGACGCCAGCGATGAGGATCGGCTCGACCGTTTTGCAACGCAGGCTGCCGTCGCCATCGAAAGCGCCCGGCTGCATCGCCGTGTGCAGGTGCTGGCAGTGACCGAGGAGCGCGAGCGGATCGCCCGTGAAATGCACGATAGTCTGGCTCAGGTTCTCGGTTATGTCAATACGAAGGCGCAAGCGGCGCAGGCGCTACTCGAGGGCGGGCAGAGCGAACGGGCCGCCGCGCAGATCGGCCAGCTCGCCCAGGCGGCGCGTGACGCCTACGCCGACGTGCGCGAGAACATTCTCGGCCTGCGGACCTCGATCGGACCGGAACGGACCCTGATCGATACCCTGAGCGACTACCTGCAACGCTGGCAGGATCAGAATGCCATTGCCGCCGAACTCGATACCGGTTCGCTGGAAAGCGACAACCTCGGCCTGTCGCCGATGACCGAGATCCAACTGCTGCGCATTTTGCAGGAAGCGCTCGCCAACGTGCGCAAGCATGCCGAGGCCAGCAGTGTGCGCGTCAGCCTGCGCGCCGAAGACGGTGTGATTCGCGCCACCATCGCTGATAACGGTCGCGGCTTCGACCCGGAGACGATTGGCCGCTCCGACTTTCCGCGCTTCGGCCTCGCCACCATGCGTGAGCGCACCGAAGCGGTTGGCGGCGCGCTGGAGATCGACGCGACGCCGGGTCAGGGAACCGAGGTTCGTGTGCGCGTGCCGCGCGTGCGCGAACCGGCCAACCGGCCGCTCAGAAGCCGCGCGAGCGCGAAAGGAGACTGAGCGATGCGCGTCGTGATTGCCGACGACCACGCGCTCTTCCGCGATGGGTTACGCAGCCTGCTGGAGGCGCGCGATATCGATGTCGTTGGCGAAGCGCGCAACGGACGCGAAGCAGTGGCCGAGGCACGAGCCCAGCACCCCGATATCGTGCTGATGGACCTGACGATGCCGGAGATGGGCGGGCTGGAAGCGACGCGCCTCATCAGCGCCGAACTGCCCGACGTCAACGTCGTCGTGCTGACCGCCTCCGAAGAAGACGCCGATCTCTTCGAGGCGATCAAATCGGGCGCAGAAGGGTTCTTGCCGAAGAACCTCGAAGCCGGGGCGCTCTTCGCCCTGCTCGAGGGCGTGATGCAGGGGCAACCGGCGCTGACCCCCGGCCTGGCCCGCAAGCTGCTCCACGAATTCGCCCAGCCAGCGGCGAAACCGGCCGAACGTCCGGCGGAAGGGCTGACCGAACGCGAGCGCGAGGTGCTGGAACTGCTGGTGCAGGGCGTCACCTCGAACCGCGAGCTGGCCGATCGGCTCTACGTCAGCGAGAACACGATCAAGTACCACCTGCGCAACATCCTGAACAAGCTGCACCTGCAAAACCGCGCCCAGGTGATCGCCTACGCCCTGCGCCACGGCCTGGTGGAACCGCCGGAGGGATAACGCCCTTCGTCGACATGACCGGCCGTAGGGGAGGAGCTCGTCTCCTCCCGCCGGTCGCCGCTGTTCCGGCGACCGCGTTCCTCGTCGTTCGGGCATCGCCGACATTCATCCGAAGGCCATCCAATGTCACGTGACGCTCCGCCCCCTGCTGCCCGTCGGAGGACGCACGGTGCAAGTCAACCGTCGGTGGATTCAATGGACGATGCAGTACGCGATCGGGGAAGACGCGGCCGCGCGGAACGGCGCGCGACCGGCGGGGAGGAGCAAGCTCCTCCGCTACGGCCGAAGGTTACGCCTCATCCGCCAGCAGCAACCGCATCAGCGTTTCGGCGAGCCAGGACTCGATCTTGTCGTATGACCAGCCTTCAACCAGTGCCAGTTGGGCCCAGATTTCTGGGATCGCCAGCGTGGTGATGATGGCCCCCGCGTCGTCGGCGCTCAGACCCGGCCGTAATGCCTGCATCTCCGCCAGGCGGCGGGCGATGGCGTATTCGCCGTCGCGGTGGCAGCGACGGCCCGCTTCAACCGTCGGAGTCAGCTCCGGCTCAACGGCCGCCGCCGAGATAAGGGCGAGCATGATATCGCCATTCCGCTCGTTCAGCACACGGACCAGATGCGCATTGGCGCGGATGAGTCCCTCGGCGGTCGTCGCCGCCTGCTGGATGCGATCGTTTTCCGGAATGTCCGCGAGCTCATTGGTGAATTCGACGAGCGCGCGCGCGATCGTCGCCTTCGAGCCGATGCTGCTATAGAGCGTCGGGATCGAGACACCGGCTCGTTCGGCGATTTCGCTCAGCGCAGTCGCCGCATAGCCGCGTTCGGCGAAGAGTTGCCGCGCGGCACCCAGGATCGCGCGCCGCGTCTCCTCCGCCTGCTGGCGCCGTCGCGGCGATTGGTAGGTCCGTGACTCAGACATGCCACATCATCGCAGGCTCCTCAAATGTGTCGCCGCGTGCGGCGGCTTGATCCACTGGATGGGCTTGACGAGCGCCAATACTAACTCCATTACTATTCATTAGATCTTAATTCAATACCATCCGGTTCGACCAGATAAAGGACCGTTGCATGGCCAGCATCGCAGGGCAGGGTGTGGCGCGGGACATCGTAACCCGTGAGGTGGCGCGAGATGTCGGATTTCCGGGACGAACCGTGACCGGACTCTGTATGATCATCGGATCGATTCTCCCGATCGGCGTCTACCATGCCAAAGGCGTCGACTTCGCCGCGGGCATGGCCGCGCATCATCTGCGCACCGGCTTCTCCGGCGCGACGCTCGCGCTCTTGCCGCTCGGCCTCCAGCTGCTGCGCGGACACGCACTCGCGCACGCAGCTTCCGCATAGCCTACTGAACGACGGCACGCGGTCAAGAGTCCCAGCGCGCGCCGTCGTTCCCACTCCCACCCTTGCGGGTAGGCGATGGACTACCCCGTTCCTCGCGCCCAGACTACCCGCCAAACCGTGGGGAGAAACCAGGCCGCCCCCTATCCTCACACTAGTTGCAAGGATGCCAGCGTGGCACGCGAGCAACCAGAACGATGGAGATTGGGGAATTCTGATGAACCACACGACGACGCAGCTCCGACGCTTCCCGATCGCGCTCATTTCGATCCTGGCGATCCTTCTACTGGTCGCGACCACCGCCTGCGGAACGATCGACGAGGGCAGCGCCGCAACGAAAACCAGCGATGAGCACTCAGGTATGAACATGGGTTCGAGCGCGACCCCGACGATGGCGGCCGCACCGGCCGACCTGACCTCGCTGCCGCAGCCCGCGGTCGCGCCGCCGGTCGGCAATCGCGGTCCGCAACTCGTCAAGTACGAAATGACGGCCGAGCAGGTGACCGGCAAGCTCGATGACGGCGTCGCTTTCACCTACTGGACGTTCGACGGCACGGTGCCCGGCCCAATGCTGCGAGTACGCGAGGGCGACACGGTGCAGATCACATTGCACAACGCGCCGAGCGACATTGTGGCGCACAGCATTGACCTGCACGCAGTGAGCGGCCCCGGTGGCGGCGCCTCGGTTTCGCAGGTTTCGCCAGGCCATACGGCGGTCTTCCAGTTCCTGGCGGAGCATCCCGGCACGTACGTTTATCACTGCGCCACACCGCCGGCCGCGATGCACATCGCCATGGGGATGTTCGGTCTGATCGTGGTGGAACCAGCGGGTGGACTGCCGGCCGTTGATCATGAGTACTACGTGATGCAGAGCGAATTCTATCTCGACGGCGCACGCGGCGAGCCGGGCCTACACCAGATGTCGACGGACAAGATGCTCGACGAGAATCCGGACTACGTGGTCTTCAATGGCGCGGTTGGCGCACTGACCGGTGATCAGATGCTGCAGGCCAAGACGGGCGAAACGGTGCGCATCTTCTTCGGCGATGCCGGCCCGAACCTGACCTCGAGCTTCCACGTCATCGGCCAGGTGATGAAGAGCGTAGCGGTTGAAGGCGGATCGCTGATCAATACCGACGTGCAGACGACGGTGGTGCCGCCGGGTGGCGCGACGACGATCGAACTGCAGCCTGACGTGCCCGGCAACTACATGTTCGTTGACCACGCACTGAGCCGCACACTGAAAGGCGCCGCCGGCATGATCCACGTGACCGGCCCCGACAACCCGGGCGTCTTCCAGACGATCCAACCGGGAGATGCCGGAACCGGCGGCCACTAACCCGACAACTTACCCCCAACCCCATCGGAGGCCGGCTCCCCGCCGGCCTCCTGGTTTTGTGCCAGTAAAGAGAATCCTCGGATGACAGACGTCGCGTATGATTATCGAACGAGCCAAGGACCGGAGAGTGATCGATCCTGCTCCGCATCGACTGCCGGCCAGTGTGTGCCGGCAGATTCACCGAGAGAGCGAACGCTACATGGTCCAATCGACTTCGGCTCCGGCCAGCACCAGCACGGAAAACCGCCACCTGGGGCTGGCGCTGCTGGTCATTGCCAGCGCGCAGCTAATGCTCGTTCTGGACGCGACGATCGTGAATGTCGCCCTGCCGACCATCCGTCAGGCCCTGCACTTTTCGACGGCGAACCTGGAATGGCTGGTGACCGGCTACGCCCTGACCTATGGCGGTCTCCTTCTCTTCGGCGGTCGCACCGGCGACCTGTATGGCAAGCGTCGCATGTTCATGGCCGGCATCGCCGCCTTCGCCGTCGCTTCACTGCTCGGTGGTTTCGCCACGAATGAGACATGGCTGATCGTCACCCGTGGCCTGCAGGGGATCGGCGCCGCCATCGCCTCGCCGACGGCACTCTCGCTCATCGCCACCAACTTCCCCGAGGGACAGTCGCGCGACCGAGCGCTGGGCATCTACGCAGCCATGTCCGGCGCCGGTGGGGCCGTTGGGCTCCTGCTCGGCGGGCTCCTGACCACCTATGCATCGTGGCGCTGGGTCTTTTTTGTCAACGTCTTCATTGCCGCCGTCGTCCTCGCGCTCGCGCCGCGGGTGCTTAACGAGTCGGATACGGCGAGCGGGAAACTCGACGCACGTGGGGCGATCACGGTTACCGCCGGCATGATCAGCCTCGTCTACGGATTAACGAACGCGGCGAACCACGGCTGGGGTGCACTCGGCACGCTCCTGCCGCTGGCGATCGCGG